>WNGK01001272.1_pt1 | contig 50227 bp, 47 predicted proteins | sample 5400601 | NCBI WGS metagenome assembly WNGK01 (sample SAMN13153376, study PRJNA577476) | soil metagenome | isolation source: 60 cm soil or saprolite under Garry oak tree replicate 1 | place: USA:California | collected 2016-06-15 | reverse complement strand
ACCGTTTATGGAACCGGAATTGCCAACCGACTGCGCGAAAGAAGAAGTGGCTATGAGAAATAACGAAATAACAGCCATGGCGACGAAGCGCCGCCGCTAAGAAGTAGTCATGATATTCTCCTGCCAGAAAATAGGGATTACGCCGGCTTAGCCGGATATTTAACTCGTAGTGGGAATCCCTAAATGGCAGGAGGACCGCGAATGCCCAGATCAGATGAATGGGCCCGGGCTTGCGCGATGATTTCTTCTTCTTGCAGCAGGCCCATCGCGGTGAAAAACGGCCTGGCATGATTGGAACTGGCTGTGGGCGCCGTGGTATGGGCCACGACGCAGATGGAGCAGGAGGCGGGCTCGGTCTTGTTGGCATGGTGGTGAGCAGATTCGAGTGCCGCTGTCCATAGCATCACGGACAAGCAGAACCATGCCGACCATCGCGTAAACAGCGTCATTCTTATCTTTAATCGTTAATCTTTGATCTTTGATCTTTGCAACACTGTGCCTTATTCAATCACTAGGTTCACTGAGGGACGTGGTGGCGAGCGTCTCTCACCGGGGTCGCGTCCTCAATTGGTATTTTATGTCTTCGGGACAAAAGCAAATGGACAAAAAACATGACGATGAGCACGGCGCCAAAGGTACAAACGATCGCCGCCCCGGTGGGCAGATCAAACAGCACAGAAAAATACACACCTAGCGCGGACACCAAGGTTCCCATAATCCAACCAATCGCCAGCCGCCGGCCAATCCGGTCAGCGAAGAGCATGGCTCCAACCGAGGGCACCACCAGATAACAGAACACGAGCAACACACCCGCAATCGCAACCGAAGAAGTGACCACAAATCCAAACGAAGCGTAAAACAAAAAATCCCAGAAACGAATGCTCAGGCCTTTGGCTTCAGCCTCTTCCGGGTTCGTCGAAATCAGCAAGAACTGTTTGCGGAAAATGTAATGAAAAATGCCGATGACTCCGTAGAGAATCGCTGTCTTGGCAACATCGTGCATCGATACCGCCAGGATATTGCCCACGAGCATGTCCTTGAGATGCTCGGTCTCTCCGGTGGCTTTGCTCATGGCAAGGATGGCCGTCGCCGAGGCCACGGCGTAGGCAATTCCGATAAATGCCTCTTGCGGAACGTGGCCGCGCCGGGTACGCGCGAAGGCAAAGATAGCAGCGCCGGCAAAGGTAAAAGCCAGGCTAAGCCAATAGGCGCCTGAGCCATGCGGATCCATTCCCATCAGGATGGCGATGGTTGCGCCCAGAGCAGCAATTTGCGCCAGCGCCAGGTCTACAAAGATCACTCCGCGCTCCACCACATGAACGCCCAGATAAGCGTGAATGCCGGTCAAAATCAGGCTGGCCAGAAAGGGCGCCAGCAGGAATGGCAGAATTTCCATGAGTCTCCTTTATTGCGTCGACTGAAAGGCCTTGGTCAGCAAAGCAATATCGTAGTCGAATAGCTGAAAATACGTCGTGACCTCTTTCACGCCTCCCACCGAGGGCAAGTACACCACTACTTGAGCGCCAGTTTCGCGTGCGATGGACTGCGGAGTTTTCAAGTCGAAATACGGCTCGACAAGTATGATCTTGCAGTTCTCACGCTTCATCAACTGAATGAGCTCGAGGGTGTGGCTGGGTGTGGGGGGAATGCCGGGCCTGGGCTCCACGTAGCCGATCACATCCAGAGCGAAGTGCTTCGCGAAATTCGGGAGGGAGCGATGGTAGGTTACGACCTTGCGGCCGCGATACGGCTTCATTTCCGCGTCCCATTTCTGCTCAGCCGCAAGCAGCCGTTTCTCAAAATCCTGGAACCTCTGCTGAAAGAACGCGCCATCCGCCGTGTCCATGTCGGCCAGTTTGTTGGCAATGCCTCGCGCGATGCGTCGCCCGTTGTCAGGATCGAGCCAGTAGTGAGGATTGCCCAGAGGATGCACATCGCCTTCGGCGCGGGTGACGGTTCCTTGCGGAATCTCGAGGATCTCGGCAAATTGCGAAGCATCAAGATACCCCGTTGCTCCCACCTGAATTCGGGGGTTGCCGCTCTGCGTGATGAGGGGCGGTAGCCAGCCAATCTCCAACTGCAATCCCACAGCGATCAGCAGGTCGGCCTGGCGCAGCTTCAACAGGAAGCTGGGCTTGGCCTCAACGAAGTGCGGGTCCTGATACCCCTTGGCGATGGATTCAACGTTGACCTTGTCGCCGCCCACCTCCTGGGTCAACGCGGCCAGGTCGGTTGTAGAGGTTACAACGTTGAGTTTCTTAGCCTCCGCAGCGGTTGGTGAAAGCAGGGCACCGGCTATCAGGCCAAGCGCCAGAACGACCAACAAACGAGAAAAACCACTTACCCTTTTCATCGCTCTCCTAGAAGGGGTGCGCACCGTGGGCCCCCAATGAAAACTGCACCTGCATGAACAGTTGATGAACGTCAAGGTTGCCATAGCGAGTAAACTCATACTGTCCGCGAATCTGGCTGAACTCGCTCGGCCAGTAGGTAAGGACCGCGGAGAAACCTTTGTCAATGAGATTCGCCTTATCAGCTTCACCAGAGCGATCGTAGCGTCCGCCAACGAACCACCGCCGGGCCAGCTGATAGTCGCCTGAAGCATAGAAGCCAAAGGCGCGCTGTTCCGATGGGAGTTGTTGCCGTTGACTCCAGATCAACTCTCCTCGTCCCACAAAAGAGTGGTAGATCGACCGTCGCAAGGGCTTCCAGCGCAACGCGGCGTCAATGCCATAAAGGTGAGTCAAAAAGTTCGGACCCGCTGTGCTATAGCCACGCGAATACGAGGCGCCGAGGTCAATATTGGTTGACTCAGTAATGTCCTTGTACGTCCTTAGATGCGCGATCGCGCTGACATCGCTATTACTGTAGGCGCGGTACAACGGGTGCTGCTGATCCCCGGAGTCGCCCCGAAAAACTTGCCCGGTCAGCTCCATAAATATGCCCTTTGGGGCGGGAAGTATGCGCTCGACGGAGACGCCCGCATCATCGATTCCGTCTTCGCCCGCCACCAGGTTGTTGCTTACCAGCGGCCGATCAATCCAGGGCAACACATGGTTGTGCTGCGTGTTTACCTTCCCAAAGGCCCCGCGGAATTTGCCTACTTTCGCCACCAAGCCCGCGGGCAGAGCCGTGAGTGTGATGTAGCCCTCTTCCAGATTGACCCCTTGCTCTCCAAAGGACAGGAAGAAGTCGCCGCGAGCGTAGGGGTCAATAATGGCTTGGACTCCAAGTTCCGACTCATGCATCTGAAACGAAGAAGTGGAATTCACCGGATTGTGTCCGGCGGAGCCGATGAAGTCGCCGATCATGCTGATGTCAGGGTTCAATGCTTTGGCAGCGCTGCCTCCTGCCCCGCCGAGGGCGGGTTCTTGCGTGGTCGCGCTAGCGGCCGCCACGGATGCCGGAGGTGGCATGGAACCAGCCTGAGTTTGAGGTCCAGCCGCTGCCGCACTTGCCTCGGAAGTCGTGGCAGGGGTTGGCCCAGCCACCGCAGATGGTGCCGCCTGCTGGCTTTTCAATTGCCGGATCTGTCCTTCCATGGCGACGATCCGGTCCTCGAGATCACGGATTTTCTCCATGAGGGCAGCGTTATCGGGCTGATCGGCCCTCGGCGGAGTTCCTGCGGCTTGCTGGGAATAAAGAGGCATGGCTAGCAGAACTGCCGGAATTGCGAGCAAGCTGGCATAACGTCTCATTGGAAATGACCTCATTTCGAATCTGGATCCGAGCGCTGAACCAGGCCGGATCGGATAGCCCAGGTCGGTCAGGCCGCACGCTATGCTTCCGTTCCGGACGTCCTTACCATTTAGGAGAATTGCTATCGAGAGGGAGGAGGGCGTATGTGGAGCGAGGAAACGAAGCCCGAAGACTGCGCCGTCACTTTCAGAGGAACAGACAAAGCCCTTCGCACGAAAACTAGGTCAAGGTAATAAGGAGAGCAACGAAGAACTCCGGGGTGGGCCAGCAAGCAGATCGAACACTCGTGATTCGAAAGCTTCGAGGTCTCGGAGTGTACGTGAAATGCTTGAACGGACCCGTTCAGCGCGATCAAAAGCACACAGAGCAGGGCCACGATTCTAGCCGGTGATCCCATGAGGGTCAAGAGAGCCTCGAGTCGCGCGGCAACACAACGCGAATCTTTCACAATATTACATTACTATACGCGATAACACGCATGGCCAATGGGTTCATGACATTTCTCCATTGGATTACGCAGGCCCAATCGAGCCACGGCTTGTGGTTAGGGAGTGCATCACCATATGATGTGGCAATAACCCAAAACGAGGTCATGCATGGCAGAACCAACGTATGAAGAACTGAAAGCCCGGTTAGCACAACTGGAAAAGCAAGGCGGACGCACACGCAGTGGCAGCCTGGATTTTAAGGTTGGCGAAAAGGGAGGCGTCAGCGTTTACGGCCTGGGACGTTTTCCGGTCACGCTGTACTACGAGCAGTGGATGCGACTGCTGGGCGCCTCCGAGGATTTGAAGAAATTCATGGAAGAGAATAAATCGAGGCTCAAGCTCAAGGACCAGGTGTAGAGTGACCGGGTTCTCCGCATAGACGACGGCGGTTTGGCGGTTGAACCAGCGGTGCGGAGTCCATGAGTAACATCACCCATTAAGAAGTTGGCTGCGGCTCGAACCCTTCACGCTATAATAAAAAGATCGTGCCCAAATACTCCATTGTCGTCCCCCTGCACAACGAGCAGGAGAACGTGACCGACCTCTACGATCGCCTGAAGGCGGTGATGGAGATCAACGGCGAGAGCTTCGAGATCGTGCTGGTGGACGATGGCTCGAACGATAAGACTTTTGCCATGCTGCGCGAAATTGCAGCCGTGGACAGTCGCGTGACTGTGGTGAAACTTCGGCGGAACTTTGGTCAGACAGCCGGGCTGGCGGCAGGGTTCGACCATGCACGCGGCGAATACATTATCGCTATGGATGGCGATTTGCAGCACGATCCCGCCGACATTCCCTTGTTTCTTGAAAAGATTGCAGCGGGCTACGACATCGTCAGTGGCTGGCGCAAAGTGCGCGTGGATAACTTCTGGATGCGGCGCATCCCGTCGCGCATTGCCAATTGGATGATGGCGAAGCTCAGCGGCGTAGATATTCACGACTTCGGTACTACATTCAAAGCTTACCGGCGGGACATTCTCGAGCAGGTTCCGCTGTATGGAGAGTTGCACCGATTTATTCCGGCGCTGGCCTCGTGGCACGGAGCATCGATTTGCGAAGTGCCCATTCGCAATGTGAACCGCGAGCGGGGAACGTCGCACTATGGCATCGCACGCACCTTCCGCGTGTTTTTTGATCTTCTCACGATCCGCTTTTTGCTGCGCTATCTCTCGCGTCCGCTGCACTTCTTCGGAACCTTTGGCATGGCCAGCATTTTCGGCGGCAGTGGCATCGTGCTGTGGTTGGGCGTTGAGAAATTCCTGCGCAATGTGCCGGTCATGGCTTCGCACGGACCGCTGATGATGACGGCGCTGGGGCTGCTGCTCGGCGGCCTGAATCTGCTGGCTATCGGCCTGTTAGGTGAAATGCAGGTGCGCCACTACCACGAGCCCAGCCGTCGCGCGCCTTACTCTGTCGACCGCGTTCTGCGCTCGCAGAACGAAGAGCATAGCGTCTCGGAGTAAGTTCCTCTTGGCATCGCGGCCGCGAGGTCTCCGTCCTCACACCTGTGACCAGTTTCGCTACGGCAAAATTCATTGATCACTGGTTGGGTACTGATCTAATTCGTTGTTGCTAAATTTCCTCGCCAGAAACGCCAAGCTTGAGGGCTTTAGCGCTGGGATCAGGCACTACCCACAGGGCCACGCCAATGATTATCACAACCGCGCTACCAACACCTTTCATGGCCTCAAGCAGCATAGACACCATTTGATCGAGATCGCGGTCTCTAGTAAATCGCGCGACAATCCGTTCGATCAGTACCGCTGCTTCTGCTCCTTCTAGGCTATTTCCGTACATTGTCCGGCGTATAATGTGCGGTTTGCCGCTGTAGGGAGTTTTGCAGTCATGGTAAAGGCCGTCCAACATGAGCTCCAACTGGCGCGCCGGATGTCGCGCCTGGGAACAGAGACCGCGTTCGAGGTCCTGAATAAGGCGCGAGCGCTGGAGCGTCAGGGGAAAGACATTATTCACCTCGAAATTGGCGAACCTGACTTTGATACGCCGCGGAACGTAGTCGAAGCGGGGGTGGACGCGCTGCGCAAGGGCTGGACACATTACGGGCCCTCGGCGGGCTTGCCCGAACTTCGACAGACAATCGCGGAATCCGTGAGCCAGACCCGCGGAGTGAAGGTTACGAGCCAGGAGGTCGTCGTCGTTCCCGGTGGTAAGCCTATTATTTTCTTTGCGGTATTGGCGCTAATTGATGAAGGAGATGAGGTCATATATCCGAATCCGGGGTTCCCGATTTACGAGTCCATGGTGAATTACGTGGGCGGACGGGCAGTCCCCATTCGCTTGTGCGAAGAGCGTGATTTTTCGTTGCCTATGGACGAACTGGCTGCGCTCATCAATGACCGGACTCGTTTGATCATTCTGAATTCGCCGCAGAATCCCACCGGCGGGGTGCTGGACCGCAAAGAAATTGAGCAGATCGCGCGGGCCATCGGCGACCGCAATATTCTGGTACTGTCGGACGAAATTTACAGCCGGCTGGTCTTTGACGGCGGCGAGCACTTCTCGATCATGTCCGTGCCCGGGATGCAGGAGCGGACGATTCTTTTGGATGGTTTTTCGAAGACTTATGCCATGACAGGCTGGCGCATGGGCTATGGCGTGATGCGTCCCGATCTGGCCACGCACATTGCGCGGTTGATGACCAATTCCAATTCCTGTACCGCAAGTTTTACCCAGGTGGCGGGGATTGAGGCGATCCGGGGCGATCAGAGTTCGGTAGATGGCATGCGCGAGGAATTTCAGCGGCGGCGTGACCTGTTTGTAGCGGGGCTCAACAAGATCAAGGGTTTTTCTTGCCGTATGCCCAGGGGCGCATTCTACGTATTTCCCAACATCACGGCGACGGGCTGGAAGTCGAAACTTCTGGCAGACGCCTTGCTGGAGCAAGCCGGCGTAGCGGCGCTTTCCGGGACGGCTTTTGGCGCTTTCGGCGAAGGCTATCTGCGCTTTAGCGTCGCCAACTCGCTCGAGAACTTGCGGCAGGCGCTGGAGCGAATTGGGGAGTGGACGGCCAAGCATCTTTAGCCTTTCTTTTTGTTTAAGATCTGCGATGCCTGCCAAGAAGAAAAAGTTAAGCCCGCACGCGAAGCCGCGAGCCGACCGTCCGCACATGCCGGGATATGGGCTGCCGACGGCAGCGACGACGGGACTGCTTCCGTGGAGTTGGGCCGAGCAGCGTCTGAAGAAGTCGCACAACTACTGGATCACCACGGTCAAGCCCGACGGATCGCCTCACACCATGGTGGTCTGGGGTTTATGGATCGACGGCCAATTCTTGTTCAGCACGGGGAGTAAGTCGCGGAAGGCGCGGAACCTGGCGAAGAATCCCAACTGCGTGGTTTCGACCGAGGACGCGCACGAAGCGGTAATCGTCGAGGGCACTGCTCGGGTGGCGGACGTTCCGACTCGCCGTCGATTGCTTGCGAAGTACTCAGGCAAGTACGACTGGGATATGGCAGCGATGGAGAACGACATTCTCTCGATGAAAGAGCCGGTGTTTGCCGTGCGCCCACGAGTGGTCTTTGGACTGTGGGAGAAAAAGTTTATGGAAACAACCACGCGGTGGATGTTTCACTAGCGTGGTCTTTGCCCGGGCGAGCAATGAAAAAACAACTATGAGCAAGACATTCCGTGTCTTTGTTACCTGCGACATCGGTGATTCCCTGAACGAGCTACGCGAGCGCGGCTATGAGGTCGAAGTTTATCCCAAGCCGGAAGCTCCTCCGAAGAGTCTGATTATTGAAAAAGTTAAATCCGGAATCGATGGAATGATCACAACCCTGCGCGATCAGATCGATGGAGAAGTTTTCGAGGCGGGCAAGAACACGCTGAAGGCGGTGGCGCAGATTGCCGTGGGCTTCGACAACATCAATCGTGCGGACGCCAATCGATACAAAATCCCGTTCACTCATACGGCCGACGTCCTTACTGAAGCAACAGCAGAATTTGCCTTCTTCATGACAGGTATGCTTGCACGCAAAATGTGGCCGGCTGAGCATCTGTTACGGAAGAATCAGTGGGGATACTGGCATCCGTACCTGCCATTTCTGGGCGATGAAGTTACGGGCAAGACGGTTGCGATCATTGGCACCGGACGCATCGGGCTGGCCATGATCAGGAAATGCTCTGGCTTCGACATGAATATGCTGTGTTATGACCCGGCTTATGAAAATCGCGACTATATAAAGGCCATTCAGGAAATCATGGATCTGCGCCTGGCGCGAGGCATCACAAAAGAAAAGAACTGGATCAAATACGTGCCGTTCGAGGAGGCACTCGGTGAGGCGGATTTTGCCAGCGTGCACGTGCCGCTGTTGCGGGCCGGAGAAAGTGCCACCCCGACGTACCATCTTTTCAACGAGAAGACACTCCGCCTGATGAAGCCGACAGCGTATCTGGTGAACACATCACGCGGGCCGGTGGTGGATGAAGCCGCGCTGGCCCGGGCTTTGCGAGAAAACTGGATTGCCGGCGCAGCACTCGACGTATATGAGAAAGAGCCGCTGCCCGCGGACTCGCCGTTGCGCGATCCTGCCATTGAAGACCGCTGCCGTTTGATGCCGCACTTCGCCAGTGCGGCGCGCATCACGAGGCTTTCTGCGGATCCCAATAAAGGCATGGCTGGACGCTGCGTGCAGGGCCTCATCGATGTACTGGAAGGCAATTATGGCGGCGACGTCACGAAGATGCCCTACGTTGTGAACAAGGAAGCGTTTCAAAAATAAATGCTGCGCGGGCGCGGGCTATTACGATTTGCCGCTGCACGGCGGAGCAAAAAAATCTCAAGATCCGGGATGGGTGGATGATCCCAAAAACTGTGTTTTCTGCTTTCTCACGTCTAATCTGTGGCGCTGGCCTTCTCGCCTCTCTCTCATCAGCTCAGACTCCCGTGGCTGCGCGGCAACTCAGATTGGTGCCTGAGCCCAAGGAAGTGCAATCGCATGAGGGCGCTGGCTTCCGCGTTGGCCCCGGAACCGTCATCCTGGTGGATCGGCGGCACCAGTCGGAGGATCGAATTGCCGCGGAAACACTGGCGGAAGAAATTGCTGAGCAGGCCGGGCTTGACGTGAGTATCGTCGGTGCGAACCAGGCTCCGCGGCAAGAAGCGAAGGCCATCGTCCTCGGAAGGCTCGAAGATCGCGGCCGGCGCGAGTTTCTCGAATCCAAAGGAATCAAGATCGATGATTCCATTGGCGACCAGGGCTACGTGCTGTACGCGGACCAATCTCACCTCATCGTCGCTGCCCATACGGGACAAGGACTGTTTTATGGAGTGCAGACGTTGCGCCAATTGCTTCGTCCGGACGGGAAGAGTCTCGCATGCCCGGCCGTGGCCATTCGCGACTGGCCGAGCATGCCCTGGCGTGGAATGCAGGACGACGTAAGCCGCGGTCCGATTCCTACCATGGGGTTCATGAAGAAACAGATTCGGACACTGGCGTCGTACAAGATCAATCTGTTCGGACTGTACCTGGAGCACGTGGTCGATTTTGCCAGTCAGCCGCTGATGGCGCCGAAAGAGGCGGCACTGACGCGCGAGGAAATCAAGACCTTGGTCGAGTACGCGAAGAAGTTTCATGTGACGGTTCTTCCCGAGCAGCAGGCATTCGGGCATCTGCACCATATGCTGAAATATGAGATTTATTCTGACGTGGCTGAGCGTCCGCATGGACATGTGCTGACTCCCACCAAAGAGCAGTCGTACGACATCATCAAGAGCTTCTATGCCGAACTGGTCCCGCTGTTTCCAGGACCGTTCCTTCACATTGGTGGGGATGAGACCTTCGAATTGGGGCAGGGTCAAACCGCCGACCGGGTTAAGGAAGTTGGCCTGGGACGCGTCTATCTCGAACATCTGCAGAAGGTAAGTGGAATCCTCGAGCCCTACCACAAGCAGCTCATGTTCTGGGGAGACATTGCGGTGAAGTATCCGCAGCTGCTGGGCATTTTGCCTAAGGACGTGATCGCTGTGCCCTGGGAATACGACGCGAAGCCCAGCTTCGACAACATTATCAAGCCTTATCGGGATGCGGGTTTAGAGGTGATGGTGGCGCCCGGTACGCAGACCTGGAACCAGATCTGGCCTGACTTCGATGTGGCTTTGGTAAACATTCGAAACTTCGTGCGCGATGGGCAAAAGCTGGGCGCTCAGGGCATGCTCAACACCACGTGGAATGATGATGGAGAGTCTTTGTACGAGATGGCATGGCCAGCTCTGACATTTGGCGCGGCAGCAGGATGGCAGGCCGGAGAAGCAAATATCGACAATTTCAAAGATGCTTATGATTGGACGTTTTATCGCAATGACGACAACAGCTTCCGCGACGCGCTGAACAGCCTGGATCAGGCGCACGAAGCCCTGGCCAAGGTTGGTATCCATGAGGATACGGACGACCTGTTCTGGGCGGATCCATTTACGCCGGAGGGAGCAAAACTGATGCAGAGACTTTCGCCCGCGGCGAGGGACATCCGCCTGGGAGCCGAACATACGCTGGAAGCGCTCTACCGCAATCGGTCCAAGGCGCGGGTGAACTGGGACACCCTCGGAGATATGGAAGTGGCCGCATGGCGGTTTGATACGCTGGGCATGAAGATTCAATTCACCGAGGAAATCAACAAGTTCTATTGGGACGCCTTTCAGAATCAGACCGACGGAGACCGAGTCGGGAATGACCTGGAAGAAATCACCGCGATCAACGCGCGCCTGGAAGACTTGCGGGACTCCACGACGCGAGTGCGCGAAATGTACCGCGAAGCGTGGTTGCAGGAAGATCGCCCGTACTGGCTCGACAATGTTCTGGTGCGCTACGACAACCTGGCGCGCGAATTTCAGGCGAAGATCGTGGCGGTGCGCCAGGCGCGCAGGCAGTACTACGCCACCAAGGCGCTGACGCCACCGCAGGAGTTGGGATTCTACCTCGAACCGTAGGCGGTGTTTTTCCCTCGCGCGGTCGCGACTCAGGAGCCGCTCACCCGTTCATGTTCTCCGATCGCACCAACTGGAAGCTCACGCGCAATCGTTTTACGAAAGCATGGGAAGAGATGCGCGCGGCAGGAAGGGAAGTGCTCGACCTCACCATCTCGAATCCGACACGTGCGGGATTCGATTACGACGAAGCGGCGATTCTGGGTGCGCTATCGTCGCCACGGGCAATGGATTACGATCCGCAGCCGAAAGGTCTGCTCGAGGCGCGCGAGGCGGTAAGTGGCTACTATGGCGAGCAGCAGGCCACGACCGAGCTCGATCCGGAACAGTTGATCCTGACCACGAGCACCAGCGAGGGTTATTCCTATGTTTTCCGGCTGCTATGCAATCCGGGGGATGAAGTTCTGATTCCCAAGCCGAGCTACCCGCTGTTTGAATTTCTGGGTGATCTTCAGGACGTCAAGTTGGTTCCCTACCCGCTAATTTACGATCACGGCTGGCAGATCGACTTTCCGTCAATGCCGAAGGCGGTCAGCCCGCTTACGCGTGCGGTCGTGGTGGTGCATCCTAACAATCCCACCGGCTCATACCTCAAGCCGGACGAGCGAGACACATTGAATCGATTTTGCGCTGAGCATGATTTAGCCTTGGTCGGGGATGAAGTTTTTCTCGATTACGCTCACGACGGTAGGTCACGGTCGAGTCTCGCGCTCAATCGCGAGGTGCTGACGTTCACTCTGAGTGGGCTGTCAAAAGTATCAGCATTGCCACAGATGAAAGTGGCCTGGATGGTGGCGAATGGACCGAAGGCACAATGGAAAGATGCGGTGGCACGGCTGGAGGTGATTGCCGATACATATTTGTCAATGAATGGGCCGATTCAGTGGGCGGTGCCGATTTTGCTCGAACAGCGGAAGAGTATTCAGAAGCAGCTTCTTGATCGGGTGCTGGCCAATCTGGCGGAGCTTGACCGGCAGCTGGCTGCTCGGAAATCTTGCCAACGCTTGGGTGTGGAGGGGGGATGGTATGCGGTACTTCGCGTGCCAGTAACGGGGTCGGACGAAGATCGGACGATCGAACTCCTCCGCCGCAAATCGGTGCTGGTGCACCCGGGACATTTTTACGATTTCCCCGGGGAGGGGCATCTGGTGCTGAGCCTGATTGGACCCAAGGGTGAATTCGCAGAGGGGATTCGCCGTGTGCTCGAAATTGTTGATTGTTGAAGGAGAATCTAAAATGCTGAACCATCAACAATTCTACTTTTTCACCAGGAACGGATTGCTCTCACGTTCTTCTCCGATGGTGGTGAGCGGCCCGTGGCCGGGAACGACGACGGTATCGTCCGGCAGGGCGAGAACGGTCTGATGCAACGATCGAATGATCTTCTCGAACGATCCGCCGGGAAGGTCGGTGCGCCCGATGGAGCCGGCAAATAATGTGTCGCCGGCGATGAGCTTATGTTCCGCCGGGAAGTATAGGCAGATGCTGCCTTCGGTATGTCCTGGGGTATCGAGCACATTGGCGCTGAGCGAGCCCGCTTGGACCGTGTCGGCGCTGCCGACGCTTTGGTCGATTTCGACTTGGCCGGGAGCGGCCATGCCGACCCAGGCAGCTTGCACATCCAGCATTTTGAGCAGAGCAAGGTCATTCTGGTTGAGCAAAATAGGGGCGCCGGTGGCGGCGCGCAGCTTCATCGCTCCGCCCACGTGATCGATGTGAGCGTGAGTGACGACGATTTGCTTGACTTTGAGATTATGCTTGCCGAGGATAGCGAGAACGTCGTCGATGTCGTCGCCGGGATCGATCACCATGGCTTCGCGCGTGGCTTCATCTCCGATAATGGAGCAGTTGCACCGTAGCGGGCCGACCGGCAGTATTTCGTGAATCATGGTTTCATTGTAAATCGCAGCGTGTAGCGTACCTAAGCACCCGAGTGCCGAGCAGAAACAGGCTGGATAGTGGAAGACTTGCTGCGCTGGCTTCTCGGGGAGACAATACCAGCCACGCTGCGGGGAGGGTTTGTGGCCGCCAAATACCGTCAACATGGTTATCAGGACCGCGACGCTGAACCGCGCCGTGGAGCAGGAGAAAAATCAGGGGCACCGCCGCCGAACAAAGACAACACGTTCGGTCCCAGACCGGTGAATCTGCCGGGCACGCGCGCGGTCTCGCGCTGCACCCAATGCGGCACGGTGCTGCCCACTCCTGCGGGCGATAAGTGTCTCAAGTGCGGATTTGAACTGCATTCTTGCAAGCAGTGTGCGTATTTCGATCCGGGCAGCCGGTTCGAGTGCATGCAACCGATCACTGAGCGCATTCGACGCAAGGACGCTCGCAATGAGTGCGCCTTCTACGAGATTCGCGTGACCAGAGAAAAAGAAACTTCCACACCCGCCAGCCTGCGTCCGAACGACGCGCGTCAGGCATTTGAGAACCTGTTCAAGAAATAAGAACAAATTCCTGGTGGCAAAGACCGCGGAGAACGGCCGCAGAGGTCATGGGATTTCACGGTTTCTGCGTGGGCCGCAAAAGAATCTCGCTCACGAATGACTGCGGAGCCTGCGTCACCAGCATCTCCACCGCGTGGGCCACGTCTTCCGGCTGAAGCATCTTCATGGGATCTTTGCCCGTGTGCGGGCTCAATTCGGTATTGACTGAGCCGGGACAAATCACACTCACGCGGATGTTCTGTCCGCGCAGTTCTTCGGCGACGGAATACGTTAGGCCGTTCAATCCCCACTTGGAGGCGGCGTACGCGGCTCCGTTGGGTAGCGCGTTCTTACCGGCCAGCGACGAGATGTTGATGATGTGGCCCGACCCGGCTTTCACCATCAGGGGCGCGAAGGCACGAATGGTATAGAAAACGCCGCGCAGATTGGTGTTGAGAATCTGCTCCCAGGCGTCTGGCGGCAACCGATGCAGCGGGCCACCAAATCCGCCAATTCCGGCGTTATTCACCAGAATGTCGATTCTGCCAAATGCCGATTCAACCCGCTTGGCGGCGGCCTCCACGGAGTTGACCTGAGTCACATCGCAAGCGATGATTTCAGATCTGCCCTGACTCTGGGCGATGGCCTGTGCCGTGTTTTCCAGGGCGGCGCGGGTACGTCCGCACAACACCGCGGTTGCACCCATGGTGGCGAGTTTGCGCGCTATGGCCGCGCCGATGCCGCGGCCTGCGCCGGTGATGATTGCGACTTGCGTGTCCAAAGGTCGTTCGGACTTCACCAATGGTCTCCGATAGGTTAATTCGTTCGATGAACGGCGAAAACCCGCCATCCGGCGGAGGTTCGATCCGCATCTTAACAATAACAATAAAGTGGAGCATGATGGGGAAGTGGCTTGCCTTCGGCGGGAGAGGTACTTATAATCCGGCGAACCCGTAAAAAGGGGTCCACTGCCTGGCATTCTGAGCAAGTGCCCTGTTTTGGGGGGCGGTGCGGAAAGCCCGAGACCATTCCAGCAGAATTTGAGAGCTCGAATAGCGGTCAAGGCGGAGAAGTCGTTGTGACGATTACGTAGGTCCTGCTAAAAGTCAATTCCCGGAGATCCTAAGGAGCAAGACTGATGAAAAAGATTCTGGTCACGGCGGTGCTCGGGTTTGCTGTAGTAGCAGCGGGTCAGGTTGCGCAGCCGGCACAGCAGCCCCAGGGGCAACCAGCGCAGGGACAGCCTGCGCCCGGACAGCCCGCACAAGGACAACCTGGCGCTTCACCGTCGCAAGCGCCGGTAATTAAAGATCCGGCCGAGTACAACGCCTACGTGGGCGCGGTGCAGCAAAACGATCCGGCTGCGAAGATCAGCGGCCTGGAAGCATTTCTTACCCAGTATCCCAACAGCGTCATGAAGACCCAGGCGCTCGAAATTTTGATGGGAACCTACCAACAAACTGGGAATCAGGCCAAAACGCTGGACGCCGCCACCAAGCTGGTGCAGGCCGACCCGAATAACGTGCGCGCACTGACGTTGCTCGCCTATCTAAAGCGTACGATGGCGCAGGCGGGACAGAATCCTCAGCAGAACCTGTCGGACGCAAAGAAGTATGGCCAGTTGGGTTTAGACGCACTCCCGAAATTTAACAAGCCCGAAGGTACTTCCGACGCGGACTTTCAGAAGATGAAAGACCAGATGTCGGGAATCTTCAACGCAGCGGTTGGTATTGCTGCGTTGCAGGACAAAGACTACGCGACAGCGCAGAAAAGCCTTAAGGTGGCTGCCGACGCGAACCCGCAGGACTTCAGCATCGTGTACCCTCTCGCTCTGGCTTATCTGCAAGCCACTCCACAAGATTCGATCAATGGCATTTGGTATGGGGCTCGCGCCCTTGCGATTGCGCCCACGCCACAGGTGGCTACGCAGATTGAGCCGTACATAAAGCGACAATACGTGAAGTATCACGGCGCAGACGATGGCTGGACAGATTTGGTGGCAAGGGCGAAGGCGAGTCCGACGATGCCGGCGGATTTCACGATCAAGCCGGCGCCGACCCCCGCGGATCAGGCCGCGGATCTGGTCAAGTCCAAGGATCCAACGAAGATGGACTTCGCCGAGTGGGAATTGATTCTTACCGTGGGCAAGCAGGAAGATGCTGACACGGTTTTCAACGCCATCAAGGGAAAAGCAGTGCAGTTGGGCGGCGCAAAAGTAATCAGTTCTTCCCCTGCCAAGCTGACTCTGGCTGCTAGCCTGGATGACATCGACGCGAATAAGGCGGATGTGGAGCTGACGATGTCCGCTCCGATTCCCGCCAAATTGCTACCCAAAGAAGGGGCTACCATCGACTTCGAGGGAACACCGGAGACTTACACCAAGAATCCGTTCCTCATATCAATGGACAAAGGCGTGCTCCTCACCAAGAAGGCGCCTGCCGGTACGCCCAAGAAGAAGCCTCCGGTTCGCCGCAAGCCGGCGGCGCAGTGACACGGGCACGCTGAAAGGGAGTGAAACAGGCAGCCCGCAAGTGTGTGCGTGAGAACCCGCTGTCAGTAATCCCGCACATTGCAAATGTGTCCCTTCGTCTCGCTGCCGGATCTGCGCAGCAGGCGGCTGGTTACGGAGCGTTCCGACAGGTAAACAGGCGCGTCAGGTTGTAAGCCATCGCCGCCAGCGTGAACTCCGAGTTCTCGGACACGCAGCTTTCTCCGTTGTCTCAGCGAGTCCTGCCGTGAGAATTTGTACTTGATTAGATCTTACGAAAATAAACAGGTCGCTCTTCGACAATACAGGAGAGTCATCACGGCGCGGCTTCACCGGCCCATATTGGCGCCAGGCCGAGAACTCGCTCGGCCTGATCTGATAGCGTGCAAAATTTCCTTCATGCAGGCTCAGAAGCTCGCCCTCAGCCATTTCCTTGAAACGATCACGCTCTGCTGGCGGAATGTTCTCCTCGACCCAGGAAGCAATGTGGTCCTTGCCCTTCGTTTCAAGCACGAGGAAATTTCCTGATTTGTAGCCTTCCCCAAATCTTGGTTCGAACGCACGGGGTTGATCTCGCTGCTGGCTACTCAGCGGCGCTTCTCGTTGGTTTCATGGGCCGCGGATGCGGAACTGCACTTCCGGTGGTGGTGTGGGAGGCCGGCGATTCCTGGAGTTTTTTGGGATCAGAGTTCACGGGGTCAGAACCGAGTCATTTGGCGAGCCGCTTTCTTTTCCATGGACATAGGGCGCGCACTGCGCGGGGGACGCTTGACGCCAGCGCGGAGCTGACGAACGTCTATCTTCAACTCGGAGATCGTACGGCTGAGAGTATTGCGGTGCATGCCCAGTTCGCGCGCGGCGCGGCACTGGTTGCCCTTGTTTTCCTGAAGCACGGTGAGTATGAATCGCTTCTTGAACTCGCGTACGCCTTCGGAATAAAGAATGTTGCTCTTGTACATTTGCAAGACGAGTGCTTCCAATTGATCTTTCACGATGCGTCTCTCTCTTCCGTTTGAATTTCTGTTCTTACCGCATCTATTTCGAGCGTGAAGCGGGAGTGCCGGTCAAATTGCGAGGAGCTCGGTGCAGCAGGTCCAGGCCCTCATAGAAACGGGCTCGGAATTCTGATGGTGCAACCCAGATTGCAGCCCTTCCCGCAACTAGAAAGTAAGGCGCCAGTTGTGAATCCTCCAGGAGCTTTGAGGTCGGAGTGAATGCCGTCAGGCCCATCAGGATGACGGCCACCATCAGTCCGCCTTTCAGCAATCCCAGTACTCCGCCCAAGAACCGGTCGAAGCCGCTTAACCCGGCCTCTTTCATCACCCAGCGCGCGATCCTGCCGGCGATAACGAACAGCAGGACGATGGCAAAAAAGATGATGAGGAAGCCGAAAATGTCAGCCAGCCACTCCGACTTGAAAAACGACGACAACCACCCCGCCAGGCGGGGATACTGCCAGGCGGCCACGATGTATCCAACAATCAACCCCGCCATGCTCAGGGCCTCAGCGAAGAAGCCCTGGATGGCTGCTGAAACCACGTTCAAGACGAGCAATGCAAAAATGATCCAATCCGCCCAGCTCATGCATTTCTCCGGTGGGCGGCCGAAGGGTTACACATCCAGTCTGTGCCCGGTCAACTGGAAGTAGGCCTCGAGGTATTTTTCGCTGGTCCCGCGGGCCACCTCAAGGGGCAAGGCGGGCGCAGGCGGCTGCTTGTTCCAGCGAATTTTTTCGAGATAATCGCGAACGTACTGCTTGTCATAAGACTCCTGCGCCTGGCCCGGCCTGTACTGGTCTGCGGGCCAGAAGCGGGAAGAATCCGGCGTGAGCACTTCATCCGCCAGGGTGATCCCCTGGGCGGTGCGCCCAAATTCAAACTTGGTGTCGGCTATGATGATGCCGCGCTGGCGCGCATAGGCCGCGGCTTTCTTGTAGATCTTCAGGGTAATGTCGCGAAGTTGCCCAGCAGTTTCGCTGCCCACGATCTTACGCATCTGTTCGAAGGGGATGTTTTCGTCGTGGCCGGTCACCGCCTTCGTGGCCGGGGTGAAAATGGGTTCGGGGAAAGCATCGGACTCGCATAGACCGGCAGGTAATTCGATGCCGCAGACCTTCCCCGTCGCTTTGTACTCCTTCCAGGCGGAGCCTGAAATGTAGCCCCGTACTACGCATTCCACGGGAAACATCTCAGCTCGCTGTACCAGCATGGAGCGGCCCCGCAGTTGGTCGGCGTACTTGCGGACCGCCTGGGGATAGCGGTCAACGGCGGCCGTGATGACGTGGCTGGGCACGATATCCGACAGAAAATCGAACCAGAACAAAGAAATCTGGCTTAACACGCGTCCCTTATGGGGGATGCCCGTTGCCAGGACATAGTCAAAGGCAGAGATACGGTCGGTGGCGACAAACAGCAGGCGATCGTCATCGAGTTGGTAGACGTCTCGGACCTTGCCGCTGGCGTGGAGTGGAAGGTCCGGGAAGTCAGTTTGCAAGAGGACGGTGTCGAGAAGTTCGGGGCTCATGATGAAATTCTACAGGCAAGGGAGCGTGGCGTATTTTAGCCCCTCAGAAAAATTTGTCAACGAAACAAATTCACAGGTTGGCAAGAGTGCTTTTATCTCCTTGAAGAGAAAAAAGTTGACAGCCGGGAACTCAAGGGGAGGGATTTTCGGATGGATACTCGAAGAAGGCAATTGTGGAAAAGCTGAGGACGAGAGTGGATATCTGGAAAGATTTCAGTTTGAGGCGAACAGGCGTCGGCCTGACCGTCTGGTCCGCCAATCATTCCGCAAGCGAGAGATAGCTGGATGGCGTACCGACGAGGTCGGCCTAGACAGCGTCAATTGCCGCTCCAGGGCCCTGGAGGGCCGCCAGACCAGCGTTTTGCGGAAACAAGCGGACGACAATGAGATGCGGCCGGTCGGTGGGCAGTTCAATTTGTGCCTAGGCAGTCGCTCCAAAGCGCACCGACACCAACTTGGAGATCCCCGGTTCTTGCATGGTGACACCATACAGCACGGGCGCAATGCTCATCGTCTTCTTGCTATGGGTAATGAGCACAAATTGGGTCTCGAGGCTCATTTCCTTTACCAGTTCGGTGAAGCGACCGATATTGGCTTCGTCAAGCGGAGCATCGACTTCGTCCAGGATACAGAACGGGCTAGGCGAGTACTGGAAGATCCCGACTAACAGAGCCAGCGCCGTCAGTGCCTTCTCGCCACCGGAGAGGAGCAGCACGCTCTGCAGCCGCTTGCCGGGCGGCGAGGCCACCACGTCGATACCGCTTTCGGCGCTATTCTCTTCGTCGGTAAGCCTCATGAAGGCATTTCCTCCGCCGAAAAGCTTCTTAAAGGTCATCTGGAAGTTTTCATTGATGCGGGCAAAGGCCTCGGCAAACTTTTGGCGTGAGAATTCGTCGATTTCGCGGATGGTAGCGGTGGTGTTGTAGATGGAACTGACCAGGTCTGCGCGCTGAGTTTCGAGGAACGAATGGCGCTCCGCGGTTTCTTTGTACTCCTCGAGTGCCATCATGTTCACCGGGCCCATGGCTTCGAGCTTCGCCCGCATTTCGCGATGGGCCTGATCTTCGGCGGCAAGCTGCTCTCCGCTAACCATGGGAAGGCTGGTATCGGCCATCAGGATTTCACGCTCGATGCCGAGTTCGTTCAGGCAAGTCTGCGACATGTATTGCGCGTCAGATTGCAACTTAGCGGCTACTGCGGAGATGTCGCCGCGACGGTCGCGAGCCTGATCCAGAAGCTGGCGGGCATTGCGGAGAAGCTCGTCGATTTCTGCCAGGCGAGCGCGCAGTTGCTCCGATTCAAACTGCAGAAGGCCTTCGCGGGCCTGACTGGCGTTGCGCTCGGCTTCGAGGTCGGCGGCCTGTTGCTCTAATTGATCGCTGTCCACTTCGCGCTGCAGCTTTTCGGCAGCCGCCGCGGCGATCTGCGATGTCAGGGCGTGCACGCGCTCGTCCATCTCGGAGAACAGCGAATCGATGCGCTCTAATACTGTCGCAGCCGAGCGGTGGCGCTCTTCGAGACCTCCGACCCGGGCCGCATGCTGCGCCGTCGTCTGAGTGGCTTCTTCGCGGCGCTGCCGCAGTGCGGAGAGAGATTCCTGGGCTGTGGCAATCTGCCGCTCCAATTGCTCGCGTCTTTCCTCGAGGGCGGCAATCTCAGACTGCCGGGCCCGAATCAGGCCATGCTGTTCGGAGCGCTCCTCTGCCAGCCGCTGTAACTCGCCCTGGGAAACTCCCAGGCGCTCGCTGACACGAGCAATTTCAGAGTCGAGTTGCTGCAGCAGATGGCCCGAGGTCATGGCCTGGTGCTCGGCCTGGCGCTTTTCTGCTTCGAGCCGCTCCAGCAGGGAACTGAGATCTTTCAGTTCGCGGCCCCAGGCGAGCACGCGCATTTCTCCATCGCGCAGGGCACGCTCCAAGTCTTCCAGTTGCCGGCTAACCTCGCGAAGCTCGCGCTTCATAGACAGTGGTCCCTCAGCGCGCTGCTTACCCCCAGTCACCGTCACGTTGTGGAAGCACTCGCCCGATTGTGACAAAAAGAATGCGTCAGGATTCTCCAGGGCGAGGCCGCGTGCGACGCCACTCTCAGGCACGATGTATCCATCCCGCAGCTTCGGCAAAACGACTTCGAGCGACTTGCCGAAGCCGTCGAGCACTCGAATGGTGTGCTTGAGCGGGACAATCGACTCTGCCGGCGGGGCGGAATGCGCAGCCTCATCGAGCACAAAGGAGAACTTGGCTTGCGAGTCTTCGGGGTGAACGAGAAATGTCGCGCGTCCATCGACATCGGTGCGGAGCAGGCGCAGGCCTTCGTCGGCGGCATCCCATGATTTGACCACGATGTAGTTCAATTCATCGCGCAGAAAGTCTTCCACCACGCGCTCAAACCTGGGCTCTACCTCAAGGAAGTCGGCAAGCACGCCCACCGGGGCCAGCCCGCTTTGCATCACTCCGGATTGGAAGAGGCGGCGAACGGACTCGGTGGAATATCCGTGTTCGGCGATGACTGCTTCGAGTGAACCTTTCTTGCCCAGCGCAGTGGCGAACTCGGCGCGGAGAAGGTCGAGGTGTCCCTTGGCCTGGGTTTCGTCCCGACGTTTGCTTTCGATCAAACGGCGGAGGTGGCTGAGCTCTTCGGTTATGCCGCTGACACGTTCGGAAACCGTCTCAAATTCGAGTGCGAGTTGGCCACGCTGACCGCCGAAGGCTTCCACCTGTAGATTGGCGTTGGCGATCTCGGCTTCGAGCCGGCTCGCTTCGCGGTCTACACCGGCCCGCCGTTCCTCAGCTTGCGCAAGCTGATTGCGCTCGCGCGATGCCGAGGACACGATGTCAAAAATGGCCACTCGCGATTCTTCCTGCTGCTGTTCGAGACTGGAGAGGCATTCCGCAACTGCGGCAGCTTCCTGCTGAGAGCGTGTGAAATCGTTCCGGGCAGCGGCAAGATCGGCGCTGGCTGATTCCAGCACTTCACGATTGGAATCGCGCTCCGACTCGAGTGCCGTCAGCCGATGGCGAGCTTGCGCTAGTTCAGCCTCAGCCGAAGCCGAGCGCACCATCAATTCAGCGCAGCGCTCTTGGTTGTGCCGCCGACGAGCCTGGGCGCGATCGATTTCCAGCGTAATCTGGCTCAGCCCATCGAGATTCTCGCGCAGCTCTCGCTCGATGGAGTAGCCGCGCTGAGTCCGTTCACCGTGCTCAGCCTCAAGTTCTTGCACGGCTTCGGTGCGGTGGCGCATCTCATCGGCAAGAACATTGAGTTGGGCATCGAGCTCAGCGCTTTGCTGATCGAGCGCGGCAAACTTGCTGGCCAGCACCACGCGCAGCTTGGCTCGCAACTCTTCTCGGAGCTTGGCGTAGCGCTCGGCCTTGGATGCCTGACGCTTCAGCGAATTCATTTGCCGCGTGACTTCGTCGAAGATGTCGTTCACGCGTGCCAGATTGAGTTTCGCCTCTTCCAAGCGCGCTTCGGCGAGCCGTTTTTTTGTTTTGAATTTGGTGATGCCGGCAGCTTCTTCGAGAATTGCGCGCCGGTCGGTGGGGCGGCTGCTCAGAATCTGACCGATGCGTCCCTGTTCAATCAGCGCGTAGGATTCCGGCCCCAGGCCGGTGCCCATGAAAAGTTCCTGAATGTCGCGCAAGCGGCAGAGCTTGCCGTTGAGCAGATATTCACTGTCGCCTGAGCGGAATAGTCTGCGAGTGACCACAAGTTCGCCGGCGCGGAATTGCTGCTGATTGAATTTGCGGCGTCGGATTTTGAGGATCACCTGCTGACCGCTGACAGCGGCGGACGCAATAGGTACCACGGCACCGCCGGAATTTCCAAACCATGCGAACGCCGGCTCGTCATCAGGGAAGGCGTCGGCCAAACTGTTTGCCCGGGGGCGTAACCCCGCGACTTCTGCCGTTTTGCCCGGCTGCGCTTCGTCGAGAGCTCTTGCAGTCTCTTCGGCGGCACGAGCACGAATTGCGGCCTCGTCCCAATCGTCCACAATGTTGGCGTCCGCGAGAAGTTCTGCGGCCGCACCTTCCGGCATGTCGTCGGCAATCTCGATTTCCGTGGGAGCGTGGAGGTCGGAGCCCGGATACACCTCGGGATCGATCAGCGTTAACGACACCTCAGCCATTCCCGTAGGTTTGCGATCGCGGGTGCCGGCGAAGATCACATCTTCCATGCGCGCACCGCGCAACGTTTTGGCCGACTGCTCGCCGAGTACCCATGAAATAGCGTCGGCAATATTGGACTTGCCGCAGCCATTCGGCCCGATGATGGCCGCAATGCCATCGCCGTGGAACTTCAGCTCCGTACGGTCACAGAACGACTTAAAGCCGAGAACATGAAGCTTCTTCAGTTTGAGCAACGTTGACTCCTTGAGACTCCATGAGCGCGCCAAATACTTTGATGCCGGCCAGCAAGCCGTTCCGAGCCTAGTTACTAAGCAGGTTCGTCCGCCCGCCCAGCACGTATTCCCTCAAATCAATGCCGTCCCGGGCTGGAGAGGGCGGGCACAAATTTAAGCTACTGTAACGGCGAAATCGCGCCGGGGTCAAGCAATATAACACTATATATTGTATGCCCTTACGTGCCACCACGTTAAGTTGCACACAGATTGCGGCACATGCCTGGTTTTACGGGTGAGGAAAGCAGTGAGGTGGGAGAACCGCGAGAGCAGAATCATGCTATCGCAACCCGGAAAGGGAAACAATGGAGTTCGTATCCGGGTGGTGACGCGCCCACTTAAGCGCTAACTTAAGGAATTGAATTCGTCCGTTTGGATGATGGGAGCTTCGGATTGCTGTTGCGCAGGGTGTGAGCAAGGCTACGTCGGAAACGTCGGTCCAGCGCTCCAGCTTAGCGCGAACCAGCGCAACGACTAACCCCTTCCCGCATGTGGTATCAGCGTATGCAACAACACGTCGGGCGATGGAAACCCACGCAATCGCTCGACTACACCCGAAATCCCACGCCATTTGCTGCCATTCGCTGGGAAACAACGACGCGAGCACCTTCCAGTTGTTTTCGACGATACGCATTCACCAAGCATTAGGTCTACGAACACGGAAACCAGTTCCTTTGCGCGTAGGGTTCTGCCAAAGATCGATAAGAATCAATGATTGCCTTTTTGGCAAAACCCGCTTCTGGCAAGGCTTTCCAGGCGTAAATCGATTGAAATCCCATAAGACCGCCCGCATCCGCCGCGAACGCCAGCGGCTCCCTTCAAACGACCCTATCGAAACTGCCCACCGCCAAATCCTGCGGATCGCTACCGTTCTGTCATCGGAGCAGTTCCGATAGGGATCTAACGTTTGTCGGGACCAATTCGGAGCATAGTTCCGGTTAGCGTCACTCGCGAGCTCTCTGCCAAAAGCGGCATTCCGGAGTGGATCAACCTGCCGGTACACCGCAGGCCGCACCATAAAATCGAAGGACCCGTCGAATGTGGTGGCCGATGAGGGCCGCAGCATGATTCTCCAGTGCACCTTGGCGAATCGCGTCGTATTCGATCGGGAGATATTGGCTCAGCATGGTCAGCGGACATGAAAAGAGATCGAGATTGTGGAGCAGGCGCTTTACTTCCTCTTGTACGGAGGGCTGGGGCCAGTAATAACGACAGCGGTCGCTGAAACTGAAGGCACGCGAGAGGCGCAATTCGTCGTCGTTGCCGCGGTAGTACGAACGCCAGTACGCCGGGTTGCGCAGCATCTCGAACTCCAGTGCCTCGCGCACCTGCGACGATCTCACCTTGCGCTTGTGGCCAAGGATCTCGCGTTCTATGCCGCTCAGAGCAAAAATCGCTTCCCGATAGGCGAATGTAAGCCAGGGGCCGACCTTCAAGATTGCAAAATGGTCCTCCACCATCTCTGCTAGAGCGGCGGGGGCCTGGTAATCGGTGGAATGGGCCTCATAGACAAGGGCAGGACTTGCAGGCAATCCTGCCGACAGGGCATGCACTTTCTGGCGATCGTAGTCGAAAACCCTGGTGTCGCCGAATTCCACAGCAGGTTGAACGACCAACCCGACGACGTTCTCCCAAGCGGTGAACAAGCCATGTGCGCGGAACGCGGAGCGAAAGATCTCCAAAGTGCGATAAACATCTTCGACCATCGTCGGGGCGGGACATTCCCCCTCTGCCACTTCTCCGCCCGGAGGCGGGACCTCGGTTCCGATGACGTAAAGCGGTCTCGGCGAACCAGTCGGCATCTCCTCGCAAGCGTCTTCCGCAGCTCGGCACAAAGTAGCAGCGCGTTCCGCTACGGCCTTCTCATCGAGACTCTTCACGTCGTCACCACATGGAATGCTCGTGTCCAAGTGGATCTTCTGATATCCCGCATGAACGCAAAGACGAGCCAGATCGCAGGCCTTCGCCATGGCTGTAGCCAACGGTTCGCTGCGCCAAGCAAACGGACCCAGGTGGTCGGCTCCAAGCAGAACGCGACCTACTGGCAATCCCGCCGAGGCGGCAGCAACGCGAACTGCATCAGCGAATTGCTGCGGCGTCATACCCGTATATCCGCCGAACTGGTTAACTTGGCTGGATGTCGACTCCACGTGAAGACAGGTACCGTCTTCGAGCGCTTGCTGAATGGCTGCATCGATCACTGCCGGGTGCGCGGAGCAAACTGCGTAACTGCCGACAGCCCCGCCGCCGCGATTTCGCTGGACGACGCTTCGCAGATATTCACTTGGCCCCTCGGCCATCGTGGGGCGATCCGTCTCGACGGGATTAGGCCTCTCATCCATCACTTTCGCATTATAGATTCTTGAGCTGAGTATTCGCTTCACTGAGGTTGACCCCATCAAGTAGTATGCGATGACGATCGTGCACACATAGGGAGATTGCTGCCGTGCCGAAAAGAACTCGAAGACAGGTTTTCAGAGTTGGACTAGCGGTTACGGCTGACATACTGATGGTCGCGCTGCCGTGTGTGGCCCAGCAATTGACGAACGACGAGCTGTCCCTGACGGTCAACGCGCAGGAGGGATCGTACCAACTGTCTTTGCATGACAGTCAGCCCGTGCTCAGGTCGCGTGTGGCAGCACAGGTTGACCACCAGTGGCTTCGCTCGAGCGATTACCCGCGACACCAGGCTTCGGAGTCTGCCTTCGAAGATGATCTCGGCCCCGGCCGAGAGTTCACAGTCATTTGCAGCGGACTTGACGGCAAACCCGATCTTGTTTACGTGCTACAGCTCTACAAACAGCGCCCTTACGGCACCGTCCAGGTAAAGGTGCAAAATAGTGCGGGAAAGGAAGTAACTGTGCAGGCCATTCGGAGTGTGGAGGCCATGGGTGAGCCGATCCTCAATCTGGGTGGCGATCAATCGGCCGACCGGGTTCTCTCCGACAGTTTCAGCGAAGATTGGCCGGACCTGGCTCTCTACGACCTCGGGGGAGTGAGCGGCGGGATGCATCGCGGTGCAGGAAGCCAACTCATCTACAACCGGGAGAGTAAGCAGAGTTTATTTCTTGGCGCTCTTACCTCAGACCGATTTCTGACCCTGATGCATCTGAAAGCTGAGGGTATGGGGGCGAAGACCAAAATGGCCTCCTATACCGTTGAATCCACCGGAACCACGGAAATCCAGAAGGAATTCGATCTGAAGGATTCTCCCGCGGACGACCAGGTCGAATTGAGCCTTCCCGTTGAACCCGGGGAAGACATCGTTTCAGAGCGATTGATGTTCGAGGCCGGACCGGATTACCACAATCAACTGCTAGCCTACGGTGATGCGGTTCGTCGTCTGCACCATGCGCGCGTCTCCAGTGAGACTCCCATCGGTTGGTGGAGCTGGACCGTTTACTATGGCGCCATCAACGAAGGCGAGGTTTTGGCCAACGGTGACTGGCAAGCCCAACACCTGAAGTCATTAGGTTATCGATATTTCCAAATTGATGAAGGTTATCAATACGCCCGCGGGGAATATACAACTCCGAATGCAACGCAATTTCCGGATGGTTTGCGGTTTGTCGGGCATCACCTTATCGGAGAGGGGCTGACATTCGGCGTATGGACGGCGCCGTTTGAGGTGACGAGCCGGGCTTGGATCTACGAGCACCACAAGGACTGGCTGGTGCGCAATGCCAAGGGAGATCCGATCCCTATTGGCGACGTCTGGCACCAAAAGACGGATGTGCTTTACGCGCTGGACACAACCCATCCCGGAGCCCAGGAGTATATGCGGGACACTTACAGGACACTCGTGCGCGAATGGGGGGTCCGGTTCATCAAACTCGACTTCATGGATACCACCGCCATCGAGGGTTACCATTACCGCCCCAACACCACAGCCCTCGAAGCCCAACGCATTGGCCTCCAGGTAATCCGCGATGCCGTGGGCGAGGAGGTGAGCTTGGATAAAGACGGAAGTCCCATGCTCAACCCAGTGGGGTGATCCGGACGCCTTCAACGTCACCGCAACGCATCTCATGGAGCGTGCGAACGAACGGTCTTCGATTTCGCTGGGTGCGGCCGAGGCGTCGATCGCGCTCTCCGCAGTATCCGGCGGCATGTATGAGATTGGCGATGACATGCCGGTTCTGGGGTCGGAGAAGGATCGGCTGGCGCTGGTTGAAAACCGAGAGTTGCTGAATATGGCCAAAGTCGGCCGAGCTTCCACGCCGTTAGACCTGATGACCTACGAGCCGGAGGATGGACAGCCCAGTACTTTCTTCATCCGGGAAGATCAACGGCAGGCCATACTGACGGTCTTCAATTGGACGAACACAACGCGCTCGCACACGTTGAGACTGGCGGACCTCGGTCTGCCTGCCGGCCACATGTTTGCGGCGACGGATGTGCTGAACCAGAATGAGACGGTTACGCTCGAGGGTGGCGCAGTGCGGCTGAAGAACCAGCCACCCCAGTCGGTGAGGGTGATCAAGCTGATCGACAAGAGCGTTGCCGAGGCTGCCCCAACCGTGACGACGCAGGCGCCCGCAGCAGCAAATACCGGCGAGATGATCAATCTCTCGGCGCAGGCCGAAGCTGGCGGTGTGCCCGCGGTCGCTTATCACTGGGACCTCGGCGACGGCACGAGCGCGGATAGCCCCAAGGTACATCATGCTTACACCAGCGCAGGCGAGTTCACGATCCGCCTCATAGTGGACGGAGTGGACGGGGTACCGGCCCACAAGAATTTCTCCCTCAAGGTAACCGGCAATTTGAGGGCGCACTCTAACCTTGTCGACAATCGACGCTTCGTAGAGCCAACCGACCGCTGAGCGGCTCCGGAGGTAGTGCGGTTTCTTGCTGTTCTTGCCGAGCCTGTGGAACTGGGGCAAGAAATCAACTTTGCCTAAAAGCGACATTCCTACGAAGTCAATTCACCGACCGAAATGGGCCCATCTCACAAATAGGTAGGAACGCGCAGATATGATCAATCGGCGGCAGTGGATATGCGGAGTAGGGATTATGGCGGGAACAGCTCTCAGTCGGGCAGTGTCCTGGCCCTGACGCCCCGGAGTTTACTAGGATTTTAGACGGCGGATACTCTGCCGGTTTGAGCTCCATCCGTGGAGCAGCTTCAATCCGGAGCTTATTAATAACGCCTGTTAATGACAGCTACAATGTTTTACGGAGCCACGTGGTCAGGACTGGGAGGGTTACCGAGTTGAAGAAGGCACTCTGGCTTGTTCTTGGTTCCATCGTTGTCTACGCCCTTACAAACTGTGGCGGAGGCGGCTCATCGAACGCTCCCGCGCCATTATCCATACAGCTATCACCTTCCGCGCCGAGTCTAGCAGTTAACTCCTCCGTGCCCATCAATGCCCAAGCTACGCCGCCTCTCCCGAAGTACTTCGGCTGGTTGACATGGAGTATTCAAGGCTATCCGTCACCAACGGACTGTACAGAATACGCGGTGGATCCGCAGATGGCTCCGCCCATGTCTGGATGTCCGAACGGCTGGCTGGCTATGGAACAACCAATGACTGGATACACGCCAACGGGCGGGTACTATTATTCACCCGGTGTGCCCGGAGATTACACGGTCATTGTTCAAGGACAGATCACCGACCAGTCCTCAAGTCAGAGGATTGATTACCAGGGAAGAGCGAGCGCCGCAGTCACTGTGACAGCACAGTAGCCTCATCTTCCTCGGTTAAATGGCATGTGCAGTCGCGCCACGTAGGTTTGACGGCATCGCTTTCTTGCCTACCGCGAGCCCTATTGACATCGGCTCGATCGAAGCGAGCCGGATGACATCACCGTCGAGTTTTCCTCGAACAGTTACCGTGTCTCCGGTGTGAAGGGCTGTCTTGTCCTGCGCTCGAAGCTCGTACATGACCCTGTTCGTGTCGTCGTAGAGCGCCAACTTTGCACCCGGTACGACTTTGTTACATTCGGGAGGCTCGAAAAAGGCCTCGTCTGCGTTGCAGCTACTGGAAACGAGAATGCCGGACCACGATCGAGAATTTCTGGCGCTGTTGTCGGCCGCAAGGGTGAGCGAGGCGACACAAGAAAGCGCCATCAGATAAAGCAAGAAGTCCCTCGCGATTCGATCGGTTTTGACCCCCAACTTCGATTCGAAGCTTCCTCTTATTTGTTCGATGTTCAATCTGCTCGTATCGTCTGTGGTCGGCTACTTGCCTCCCAATTTCTCGAAGAACAGACAGATGGTCTCGATGCCGCGATGGAAGTTGGGGATGTGGAACTTTTCGTTGGGAGCGTGCAGGTTGTCATCAGGAAGGCCGAATCCCATCATCACGCTGGGAATCTTAAGTACGTCCTGAAAGTCAGTGACGATAGGAATTGAGCCGCCGGAGCGAATGAAGACCGTCTCTTTCTTGAAGACGTCGCGCAGAGCCTCGGTAGCGGCCTTAATGTAGCGATTGTCAGTGCCGACGACGCAGGCCGGACCCTTGCTCCAAACCTTGATCTTGGTTTCGATGCCCTTGGGCGTCCGCTTCTTCACATAAGCGGTGTACTTGTTGAGGATGTCGTCGGGATCCTGGTTGGGAACCAGGCGCATGGAGACTTTGGCGGCCGCCTTGGCCGGGATTACAGTCTTGGCGCCAGGAGCGGTGAATCCTCCGGGCATGCCGTGAACTTCGAGCGTGGGACGTGCCCAGGTGCGATATAGAACCGAGAAGCCGGGCTCTCCGGTGAGAACTTTGGATCCGACCTCGGCCTTGCGGTAGTGCTCCTCATTGAAAGGCAGACGTTTCCAGGCTTGGAGTTCGTCCTTGCTCGGTGCTTTGACGCCCTTATAAAAGCCGGGAATCAGGACTTTCCCCTTTGCGTCTTTCAATTTGCTGATGATCTCGATTAATGCAAAGAAAGGATTAGGTGCGACGCCCCCGTACATGCCGGAGTGCAGGTCAGTCTTCGCGCCGTGGGCTTCGATCTCGGTGTAAACCAGCCCGCGCAAGCCGACGCATAGCGTCGGAAGATTCGGAGCAAATAATTCTGTGTCGCAGACCAGGGCGAAATCGGCCTTGAGCTTAGCCTGCTCTTTGCGGACATACTCGGCAATCGATTCGCCGCCAACTTCTTCTTCTCCCTCGAAAATTACCTTGACGTTAATAGGGAGAGAGCCGTTGCGCGCTTTTAGCAGCGACTCGAGAGCTTTCACTTCGAGCCAGAGCTGACCTTTGTCGTCGACCGCACCGCGAGCGTAAAGATTGTTATTGCGCTCGGTCGGCTCGAACGGTGGGGAAATCCATTCCTCCAGCGGATCGGGCGGCTGCACATCGTAGTGGGCATAGCAAAGCACGGTGGGCTTCGCTGGCGCATGAAGCCAGTCCGTGTAAATGAGAGGATGGCCCTTGGTCGGGATAATCTCGACGTTCTCCATGCCGATACGGCGAAGCTCATTGGCCACAAAATCGGCGGCTTGGCGCACATCGCTCTTATGTTCGTCGAGGGTGCTGACACTGGGAATGCGGAGAAGATCTTTGAGTTCGTTAAGAAAGCGCTGCTGATTATTACGGGCGAAATCTACCGCAGGGGAAGCCATGGGGTCGTCCTTTCCTTCGAGGCAAACGCCGCCGGTTTGCCATGTTGATCACCATAAAACGTTTCAGTATACCGGAAGCCGCGGGCGCGCCTGTGGGCCGTCATAAGGGTATTCCGGCAACCAAGAGGAGTCGAGCAGCGCGGTTTCAACGGGCAAAGCGCCCGGGAGAGAACGGCGACAAATCTTGATGGCACGGATTACCGGCGACGACGTCGGCCATAATCTGCGCCGTGATCGGCGCCAGGAGAATTCCGTCGCGAAAGTGACCGGTGGCTACATAGTAGCCGGGAGTTGCGGTCGCTCCGAGGATGGGTAAGTCATCGGGCGTGCCCGGACGCAGTCCGGCCCAGTCCTTGAGAATTTTCGCGTCCCGAAGTGCCGGAATCATCTTCACCGCGGCCCGATATAAACGCTGGATGGTAGGCACGTCGGTTCGCTTGTCGAAGCCCACTTGTTCCACCGTGGTGCCGACCACAATGCGGCCGTCACTGCGCGGGATGAGATAGACCTCGGGGGCACGCACCACATGGCTAAGTAGCGCCCGAGAAGGTGTGACCAGCGAAAGCATCTGTCCTTTGACAGGACGCGTGGGGAATTTATGGGGCGCGATTTGGCCGGCCCAGGCTCCGGCGCAGTTGATCACTTTTGGTGCGAGGAAAGTCGTCTTGGTCGTGGTCAAGCCCGTCACGCTGCCGTTGGAAAGATTCACAGAGATAGCCGGGTCGCCCGATGAGAAATCTACTCCTTGATGCTTGGCCGCCTTCACGGCTGCAGCAGCGAGTGCCTGCGGATCGACGCTGCGCTCTTTCAAATGGAAAGCGACTCGACTGTCTTCAGCAAGCGCGGGCTCAAGTTCGGCCTGCCCTGGTCCCGCAGATCAACTTTCATTCCCGATTGCGTCTCGATCTCGTGCACAAATTCCGGATACAAACGCGCGCTAGGTGTGGCCAGCGACTGTAGAGCAGCATGCGTTTCGAGTGAGCCATCGACCAGCATGCCGCCCGCGGCCGAAGAGGCTTCTCGTCCTGGCTCGCCGCGCTCCACAATGAGCACTCTTGCGCCAGATTTGCGCAGAGCAATCGAGAGTGATAAGCCAATAATGCCGCCTCCGGCAATGATCACATCCCAACTCTTCATCCAGGCATTGTAAAAGAGAACGGCAGGCGAATAGCAGCGGCAAAATTCCCCCGCACCAGTGCTCAAACGATCTCCCCAGATTCCCGCCTTACTTTCGTTACCTGCCGTGGATGTCTCTGGTTATGCGGCCCGAATGCTTGCGAACGCTTATAATCACACGACGCCGAAATCCTGGTTGCGGTTGTGCGCCCCCTATGAGCTAATTGCACTACTTGCTTTGCGGGCGAATAATAAAGTACAGCTTTCAATCACATTCAAGTAATCATTAGGAGAAACCTATGTCGGAAGAGGGCGAGCGAATACCCGTAGAACACCAGTCGAGTGTAGGCAAGTGGATTCTGATTTTGCTGGCTGTGGTCTTTGTGGCGGCGTCGGTGTACGCGCACGTCACCATGCATTCCTGGATTGAAAGCTTGCGCAAGGATTTGAACTCCAGTCAAGCCCAGGTTGCCGAGCTGAAGAATCGCGTGCAAACAGCCGAGGCGTCGGAAGAGACGCTGGCTCATCAGTTGGGTATGACCAAGAAGGAGCTAGCACAGCGCGCGTCACAGTTGCAGGTTCAGCAGAGGGCTGCAGAGCAGCGTCTGGAAACTGCGCAGAAGGAACAAATTACCCAGGTGAGCGGGGAAGTGGCCGGCGTGAAAACGGACGTTGGTGGAGTGAAATCCGACGTAGCCTCCACGAAGGCCGAGTTGGAAGCCACGAAAGCAAAGCTGCAGAGCACGATTGGCGATCTGGGAGTGCAGAGCGGCCTGATCGCCACCACGCGCGGCGATCTGGAAACGCTTAAGCACAGGGGTGACCGCAACTACTACGAATTTACTTTGCTCAAAGGTGCCAAGCCGCAACCAGTCGCCACTGTGGGCTTGCAGCTTAAGAAGACCGACGTTAAGCGTGGCAAGTTCACGATGAACGTAACCTCCGACGATAAGACTATCGAGAAGAAGGACCGCAACGTGGCAGAACCGATCCAGTTCTACTCCGGTCGTGACCATCTGTTGTTTGAATTGGTGTTGTGGACCGTGGATAAGAACAAGGCCACAGGTTATCTGAGCACTCCGAAGAATGCTCCTGTACCGGTGACCGCCAATTGAACAGCGCCTTGCTCCCCACTGGGCACGTCTTGCTCCAGATCGCTCTGCGCACGGGCGTGATCTACCTGGTGGTGTTGATTGGCGTGCGCTTGAGCGGCAAGCGCGAAGTAGGGCAAATGACGCCCTTCGATCTGACTCTGCTGCTTCTCCTTTCCAACTCCGTGCAAAATGCCATGACGGGTCCCGACACGTCGCTGGTGGGCGGCGTGGTCGCGGCTTGTACCTTGCTGTTGATGAACTACATAGTGGCGGACATTTCGGGAGCGAACCGCCGCTTTCGCAAATTTATTCAAGGGCAACCGAGCCTGCTGATCCACGATGGAACGATCATCGAGGCCCACATGGCCAGGGAACATGTCAGCATGGACGAGTTGCAGCGCGCCCTCCGGGAACACGGAATCAGCGACTATCACCAAGTGGCGCTGGCAGTGCTGGAAGTTGACGGCTCTATTAGTTGCCTGAAATATGACGAGATCAAACCGGACGCCAACACCCATCTGGTGCGGCGACGGTTCATTCAGAAGAAGCAGTAACTACTCCGCCGCCACAAACTTCACGCAAACCGGCGAAGGCACGTGAAGCACATCGCCGGTGGGAGCAAGGCGGCCAGTCTTGGGATCAATACGGAAAATTACTATGTTGTCTGACTTCTGATTGGCCACGAACAGCCGCGAGCCAGTTGGGTCAATCTCGAAGTTGCGCGGCACCTTGCCTTGCGTTGAAACATATTGGAGAGCCGTGAGCGTGCCCTTGGACTCGTCAATAGCGAACACGGCAATGCTGTCATGTCCGCGGTTCGAAGCATAAAGAAACTTGCCGGATGGATGGACCTGAATCTCGGCGTCGTCATTGGCACCGGCAAAGTCCTTGGGCAAAGTTGAAATCGTCTGCAGCGAATGCAGTTGTCCGCGATCGGCATCGTAGGAAAACGCAGTCACCGTGGACTGCATTTCGTTGATCACATAGGCGAACGTGCCGTTGGGACTGAACCCAAAATGTCTGGGGCCCGCCCCGGCGTTCAGGCTCACAAACTTGGGGTCGCTCGCCGTTAACGTTCCTTTGGTCGGATCAAACCGGTAAATGAGAATTTCATCAAGTCCCAAATCCGCGGCTACGGCGAAGCGGTTGTCGGCTGACAGATTGATGTAGTGGGCGTGTGGCCCCTCCTGGCGCTGGGGATTCGTGCCGTGTCCGCTGTGTTGCACAAAGGCCGACGCCTCGCCCAAACCGCCGCCCTCGAGTATGGGGAACACGGCTACGTTGCCTCCGGTGTAATTTGCCACTAGGACGAACTTGCCCGTCTGGTCGACGACTACGTAGCAGGGATCCGACCCGCGCGACGAAACTTCATTCAGTAACTTCAACTTGCCAGTCTTGTGATCGATGGCAAAAGCGCTCACCACTCCGCTGCTCTGGCCTTTGTAGTGGGTGACTTCATTCACTGCGTAGAGAAAGGCACGATTGGGATGGACGGCGAGGAATGAAGGGTTAGTGGTTTCCGCCGCCAGCCCGATCGACACAAGTTGCCCCGACGCGGAGTCGTAGTGGTATCCATAAATCCCCTTGCCTGAACCCTCCGGCTGCTTCGTATACGTGCCTACGTAAACTAAATACTTCTCCTTGCCCGTGTCGTTTTTCGGTTTTCCGTCGACGGCCAGCGGTAGCAGCGCGAACAGCGCCAGGATGATATTCAAGTTGCGGCGGCTTGTTTTCATAGGGTCTATAAAAACCTATCTCGCAGCGGGAAGGCAAGCATCGCCGACAGTCGTGCGCTACCGGATCTCAAAACAGTGAACGCTACAGCTTACTTCGACAGCACTACCGGCACTGGCTGGTCGTAGGGTTGGATCGCCAGGCTGATCGACTGACGCTGATTGAAGACCTCGAGCATCACCGGAAAACTCACGAGTACAGTCCCTTTGACCTCTTCGCCAGGTTGCAGTTTGGTCTCCGGAGTGAAAGGCGGCTGAGCGCCGGATTTCAGCGCGGGAAAAGCCTGGTAATAGCGCTCGAAATCCACAGCAGAAAGGGCATCGCTGCTCAATTCGCCGCTCGCCGTTTTCAGTTTGCCTTGAATGCTTCGCATCCAGATCGCCTTGTCGGCACCATTGCGAATGGTAAAGGTGAGGGCGACCAGAGTGGCATTTTGGCCGGGAATCTCCACTGCAGCAATGTTGTCCAGTGAGCCAGAACCTTGCGGTTTGGCGCGCTGCAAGAACGAAATACCCGCAACCACCACCAGCACGCCCAGCAGGGTGATTAAAACCGTTGCCGCGGGCGGCAGATTGCGTTTGGCCGTACCGAATTCGTCGGCAATGTTGATGGTGGGACCGGATTGAATATTCGGGGAGGGCGTACTCGCAACCGAGGCTGGCGAGGCCGCATTGGGGACGACGACCGGCGGTTTAAGGATCTCATCAGGCATGGGGTTCCCCCTCGTGCGTGCTGATTCTACTCCCGAAAACCAATCATTCGTGCAAGGCCGGGGCGCGACCGGCGCGACCGCCCATTCGTGGGGCCGAAACGACGTCCGCTCCGGCTTCAATCTCACGCGGTCTTGTCTTGCTGCACATCCTGACTCTGAAATTCCGCCACCACTTCCAATTCCGCATCCCCGCTGTTGCACAGTTGTTCTCGGACTGGACGCGGCGTAATAGCGCATCCTGGAGACTCCTTTGAGTCGCCCGGCTTGAGGAAACCGCTCCGTCCGAACGTGTCGGTGCCAGAGGCGGGGCTCCAGCGCCCATGTTTTAGCGGTGTGATCGGCGGCCCCTCGATGCTCCCACCGCCTTGCGGAATGGGTCCAACGTGAACCGCTTGCGTGTCTGTATTGTTCTTACCGTCATCGCCTCCCGAAATAACCGTCAGCCACGAGCTAGCTGCTAGCCGTCTTGCACCAGTTCCCCCGTTCTCTGCGCTAACTCCCCATGATCCACCTCGGCAATCTGCTCGGACTTCCAAGTCAGCGTACTTACAACGCCGGCGTGCTCCAAGCTTCTGAAGTTTGGGACAACTTCCGGGGGTGCATCAGAGCTCTGCTATCGCTGAGTAGCAAGAACGGCCGGAGTTTGGTCGAATTTTAGAACTGTCTCGATGCCGAGAGAGTCCGGCAGAACGTCACCAGGCGTGCTTCATGGCACCCGCAAACTTCTGCTCCGGAAGGGTATTGAGCACATCCCCTTTCGTCAACCATGCGCGTCGGGCTTGCAGAACGCCGAAGCGAATCTTCTCCAGATGCGAGGTGTGATGTGAATCGGTATTGATGACAATCTTCACTCCGTGCTGCTTGGCTTGGCGCAAATGAACGTCGTTGAGATCGAGCCGGTCTGGATAGGAATTCAATTCCATCGCTACTTTGTTCTGGGCGGCCGCCGTGAGAACCGCGTTTATATCGTAGTGATACGCATCGCGGCGTAGCTGAATGCGCCCCGTGGGGTGTCCAATGAGAGAGACATTGGGGTTCGCGATCGTTTTCAATAGGCGGTCAGTCATCTTCGCCGGTTCCTGATTAAAAACCGAATGAACACTGGCAATGACAATGTCCATTTCGGCGAGGACGGAATCAGAGAGGTCGAGGTCCCCGTCGGCGAGAATGTCAACTTCGATGCCGGCGAAGATGGTGATGCCCTCGATTTGGTCGCTGGCCGAGCGGATGCGCTGGATGTGCGCCAGGGCGCGTTTATCATCGAGACCATTGGCGAAGGCCAGGTTTTTGGAATGGTCTGTGATGGCAATGTAGTTATACCCGCGCGCCTTTGCTGCTTCTGCCATTTCCTCGATGGTGTTGCGGCCATCAGTTTCCACGGTATGCATGTGCACGTCGCCCTGCAGGTCGGCCTGGGCAATTAGGGGAGGGAGAGTATGCTGGGCGGCAGCATCGATCTCGCCGAGATTTTCGCGAAGTTCTGGCGCGATGAAGTCCAGCTTAAGCTTGGCGTAAATCTCCTCTTCAGTTTTCCCTGCAACCGGTTTCTCCGTTTTCAAATCGGCGAGGCTGTACTCGTTGAGGGTGTACCCCATTTTGAGCGCGCGCTGGCGCAAGGCAACGTTATGGGCCTTTGAGCCGGTAAAGTACTGCATGGCCGCCCCGAAAGACTCAGGAGGCAACAAGCGCACGTCCACCTGCATGGCGCTGCGCAGACGGAAGCTGACTTTGTTGTCCCCGCGGCTGATCATGTCCATCAGCGGCGGATATTGGGCTACATACTCCACCGCCTTCTCGCGGTCTGCGTCTGTGCAACAGGCTTTGCCAGTAACCAGAAGATCCAGATCACCCACGGTTTCCCGGCCCCGGCGCAGCGACCCCGCGGGAGTGATCTTTTCGAAGCCCGTGAACTTGGCAAGATAGTCCGTGAGCTTGGCGGCTTCGGCTTCGGCGGCATCGAGCAGAAATCGGCCACCGATCCGGCGGTAGTCTTCAATTGCCTTGAGGAGCTTTTGCTCGTGTTTTTCTCCCATGCGCGGAAGAATGCGAATCTTGCCCTCGCGCGCCAGTTTCTCGACGGCATCAACATCGCAAACTTCGTAGGCGCTCCAGATCAGCGCGATTGTCTTGGGGCCAAGACCTTGAATTCTCAACAACTGCAACATCGAAGGATGGTATTTCTTCAACAGTTCGGCATGGACAGTGACGCATCCCTGTTTGAAAAGTTCCTGGAGGTTTATCAGCATTCCCTTACCGATGCCGGGAATCTCCAGCACCTTCTTGGGTTCGCCGATGATGTCTTTTATGGGCTGGGGATGGTTTTCGATGGCCTGTGCGGCGTTGCGATAAGACCGGATACGAAAAGAGTCTTGTCCGTCGATTTCGAGCATATCGGCGGTTTCGTAGAGAATGCCGGCAATTGCTTTATTGTCCACGGCATAGAGATTAAATCATCTGGGTATGGGATGCCCGAATGGCGCAGAGGTTTTCCTCAACTTTCGCCCCGACAATCTGCCGCAGCAGGAAAGTGGTCCGGCTTAAAGCGCGACCTTAAGCCGCCTTGGTGACGTTCGCCGCCTGCGGACCTTTCTGGCCCTCGGCGATCTCGAACTCAACCTGATCGCCTTCTTGCAGACTCTTGTAACCCTCAGAAGTAATCGCGCTGTAGTGAACAAAGACATCCGGTCCATCCGCGCGCCCGATGAATCCGTATCCCTTGGCGTTATTGAACCACTTGACGGTTCCTTTCAAACGTTCCACGTACCCCCCTCTCTCCGCAGGCCCTTGAGCGGGGGGTCAAGGACGAGCCCGCAGTTATTTACGACATTTTCCTGCGAGGGCAGAGGACTGTCAAGGGTTTGCAGGGTTTGCAGGAGTCTTATTCGAAGGCCGCGGTGGAGCAGGCCATGAAAGTACAGGAAATGATCCTATTTTTTCCCGCGCTTGGTTTTTGAGTCTGAGCCGTGCTCGTTCATGCACTGGAGCCAGAGAATCGAGGAAATGGTCTTGGCGTCGCGGATAGTCCCGCTAGTGACCATGCGAACCGCTGCAGGAAGCGCAACCAGGCGCTTCTGAATGATTTCGTCGTCTTCAGGCTGCGCCTTGCCGCGTCGAAGACCCGTCGCCATGAATACCGACATGGTTTCAGCCATAAAGCCAGGGCTGGCATAGAAGTTGAGAATGCGGCGCCAGTGCAGGGCAGTGTATCCGGTTTCTTCGACCAATTCGCGCTGAGCAGCTAGCAGTTCTTTTTCGCCGGGGTCGATGCGTCCGGCCGGAAGCTCCCAAAGATGACCGCCGGCGGCGTGGCGATATTGGCGTTCCAGCAAAACACGCGACACGCCACGGGATTCGTCCACCGCCAGAATGACCACCGAGCCGGAATGGTGTATGAGGTCGCGACGCACCCGGATGCCACCCGGCTCCTCGACCCGATCGGTTGTTACCCAGAACACAGGTCCTCGATAAACGATTCGCGATGAAAGGATACGCGCCTTGCGTTGTGTCTTGCTGCGGCCAGATTTTTTTCGGCGTGAACAAGAGCGTAGCACTTTCGGCATGGAAACCAATATAAAGCATGGCCTCTGGTTTTCGGTGGGGTGTGGCGGAACCCACAAGCTCGAACCTGACTCTGCTATTCTGCCGGGCATGGCTCGAAAGCCGCGGATTGCAATTGTCGGGGCTGGAAAAGTGGGTGGTGCCTTGGCGGTGTCATTGCGGCGGGCAGGATATTCCATCGATGCGATTGTGACGCGGCCGGGAGGCGCCTCGCTCCGCCGTGCATCTCGTCTGGCTCGTCAGGTTGGCTCTCAGGCGGTGATCTCCGGGACTCGGATCAAGGCTGACGCAATCTGGTTCTGTGTACCCGATGGAGAAATTGCTTCCGCAGCACAATCGCTCGCGCTCCTAATCCGCGGACAACCGATAGTCGCTTTACATTCCAGCGGCCTGCTCAGCAGCGATCAGTTGCACGGGCTGCGGAGGTCCGGAGCGAATGTGGCTTCGGTGCATCCGCTTATGAGCTTTGTGCCCGGTTCGCGGCCTTCACTGGCGGGCGTGTCATTCGCCATGGAGGGAGACGCCGCAGCCGTCCGCATGGCGAAACGCATCGTAAAGGATCTGCGCGGCGAACCGTTCTTGATCCGAAAGAAAGATAAAGCGGCGTATCACGCGTGGGCCACGTTCGCCTCGCCCTTGTTGACAGCTCTGTTGGCAACGACGGAGCGCGTGGCAGTTGCGGCGGGTGTGAAACCAACGCTTGCGAGACGGAGAATGATGCCGATCGTCTCGCAAACCGTGGTTAACTATGCGACCTTAGGAGCGCCCACTTCCTTCAGCGGTCCGTTTGCCAGGGGAGATGTGAAAACGATTAAACAGCACCTGCGCGCGTTGCGGCGGATTCCGACGGCGGGCGCGGTTTACAAGGCCCTGGCGAGGGCCGCTTTACAATACCTTCCAACAAAAAACCGCAAAGCTCTCTCGAAGTTTCTCCAGGGCTGACATTCAGGTGGCTGGTTGCGGTTCTGCACTTCTCGGTTACCGAAGGCTTCCTTGTGCCGCATCATTTCGTGCACGTGGAAGGGTGTCTTATCGGAACCTATTTACCGTGGCGTGAACAGGTGACCGAGTTTCTCTTTCTTGGTCTTGAGATATTCCTCGGCATGCTCGTTGGCCTCCACTTCGCAAGGCACGCGCTCCACAACCTTGACGCCGGCGCGTTCCAGCGCCTCAACCTTGTCGGGGTTATTCGAGAGTAGACGAACCCGCATAACGCCCAACTCCTTGAGCATCTCGGCGGGAAGCGTGAAGTCGCGATGATCGGCCCTGAAGCCGAGACGTTCGTTGGCCTCGACCGTGTCGAGCCCTGAATCCTGCAGTTCGTAGGCCTGCAGCTTTGCCATCAACCCAATTCCGCGTCCCTCCTGTTGCTCATAGATCAAAATGCCGGCACCTGCAGCGGAAATCATCGAAAGCGCGAGCTCGAGCTGCTGGCGACAGTCGCAACGCAGGGAATGAAACACATCGCCCGTGAGGCATTGGGAATGAACACGAACCAGCGGCGGAGCAGAATGGACATCGCCCTTGACGAGGGCCACCGCTTCTTCAACCGGCCCATTCTTTTGCCGGTCCTGGCCTGGCCCCTGGGCCGAGCTGACTTCGCTGCGGAAGCCATGAATGCGAAACTTTCCCCAGCGAGTAGGGAAAGCTGCCGAGGCTATTTGGCGAACTACGCTGACGCCCACCCCTGTATTATAGCGGTTCCAAACCGTGCGACCGGATGGTTACCTGTCCACAGGCGGTCTGAGGGTCAGCCTCTTTGTGATCTCGACCACCACGTTGCCCTCCGAATCTGGCCGCTCCCACGGATACACAACCGGATCAGAGGTGGTGATAGGCAGGGCTGGTCGAATTTCGACACCGAAAGTTGCAGCACTGCCGAGCGTCCCATAAGGACGTCCCGGCGGAGCGCCATGGCCCAGGTTGGACACCGTGGATGTTTTTGACTTGCTTTCGGTCTCCGAGGGCGGTAATGGAATCGGTGTAGGCGGCAGTTTTGCCGCACTTGCATTCTGTTTCCAAGCCAGCCGCTGATGCGCAATTCTCTGATGCTGGTAGACCGCGGATGGGGTGTCGGGGGAACTATTGTGGCTGTTGTCCTGGACTCGAGCTGGCCAATACAGCGGAGTCACCGAGGTTCCATTCTTGCCCAAGGCTACCGAGGAAGGCGTTAAAAGCCTCGGTTGAGGCGCGTGTAGCAGCCAACCCAAAAGCAAAGTGTGCACAGCCAGTGACCATGCTACAAATCCGCGTTGCTTTTGAGGTGCCGCGAAATCGCCAGCAAGAGCGCTTACTAGGCGTTGAGATCTGAGATCGGTATTGGATACAGGCAGCATCGCGCAGTTTGATCGTAGGCAGCAGCTCTGACGCGCTTCGATCTATGGCTAGTTAGACGCGGCCCCGCGCTTTTCGTCAAGTAACTCTGCGCCTGTGGGTCGCCGCTCTTGGTGCGGGGAAGAAAACGCTGATAAAATCAGCAAACCAGCGGTCCAACCTGCCTGTGGGGCTATAGCTCAGCTGGGAGAGCGCATCGTTCGCAACGATGAGGTCGTCGGTTCGATCCCGACTAGCTCCACCAATCCTTCCAACAACTTGGCGACGATTGCAGCCATTTCTGTGAGCATTGAAAAGGTGACTTATTGGACCGTAATGGACCGTGAATTTGTGGCGAACTCCGAAAGCTGCTCCAGAGCTCGGCGTTGAGCCACAGGTACGATCTGCGCGTAAATTTCCATCGTGGTCGAGATGCGCGAGTGGCGCATCTGGCCTTGCACCGATTTCGGGTCGGCTCCCGCTTGAACCAACCATGTCGCGTGGGAAGTACGCAGGCATCGCCAGTTCACATGCAGGCCAAGCGATCGGGCTCCTGGTTTGATGTGCCTTCGCAAAACGTTTTGGTCATTCATTGGCTTGCCCGCTTGGACGCTCTGAAAAACTAGATCGTCTGGCCCTGCCGATTTGACCAGCTTGTGTTTTCGCACGGCACGACCAGCCCGTTACGGACAGCAGATGAATGAAAAAGACTCCCCGTGTGCGAATGTCGTCGTGACCGCGGAACTGACCAAGTGCCTTTCCGACGCAAGGGACAGGGCAGACACCAAGCTCAACTCCGTTTACAAGGAAATTCGCAGTCGCTTGGAAGGTGCCGAAGCTGAGAGTCTGACCAAGACTCAACGTCTCTGGATTCAGTATCGAGATGCAAATTGCTCGGCTGAACGGGACTTGTACGAGGGTGGTACCGGGAAATACACGGTCTATTTCGCCTGCCTCGAATCACTGACCAGAGGGCGTACACGGGAATCGCAAGTTACATACGCCGTGCGATTGAAGTAGGTTTCGAAAAGTCGCCTTTACGATCACTGTGGTCAAGCGTAATTGACGCCTGTTGAAAAACTCTTTCCTGCAAAATTCGCAAAAATAAAATCGCGTCAGGAAGCCCAACAAACGACTTTCTCAGTTTTCCTAGACATTTTCTATCCCCCAAATTTTGGCTATTTTGAGGAAGATGGATTTTTTCAGCACCCACGCCTGATTGCAACATCAGTTGAGCGCCTGTATCAGTGGTGCGCCATTCAGACGGCTACCTCCTGCTGATCCTCGCCCCTGCGACTCTTTAGCGCTGTCTTTGGGCAAAAGATAGGCCTTGGGTGCTATCGTTGCAGCGGAGGACAGAGAATGGCATTTCCTAATGATGATCCCACGGTCCAGCACGGTGACCGTTCAATACAACTGATTGACTGGTTGGTGGGACGATTGGAAGAGTGTCTCGGTGAGGTTCTACCGCTCCAGACGGATGATCTTTTGAAAGACTATGCGAAGAATGCTCGTAACAGCATGGCATCAGCAATCGAGCAGCTGAGCCTTGCACGCGCTAAAAAAGAGCAGCAACTCGGGGGCCGCACCAGCTAGAGACGCGCACACTACACGGACAGTGCTTTCACTGCCAATTGCGGTTTTGAGTGTAATGCCATCTGTTTACGTCAACAATCTGGTTTGATGAAGTCCAGTGCGCCGACAGCGGCCCGATGACCGACGAGAAGCCCAGCCCGAGTGCGGCGAACGGTTTATTCCTCGTGTGAAGGACGCGCTGTCGAACAGCGTCAGCGAGAATCCGTAGTCAACGGCCGGCTCTTTCGCGAGTTCGTCGAGGTAAAGATTGAAGCCGCCGATGACATCCTGGACCTTGGTACTCATAGAGCCCGACTTGTCGAGGATGACATTGACTAGGACCCGCTGCTTGCCGCTCGATGGAGCGGAATGGGAATTGTTTGAGCTCACTTTTCCTTCTCCCGGCTGGCAGCAGTCGGCGACCGGACGTAGGTGGTTTGCCGCGTGAAGCCCAGTTTTTCGAGCAGGCGCTCGCTGGGTTCCTTGTGACGGTTGTAGACGTTGCTGAGATATTGCTTAGACATATCCAGCTCGGCTGCGAACTTGGTCAGCGTCTTCTCACCCTGGACGCGCTTCATGATGGCGATCAGCTCTTCGATGGTCGTCGCTTTGTATGCCATACTGGGATACGACGTCAAGTTTGGAGGAGCTCATGAACTTATTCCGGCCGCTACGCGCGCTTCAAGCGCACCCCAAAGATCGCCGATGCTTCTGCCGCACCACGGCTTGCTCATTTCTTACCTCATCGTGCCCGCTGTGCTGCTGCTATCCTCTTGCGTCCTGCAGCCGAAATCGTTCGCTTTTTTGCGGTTTGCAATAGCAGCTTTCGGTTTGCTTCCATGCATGTAGACGTTCCCGAAGGCGGTGAGGGCGGCTGTTACGCGGTGCAGCTCATCCTCAAGTCGGGTGCGTTCCTTCTGGAGTTGACTGAGTACAGACTGCATCAGTGTTTCTGGCATGGATCGATCCTATCACTCGAAATTTGCAGACAAGACGGGTGACGCGGGCTCTGGTCACCAGCAATCCGGATTGGTGGTGTGAATCTGTCGTTCTAGAAGGCGCGAAGCGACCAGTGACCTGGAGTCCACAGGTTGTCACACGAAGGAACCGGTGCCTGACATGGAGCGCTGATTGGCACGGTAGGGTGTTCCAAAATCCCCGCATAAGGTTTGGGCACTCGGGCCTGCGCTGAACCGTCCGGACGGCAAATCCCCGCTAAATCGACTTCCTGAAAAGGTTACCCAAGAGAGACATGCCATTGGAAATTAATCCTTGCACCACTAGTTTGAGAGCCGACCCAAGGCGTCGTTGGCATCGATTTACCCTTCGAACCGGCGCATTAGCTCGCTGCAGTGCTTGCACCAACTAAGACCCCACTCGCGTTTGTAATCGTGCGCTTCACACAGTTGAGATTAACCCACAACACCCGACCCGGCTTTCCAACCCTCAGCAGCTACGTCCCTCACGAACGACTTCGCGCCGTTCAGATTCTGGTCCCCCATCAGACTCCGCGCCTGTGGGCGCCGGGCACACCAATTCTGTCAAGCCAAGCGGCGTAAGATCGAGATTAGAGGAAAAAACCGTGCAACTAGTGGCCGGAGTGGATCTTGGCGGAACTGCCATCAACTATACGTTAGTGAACCGGGAAGAGCAGTTTCTGATCGAGGGGCTGTGCGAGCATCCGGCACTTTCGAAGCAAGGACCAGAAATCTGCCTTCAGCAGATCGTAGAGGGTCTCAAGATCGCCGCCGACCAGGCGGGTGTTGCTCTTGAGGAGCTAGTGGCAACAGGCCTCGACACACCCGGGCCGGCCAGTGCCGCCGGGCTGCTCAGTGCGCGAGGTTCGACCAACTTTGTGCACCCCAAGTGGGCGGGATTCGATATCCGCGAGGGTCTGGCGCACAAGCTCGGCATGCCCGTGTCCTACCTGAATGATGCCAATGCAGCCGCGCTCTGGGGACACTACTCGATATTCGGAGCCAACAGCCGCGAAACATCGGTTTCCGACGTCGTCGGTACGGGCAACGGCGGAGGCATCATCCTCGACGGCAACGTCGTGAAGGGCAAAAACGGATTCGGAGGAGAACTCGGCCACGTGCTGATTCCGTACCAAAGCATTGTCGGCATCGCCGGGATCAAGCCACACTGCAATTGTGGACGAATCGGCGACCTCGAGTCGCTCTGCTCTCTAACCGCGATCGAGAAGACTCTCCTGCCGTATTATCTCCAGCACTATCCGAGCCACGAGTTGGCCAAGCTGGAATCGCATCGGGCGGCCAAACTCGTTCGCGGCCTCGCGGATCATGGCGATCCCATGAGCAAAGAGATTTTCCGGGTTCAGGCCCATGCCCTGGGACTCTTTTTCGACGAAATGGTGAATACCTTCGACCCTGATGCCTTGATCATTGGTGGCGGCGTCCTGGAAACCAGTCTTGAATTCCAGCGCTGGTTCCTGGCAGAAATCCGCGTCGGGATGCCGACCCAGCGGGCCGAGCAGGCCAACATTCCCATCCACGTGATGCCGAATGGCGACACCGCCGGGGCACGAGGCGCGGCCTTAGAAGCCTTGAAACTCGCGAGGCAAAGCGGTCTCGCATAGTCGGCGGAAGGTCCGACACGCAAGCTGATTACCCATTCCCGAATTGTCGGACATGATCGCTTGTGTCAGCGCGCTCGAATCACGCATCGTTGGTCAGCCCGTGAGCGGATACGGCTGGCGAGTGCCTTTCTGCTGCGAACCGCGCAACCGATCACCTGCGATCGCGCCGAGTATTGAGGTTCTGCTAGCCAAACCCTTCGTAGCCGTCAGTAGAAGAAACGCCTGTCTCACTCGAACTGCATAATACCGGTGATCCTGGCGACATGGCCGAAATTCGGGCGCTGGTCGAACACGCTCTGAGCAACAGGCCAGTAGATTGGCGGGTGTCCATCGTCGGCTCGCGCGAAAACGACAGTTGGGAAATGAAGGTCCAGGGGCCGAACGGGTTTGAGCGCTCATGCACCTTGAGTGGAAGGGCGGGAGAGCACCAGCCTTTGGCGATCGCTAACGTGCTGACGAGATTGCTGCCGGCGAAGATGGCGGGGGTCAGGATGTGCACTCGAGCTGTAGTCCTGGCATGTTCCCGCCGATTCCCCTCGGTTACCCCACGGGCGTCCGGTGACGCACCTCGGTTCTTGGCATAGTCCAATTGCAGCCATCGGTAAGTTGTGAGGCAACTCCCAGCGAGCCTGCTTGAATTGGACCAGTTTGTGGAACTGCGCGGGCGTGATGGTTGGCTTCGGCTGTCGGGGGCGCTTATCCAGTGGCAGCCGTAACCCTTCCATCGGACTTTTAATCAGGTAGTCCACATCGACCTCAGAGCGGAGGATGGAAGACAATACATCCCTGATTTTTGAGATTGTGGGATGTGACATCTTGCCCGCCATGCAGGAGAAATACTGCTGTATCGTGAGCCGCGTAAGGTCGCGCAGACAGAGATGCGAAAATCGTGGCTCAAGGTACTTCGAGAGCACGCCTCGGTAAGAATCCTGCGTGCTGCTCGAAAGCAGTGTTAGGTAAGTCGGGATATAGGTGTTGGTCACAAAGTCAGTGAAGCTCATTGCCAAGCCGGTCAGAATCAATCCCTGATTCACGGGCCGGAGTTTCTCTTCGGCAATTTCTTGTACTTCCCGCACTGGCATGTCCGCAGAGTTTGATGCGTTGACGTTTTCGGCTGCCTGCTAGGTTGGTATCCCAAACACGCAACCACCAGAATTGACCTTCCTTAAATGGTTTTGGACTTTGAAATCTCCTTCGCGCCATGGTTTCGTGATCTCCATGGCTCGCCGGAGGAGTTGCCTCGGCCCGCACGTTAGCACAGGTCGGGACAACCACGGACTGTGAATTACTCGTCACGTTAGGTTCGCGGCTTCGGACGCGATGGCCTCTGCCTCACTTGATTGGCGCGAGCTTCCCACTGTTCCGGGGTGCGTGCCCCGGTAAACAAACGGTTTCCTTTCGGGAGTCGCCGCGTGTTCGGCTTTCTGGCGCTCATAGAGCGCGATGTCATCCGACAATTGCTTGGCGCGCGCAGCGGCTTGCTGGGCCTCATAGCGTTCGTGGGCGGCGAGCAGGTCGGCCAGCGGGATCAGCCGATTCCAGGGCTTCGGCTTCTGTTGTTCTTGCAGCAAGGCGACGATCTCAGATTTCAAGGGTTGCAGTTGCGCCAGAAATTCTGGCGCCACAAGCCGCCATTGCAAGTTTCCGTCAGGTAGCAGAGTCAGGCTTCCGCCTGCTGCTTCAATTTCGCGCAGTAATTCAGTCGCGGTCATATCGTCCCTTCGATGGCGCGTGTACGCTCGTAAAACTTCACACGGCGCGCCGTGCCCTTCACCCGGCTCAGCGGCAATCGTTTCCAGCCGTCATGTACGAGGCAGCGCTGTACCTGCATCAGATCGGAATAGGCGAATCTGTCGAGGTTCTTGCCGATGCAGTGCAGGAGCACATCCTGCAGCGTTACTCGGCTGCTGGTGCTGTCGAATGGAAGCACGGTCATGCAATCATCAACGCGCACCGGGTGCGCGCTTGGGGCATCGCACCAGTTGAGAATCTGCTCGTCCGAGATTCCGGGCTGGTAGCGGTCATCCTGCACTTGCGTGGCGGCGTCGTTCAGTTCTTTGGTTTCCAACCACCATGGCGCGCCAGCGCGAAACTTAGCGAGTGCTTCCGCCCAAAGCTGGGAGCGGTCGCGCTTCAGGGCTGCGAGATCAATCTGGCCGCATCGAACGGGCCAGAAATCTGCGGCCTTCACCCGTGCCAAGTCACCGCGCTGGATGCGATCACATTCCCCCAACTCGATAACCCAGTTGCCGTACAGTTCAAGCCGCGAATCTTTGCTGCCTAACTCGCTGACGCAATCGGAAAACCACTCATCCCCGGCCAGCGTGCGCATGGCGCTGGATTTCATGGAACCCTGCGGACCCTCAAGCAGCAGAACGCAATCACATTGGCAGGCCGGGGTTCAGCACGCGTGCAATCGCGCCAATTAGCCAGCGTGACGCCACGGCGCGGGTGTACGGGGAATCCTGTGCTCCCAGATAGGTGCACAGCCACAGATCAATTCGTTCGGTCTGATCCCAAGTCAGCGACTCCAGATAATCTCGTACCGGATGGAACGGGTTTTCTTGCGCGATGGTTTGGGCTGCTTCGGCTGCGATTCGGGAGTTTACGGCGACACCGTAGCGCTGCAGCCACGCAGCGAGCTGGGAATCATCAAAGTCCCCCCTAGTTGGCATCGGCGACGGACTGCGGCCAAGGTGCAGTCTTCTTGGTCACTGTGCAGAGTGAGAATTCGTTGTAGGCAAGCACACCCGCCCATTCGGGCGCGTTGCGCAGCACCAGCAGAGCATTCGCCAGCAACGGTTTTATTACACCCCGCTCCGTGACCAGAAGTTGTTTCTGCCAGTCGGCGCCGGCTACAGCGCAGGACGCGGTATGGAGTGATGGTTGCGGTTTTAGTCCAAGCCAGCCGAAAGCGACTTAGACAACTTTCTTGTCGATGTGATCACGCAGAGACGGGAATCCCGTCGCTGGTTCGCCTGCTGCGTCCCACCGTCAGACAATCTCGATTGGGGCCAACTGTGTTTCCCCTGCGATTTTCTTTTGCGCTCGTCGACACCGCCGGCCCATCCAATTTTCCCGTCAACTTTTCCAGGACCTCCGCGAGTACTTCTTTCGCATCTCGCTGCACCGGACCTCGCGCTTTCGTCCGCTTCAAGGTTGGTTCACTCCGCTGCGAAGACTTGCTATGCTTCTTCAAGGGTCGATCTCCTTTTCATGTGATCGCACGTTGAGTGCGTTGATCACCGCTAGCTTAACGCCATCCGTGATCGGGGATCGACTGTTGACGCCGAAATGCTCTGGGCACGGAATTTCTTTCGGCCCTGTGAATTCCAGATAGCGCTTCTGCGCGTAAATCCAAAGGTGCCAGCCCCAGTGCGATGCAAGCCGATCCTCGACCGAGTGGGGAAGCAGCTTTCCGATACCCGGGAGCCAGTTCGGATTCCAGAACATGATTTCTGTTTTGACATTCTTGAATTGCCAGAACATTCGCTGCGCCGATGCTTTTGAGAAAACTTGTGAAAGCGGGTTGTCGGGGCCGTCGGTATTTCGGTTGAGTATGTTCTTCATCTCTAGGTAAGAACCAGGGTCCTGGCGGATGAGTTCTGCATGCCGCCGCAGATCTTTCTCCGTCTCCCGACAAATCGTCCGAGCCAGCTTGATACCCAGCTCCGTTCTGAGCAGGTGCGCGCGCAAGCGGCGGACTATTCCCAGATTCACGTGGTAATTGAACGAGTCGCGGTAATAGAGCATGACCACTGCGCGTCCGCCCGGAGAGAGCACCCGATGAACCTCGAGGATGGTCCGGGGCGTATCCGGTGTGTGGTGGAGGACCCCGTGGGAATACACGAGGTCAAACGAACCGTCGCCGAACGGCAAGTTCTCAGCGTCGCTTTGGACGAAACGTCCTTCCAGATTTGCCAGTTGAAAACGCCTGCGCGTTATGCTCACCGCCGCGTTCGTCAGGTCGACCGCGGTGTAATGGGCACCGGCGCGAGCGAAGCGTTCGGCCTCGCTGCCGCATCCGCATCCGATTTCGAGCACCCGCAAACCACTGGTCTTTTCAAAGCCTACCGCCGATTGTAGCCGCCGGTGCACTTTGTACCTGTGCTCGTCGAGGCTCCGATAGAAGGCTAGAGTTCCGCGTGCCTCATTGGTGAACCATGAGTCACAAGGTGATCTCTGCCAGAATTTCTGAACCTGTGTCTTGATATTTGACCGAAGAACGGAGGATGTGGAATTCACGGGCTGTTCGAATACTGGAAGAAACCCAGAAAAGGCGAGAGGTGATTCAGCCATGGTGCGCCCCAATCTCCCGGTCTCGAATGTTGAGACTGGCCCAAGTTTGGACCGCATTATAGAATCATCGCTTTGTTTGCGCTACCAGTGTGTGTTGCAGTGTGTGTTGCGGTAGTTGACGATCGCGGTAGGGATACCAGTCGGCGTGGTACCCCCCGCACAGACCCGGACGAGCGCTCATTAGCGCATCCGGTTCTTATCTCGGATGAGTGGCGGCGAAGCGAGCATCACAGGAGCGCATCGTTCCAGCGAAAATCTTCGATTGCGTCTTCTTTCCGCCTTTCGGCGGGTTCTTGCAGTTCACATCCTTCTCTCCTATCCAGTAGTCAAGTACAAGCCGCATCTCTCCCTTGTTGTTTAGCCGAAAGGGAAACTCATGTGATTGGCCAGGTTCAAGTACCACCGAGCTTCTGAGACTGCCAATGTCGGGGCCAATAAGGAGAGCGCTCCATTTGCGGCCAGACTTTCGCTGAACGTAAAACGGAATGGGGGTAGTCTCCATATTCTCGACGCCGGGCCCTTTGAACGACGTCTGGCCGACGTTCCGTGCTTTCGCTGACCATTCTGTCTCGACATGTCGCCCTCTACGACTCCGGGAAGTTCGACGGTTGCGAGCACCCAGTTCCTTCACCGTCAACGCTGGCCTTCGTCAAGGCGTGAGCGACTCGGCACTTCCAACATTTCCCACAATCCGCTTCCCGTG
>WNGK01000796.1_pt1 | contig 50227 bp, 48 predicted proteins | sample 5400601 | NCBI WGS metagenome assembly WNGK01 (sample SAMN13153376, study PRJNA577476) | soil metagenome | isolation source: 60 cm soil or saprolite under Garry oak tree replicate 1 | place: USA:California | collected 2016-06-15 | reverse complement strand
GGGTGGCTAGACTCATCGTCAATCCCCACGTCCTTCGTTGCTTCTTGCGTCCGTCTTTAACTGAGGCCCCTTCCCTCTACCGACATTACTCGGTTTCATTGGTAGTACGGACCTCTCCGCCACCCCATACGGCCCGGCCTGACTCTCGCGAGCTGTCGGTTGGTCAACCCTCATGACCACCGCTGGGGCTTCCCGTGTTGCAGCCGGTCCCTTTTGCCTACATGCCGTCGCCATTACCCCGGCAGGTTTGATGGAACTTATTCGCTCGTACTATTTCCATCAACGTCGGCCTTCCCCAAATACACGGTGGGTCGGCTCCTGCATTAATCGTTTCGAGGCCTGCTCAGCGTTTACTCACGTTATCGCCTACGCGACCCTCTACACCGGAGGCTCCGACGGCTTCGTTTCCTTCACCGCCGCTCCGATTGCTACCGGGTGGAGCGAACCAGTTCCCGGGCGGGACTTTCACCCGCAGTGAACCAGCGCCTTTCACGGCGCACGTGCACTCGAGATTTATCGTCAACAGCCGCCTAGGTAACCGAATTGCGTGACCAGCGGAAACGGCCCTCCTTACCACCCATTCCGAGGATCCGCGAGCTGGTGTGCTTTACTGTTCTGCTCATCTGCTTTCAGAGCATTCTTGACATCGCCGAGTGCATAATAGTAATCGCGTAGAGCAATATAAGTAGCATAGATCCACGGATGTGCAGGCGATTCTTTCTGTAGCAGGGCAAGACCCTCTTGCTCCTTCCCACACGACAGGTCCCACTTCGCAATCTCAACTGGCCTGCTGGCATATCCCCAGACTGCTGTACCTCGGCCGGCGATGAATTTTGCAGGCCATTTCCATTCAGCGCAGATCTTTGCGGCATCCCTTTCCTTCCCTTGACCCGCCAATGTCCGTGCCAGTCCAAGTTCATTATCGAACTTCACTTCTTTCTCGAATAGTGGATCAACAGCGATCATCGACAGATTTCTTCTATCAATTTCCTCAGCCTCCTCCCACCGGTGCATGCCCTCGAGATGAAGTGCGAACGGCTCGTCGTTAGAGACGATGGCAATCCTGCTGTAGTCAGCGTCGAAGTTCTTCGGATAAAGCGCAAAGTACCGCCGAGCAATCTCAGACCATTGTCTTTGATATTGGACTTCGCCTAGGGAGTCCCCAGCTCCTCGCGCACTGAAAACCAGAAAAGCGAGAATGTTGAGTTGAACCGGCGGGGGTGGATTCTCGGCGAGAATCTTTCGGAGTTCAACGGTCGTGCGACTGTCGTCCTGCGGAGTGTCATAGGCAAGGGCTAAATTGATTCGATACTCGTAGGAATCCGGCCTCTGCGCAACACTCTGAGCCAGGTACCGCATGCGGCATCCGGCATCGCTCTTGCTGGCGCAGGTCATGCTTGCTCCATCCAGCGCGGCGATGGACGCGGGCGCCTTGGACAACGCTATCTGGAAGCATCGATAGGCCTCATCCTTGCGGTCAATAACTCGGTCCCGGTTGCCTTGGCGAACCAGGTCATCCTCGTCCATCGACGCAGTACACGACTCCACTTGCGATTCGCGCAGTGTCTCCGCTTTAATCTTTTCCTTGTCCGCTGGCGTAGGCTGACGAACATTGTCCAGGACGATCACCACCGGCCGGCCCTTCGGGACGGGTACGGGGTCGCGTGGAATCGCCCCTGGATGATGACCTGGCGGTTGGCGTAGCGGAGATCAAAGGACTCTTTGCGCAACACCATTGAAACCTCCGGAACAAAAAGAGTGTCGCCCTCCAGCAGCAAAAGAGAAACGGGCTTTCCAGTGGAATCCAGCGTGGCTAGAAATGCGTAGGGCTGTATAGGCCACCCGTTCATCCAGCGGGATTTGAACCTGCGATGTTGACTGCAGTACGGGGAGTGCCGTGGAGGGCGTGAGAGGGCGCCTTCTCGCGATCATTCGCACTCGCGATGGGAGCAAACAGTAAGAACAGCCAAAGCGCGAACATTTTCCCTGGCCTACATCACTCTCGGCGCCTCAATCCCCATCACCCCCAGCGCCCGAATCAACTCCCTCCGTACCACCGATGCCGTAGCCAGCAAAAATTTCTTCCGCCCCTCATCCTCTTCGCTCAATATCGGGTACCGGTGATAGAACGTATTAAACAACTGTGCCAGTTGAAACACATGCTTCGCCAGATACGCCGGCTCGGTCGTGGCAATGCACTGATCAATCACATAGGACGTCTTTGAAGCAGCCAGCCACAACTCCCATAATTCGTTGGCGGCCTCGTGGAAGAGCGGCCCTTTCAGGGCCGCGTTAGACGGAGGATTCACGCGGCCCTGAAAGGGCCGCTCTTCCACGGTTGGTGCAAGATGTTTTTCAAAATCAATACCCTCGGCAGAGAAGTTCCCCGGATCAATTCCACCCTTGCGGAAAATGTTTGTCGCCCGCACAACCGCGTACTGCGCGTATGGCCCAGTCTCGCCCTCGAAACTCAGCGCATCTTTGAAGCCGAACGCGATGACCGAAGGCTTGGTGTACTTCAGCATGAGGTACCGCAGCGCCCCAATCGCGATCTGCTCGGCAATTGTCTGACGCTCGGGTTCCGGCAACTCGGCGTGACGCGAATCCACTTCCTTCTTCGCCGATGCAATCAGCGCATCCACAAGGTCATCCGCCTTGACTCCGAATCCCTTGCGTCCCGAAACTTCGATATACGGCCTTGCTTTCTCGTCCTCCGAAAGCTCATACCCAAGCTCGGCGGCACACCGCGGGGTCAGCGCCACCATCTCGTAAGAAAAATGTGTGTAATGCTCTGCCTTGTCGCCGTGCCCCAGGCCGCGCAAAGCTTCGATCACCGTGTTCTGCGCCTCCGCCTGCCGCGCGTCAATTACGTTGTAGATTTCGGCTACACCTCCGAAGTGCGGGTGCTCAGGCTCGCCCTGTTCGGCTGAAATCCAGCACTGGTGGCCGTTTGGATACTGATAGAACCTTCGATATCCGAAGTCCTTCTCCAGCAACCCAAACTTCCACATGTGATACGCGATGTCCTTGCCCACATACCCCACGGTCCCATTCGATCGCACGATCACCTTCTGATCTTCCTCTGTGACTTCCTCGGTGTCCTCTGTGCCCCCTGTGGTTAAAGATCTTGAAGTTCCCGCACGTCGCATCACCCAGCAACCCTTGTTCTTTCCCTCACTCTCAAACGACAGCACGCCCGATTCTTTGAGCTTCGCAAACGCCGCATCCCAAAAATGCAAACTCAGAATTTCGCTCTCGCGCGGCAGGAAGTCGTATTCGATGTCGAGCCGGTCCATGGTCTCCAGATGCCGCCGCAGTACGGCAGTTGAAATCAAATCCGCTACCGCGGCCGTTTCGTTCCCGCCCTCCTCGATTTCGTGCAGTGCCGCCAGCCGGACCTGTTTGTTCGCATCCCGCTCGTACCACTGCGAAACTTTCGCATAAAGGTCCCAGCAGTAGTAATCGAAGCGCGGCTGGCGTGTCAGCTGCTCAACTTCAGTGCGAGATTTCTTCTCTACATGCAGAAATCCAACTACAACATCCGCGACTTGAACGCCCGTATTGTCAATGTAGTTCTGCACATCCACTTCGCGCCCGGCAAATTGCAGCAGGCGCACAAATGTGTCTCCCAGGATCGCATTCCGCAGATGCCCGATGTGCGCCGCCTTGTTTGGATTGATGCTCGAGTGCTCGACCAGAACTTTGCCAGCATGGACCTCGCCGCCGGGCTGTTCGTTTTTTGCCAGCGCGGCGGCAACCGCGGCACGATTGACCCGCGCGTTGATGTATCCTGCGCCCGCAACCTCCAACTTCTCAAAGCCCTCGATCGCGCCAATCCCGACGACGATTTCTTCCGCAATTTTGCGTGGCGCCTTGCGGAGTGTTTTCGCCAGCTCAAACGCGAGCGGCAGGGCATACTCTCCGAGCTCCACCCTCGGAGGCTGCTCGATGACGACTTTTTCCAGGTCCAGCCGATAGCTCCGGCGCAGAAATTCGCGCATGTGCTGGGCCAGACGGCGTTCCAGTTCGCGATACAAGAGTCCCTCTATGTTGTTGAAGAAAATAGTGATTCTAACAGACTGCAGAAACACGTCGTTGGCCGTTGGTCGTCGGTCGTTGGCCAAATCGTGTTGTCCCCGGCATTGTCGGCAAACGCCAGAATCGGCAAAACCCTTTAGAATCGATCTCGGTCTTTTCGCAGTCGATGGCCTCTTCGCACATCAGCACCACGTAGGTTCGGCCGACGATCAACGACCGACGACATTTTCTATGCGCGTCGCATACCTCGATTGCTTTTCCGGAATCAGCGGCGACATGTTTCTCGCCGCGCTGATTGATGCCGGAGTCTCGCCCAAGCTTTTCGAGGAAACCGTCGCCGCACTCAACATCGGCGTGCATCTGGAGATCTTGCGCATCAATCGTAGCGGCATCAGTGCGACCAAGGTTGACGTTGTTGTAAACGGAGAGAAGGACTCGCCTAGAGATAGTCGGACTGGAGTGTCCGACCCACACGAGCATTCTGAGTCATCAGGCCATCATCATCACGAGCAACACCACCACGAACACCAACACGGTCGTGGCCTCGCGCAAATTCGCGAGATCATCCAAAAAGCTAAAATCAATGAGTCTGCAAAAAACATTGCCATCGCGATTTTCGAAAAACTCGGTCAAGCCGAAGCCAAAATCCATAACGTGCCGATTGAGGAGATTCATTTCCACGAAGTCGGTGCAGCCGATGCGCTGGTTGACATCGTTTGCGCGGCGGTTGGTGCGGACGCCCTCGCGGTTGATGAAATCATTTGTTCACCGTTGAACGTCGGCGGCGGCACCGTCGAATGCGCCCACGGAACGTTTCCTGTTCCCGCACCAGCAACCGTCGAACTACTGAAAGGCGCTCCGGTCTATGCCTCCGGCCTGCAAGCCGAGCTAGTCACTCCGACAGGCGCAGCCATCGTCGCCACCCTCGCCACACACTTCTCGTCATTCCCCGAAATGAGGATCGAGAAAACCGGATACGGCGCCGGCACCCGCGACTTCCCCGGCCACGCCAACGTCCTCCGCATCACCATCGGCAAGGTCGCTTTCGCAACCAACACGGGCGAGGGCGCCCGCGCCACACAGACATCGCATGACACGATCTCCGTCCTCGAAGCCAATCTCGACGACTTGAATCCCCAGGTCTTCGGCTATGTAATGGACAGATTGCTCGAAGCCGGCGCGCTGGACGTTTTTGCGACTCCCGTTCAAATGAAAAAAAACCGTCCAGGAACTCTGCTGACGATCCTTGCGAAGCCAGAAGACGCAGCCAAACTTACCGAAATCGTATTTGCCGAAACCACAACTCTCGGCGTCCGCCGCTGCGAAGAAAAAAGGCAGGTGCTCGCCCGCAAGTGGAATACAGTCGCCACGCGCTTTGGCGATGTGCGTATCAAGATTGCCAGCCTGAACGGCACAGTAACCAGCTACTCTCCCGAGTACGAGGACTGCCGCCGCATTGCTGCCGAACGGAAGATCCCGCTGAAGGCTGTAATGAATGAAGCGATGGAAGCTTACGCGAAGTCCCTCAGAGGCTAAAGCCGTTTCAATTTGATACTCTCAATGTAGGGCTTGAGACCCTGCTCCACCCAGCTCGACGCAAATCGCGCAAAGCAGCCATGGCACAAAAGTTTTACATCACGACACCCATTTATTACGTCAACGCCCGTCCGCACATCGGACACGCTTACACTACGCTCGCCTGCGACACAATTGCTCGTCGTCAGCGCATGATGGGAATGAATACTTTCTTCCTGACTGGCACCGACGAGCATGGACAAAAAATCCAACGCGCCGCCGAAGCTGCAGGAAAGTCTCCGCAACAGCTCACCGACGAAGTTTCCGCCGAGTTCCACGCGCTGTGGGACCGGATGGGCATCACCTACGACGATTACATCCGCACCACCAGCGACCGCCACCAGCGCGGTGTACACGAACTGTGGCGGCGCATGCGCGAAAACGGCTACATCTACAAAGGCAGTTACACCGGCCAGTATTGCGTCTTCGACGAGCTTTATGTGGACGCCATCGGCCCGGGAGAACCGTGCCCGGTATGCGGGCGCCCCACCGAAACCGTCAAAGAAGAGAACTATTTCTTTAAGCTCTCAGCTTTCGCGGAGCCATTGCTGCAGTTCTATAACAGCCAGCCGGATTTCATTCGCCCCGAGACTCGGCGCAATGAAGTAATAGCATTCGTGCGCTCTGGCCTGCGTGATCAGTCCGTAAGCCGCTCAACATTCTCGTGGGGAATTCCCGTCCCTGACGATCCGAAGCACGTCATTTATGTCTGGTTCGACGCCCTGGCGAACTACATCACTGCACTCGGATATGGATCAGATGACACCAGAAAGTACGAAAAATTCTGGCCCGCCGACCTGCACATGATCGGCAAGGAAATCGTCCGCTTCCACTGTGTGTACTGGCCTGCGTTCCTGATGGCTGCAGGCCTGCCGCTGCCTAAATCCATTGTCGCGCACGGTTGGCTGCTGTTCGAAGAGAGCAAGATGTCGAAGTCGCGGGGCAACATCGTTCGCACGGAAACCATTCTCGACGTGCTCGGGGCGGACGCTTTGCGTTATTTCTTGCTGCGCGAAGTCGTCTTCGGCCAGGACGGCTCGTTCTCCTTCGACGCCCTCGTGCAGCGCTACAACTCCGATCTTGCGAATGGTCTCGGCAACCTTGCCAGCCGCACACTGGCCATGATCACGCGTTACTTCAGGGGCGAAGTGCCCTATCCATCGCATGCCGCAGCACGAGTGCCTGCAGACGATACGATCGCCAAGCTCGCAGAGAAGACCATCTCTGACTACCATTCGCTCTTTGAGCTGTATCAGTTCTCTCGCGCGCTTGAAACCGCGTGGGCGCTGGTGGCTGCCGTGGATAAGTACATCGTCGAAAACGAGCCCTGGTCGTTAGCCGAGAAATCGGACGAGAACAGCCGCGCCCGTCTCGCAACTGTTCTTTACACTTCTGCTGAAGCGTTGCGTATCGTGACCGTGCTGGCTCATCCGGTCATGCCGGATGCAACTGCGAAAATCTGGGCGCAGCTCGGCCTGGGCGCGATCGGCAAGTTTCCTCTTGCAGACTTACATTGGGGACAGCTTCACCTCGGTACGAAGTTGGGAAAGGTCGAACCAGTGTTCCCCCGCGCCGACAAGAGCGCCATTGAGAGGATGCAGAAGATGGAGGACCAGGAAAGGACTCCGGCAGTCGCCGAACCGCAGCCCGCGCCCCATGTTCCAGCGCCAAGCAAACCTGCACCCGCGAGTACGCCTTCCAGCCCAGCGACCGACGGCAAAATCACCATCGACGATTTCTCAAAAGTCGAACTCCGTGTCGCGCAGGTCAAAGTTGCAGAAAAGGTGAAAGGCGCCGACAAACTACTCCGGCTGGAAGTTGATCTCGGAACCGAAGTCCGCCAGATCGTCGCGGGAATCGCGGAGGCGTACGCGCCTGAGTCCTTGATCGGACGAAAGGTTGTAATCGTTGCCAATCTCCAGCCTCGCAAATTGCGCGGCTTGGAATCAAACGGCATGATCGTAGCCGCTTCGCTGGAAGACGGAAAACCCGTGCTGGCAGGCTTTCTGGAAGATGTGCCGGTTGGAGCCAAGCTGAAGTGAGTGGACGTTGGGGGTCCTCCGCCAATGCTCCTGCTAGTCAGCCATCTCAAGATGGAGCGTCCAAAAACCTAGCCGAGCGCGGCTCGGCCTGGACGGGCGAGGGCGCCCGTCCCCACCTGGTCGCGTGCCCAACTTGGCCACTGCTGATGTTCATAGATTCTCACGCCCACCTCGACGGCCCGCGCTTCGACTCCGATCGTGATCAAGCCATCTCCCGCGCCCGCGAAGCCGGCATCGCCACCATCCTAGCCGTCGGCACTGGAGACGGCCCCGGCACGCTCGACTGCGCTGTCAAGCTCGCCGATCAATATGATTTCGTTTGCGCCACTATCGGCATTCATCCCCACGAAGCCGCCCAAGCCACCGACACCGATTTCCGCCAACTAGAAGAATTGGGGCGCAGTCCCAAAGTCATCGCCTGGGGAGAAATCGGGCTGGATTACTACTACGACCACTCTCCGCGCGAGATTCAGCAGAACGTGTTCATCCAGCAAATGGAACTCGCCCACGCCGCCAAGCTCCCCATCGTTATCCACTGCCGCCCGTCCGACAACAGCGATAACGCCTGGGAAGACTGCCTGGCACTAATCGAGCAGCATTGGAAACCGTCCGGCTTTGGCGGCGTCCTCCACTGCTTCACCAGCACCTGGCCGCACGCCAAACGCGCGCTCGACATGGGATTCATGATCTCCTTCGCCGGAAATGTGACCTTCCCAAAAGCCCAACAGATCCGCGATTCCGCGAAACTAGTTCCGCTCGACCGCATGTTGATAGAAACCGACTCGCCGTTTCTCGCTCCTGTTCCTCATCGCGGCAAACGCAACGAGCCCGCCTACGTAAAAGAAGTCGCCCGCCAGATCGGCGAATTGCGTGGCCTTTCGACCGAGGAGATCGGCGCGCAAACTTCCCAAAACTTCCGCCGCTTCTTTTCCCTTCCAGAATCGGGCGCCGACGTTTAGCCTGTAACCCAAAGAATTAGCGGCCAAGCACGCAGAGAAAATAGGGTTTGGATCCAAATCCTCTGTGCCCTCTGTGTCCTCTGTGTCCTCTGTGGTGAAAGGTTTTCCGCCTGCGGTTCGGAATCAAACCGCAAACTACGCTAATCTATTAAGTCATGCCTGAGAACACTTTTGACATTGTGAGCAAAATCGACCTGCAGGAAGTCGCGAACGCCATCCAACAGGCGATGAAGGAGATCCACACGCGCTTCGACCTGAAGGATTCAAAATCGAACATCGCGGTCGAAGAAAAAGATGCGATCGTGCTGCACTCTATCGATGACTACAAGCTGAAAGCGGTCAACGATATCCTGCAGCAAAAGCTGGTCAAACGCGGCATCTCGCTAAAAGGCCTTACTTATGGCCCCATCGAGCCAGCGGCGGGCGGCGCGGCAAAGCAGAAGATCACCATGCAGCAAGGCATCCCCATCGAGAAAGCCCGCGACATCGTCAAGCTGATTAAGAATTCCAAGAAGAAAGTACAGGCTTCAATCCAAGGTGATCTGGTGCGAATCAGCGGAAAAGACCGCGACACGCTCCAGGAGATTATTGCGCTGTTGCGCCAGCAGGATTTTGGAATTGATATGCAGTTTACGAATTACCGGACGAACTAGGTATTCACCACGGAGGCACGGAGACACGGAGACACGGAGAAGACCGAGCAAAGAAATTAGCCGTTGAAATTGTCCCAAATTTTTGGATGATGAGATTTTCCTATGATTTGTTTTTCTCCGTGCCTCCGTGTCTCCGTGGTGAAGTGACTTTACCGTGAGCACATCAACCCTCACCAACGGCCGCGAAGTCTTCGAACTCCTCCGTGACGACCTAGCCGCCATCGAGCGCGAGTTCGGCCGCGACACCGTTTCCGGCGTCACTGCCATCACTGAGATCGGCGAATACCTTCGTGGCGGTGGAGGCAAGCGCATCCGGCCAGCCCTTCTCCTGCTCTCGGCCAAGCTTTTCAATTATGAAGGCCGAGGAGCGGTCAAACTCGGCGCAGTCGTTGAAATTATCCACACCGCCACTCTTGTCCACGACGACATCATTGACGAAGCCAAGACGCGGCGCGGACGTCCCGCCGCCAACACCCAATGGGGAAACTCGAAATGCGTGCTGGCCGGCGACTGGCTCTACATGCAGGCCTTCAAGGTTGCGGTCCAGGAGCGCAACTTCCGCATTCTCGACGCGCTGATCGAACTCACGCAGCAGATGGTTGAAGGCGAACTCTTACAGATGGAGAAACTCGGCAAGCTCATTTCGCTCAACGAACACTTTGACCTGATCTATCGCAAGACCGCCTGCCTGTTTTCGGTGTGCATGCGACTGGGGGCCATACTCGGCGGTGCAACTGCCGAGCAGGAAGACCAAGTGGGGCGCTATGGACGCGATCTTGGCATGGCATTCCAGATCGTGGATGACGTGCTTGACCTCACTGCCTCGGAAAACGTCCTGGGAAAGCCGGTGGCCAGCGATCTGCGAGAGGGCAAGGTTACGATGGCTGTGATTCATGCGCTCGAGCATTGCACACCGGAAGAACGGGGAATGATCGAAACCGTGGTCGAACAGCGTGCCTTCAACGGTGTCACTCACGCCCAAATTCTTGCCATCCTCAACGCTTATGGCTCGCTCGATGCGGCCACCACCCACGCCATGCAATATGCCGAGTCTGCCCGCAAAGCTATTTGCACGTTCCGGGATTCAGAGATCAAACGAGCCCTGCTGTGGGCCCCGGAATTTGTAGTCGCCCGAGAAAAATAGACTTCGACTTCGACTGCTCCTTTGCATCCACATCACGTCCAAACGCTCGCTTGATTCGTACTAAGGAACGGAGTCTAATTCTACGGGGCAATTCGTTTAAGGAGAGAAGCGATATGAAGAAGCTGTTGAGCCTGACCCTCGCGGTTTGCGTTATTTTCAGCTTAGCCGCGGTTGCGCAAGAGATGGGTAAGACCGACGACATGAGCAAGCCCGGCGCGGCGGCGCCGCTCAAGACGCTCAAGGGCACCGTTAAAGCTGAAGGCGATAAGATCACCTTCGTTAACGATGCAGACCAGAAGAGCTGGGACGTCATGAACCCTGAGGCACTGAAGGGACATGAAGGGCACCATGTTCAGCTCAGCGCGCACGTTTACGCTGACAAGAACACGATCCACGTGATGAGCGTCAAAATGCTTAAGGCCGCAAAGGAAAAAACTTCAATGTAATTCTGGCAGGCATCGAAATCCGGGCGGCGTCTGCCGCCCTTTTTCTTTCAACTCTCTCTGCGTCCTCGGCGGATATGTGGCGAAACGCCGCTTATACTATCTGTACTGATATGAACAATTTTCTGGGCGACGTCTCGAAGCATGGGTACTTGCTGGTCTTTCTGATTGTGTTCGCGGAGGCAGCCGGATTACCGGCTCCGGCGGCACTCGCCTTGATCGCTGCCGGGGCCGCAGCCGCCGCACACATTCTGAGCGCTCCGGTCGCTTTCGCAACCGCGGTAGTCGCTATGATCCTAGGTGATCTGCTGCTGTTTCTGCTGGGCCGCTATACTGGTTGGGCGCTCCTGAGTTTCCTGTGCCGCCTGTCGCTGAACCCTGAAACCTGCATTCTGCGTTCGGCCGAGTCTTTTTACAAGCGCGGCCGCGTGACTCTGCTTTTTGCCAAATTCATTCCCGGGGTCAACACTATGGCCCCGCCACTCGCCGGCAGCATGAAGATGAAACCCTTGCAGTTCCTGCAGCTTGACCTTGCGGGAGCGTGCCTCTACATTTCGGCATACGGAGGCTTGGGTTATCTTTTTCGCGATTTTGTTGCCAAAATCACTCAGGGCCTGCAGAGCGCCGGCCATACAGTCGCTGACGTCGTAGCGGTTGCCGTTGTGATCTTCATCGTGTACCGAATTGTGCAGTATCGTCGCCACAAAATGTCTGGTGTCGTACCGCGAATTGCGGTCCAGGAGCTGGCTCACCGGATCGCCTCGGCGGAGCAGAAAGACATAATTCTTGCGGACGTCCGCAGCCACGGCTACTACGATCCGGGCGCGGCCCGCATTGCGGGATCGATCCGGCTGGAACCTAACCGCCTCTCCGAAGAATTGAAGACCCTGCCCCGGGACAAAGATATCTATCTCTATTGCACTTGAGCGCGCGAAGCGACCAGCGCCCGGGTGGCGCTGCTACTGAGGCAACAGGGGTTTCGCGCGTTTGTGATCGTCGGAGGACTCACAGCCTGGCGAAAGGCTGGCCAGCCAATCGAATCGGTTCCAGAGAATGATCTGGTAAAGCTGCCGACGTTTAGTTGAGAAAAAACAACACCCTCACACCACGAAGGACACGAAGGAGGGCAATACGAGTCAAAATCGGATTTTACGTTGGTGAAGCTCGTGACTTCGCTTTCGTTCGTGATACTTCGTGTCCTTCGTGGTTGATGGTTTTGCTTTCTCTCTGTGAGCTCTTGGTTTGACCCGTCGCGCTTTATACTTTTCGCATGTCCTCCTCCCCCGAGGTCGAAATCAAGTTTCGGGTTGCTGACGTCGAGTCCCTGAGCGCACGCTTACGCCAGGTAGGACTTAAGCAAGTCACCCCGCGCACTCACGAGATGAATATACTGTTCGATCTTCCCGGCCGCCCGCTACGGGCCCGTGGAGATCTCCTCCGCCTGCGCAAATACGGGGAATCGTGGGTGCTCACCCACAAAGCCAAGGGCAAGGAAAAAGATGGGCCCCATAAGACTCGCATTGAGACCGAGACTCGACTCGAGGACGGCAAAAAGATGGAAGGCATTCTGCGGGCACTGCATTTCGAGCCCTGCTTCCGCTATGAAAAGTTCCGTGCCGAATGGAAAGACGAACAAGGCCATGTGGTCATAGACGAAACGCCCATCGGCAACTTCGCAGAAATTGAAGGCCCGCCGGAGTGGATTGAGTCCATCGCCCGTGATCTGGGCATTAGTCCGAATGACTACATCACTGAAACCTATGCCGGACTCTTCTTCCAGTGGAAGCGGCAGACTGGAAGCCCGGCTCGGGAGATGACGTTTGAAGCAGTACGTCCCTCGGCCAGATCATGAAGTCTGGGCTCGCTTTTTCCTCTGATCGCAGGCCGGGTTTCAGATTTGGTGTGGCTTCCTTTTGTCCCAATACGAAACTACATATCGTGATTCCTCGCTCCCGCGGAATCAAAGCTGCTATTATTTGTCTAAAATCTAACTACCGGACACTTAGCTACATTCGTTCGCAAGGAGCGCACTTATGCCAAAAAGCGTGAATAAGGTCATTCTTCTCGGAAACCTCGGCAAGGACCCTGAAGTGAAGTACACACCCAGCGGGACGCCGGTCGCGAAGCTCACCATCGCCACCAACGAACGCTTCAAAGACAAGGAAGGGCAGTGGCAGGACCGAACGGAGTGGCACAACGTTGTTCTCTGGCAACGGCTGGCCGAAATCGCCGGAGAGTACTTGAAGAAGGGCAGCAAGGTTTACATCGAAGGGAAACTCCAGACCCGTTCTTGGGAAGACAAGCAGACTAACCAGAAGAAATACATGACTGAGGTTGTCGGCAACGACCTGGTGCTGTTGAGTAGCCGTGGCGAAGGCGGAGAAGCGTCACGTGGTGTCGCCGCCAGCAGTTTCGACCAGCGCACGCCGGAACCAGAGCCTGCTCCCGCATCGGTGTCCCCGATCAGCGATGAGGATATCCCGTTCTGAAGTGGGTTACACGGACGCCGCTGGGCCGCACTGCGATATCGTGAATTCCGGCATCCTCTACCGTTCTTGAAACATCTTGAACCTGATACCGGAGACCCCCATGTCCCTCGCAACTAAGACCTGCGTGCCCTGCCGGGGCGGAGTCCCTCCCCTCAAGGGCAAAGAACTGGCCGAGATCCACAAGCAGCTCCCGGAGTGGGCGCACTGGAAGGTCATCAACGAGCACCATGTGACCCGCACCTTCACCTTCCCCGACTTCGAACAGGCGCTTGACTTCGTCAATCGGGTCGGGGCGCTCGCTGAGGAGCAAGGGCATCATCCCGACATCCTGTTGACTTGGGGAAAAGTCGAAATCACCCTCTGGACGCACAAGATCGATGGCCTGACCGAAAGTGACTTCATTATGGCCGCCAAGATTGACCGCCTAATCCGCTCCTGATACGGGTTTTGCCGGATTTTGTCCCACCGTTTTGGGCCGTATTGCCGAAATGCAAGCACATAATGTGCAGGAATTTGCAGTTCCCCCTCCAATGCTACCGCCAAACGTTAGCGTTATTGCATGTAAGTTACCTATAATCAGTAACTTAGTTTTGTTGCGTTTTCCAAGGAGACTGGCAAAGTCCGTGCATTAGCAATGGTGCCGATGGTTCTCGTCAAGACGGCAAGATAACTATTTACACACCACAAGGAATCCGTCCTATGCGCCAAGCCAGCTCCAAGCGATTTCTCCTAGGGTTGACCGTCGCAGTCATGACTGCGCTCGTGTTCATGGTTGCCACTCCTGCCAGCTCTGCCACCACACTCGGGCCGAACGGGGAGGCTTTGACCCTCACCATAACACCGGTGAACTCTACAACCTTCACAGTTACTCTCACTGTCGACACAAGCGTTGCCAGCTTTACCCTTCCGGGTTCCTTTATCAACGCCGCCGGTGTAAAGATTAGCAGCTCAGCAACTGGTTCTTCTCAGCTCATGGTGATGAATGGCGCCACTGACGTTTCTGGAATGTTCACCTTCACGGCGGGCGGCATCAACGCAAGCGGTTGCAGCGGGGCCGGAGCTGGCTTCGTCTGCTCCGGGGCAAATGCTGGCCAAGGCACTTACAACGCAACTGGCGGTGTGATGACGTTCTCCTGGACGATCACCACCGGCTCCGGTGGGGCGAATGCCATTGACACAGTCAAGGTCGAGTACGTCGATGCCAATGGAAACAAGGTAGGCGCGATTGTCTCGCAGTTTGTTCCTCCGGGTGGTTCGCCAGTTCCCGAACCGGGTACATTGGCCCTGCTTGGTACCGGCTTGGTTGGTATCGCCGGCATGGTTCGCCGCCGCTTCTATTCTTAACTTCAACGTCAACCCTTCCTTACCCCGGGAGAAATCCCGGGGTTTTGTTTTTTGTAGCAGGGGTCCCACTCATGAGGCGCTGTTAACCCCGCCTCAGGATGCAACTAACTAATCCCAGCGTGATTGGGTCGCAAACCGGCCGACACTGGTCGGAAGAGAGCTCAATACCATGGCGCGAAGGTGCAGGAACTTGCATCTTCTCTGGTTAAACCCGTCTTATCCCTGGTCTTCACGTGACGTAGGCTTTTTAACCAATTGTGTTTTCCGCAAGGTGAATGGCAGTCCTCGTGCCATCAGTAATCAGTTACTGTTACTGTATTACCAAATCGCGTCTTAGAAGGGGAATATCGTGCGAATCGCGACTCTCAAGTTCTCAATTCTGGCCTTGGTGGTCATGGGTGTTCTGGCCACCGTACCCGTCGCTTCGGCTAACAGCTTACCTTTGACAACCAACAACCTCGGGGTTTCCGGGACGATTGGGACCGTAAACTTTGTCCAGAACGGCGCTAACGTGGATCTAACGATCACGATGAGTTCCGGTTTCTCGCTCCTGATCAATGGTGGTGATATCGGCATTAACACCACTGGCGGTCTTGTACTTACCGGCAGCTCCTTGAGCAATTTCAGCATTGGTGGAATGAGCGCCAGCCTTAAGAACAACAATACGTTGGCCGGCTTCAATTTCAGCTTCATCTTCCAGACCAACGTTAGTGGGGGCCAACAGTTTCCTACAACTCTGACCTTCACCATCCTGAACGCAAATGTTAACCAGCTTACCGGCTTCGGTGTTCACTTCTGCGTTCTAAGCAACGGGGCATGCACCGGCAACACCGGGTTCGTTGTCACGAGCGGCAGTCCGCCTCCGGTTCCTGAGCCGGGCACATTAGGCTTGCTCGGAACTGGCCTTGTCGGTATCGCTGGCTTGGTTCGTCGTCGGCTGATGTCCTAAACGAGAGTTGATCGTTCCTCCTTCTGTCCTAACCCCGGGAGATAATCCCGGGGTTTTGGTTTTTGCAAGAGAAGCGATCAAAATTGGCGGTAAGTATTTAACAACATACGAATTACGCTGTAGCGCTGAGTTTTTGTTTTAGATGCGCCGCGATCTGCTGGCCATGAAACCGGCCATTCTCAATGAAGATTTCATTCGTCCGCGAACCGGCTACGATGACACCAGCTACATAGACTCCCGGAACGTTGCTCTCTAGCGTGATCGGGTCGCAAACCGGCCGGCACTGGTCCGAAGAGAGCTCGATACCCATGGCGCGAAGGAAATCATAGTCGGGATGGTAACCCGTCAGCGCGAAAACAAAGTCGTTCTTGATGCTCACTTCTCCGTCCGGCGTTCGCAGCAAAACGTGGTCGGGTGCAATTTCTTGCACGGTGCTATTGAAGTACGCCGCGATGTCCCCATTCTTGATTCGGTTCTCGATATCGGGCAGGATCCAATACTTGACGTGCGAGTGCATCTTCGGACCGCGGTGAACCAGGGTCACGCGGGCGCCGTGCCGCCACAGGTCAAGCGCTGAAATTGCCGCCGAGTTCTTACCCCCGATTACCAAAATGTCACTATCGAAGTAAGGATGCGGCTCGCGATAGTAATGGAAGACCTTCAGCAGGTCCTCGCCCGGAATGCGCAGCAGGTTAGCACGATCGTAGTATCCGGTTGACACAATCACCTTCCGGCAACCATAGTCATAAACCTGTCCCAGCCGGTCGCAAGTGGTAATGTGAAAACTCTTGTCCTGCCCGGTGACCGTCTCCACTCGCTGATACTGCCGCACATCGAGCTTGTAGTGTTCCGCGACCTTACGGTAATACTCGAGTGCCTCCAGACGATTTGGCTTGGGATTCGCTGAACTGAACGGGATATCGCCAATCTCCAGCAACTCCGGCGTCGTAAAGAAGATCATGTTTGCCGGATAGTGGAAGATTGAATTCACCAGACAACCTTTGTCGATGCTGATGACCTTGAGGCCAACCTTCTGCGCCTCAATGGCGCAGGCCAGGCCGGTAGGACCGGCGCCAATGACAATTACATCTGCGTGCATGTCTGGGCGTGATTCCAGTTGCGGCTTCGGCAGGGTGTCTGGAATTTGCTTTGTGGGCAAGGCGCTGGTCCTGAGAGTGCAAGATGCCGCTGGGGAATTGTCGATTCTAGCACGGGTTTAGGCAAGCGGCTTCAGGCTCTGGGCTTCAGGCTGAGGCCGCATGCCGCAAGAAACCAAAGCCTGGGACACCAAGCTGAAGCCCAGAGCCTGAAGCCGTTCCTGCATTGCTATAATTCTAGGTTCCCAGGAGCCGATCATGACCTCTGACGGTCAAAACACGACGCGGACAGAAAAAGATTCCTTAGGCACAAAGCAAATCCCCGCAAATGTGTACTACGGCATTCAGACCGCACGCGCCGTCGAGAATTACCCTATCTCCGGAATGCGCGCCCATCCTACGCTGATTCGCGCTTTTGGCATGGTGAAGAAAGCGGCTGCCGAAGCCAACCGAGAGCTCGGGCTGGTAGACGAGAAAATCGCCAACGCAATCATTCAGGCGGCCGAGGAAGTGCAGCAGGGGAATTGGAATAGCGAATTCGTCGTGGATGTCTTCCAGGCCGGCGCCGGCGTCAGCTTCCACATGAACACCAATGAGGTCATTGCCAATCGGGCCATCGAAATTCTTGGAGGCGAGCTCGGCGACTATTCCATGGTCCATCCCAACGATCATGTGAACTACGGCCAGTCAACCAATGACGTGTTCCCTGCTGGGATGCGGCTGGCAGCGTTGCTGGAACTGGAAAATCTCTATCCAATTCTTGATTCGCTCATCACGGCGCTTAAGAAAAAAGGAAAAGAATTCCACGACATCCTGAAGTCCGGCCGCACTCATATGCAGGATGCAGTACCGATGCGCCTGGGCCAAGAGTTCGCTGCCTATGCGGGGGCGATTAGGAGAGCGAAAGACTCGATCCATAGCAGTGCCGAACTGCTCCGTGAGCTTGGACTAGGCGGCTCCGCGGTCGGCACCGGCATTAATACGCATCCCGACTACCGCGAGAAAGCGATCAAGAATCTCGCGCGCATCTCCGGACAAAAACTCACCCCAGTGGATGACATGCGCTACGCCATGCAGTCGAATCTGCCTATGGCCGCGATTTCATCGGCGCTGCGGAATTTGGCGCTTGAAATCATTCGGATATCGAATGACCTACGTCTGCTTGCATCCGGTCCGAACACCGGATTCGCGGAGATCAATCTGCCCGCGTTGCAGCCTGGGTCTTCCATCATGCCGGGCAAGATCAACCCTGTCATCCCTGAGCTCGCGGCAATGGTGTCATTTCAGGTTGTCGGAAATGATGTGGCCGTGGCAATGGCAGTCCAGGCGGGTCAGCTCGAGCTGAATGTGATGATGCCGACCATGGCGTACAGCGTGTTGCAGTCCATCACGATACTGACCAACATGTTGCGCCAGTTCACCGATAAATGCATCTCCGGCATTACCGCCAACGATAATCGCTGCAGCTTCTACGTTCAGGCCACGGTCTCGCTGGCAACCGCCTTGAATCCCTACATTGGTTATGCAAAGGCCGCAGAAATTGCAAAGGAAGCCGTGGCCACGGGCCGCTCCATCATCGAAATCGCGCGCGAAAAGAAGCTCTTGACTGAGCAAGAAATCAACGAAATTCTTGATCCAGCACAAATGACAGAGCCGCGCCCGCCGCTAAAGGCCGGTAGCCGTTAATCTCGTCAGTCAGAGGGGGACTTGAAGCACGTACAGGAATACTGTACGATCATTAAATGGTCGAAACAACCTACACCAGCTTGCGCGAACATCTGGCTTCCGTGATGGATCGAGTGGTGAACGATCGTGAAGTAGTTATTGTCCGGCGCAAGGGCGATCAGCGCGTAGCCATGATACCTGCCGATGAACTCTCGGGCCTTCTGGAGACTGCACACTTATTGCGCTCGCCTAAAAATGCTGAACGGCTTATGAAGGCGCTGCAGCAGGCCCAACGTGGTAAGCGAAAGCCTCAGTCCCTGGATAAACTGCGCCGAGAGATAGGTCTTGCCAAGCCGCGTTGAGTACGGAGCCGTGTTCCAGCCTCAATTCCGCGAGGACCTGCGCTCCTGGATTGAAACCGAGAGACGAGTAGCGCTACGCGTTCTCGACCTGATCGAAGCAGTAATGAGCGATCCATTTACCGGAATCGGGAAACCGGAACCGCTCAAATACGTGCTGGCGGGTTGCGGGTCACGCCGGATTACCCAGGAGCACCGCCTGGTATATCGCGTGGCGGGCAGCCGTATTGACTTTCTCCAAGCGAAATACCATTACTGACCAATCTACTCGTACCTGAGCGCTTCAATCGGATCGAGCCTCGCCGCTTTGATCGCTGGCAACATTCCGCTGACAATGCCCACAACACTCAAAATCGCTGTGGACCATATCAGGATTGCCGAATTAATCGTGAGATGAATATCGCCTTCGCTTGCGTCTTCCACGAAAGCGCTCCACAGCGGCAGAGATCCCACGGTCCATGACACCAGATAGGCCAACACCACGCCGAGCAGTCCGCCGATCGCCGTAATCGCCAGCGCTTCGGCCAGAAACTGCACCAGAATGTGCCAGCGCCGCGCGCCCAGCGCTTTCTCCACGCCAATCTCGCGCGTGCGCTGCGTCACCGAGACCAGCATGATATTCATCAATCCCACGCCGCCGATCCCCAGCGTAAGCAGACCGATGAAGCCCAGCAGGACCTTAATCCCGACCGTGATTATGTTCAACTCTTTGAGATTTTCTTTGCTGTCGAATACAAAAACCGCGCGCTTGTCTTTCGGGTCAAAACTGTGGTGGAAAGCTAACGAGTCCCGTACCGCCCTGGTGACCTTCTCGTGCTCACCCTCATACCCCAGCGCAATCGCATCGAGGTGATAAGTATCCTTCAAATCCGACATGGTGCTAAACGGGATGTAGACCATCGCGTTCATGTTGTCTTCGCCGTTCGACAACATCTTGCGAATGATCCCGATCACCTGATACGAAATACCCTCAATCCGCACACTTTCGCCAATCGCATTCTGGCCCGAAAATAACTTCTTCTTCACATCGGCGCCAATCACGGCAACCCGCATGTGCGAGAAGTCCTGCTGGTCGTCAAAAAAACTCCCCTCCCCTACGTCGATGTGCCTGGCCTGCTGGTAACTGGAATAAGTGCCGCGAACAGTGTAGGTCGCACTGCGGGTGCCGTAAGCTACACGACCCTGCTTGTTCACTTCCGGGGAAGAGCGCTTCAGAAACGGGACCTCCTCGCGCAGGTTTTCCAAATCCTTTAACGTCAGCTGCACCTGCGTCCCAGCTTTGGTCCCACCCGCCTGCAATGAAGTTCGACCGGGGAAAATGGCAATGAGATTGCCGCCAAAGGTGGTAAAGGCGGCCATCAGCCCACGTTCAAAACCCGTCCCGTAGGCGAGCAGCAGCACAACTGTGGCAATCCCCCATGCCATTCCCAGCATAGTCAGCATGCTGCGGCGGCGATTATGCCGCAGCGCGCTGTATGCCTGTTTGCCAATGTCGTTCAGCATCATCTTCCATTCCCGCTTGCGGGGTTCTTTACTCTTGTCTCAGGGCTTCTACGGGTTCCAGCAGGGCCGCTTTTCGGGCGGGATACAGCCCCGCAGCTACTCCCGCGATCGCCAGCGAAATAATCGCGGCTGCGGCTGACGCGGGCACGATTCGTGGCGTGTCAAATCCGTCAGGCGCAGGCAGTTGCGCCAGCAGAGTTACTATCGTCGTGACCACGAACAGACCGAGGCCCCCGCTCAATAGAGTCAAGAACGCGCCTTCGATGAAAAATTGCGTCATGATACTTCGATGGGTTGCCCCCAGTGCTTTGCGCAGCCCGATTTCCTTGGTCCGCTCGGTCACCGAAACCAGCATGATGTTGATGATCCCAATCGCACCGAGCCCAAGCGTCACTACTCCCACCACGCCTAGAAACCAGTCCATCGCGTCAAAAATCTTTGCCACTTTCTTCGAGTTGTCTACCGTGTCCCAATCTTCAAAGGCGTCGTCGAGCTTGGGATCAAACCTGTGCCGGCGCGCGATAATTTCGTGCACCTCCGCCTTTGCCGCCAGATGGTCGTCACGCGTGAGCGGCTGATAGTTGATGAACGAAAGCGCATCTTCCTGGCTTTCTCCTTTCAACCGGAAAAGCGTACGCATGGTCCCAATCGGGATGAAGATCCGTGCGTTCGTTCCATTGTTGGCTTCACGGCCCACTTTATCGACCACTCCAATCACATCAAAGCTCATCCCGTTAAGCAGAATCGTTGATCCGACCGCCGGCCATCCTGGAAATATGTTCTTCAGGAGCTCCCAGCCAATGACCGCAACTCGCCGGTGCTCCTGATTATCTTCATCGTTAAACCATCGGCCAGTGCTAACCGGGACCGTGCGAATCTGGTTATACGAAGGAGCGACGCCGAACACTTGCCCATTTGTGGATCCATACTGGCTGACAGCGCGAATGTCCTCCCGGTTCAGCACCGGGGAGACCGTGCGCAGATGCTTAGCTTCATCGCGGACGGCAAGGTAGTCTCCATAAGTAAAATTCCATGTCCGCCCCGACCGTTGGCTGCCCTCGACTGCAGGAATGCGTCCGGGAAAGACGAACAAAATGTCAGAACCAAGTTCCTTCAGGTTTCTCTCTTGTCCGCTGCGGAAGCCCTCCCCTAGCCCAACCAGCAGCAAGAGGGATCCCACACCCCAGGCGATTCCAAACATGGTAAGGAATGAGCGCAGCTTGTGTGCCCACAACGTGGCTAGAGACTGCCGGACAATGTCGAGAAACATTTGCATAGGCAACTCCCCCTGCTGCCGGGGAGACAACAGGGGGCCCGATTCCGGTGAGAGGTCTCAACTTCCCTCCCGGCATCACTCCGTATTACGGATTTGTGGAACTCTAAGTTCCCGGCGAAGTGGAAACCGCTCCACTTATTAGACCATATTGGCCAGCAAAGGAAAGCGATGCTGTGGGAGCCAGTGCCTGCCGAGGTTTCCTACGTTTACGCCGTGGCCTCTATGGTGAAGAAATCTTCTAAATGAAAAAGGCCCCTGCCAACGCAGGGGCCAAACATAACGAAGTCTTTCACTTGCTGCCAGACATGCCACCGGCCTCGCCTTCGTGCGTATCAATCGAAATCAGAAAAGCGTTCCGATCGGAGTAGGAGAATTTGTGACCCTGTACATTGGCACTGTGATCGAGCGAGCGGTACATTTCGAAGCCGTCGTTGTTCTGCGCCCCAAAATATTTCACGTTCTTTAATACCACGCCATTGCCATCGGCGCCCGCCTCGCGCTTCAGCTTCATAGTGGCCATTTGTCCGCCACCAAGCATGGCGCTGACGATGTCCCCAGACCGACTGACCTCGATCGGCGCTTCCTGCACTTTCAGTTCTCCCCATTCAAGACCATAGGTCTTGAGAATCATGGGGGCTAGAGCATCCCGTTGTTCTTTGTTGGTGCCTGGATCAAACGAAACCACCACCCATTCACCTTTCTTGTTCGTGCCCCACTCGTCACCAAGATCCCCAGTCAGCCAATATTTGGCCCCTGCCAGGTTGGTGTTGCCCGAGTATCCTTCGCGCACTTTGACCGCCATGTTGAACTCGCAGTGCGGGTGCTCGGCGTGCTTATTGAAATAGCAGGGACAAAACAGATGACAACTGCAGGCTTCCACATAATCAGCCTTCATCTGCCATGCAGGCTTCGCAGGAGTCGAGGCCAAGAGGATAAACACACACAATGTGAGAAGGCTTATCTGCTTCCAGCTTCTCATATACACCTCCTTGTAACCTTTCTATATCCGAAGGCTTTGACTTGCTTTGGTGAGCGGAACGATTTTACAGCGGTTTGGGCAGTTTCACCAGGACGGAGATCGTAGAGACCATGGCCCGACCCGGAAGATTCGCCGCCCAGACTCTGTGGCCAATTATGTTGTCAATTCTGATCGAGATTTTGCACCAGCGGCGCTAGCGTCACTTTGAGACCGATTCGCCGCCTTCGATTCCGCATACTCGTAGACTCCTCGGCCACTTTTTCGTCCAACCCGCCCCGCTTTTACGTACTGCACTAAAAGCGGCGCCGGACGGTACTTCTCGCCCAGTGTCTTGTGCAGGTATTCCAGAATGTGCAAGCGTGTATCAAGGCCGACCAAATCCACTAATTCGAAAGGGCCCATCGGATGGTTTAACCCCAGCTTGAGCGCCTTGTCGATGTCTGCCGCTGAAGCAATTCCTTCTTGGAGCATGTAGAACGCTTCGTTGCCGATCATCGCATTAATTCGGCTGGTGATGAACCCGGGCGATTCCTTGACGACCACAACATCTTTGCCCATTCGCCGGCCAACTTCTGTGGCAGCAGCAACCGCATCGTCATCCGTTTCGAGCGCGCGCACGATTTCGAGCAGCTTCATCTTGTGAACCGGGTTAAAGAAGTGCATCCCCAGGCATTTCTTGGCGCGGTAAGTCACGCTGGCGATTTCGGTGATGCTTAGAGACGAAGTATTGGAAGCCAGTATCGTGCCGGGACGGCAAATCTTATCGAGCAGGGTGAAAATCTCAATCTTCGATTCCATCTCCTCCGGGACTGCCTCGATCACCAGGTCAGCTTCGCGCGCTGCTTCTTCGACGCTGCCTGCATATTCCAGACGGTCGATTGCCGCGTTGGCGTCTTCTGCCGAGACTTTCTTCAGTTCAACCGCTTTGTCGAGGTTGTTGCGAATCTCGGTCTCAGCTTTTCGCAGCGCCGCCGGAAGCAGATCTTCCAGGACCGTGCGATACCCGCCGAGAACCGCAACATGCGCGATCCCGCGGCCCATGGTTCCGGCGCCGATGACCGCAATGGTCTTGATTTCAGCCACTAACTTCCCTTTTCTAGAAGTTCAATCAACTCATTTAGCTTTGCGCCAGCGCTGCGCAGGTTTTCGGCCAGCCGCTTGCGTTCGTCGCTATCCACGCCCGGCAAGGAAGCATGAATGCGCCGCAGGGTCGTCGCTATATCGTCCACGTAATTGATGAGGCGGATTAGTTCTCCAGTGGCTGCCATGATGAGTCACGCTCCTGATGCCAATTGGCGAGAATTTTGTGAGAAAAGGGCAAGTTCTTTATTTTCAGCTTCCGCGCAGATTAAGTAAAGCCAGCATAAATAAACAAGATCAGGGCTATTGATTCTTTTTACGGTCATTTGGTTCCCGGCGTAATCTAATACTTGAATGAATGATATCTCTCGCAAGGAATACATTTTCGCCAGCGACTTCGATCAGACGCTGACCTTCAACGACTCTGGCTACGTTCTCGCCGAGTTGGTCGGCATTCCCACGTCCGAGTTTGAACGCAAGGCGACTGGTATGGCCAGGCTCAATCTAGTGCAGCAGGGCGGAGAACTCGCCTACTTGCTTCTGCACGATCCCGAGTTCAAGTTGCGCGTGCGCAAAGAGCATCTTTATGAAGTCGGCAAGCGCATTCGCCTGAAGGAAAATATCGCGCTGCTCTATCAGATTCTTGACAGCGGCATCCCCGGGTATCACTTCGATTTTTACGTTTTGTCAGCCGCGCCGGTGGAAGTCGTACAGTCTGCGCTCGAGGGCATCGTTCCCTCCAACCACATTTTCGGCACGGAATTTCTTTATACCGAATCCGGCGAAATCGATACCATTACACGCGCCAATGCGGGCTATGGCAAAGTCTTTGTCCTGGACCAACTTCAATCTCGCGCGCAGATCGGCCCGGATCACATCGTTTATGTCGGCGATGGCAGCTCCGACGTACATGTTATGCTGCACACCAACGTGCGTGACGGATTTACCATCGCTGTCTCCGAAGCCAAGCACGTATCACACGTCGCCAAGAGAACGATCCTAAGCACCAGCGCGCTTGCTGTCCTCGCTCCGATCCTTGAAGACATTGCCAAATGGAACCGTAAGCGCATTCGCGAGTTCTTCGAATCGTACGGAATCATGATTCAGGAATGGGACCGCGTGCGCACGGACTGGCTGACGCTAAGGGCTGCAGGCGTAGCGGAAACCGAAGTTGCTGCTCCGGCCAAGTGATTCTTTCCAGAGCTTAAGTTCCGCGTCGGAGGCATAAGGCGGGTCGCTCGTGCCTGCGCGGATATTAGGCGTTTGCTTTTTTAGTGGTACCTTGGTACATTGGTACCAATGACCGAAGAGCAAAGTTTCCCAGTAGAGCGGGTGCAAACCGGGGTCCGTATCGAGAAGCGGCTGCTGAAGGTGCTCCGAGCGTTCGCCGACTACCACGATCTAACCCTTGGCGATCTGCTGGAGGGAATCGTGCTTCATGCTTTCGACGGCAAGTGTCCCTTCAAGCAGGCCTCGCTCGATCGGATCAAAGAGCTAAAGAAGTTTTACGGCCTGGAGCTTGACTCCGGCGCGAGTCATCGGCTCAGAGAGACGAAACCAGGAAAACCACGCAAACGCGGGGCGACTCCATGAAAGGTCAAGTGAGCAAGACTGCTTTACTCGGGCTGCAATGGTCATTGGGAGTTGTATTCTTCATCCAGGCTGCGTTGCTTGCATTTTCAAAAAGCGAAATTCAGTTTGCCGGCCACGCTGGAATACATCATTGGATTCGGATCGTGCTGGCGTGGAGTGAGATGCCGGCTTGTGTTTTGTTTCTTGTCCCTCGCGCGATGAAACTGGGGACCTTGCTACTGATCGCGGTGCTTGCGCTCGCCGCTCTCGTGCACATGCTACAGGGTAATTTTCAGATTGGAGGCCTGCTCATCTATGCGGCTGCGGTGGCTGTTGTGGCGTCTCAACTGCATTTCGAAGCACCCCTTCCAGGGCCGCAGTCATGACCAACCAGGAATTAATCGCGAGATTTGAAGGCGGTTCGATTCCAGAAGCCGACTTTCATCATGTGGACCATGTGAGGCTCGCGTTTGCGTACCTTTCCGGATATCCGGTGCTGCAAGCCTTGCAAAGGTTCTGCGCTTCGCTAAGGCAGTTTGCGAAAGCGCAAGGCAAGGAGAACCATTACCACGAAACCGTCACCTGGGCTTATCTGTTGCTGATCCATGAACGCATGACGCGATCCGCCGAACCGCAGACATGGGAGCAGTTCGCGAGCGCAAACCCCGATCTTCTGATCTGGAAGAATGGCATTCTTAAAAGGTATTACGCAGAAGAAACGCTGCAGTCTGCCATGGCGAAAAAAACGTTTGTCTTTCCGGATCGATGCGCCTAGCCCGTCCCCGCAACTGCAGCCAACTTTGAATCCAAATTGTGCTCATTTTCATCTACCAGCCATGCGGCAAGAATTTCTTTCTACTGGTTCGATCGAGAATGATTCCGGGATTCCCGTTGGCGCGACGTCGTCTCACGCCGACTCTTCCCTGCTCGACGCCTACTCCCAAGCAGTCGTCTCTGCCGCAGAAAGAGTAAGCCCATCGGTCGCAAAAATTGAGATCACGCAAACCGCTGGCCGCGCGCGCGACGGAGAGCCTCGTGAGCGCCACGGCGGCGGCTCCGGCTTTGTCTTCACTCCTGATGGCCTCGTTCTCACCAACAGCCATGTCGTGCATGACGCATCGCGCATTCAGGTATCGCTTCCCGACGGCCGCCAATTCCTGGCGCACCTGATCGGCGACGATCCTGCAACCGACCTCGCCGTCGTCCGCCTCGATCGCATTGACAGCGACGCGTCGAATCTCACTGCCGTCACGTTCGGAGATTCTCAAACTCTTCGTGTGGGACAGCTGGCCATCGCCATCGGCAATCCTTACGGATTTCAGTACACCGTTACTGCGGGAGTTGTCAGCGCGCTAGGCCGTTCTCTGCGCTCCTACTCCGGACGCATGATTGACGACGTCGTTCAAACCGATGCTTCGCTGAATCCCGGCAATTCCGGCGGCCCGCTGGTTTCATCTGATGGCAGGGTTGTCGGTGTCAACACGGCAACCATTGTGGGAGCCCAGGGACTCTGCTTTGCGATCGGAATCAACACGGCAAAGTTCGTCGCCAGCCGGCTGCTGCACCAGGGACGCATCCGCCGAGCTTTTATCGGAGTAGAAGCGCAAACCGTGCCGCTGCACCGGCGTATCGTCCGCTTCTACGATCTGCCGAAGGAAACCGGAGTGATTGTTCTTGCCGCAGAAAACGGCAGCCCGGCGCAGAAAGCCGGGTTGCGCGAAGGCGACGTGATCGTTGCTTTTGGCGGCCAGCCAGTGGCCGGAGTTGACGACTTGCACCGTTTGCTCACCGACACCCATGTCGGCGTCAGCAGCCCGATCACAGTCCTGCGCCGCACCGAGAGGCTGGAGCTGGAAATTATTCCTCAGGAGTCGCGCGAGTAACTTGAAGCAATTGGGCGCTCACTCCACGTTTCGAACTAGGTTCTTTCCCCAGGGCGAGCCTCTAGATACGGTGTTCGGCAGTTGATCCGCTGGTACACGACCATTTGACCGTAGTGTTCCCAGCCGTGGCTTGCATATGCCACGATCAGAGCGAGGCGCTCGGTTCTCGTATTCCGTGGATCAAAGGGATGTGGAATCAACTCCAGCGCATTGCTCTTGTCGATTAGTTTGATCGCACCGCGGAGATAAGAGAAGGAATCCAGAATATATTTCACAATTTCGGGTTTCGAAGTCATGGAGAGTGGTCCGCTGTCGCCGTCGCCCACGTCCACTGGCGGGTGTTCACTGAGTAATCCGGCACCAACGACCCACTGCACTGCTCCGATGTGCCGCAACTGCTCACCAAAGCTTCGGGTCTGGGGTGTCGGCCGAAACGAATACCTGTCCGCTGGTATGGCTTCGGCGACTTCCATGAGCTGGCGCTCCAATCGAGCGTAGTTCTTGTCAATTGCGTCTCCGATGTCCATGACGGACGACTATACGCGCTCTTGCCAAGTCCTAAAACTGACCCGTTGTGGGCTTCTTCTCTTCATTGCAACTCCCTTCCCCCTATGTTAGTTTCTGAAACAGAAGGGGTTCTCTTGGTCGCGACAATCCCCGCCGGACTGGACCGCAAAGAAGCCGACATATACCGGCAGCTTGATCCAGGGCGGCTCCCACAACACATCGCCATCATCATGGACGGCAACGGACGCTGGGCCCGCAAGCGTCACCTGCCCCGTGTTGCCGGACATCGCGCCGGGGTCACCTCCGTCCGCTATACGGTTGAGTGCGCCTCTCGTATCGGAATTCCCTCGCTCACCCTCTACGCCTTTTCAGAAGAAAACTGGAAGCGCCGCCCTAAAGCCGAAGTGGATTTTCTGATGAAGCTGCTCTCCCGCTACCTGAAACAGGAAGTCCCCACCCTGCACAAGAACAACGTCCGCCTGCAATATATCGGGCGACTGCATGAACTTCCCGCGTCTGTGCAGGAGAAAATGGAATGGGCGCGCAAGGAGACTTCGTGCAATACGGGCATGATTCTGACGCTCGCTCTCAACTACAGCGCGAGATCGGAATTGGTTGATGCTTTCCACTCGATGCTGACGGCTGCCGCCAGCAACGGCGGAATCGAGCACTTGAAGATTTCTGAAGAAACGGTCTCCCAGCATCTCTACACCAGCCACTTGCCTGACCCGGATCTCGTCATCCGCACCAGCGGCGAGATGCGCCTGAGCAACTTCCTCTTGTGGCAACTGGCGTATGCGGAGATCTACGTCACGCCCACGCTATGGCCGGAGTTCCGCGGCGTTCACCTGCTCGAAGGCATCGCTGATTATCAAAAGCGCGATCGCCGCTACGGTGGACTGAACGAATCCCATACTTCGCGCGCCCTGCGGAGCTGATCCCAATTGGAACTGATCAAGCGAGTACTCACCGCGGTGGTGCTCATCCCGATCGTTCTGCTGCTGGTGCTGCGCGCGCCGGTGCCGGCGCTGGCGTTTGTGGCGGGTGTCGTGGCCCTGCTCGCAATTCATGAGCTACTTAAGCTTTCGGAAGCTTACGGGATCCGCCCGCTCCGCTGGCCCACTTACATTTTTGTTGGCCTGTTTTTCTTGGCGATAGCGATTCCCGGCGCGACGCCGCTGCTGTCAACTTCTGCTTTTACATTCACGGCGTTCTCTGCGGCGGTTCTGGCTCCGTTCCTGTTTCTGGCGATCGCGATGCACCGCGCCGAACTGGCCTCGGCCTTCCCTGCCGCGCTGGTTTCAGCATTCGCCTTCGTTTACATCGCACTGCCGCTCGCAGCTCTGGTACAACTCCGCGAACAATGGCAGGGCAGCTTCGATCTTCTCTATCTGCTGCTACTGGTCTGGTCGGGAGACGTCTTTGCCTATTTCATCGGCAAGCCCTTCGGCAGACATCACATGTCCCCGCGCGTCAGCCCCAACAAAACTTGGGAAGGCGCGGTTGCTTCGGTGATCGCAAGCGTTGCTGTCGGCCTACTGATGTTCAACTACGCGCTGCCCATCAGCACGGCTTTGCTTCATGCGCACCTGATCGAGTTGCGTGATGGCGTTTTCAATAACCAACCGCAATCGCTGATTCCAATTATCGTGCTCTCGGTAACGCTAAACATCGCTGCCCAACTCGGAGACCTGGTCGAATCCCTAATCAAGCGCGGCGCAGGCGCTAAAGATTCCGGCGCCATCCTCCCCGGCCACGGAGGCATTTTCGATCGCATCGATGCGCTACTGTTCGCTGCGCCGGTGCTGTGGTGCTATGCCGCCTGGAGGGTGATGATGCAGTGAGAAGGACAGGCTTCAGGCGAAAACAGAACATGTAGGGGCAGGTGCCCTCACCTGCCCAACCCCAACGGGTCGAAGATGGGAGCATTCGAACGCCCGCGTCGAAACCCGAAGCCACGAGGCGGCGGGGAACAATCTCGGCCCCACCGACGTACTTAACATTCAGGATTACTTCATGACCGCAATGCGTGTCTGTTCGCTTCTCTGGACGTTGCTCTGGCTAGTCTGGTTGGTCGCCTGGCTACGAACTAAGCGGACGCAAGAGCGCGTAGACTTCGGCTCTCGCCTGCTCTACGGACTTCCATTCTTCTTTGCTTTTTACCTTGTGTTCGGCGAGAACCTCCGTTTTGGCTGGCTACGGGCGCGCATCCTTCCGCAAAACATTTTTCTAGAGACGCTAGCGGTTTCTCTTACCGCGCTGGGAATCGGGTTCGCGATGTGGGCCAGGTTTTACATTGGGCAGAACTGGAGTAGCGCCGTAACCATCAAGATCGGACACGAACTCATCCGCACCGGTCCCTACGCCTGGGTCCGCCACCCAATTTACTCCGGCCTCTTGCTCGCCATGATTGGCAGTGCGTTGGCGCGCCGTGAGCCTCGCGGCTTCTTAGCAATCGTCCTGCTGTGGCTGGGATTCTGGATCAAGAGCAGAATGGAAGAAGGATTCATGCTGAAGACCTTCGGTCCAGAGTACGAAGAGTACAGCCGATCAACCGGTGCCCTGATCCCGCGGCTTCGTGCGTGATCCCTGGGATTCACGCTTAAGGCATGTAGGGGCGGAGCCTGTCCTGAGCGAAGTCGAGGGATGCCATCACCTGCCCAGCCCAGACGAGGGCGTCTGGGCCTACATGTGCAAGCGGATGGCCACGAGCCAACAGCCAAGAACTGCTTCTAGTACCATATCGACATCCATGAAGCGCATCGCGATCCTGGGTTCGACCGGAAGCATCGGCCGCAGTACTCTCAGTGTGGTCGAATCCTTCCCCGACCGCTTTCAGGTGATAACCCTCGCCGCTGGACGCAATTTCGATCTCGCCTTCGAACAGGCGCAGCGCTGGCGTCCGCAGATAATTTCCGTCGCTTCGGAATCTGACGCCAACACGCTCAAATCCAAGCTGAAATCCGTAGGAATATCCAACGTAGAAGTTGAATCTGGTCCCACCGGCGCCTTCCGCGTCGCCACCCATCCCGACGCCGATTTCGTAGTCAGCGCCATCGTCGGCGTCGTCGGACTCGAAGCTACGTACGGAGCCGTCCGCGCCGGAAAAACCGTCGGCCTCGCCAACAAAGAATGCCTGGTCGCTGCCGGAGGGCTCATCACCGCCGAAGCCCGCCGCCAAGGAAAGCCGCTTCTCCCCATTGACAGCGAACATAACGCCGTCCACCAATGCCTCCGCGGAGGCCGCATGAACGAAGTCCGCCGCATCTGGCTCACCGCTTCCGGCGGCCCGTTCCTAAATACTCCCAAATCCAACTTTGCCGATATTACAGTCGAGCAGGCGCTGAACCATCCGACTTGGAAAATGGGCAACCGCATCACTATCGATTCGGCCACTCTGATGAACAAAGGATTCGAAGTCATCGAGGCCTGCCGTTTGTTCAACTTGCCGCCCGATCAGATCAGCGTCATCGTCCATCCCCAATCGACTATCCATTCCTTTGTCGAGTTCGTCGATGGCAGCATTCTTGCTCAACTTTCAGTCACGGACATGCGCCTTCCGATCCTCTACGCGCTAACTTATCCAGATCGAATCCCTTCCGAACTGAACTTTAGTCTGAGTGACTTAAGGCACCTCGATTTCTCCCCTCCCGACATGGAAAAATTCCCTTGTCTGCGCCTGGCGTACGAAGCAGCGAAGGCCGGAGGCGGAAAAACGGTTGCCCTGAACGCGGCCGACGAAGTTGCTGTTTCGGCATTTCTGGAGGGCAGCATCCGGTTTCAGGAGATCCCCGTAGTAATAGAAGAAGTGGTTTCTGTAACGCCGGTGGGGAAATTGGAATCTATTAGAGAGGTGCTAGCTGTAGACAAGAATGCCCGCGCCAGCGCCCGGGAAAGAGTACATGGCATGTCCAAGAAAGTTCATGCCGGAGTGCAGCACAATTAATCGGAGTTTATGACTCAACTTTTCTTCTACATCGTCCCCGTCGCCGTCATCCTCGGCTTCATGATTTTGATCCACGAGTTTGGCCACTATGCTGTGGCTAAGCTTCTTGGCGTCCGCGTCGAGCAATTCGCCATCGGCTTCGGCAAACGCCTGATCGGGTTCCGCAAGGGCGAAACCGACTATCGCATCAACGCCATCCCTCTCGGCGGCTACGTCAAGATGAGCGGCGAAAACCCCGCCGACGAACACACGGGCGATCCTCGCGAGTTCATGTCGCATTCTCGCCTGCATCGTTTTCTCATCGCCATTGCCGGTCCGGCGATGAACATTCTGCTCGCGATTGTTCTTCTGACCGTGGTGTACATGGTGCACTACGAATATCCAGCGTTCATGGATAAGCCGGCAGTTGTGGGATTTGTGGAGCCTGACTCACCAGCGGCCAAGATCGGGGTAGAACATGGGGACTGCATCGCTCAAATTGACGGCTTGCAAAACCCCACATGGATGCAGGTTAAATCCAAAGACATGCTGAGCCCGAACCAACCTTTGCCGGTTGTGATTCAAAGAGGCCAACGGACCATTCAGACACAGGTTGTGCCTGAACCCGTCACCGTCAACGAGGTGGGTTCTTCCGGATGGTGGCCTGACGAACCTGTACTGGTGGGTGAACTCGAACCCGATATGCCCGCTGCGAAGGCTGGAATTAAGGTAGACGACAAAATCGTCGCCATGGACGGCGAGCCAGTTTCTTCCATCAAAGTGATGCTTGACCGGTTACAGACTTCCAAAGACAAGCCAGTAACTTTCACCGTCCTGCGAGGTGTCGAAACTCTAAATCTGAGGATTCAGCCGGTGCTCGCGCCGGATTTCCACGTGGCCGCTCCTAAGAATGGTTGGTTTCAGCGTTTGCTGCGCTGGCTGGGTTTTTCGAAGAAATCACATCTTGCTGAGGAACACTATCGTATCGGATTTACCGGCGCGCATGAAATGAAAGTCGTGAGCCTTCCATTTCGCCAAGCGTTGAGCCGCTCGTGGGCTGAGAACAAATCTAATTCAGTGATGCTGCTCGATCTGTTGGGAAAGCTGGTGCAGGGAAGAATATCGCCCAAAACAATTTCCGGACCGATCGGAATTGCGCAGGTTGCAGGTGATGCAGCTCAGGAAAAGGGCTGGATGCCATTGTTCGGCATCACCGCCATGATCAGCCTGAATCTTGGGATCTTTAATCTCCTGCCCATCCCCATCATGGACGGCGGTGTAATCCTGCTCCTCTTCATCGAAAGCGTCATGCGCCGCGACATCAGCCTGCAGATTAAGGAACGTATCTACCAGGCCGCATTCGTGTTTCTCGTGCTGTTTGCTGCCATGGTCATCTACAACGACATCGCCAAAACCATCGCACAAAACTTGCCGTGAGCCATCTGCCTGCAGCGCACACCCTCTCGCTCCTGACCCACTGATGGCTGACCCCTGACCCCCATCTGCTAAAATGGTCTTTCCATGCCCCCCATCCTCGGTTCCGATGCACCGGTTGTGGTGCAGTCCATGACCAACACTGACACCGCTGACGTAGCTTCCACGGTCGAGCAGGTCGCTTCTCTGGCCCGCGCTGGCTCTGAGCTCGTTCGGGTTACAGTCAACAACGAAGACGCCGCAGCAGCCGTTCCGCATATTGTCGAGCAGCTCGACAAGCGCGGAATCCACGTGCCCATCATCGGCGACTTCCATTACAACGGACATATCCTGCTTAAGAAATACCCCGCTTGCGCCCGTGCCCTTGCCAAATACCGCATCAATCCTGGCAACGTCAGTGTTGGGCGCAAGGACGATTCCAATTTCGGCACCATGGTCAAAGTCGCGGTTGAAAATCAGAAGCCCGTACGCATTGGCGTCAACTGGGGATCACTCGATCAATCGCTGCTCACCCGCATGATGGATGAGAACTCGCGGTCTTCCGATCCCAAAGACGCTCGCGAAGTTACCATGGAAGCCATTGTCGTTAGCGCCCTTAACTCTGCCGCGATCGCCGAGAAGTACGGATTGCGCCCCGACCAGATTATCCTCAGTGCCAAAGTCAGTGGCGTACAGGACTTGGTCGACGTTTATCGTTCGCTCGCCGCCCGCTGCAACTATGCTCTTCATCTGGGCCTCACCGAAGCCGGCATGGGCGCCAAAGGAATCGTCGCTTCAAGCGCAGGGCTCGCAATTCTTCTCCAAGAAGGCATCGGCGATACTATTCGTGTTTCGCTGACTCCCGCACCTGGCGGCGACCGCGCCGAAGAAGTCCGCGTCGCTCAACAAATTTTGCAGTCGCTCGGAATTCGCAGCTTCACTCCACAAGTCACCGCCTGCCCTGGTTGCGGACGAACTACCAGCACCTTCTTCCAGGAAATGGCTGAGCAGATTCAGTCTTACCTCCGGGAGCAAATGCCGGCGTGGAAGGAACACTATTCGGGTGTCGAAGAGATGAAGGTTGCGGTTATGGGATGCGTTGTAAACGGCCCCGGCGAATCCAAGCACGCCAACCTCGGCATCTCTCTCCCCGGCACTTTCGAGGAGCCCAAGGCTCCGGTTTACGTGGACGGCCGCTTGCTCACCACTTTGCGTGGAAACAAAATCGTCGCGGAATTCATCACCATCCTCGACGACTACGTGGAATCGCACTACGCCAGCAGGACGGAAGTGGAAGTAAAAGTTTAGTTTCCGCCCGTCAGTTCAGGGATTGGTCACGTAAATCACAGATTTCACCCACGCCGATTTTGTGTTGTCATAAGTCTGGACTGCCACTCTGTGCAGGCCTGCAGTAGTGAGACTGATCTGAGTCCCCAGGGGCAGTTGACTAATGTTCGAGTATTCTGCGTATTTCGTTCCATCCAGATAAATCTGCATGTGACTGGCATTGTCGGGGCCGGAGGCCACGGCGGAAATTCCAAATGTCGAGGGAACATGGCTGCCATCGAGGGGACCAGTGATGTGTGTAATCTCGGTATCAGGCCCGCCAAAGGTGTTTGGAAAATTGAGCGTGAATTGATCATAGCTGTCGGTTTTGTATGCCGGGATCCCTACCGGGAAGTTTCTCGGACTGTTCGCAATTGACGGCGAATAGGTGAATACGGATACCGTCTTCCTCGACGGGCTCACGGTAAGGATTCGAAGATAACCATAGCCAAAATAACCATTGTTCCCTTGCCCCTGGAAATCAGAGAGAATCTGGATGGGGCGATAAGGATTCGAGCAAAGCGTCGTCCATGCCTGCACGCCGCAGTCCACGTGTCCCACTCCGTTGTAGTTCGGAACCGTAGGATAATCACCTGGGTTCGGATTTCGAACGTGCCCGCTCAACGTCATAAAGACGTTAGGATGGGCTCCCATGAGCTTGTACCACAAGCCGATTCCATCCGTGCCGCCGTCAACCGGCCTATAAGAAGCAAGAGAGTCAGCGAGACAACCGTAAACACTGCCAGGAAAGTCAGAACACAGTGGGTAGGCAGACCCGGGAGGATGTGTGGAGCCGAACGTGGGACCGGAGCCGTCGCTGGACAAGTAAGCATGGGTGACGACAATCACCGGCCCGGCGAAGGCTGAGATGAGGTTGTTGGCTGCTGCCACAATGGAGCTCCGCGGAAACAATTCCAGAGACAACATCATGTAGCTGGTCGAACCGATCTTCATCGTCTTGTAGAAATTTGGGGTGCGGTTTCCCGAGGAATCCAAAATGTACGCGGTCGGGTTCAAGACGGGCGGACCGAAGTAGTGGAAGTAGTTCGTTGTGCCTCTCGGTTGTGGCCGGTCGGCCTCACAGTCGTAGTCATGATTGCCGATGGTGGGTTGGTAGTAAATGCCGTGACTGGTGAGAATGTTGATGGCCGCCTGAGCTTGATGCCACTGGGTTTGCCATGTGGACGGTGGATTCGTAGGGCAGGTACCGTTCATGTTGCCATTGCTGTCGATCGGATACCCTCCGCCGTCGATGATGTCTCCTAATCCAACCACCATCTTTATGTTCAGAGCTGACTGGTTGGCCACAACCCATTTCGCTTGATCTTCGAACACGTAAGCGTACTGCTCATGGTAGTGCTGTGTATCCGGGAACAGCACGATTGAAAAATCCGGGTCGGCGGTCGAAATGGACACCGGCGCTGTCTGCTGCGCGCTGCTAAGAAGAAAGTTCGGTGCCCAAACTGCGATGCTGATGAGAACCAGCAGCCCCAACGTAAGGTGTTTCATCCATCCTCCCCAATCCACACGGCATCACATTTCAACCGAAGATTTGCACTCGGTTTCAAGCTGAAGTTGCTGGAAAGAATCCCTCGCTTACCATGGAGTTTTCACGGGAGCAGACATCTGATTTTTGATTGAGGGTTTCCCAACTGCTTGCACGTACATGCTCCCGCTTCCCAGGCTGTAAGGACTGAGATCCATCGAGTGCATGCCCGCTGGCAGAGTATTCAGCTCCAGCAGGTTCTGATTGTCCGCGCTGAAATAAACAACGTAATGGTCAACGGTATTTTCGTTACCCTTCACCGCCCACTGCAGCAGCGAACCCGAAAACGAGCCGGATACGGTCAGGCAGTTGTCGATCCCGGACTCAAGCTCGGTGCCTTCTTCGTAGTCATTCCAGGTCACCAGTTGCAGGATGGGAAGCGGTTGGCCGGAGTTGTAGTAGCTGTTGAGCTTGGTAAACGTTTGGAGCCAGGTCTGTCCACACTGCTGTCCCACAATACGATTCAGGCTCCAGGAAGCCAAAGTGTCGTTGAAGCCTTTATATCCTGCGCCCCATGCCATCTCTTGCGGAGCTTGCATGGCAGCGTTGTAGAACTTCGTGAGATAGTCCATCCCATACTGGGTTGATGTCGCGTTCATCCACGAATAGCTACCACTACTGAACGTATGGGTGAATCCAGCAGCGCTTTGGAAAATCCAAGCTACGTTTGGCGCTGCGGCCCGTATCGCATTCCAGTCCAGGGTGAAGTGCCGGTCGAGGTCGAACTGGGTGATGAGAGGCGCTCCGTTCAGAGTTGCATACGAAGGCGAAGTCGCATAGTTCTGCAGGACATATTTCGTCAAATAAATCACTGTCTGTTGCGGAGAGCAGCCGGAGCACGGGCTCAAGGTCACCGCGCCTTTGTCAATCATGATCAGGACTTTGAAACCTGGATGATTTGCCGCGGCCGTGAGCCAAGCTAAAGTTGTGGGTTCGGTTTTGTCCGCCGGACCGTACCAGTCGATGACAACTCCGCTGACGCCACGACTTACCATGTCATTAAGCTGGTTATCGACCTGGTTCGGGTCCCAAGAAATATATCCCACCGACATGTGTCGCTTGTCCCCAAACCAGGGTTGCAGTTCCGCATAGATCTCGGTCGTGGCGGCGGGATACAGCAGCGAGTGAATATCTACTTTGCTCACGTTACTGGCTCCCAGGTTGTCGTTGGTCTGCGTTTGGAAGCCACTTGCCGCACTCGTGTTGTTTGCGGTCTGAAGCGCCAGAGTAGTGGTCGCCGCTTGCACCGTGACCGGCACGTGCGTTTTGGCGGCGCTGTTGCAGTTATCCCATTCCTGCACCACCGTATCGTACTTGCCGGGCTGCAGACGCAGCGTCGTGTCTAGCTTGGCGCCTTTAACAACGTAGGCTAACTGGTAGGGCGCGGTATAAATCCCCATCGCGGAAATACCCCTCGCGCACGTGGTGGTCGCAGCGGCCACGTAGTGGATCGATGACGGAAACAACTGTCCGGTCGGCGAGGAGACGGTCACAGTTCCGGCTGCTTTGTCCGCGGCTTCTACCGGGGCAACCGATAAACCCACCACCAGACACACGAGCAAAGCCAGAGTAAAGATTCTCTTCATCAGAGCCTGCCAAATTTAGGATTGGGAAATCCTGGTCTGACCGGTCGATCTGCAGGATTCCGGCCACAGTATGTCCGAGTCAACTGTTTTGCTTCATGTAACGAAGGTAGGTGTACGTGTGGTTAGTAATGACTTCAAAGGACACGGTACTGAAGTCGTTTCCCGCGCGGGTTGAGGCTCGCAGGAGGAACCCGGTGCAGCGCTAACACCGGAATCATGCCGATTACACGCTCGAACATGTACTTCGGAGTGCGGTCTTGTGTGTTTTTCGTTGGAAGTAAGGAGCCCCAAACATAGAATCCATCCCAATTGGACTGCTCTTTCAGCAGCCGCTTAAAGAAACTTTCGCTGGAGACGTTGGGATGAATGTTGGGAAGCTTTCTGCAGTAGTGTGTCTGTGTGCGTTGTTCGCCGCACCAGCGCTGGCGGGCGTATATGTTTCTGGGCCGGGAAGCGCCACCGTGGCAACTCCGGGCAGTGCCACAGTCGCGGGTTCCCCCGTTCATTTCGTGGCCAAGGGCACTTCGCCAGCGTGTTCAAAAGGGGTAGGCTCGATGGGAATCTATACCACTCCGAATGTGCTGGCCTACACTGTCAGGGGATCGAGCCTCGATACAAATCTTAACTTGAATCCCGGTGTCTACAACGTAGCGGTTACGGAGTGGGACAACTGTGGCTGGTCATCGAAAGCGCTACTAACTCTTACTGTAGGCAGTTCCACCTCTTCGGGCAAAACTTTCTCCGATTTGCAAAGTGGCAAAGGCTGGTCAAGCTACGCGCTGCTGCCGCCGAGTTGGGGAATTTGCTCCGCCTGCACTTCGGCTGGGCCGCAACTGAAGTGGTCGTGGACACCGGGCATTAGCTCACCTTCCATGGCCGGCAACTCCACGAAGACCACGTATGGCGGCGGTACGGTGCAGTGGGGAGATGTGCTTTGGAACAATCATATCGTGGGATCATTCTCATCGCAGGGCCTGCCCGATTACAGTCACGTGCTGGTTCCCACGCTCCACAATTTTACCTACGACGTTTACTTTTGGGTCAGCAATGCAAGCGTGTCACAGGGGCTTGAGTTCGATATCAACCAGTTCACCGGCGGTCACTCCTTCATCTGGGGACATGAGTGCCGTATCGCGGGCGGGCACGAGTGGGATGTCTACGACAACATCCATCACAAGTGGGTTCCGACCGGAGTCCCGTGCAACCCCGTGAGCGGCGCCTGGAACCACCTGATTATCAGCGTTCAGCGCACATCGAGCAATCAATTGTTGTTCAAGTCCATCACCCTGAATGGAAGCACTGCGACTCTAAACCACTACGAATCCCCCAACACTACAAGCTGGAACGGCGTGACGATCAATTATCAGTTAGATGGCAACAGCGCCGGAACGCCCTACACGGTGTACGTGGACAAAGTGAACTTCACCATGCAGTAGTTCCTACCACCCCGTGTGGCGGACTTGCTGACGCAGAAGGAGTGAACGGTGACCGCGCCAACAAGATCGTTCCCTTGCGTGACGTTCTGGAGACCTACGGAATCAGCTCGCAGGATCCGGGCTAAGCTCTTGCTTTGTGTACCTTACTGCCCTTAGTGGTTAATGCCCTTCGGCTTCCGCTCGGCCCATCATTTCCCCGCACCGCTCTCCTGCGATACCATTAAGAACGGTCACTTTGACTGCCGCATACCGCATTGAACCAGCGGCGTCTATCATTGCTGAGGAGCCCTATCCCATGGCGACCGTCACCCAAGCCAATCCGGCCATCCCACTCACCAAGAACGAACACCTGCTGCGCTGGGTAGAGAAGATGGCAGAACTCACCCAACCGGACCGCATTCATTGGGTGGATGGCTCGCAAGAGGAATACGACCAGCTTTGCGAGGAAATGGTCGCCAGCGGAACATTTCTACGGCTGAATCAGGACCTTTGGCCGGGATGTTTCCTTGCTCGCTCAGACAAGAGCGATGTTGCCCGCGTCGAGGACCGCACGTTCATCTGTTCGCTTTCGAAGGACAGCGCCGGCCCGACGAATAACTGGGAAAACCCCTACGAGATGCGCCGCAAGTTGCGGGGCTTGTTCCGCAATTCAATGAACGGGCGCACCATGTACGTCTTGCCGTTCAGCATGGGCCCGATTGCGTCTCCCCTGTCGCAGATTGGCGTACAGCTCACCGACTCCCCCTATGTTGTCGTCAGCATGCGCATCATGGCTCGCATCGGGCTTCCCGTCTTTAAAGAGATTGATAAGGATTACAAGCGCGTTGTCCCCTGCCTGCACAGCGTTGGAGCGCCGCTGAAGCCCGGGCAGAAAGATGTTCCTTGGCCCTGCAACCAGGAGAAATACATCGTTCATTTCCCAGAGGCGCGTGAAATCTGGTCCTACGGTTCCGGCTACGGCGGCAATGCGCTGCTCGGAAAGAAATGTTTTGCCTTGCGCATCGCCTCGAACATGGCCCGCGACGAAGGCTGGATGGCCGAGCACATGCTCATCGTAGGCGTGGAAGACCCACATGGCGAAAAAACTTACGTCGCTGCCGCCTTTCCGAGCGCATGTGGAAAAACTAATTTCGCGATGATGGTCCCGCCTGCGCAATTCAAATCTAAAGGATGGAAGGTCTGGACTGTGGGCGATGACATTGCCTGGATCACTCCTGACGCGCAGGGGCGTTTGCGCGCCATCAATCCAGAGGCGGGATTTTTCGGCGTTGCTCCCGGCACTTCGGTAAAGACCAACCCCAACGCCATGGCATCGCTTTCCAAAAACACAATTTTCACCAACGTCGCGCTCACGCTCGAGGGCGGTATTTGGTGGGAAGGCATGACCGACCAACCTCCGGCGGAGTGCGTGGATTGGCAAGGCAATCTCTGGACTCCAGAAATCGCAAAGAAGACCGGCACCAAGGCGGCCCACCCCAATGCTCGTTTCACCGCTCCGGCATCACAATGCCCCACGATCGATTCTGCCTGGGAAGATCCCACCGGCGTTCCCATCAGCGCTATTATTTTCGGAGGCCGCCGCGCCCACACCATCCCGCTCATCTATCAAGCCTTCAACTGGAGCTCCGGCGTCTACGTCGGCGCGACCATGGGGTCGGAAATGACTGCCGCCGCCGGCGGAGAAGTCGGCAAAGTCCGCCGCGACCCAATGGCCATGCTTCCCTTCTGCGGATATCACATGGGCGACTACTTCCGCCACTGGATCAAGATGCAGCGCTCCCTCAGCATGACTCCGCGCATCTTCCACGTGAACTGGTTCCGCAAAGATGCTGACGGAAAATTTCTCTGGCCTGGCTTCCGCGAAAATTTCCGCGTGCTCAAATGGATCGTCGACCGCGTCCATGGCCGCACCCGCACTAAAGAAACACCGATCGGCTGGACTCCATTTTACGAGGACATGGACTGGGCCGGCCTCGACTTCTCCAAAGAAACATTCGACCAACTACAGACAATCGACCGCGCCGCCTGGAAGCGTGAAGTAATTGATCACGAGGAGCTGTTTATCCTGCTGCACGCCCATTTGCCACCCGAGCTGATTTACGAGCGGGAGTTGTTGATTTGCCGGTTGTAGTTTGTTGCTGAAGTAAGCGCCAGGGTGCCCCGTCCTTCTCGCGTTCTCTGCGAGAGGGCGGGGGCTCTCTTACAAGTACGCTTTCCCTGCATTGATCCTTCCACTCCTGATCGCCTTCTTGAACGCCTCATAGTCCTCGGTCGTCTGGTTTGCGTAACTCACCGAGAATTCCGCGAGGGCTTTGTCGCAGCGATCGCTCGTGCCCAGGTATCCAGCCAGCACAGCGGGATCTCCTGAGCGTGCGTGACTCTTCGCTAACACTTCCCCGCAGGTTGTTGCATATTCGACCAGGCCTTGTCCTTTTAAATCTTCGTCTTCGATCGAGGCTTTGTGGTCGTTCAGTTGCCGCACCAGATAATCGGCGCCGCCCAGCGAGGTCCATCCCAGCAAAATGTCGGATTGCACCTGCAGCATTCGCTGTGCGCGTACAACTCGTTCTCCCTGATGTATCTTGGTTTCCGGTGACCTCACATAAGAGGCATACGCAGACTGCACCGATTCTTTCACCTGCAGAAACAGCGGATCGGCAGCGCCATCGCCGGCAAAATGTAATACCCCATAATCGTGCGTCGCCACGCTGCCCGTCCCGACAATTTTGAATGCTACATCCACCGGCCGATAGAAACTCAACACGTGCTGGCTGAACGCTGGCAAAGTCTCGCGATAATCCTTTAGTGACTGCAATACTTGCCGTGCCCTCGGTTTCGGTGGATGGGTCAAGATTGGTTTCACTTCTCTAAATACTCGGGATTTCCCCCGCGCCACCGTCAACTTTGCCAGGCTATGATCAGGGGTGGCGCGCTCGGCGCGCTGCAGAACTGACGTCCCCGGCCTGCCCGCGAACAGGCGGTGAATCCTGTACTTCGCCACTTCCAGGTACCTCATTCCGGAAAACTCCGTCATTTTCCTGCGATAAATTTCTGCGCAAGCCAGCACCGCATCGCGGCATAAGCGATCCGAATTCTGCGCTTCGCGTCCCGCCAGCACCAGGCTCGCGCCCAGTCGCTTCAAGTCCCACTCCCAGGGCGCGCGAATCGTCTCATCAAAATCGTTGATGTCGAAAATCAAACGCCCATCCGGTCCGGCATACGCGCCCAGGTTGCGGACGTGCGCATCGCCGCAGATTTGCACGGTAATTTCAGTGGAACGCATTGCCGCAAGGTCAGCGGCCATGACCGGAACATTCCCACGAAAGAAGCCAAACGGAGACAGCGCCATGCGCGCCATCTTGACCGGCACCAGAGCCGGAATGCGCTCCCGGTTCACCGCCAGGATGATTTCAATGAGATCGTGTTTTCTTCGCTTGGCGTCCCAGTGCGCATGGTCGGAGCGCCTCAACTTACGGCGCTGACCACGTCCGAACTCGATGCGTTCGCGGACACCACGGCTGGCAGGAATCATAAGAACTGGACTCTGATCTCGGGGAAGGTTCCAGAATGATAGCGGCTTCGTCCAGCATCGTCCAGCAGATATCTATTCGGATGACAAGGGAGCCATCAAGGCTTGTATAACGCATTCATGGCTCACAGCACACGTCGAATGCGGAAGCCCTGGGGGGTCGTGCCCTCATTCTGTTTAAAAGATCGGGTAAAGGATTTTAGGCTGCCAAAGCCGGATTCGACCGCGATTGCGTGGCACGGTAGGTCGGTTTCCACCAGGAGTTGCTTGGCTCGCCGCAGGTGGCAGCGAATGATTTCGGAGAGGATCGTGCGGCCCACCGAGTGCAGGAAGCGGCGCTCGATCGTTCGGCGGGACACGCGAAGGTCTTCGGCGATCTGATCGACGCTCATGACCTGCTTGGCATGGTCCCGGATAAAGCGCAAGGCTGCCGCGACCAGGGCATCGTCAGCAACGTTAACATCGCTGGAACGGCGGGTGACCACGCGGGTGGGCTCCACTTGGACAAGCCGTCCTTTCCCATTCCGGGCGCCCGTCATCAAGTCGTTGAGCAAGCGGGCCGCCTCGTAGCCAGCCTTGTCAAGATCGAGGGCGATGCTGGAAAGAGGCGGATTGGACAGTTCGCACAACATCTCGTCATTGTCCACGCCGATGACTGCCACGTCGTCGGGAATCCGCAAGCCCTCACTCGCACATACCTGCAGGACGTCCCTTCCGCAAGCGTCGTTGCACGCCATCACACCCACGGGCTTTGGTAGCGACTTGAGCCAGCTTGCCATGATCGGCCGCTCACGCTCCCATCTCTTGATCCAGTCGTGACGCTGCCTCCAATTAGCTGAAGTGATGTGATGGGTCGAACAAGTGCGGGACCTGGCTTTCAATGTTTCGCAGAACGACGTTTCGCGCGCAGCGGACCAATTGCAGGCGGCGAAACCGCAGAAGGCGAAGTTCTGCAGGCCCGCATCGAGAAGATGAAGCGCACCCATACCGCCAATCTCCACGGAGTTGGTGCGGATTTCGCCGTAGCGGCCCGCCTGCAGCAAAGCACTCGATTCAAACAGTGACGATGCTACGAAGGGGAGCCCAGTGGCTCCGATGCGCGCTTCCATGCCCCGCGAGCTGATGCGGGCGATGATGCCGTTCCCTTTCCACGATCTGGCCTTGGGCAACGCCTGATCAAAGTGACCAGGCGCGACGCAAAGCGACCAGGGACCGTGCAAGCGCGAAAACCGCAGAATGCCACGCAACAGACCTCGGCCGTATTCGGTTGAGGTTTCAAGCAGCAGGGCTACCTGGGGCACTTCGGCACGGCCTTGTCCGGTCCTCATGATTCGCATCGTGCGAGTCTCGCTTCGGGTCTGAATCTGCCGGTACGCCACGGGTCGGCGGTCGCCCATGTAGCGCCGAATTGTCGCCCTCGCCTCCGCCGATTGTCAATACACCGACTCCTCGCATCCCCCAGGGTTGCCCGACTCCTCCCAAGTTGGCGGCAGTGGGTAATTCCGGTCCTTGGGCCCCCGGGCCACCGTGTCGCAAAATGACCATCGAATTCCGCAAGCTGGGGCTTGACCGCGGACGTACGCCCGAGCAAACTCCACGCTGGAAGTTTCGGGAGAGTTCCCACGTTTGGAACAAGGCCCCACGAAGGGAAGAAGAAAATGAAACTTCGACAATTAATATTCAGGATCGCCGCGTCGCTGGTCCTCTTCTGTGCTACAGGTGAAGCTCAGACCGTAACTCTGGACTACGCACAACCGAAACAAACTGTGGCCGGTTTTGGCGCGGCTATCACTCCGTTCAGCTGCTGCCCCGTGGCCAGCGACCTGAACAATTTTTCTGCCGCGAACCAGGCGGCGATTCTCGACGCCCTTTATTCCACCTCCGTTCCCAGCGCGGGATTAAGCATCATCCGCGCGGGTTCACAGCTCTGCGAGTTCAATACCTCGCCCGGTGTTTACAACTGGAACGATCCTCTCATTCAGAGCGAAATCAGTTGGATGAATCGAGTCAAGTCCTCGTACGGCGTCAATCAGTTTCTCGTATCCACCTGGTCGCCTCCCGCATTCATGAAAGACAACAACTCCTGTATCAACGGCGGTTCAGTTCTAACCCAGTACTATCCGGACTTAGCCAACACCATGGTGCTGTGGATGCAAAATGCGCAAGCGTCGTTGGGGCAGCAAGTGAACGTGTGGAGCGTGCAGAACGAGCCATCGAATAGCACGAGCTACGACAGCGCGAACTATACCCCGGCGCAGTTCATCAGTTTCGTCACCGGCTATCTCAAGCCGGCGATGACCAGCGCCGGGCTCACCGCGAAAATCGCCACACCGGAACCGTCTGTGTGGGGAGGCCCATCCTACTTTGACCCCAACTGGGGCTTCCCTATCCTGCAGAATCAACCCGCAATGGATGCCGACGTGGACATCATGGTCACCCACGACTATGGCGCTAACGCCAGTCTGGCGTCCCCCTCGCAAGCAGCGCTCCAGTACAACAAGCCCATGTGGCAGACGGAGGTTTACAAGGGCAAAACTTACAACGGAAGCATCAGCGATGCGCTGAGTTGGGCTGACTCCATCCATGGCGCGCTGAGCACGGGCAATTTTAGTGCTTGGTTCTACTGGTGGAGCATGGATCCCTACAACGACAACCAGGCCTTGATTGCCTACAACAATTCGACGTGGACCTACCAGATTCCAAAGCGTGTGTACGCGATCGGAAACTTTAGCCGATTCATGCGGCCAGGCTCCACGGTCCTTACAACGACCTCGAGTAATTCAAATCTCGAAGCGACCGCGGTCAGTCCAACCAGCGGGAAAGTTGCGCTCGTGCTGACCAACACCTCGACAAGATCCATCACGGTGACGGTAAGCCTCGCCAATTTGGCGAATCCTCCGGCAAGCGTGACTCCTTATCGCACGTCTTCGACCGAGAACCAAGCGGTCCTTAGCTCAATCTCGGTTGCCGGTGGCTCTTTTACCATCACGATTCCGGGGAGTTCGATTGTGACCGTGGTTGGCTGATCAAGGTGTGGAGAGTTGCCTTCGCCGGGCATGTCTCCAACTCTGTCATCTTGAGCATTTGACCCGCTTTGGGCGGGTTAAAAGGAAATGAACATGCGGCTTATATGGGCTGTGCAGGCGAGGTGCGGCAACGATTATCCTGAATGGCGATCGTGGTACGGGAAGTAAACCGAAGCCGCAATGGTGCGTAAGAGCCCGTTCTTGAGCATGGTTCCAAGCTTCGTGATTGAAACAGTGGTGACGCTGTTGTGCTGTACAGCAGCGATCCCGTTTAGGAGAGTACCTTTGGAGAAGACGACTTGGCCCGCCCATGATCCTAGGAGGAAGGGATGAGTCGGAGACGCAAGAAACAGAAACGTGCTGGTCAAGGTGGTGGTGCAGTTCCCAGTCTCAGTTGCATCGAGCCCCATGCAGCAGGAATCGATGTTGGCGCGACAGAGATTTTCGTTGCCCTCCCGCAGGACCGAGATCCTAGCCCGGTTCGCAGTTTTGAGACTCTTACCGAGGATCTGCACCGGCTGAAAAGCTGGCTCCAGCAATGTGGCATCACGACCGTAGCCATGGAGTCCACAGGGGTGTACTGGATTCCGCTGTTTCAGATTTTAGAGAAGGCGGGCATGGAAGTGTGTCTGGTGAATGCCCAACATGTCAAACACGTGCCCGGGCGGCCCGGGCGCAAGAGCGACGTCATCGACTGCCAGTGGCTGCAATACCTGCACTCGGTGGGGCTGCTGCGCGCCTCGTTCCGGCCGGAAGAGCGGATTTGCGCCATCCGTTCGCTGCTCCGTCACCGCGACAGTCTGGTGCAAATGGCCGCTGCGCACGTGTAACACATGCAGAAAGCCCTGACCCAGATGAATCTACAGGTGCATCACGTTCTCAGTGACATCACCGGGCAAAGCGGGCTGGCCATTCTCGACGCCATCTTGGCGGGAGAACGCAATCCCGCAGTTCTAGCCCAATTACGCCACGCGCGAGTGCAGGCGAGCGAAGAGATCATCACGAAATCACTGGTGGGAGAGACTATCAGCGGGAACATCTATTCACCTTGCGGCAGTCCTTGCAGGCCTATCGTTACTACCAAAGCTTGATCACAGCCTGCGACCAGGAGATTGAGGAACAACTGCAGACCCTGGACAGCCGAACTCCTCCTGATGCCTCCCCCTTGCCACCGGAGCGCTATCCCCACCGGTGTTTCGCTTTGACATGCGCAGCGAACTGTATCGGATTTACGGCACGGATCTGACAGCCATCCCCTCCATCAACGCGCTTACCCGGTTACACCGTCCTGGCCGAAGTTGGTACGGATTGGTCCAAGTTTCGAAACGGTGATGCTTTGGCTTCCTGGACGTGCCTCTGTCCCCAAAACAAAAAGAGCGGAGGTAAGATTCTCTCTGCCCACACCCGCAGGAGCGCGAACCGGGTGAATCGCGCCCTGCGCTTGGCCGCCCAGACCTTGGAAAGGAGCACCTCTTACCTAGGCGATTACTATCGAAAAATGCGTGCCCGCCACGGAGCCCCCGCGGCCATCACGGCTGCAGCCCACAAACTCGCGCGCATCATTTTCCATCTGGTCACCACAGGAGAAGCTTATGACGAAAGTCTTTTCGCCGCAGAAGAGCAACGTCAGCGCAAACGAATGGAAAACAAACTCAAACGTACCGCCAAGCAGCTAGGCTACCAACTAATTCCGTTGGAGCAAACTGCATAGCGCACTGCAAGCGGCATCGTTCCTGTTCATTAGGAGCGAAGAGACCCGATGCCAGTCGGGTCTCGCAGTCGAAAGACCCGCGGTCCTTCGCCCAGCTACGAGGCTAATCAAGGAATTTCGGCCACGCCCACCTTCGACTAAAATTGCCGTGCCGAATCCAGCGTTCGCCGTCTAATTTCTTGATCCCAACATTGACCTCAAAGCTGACTTGAAGTTGGGCAGTGCGGTTGAATCGTCGTTGGAACGAGGCACTGGAATGTGGAAAAACCGGTAATCTTCGCAACCAACATCCCCACAAACTATCCCTTCGTCATCGTGAAGTTGCCGGAGCCAGTGCAGCCCGTTCCTCCTGTCAAGGACCACGTGCCGGAAATGGTATTCCCGTTCGCCGTTCCTGACAGAGTGAGCGTGTTGCCGCTGGGAGATCCCGACATCACGCCGAACTGAAACTTGCCCGTAACATTGCCATTGAAGTTCCCGCTCAGTACAAACGATCCACTCTCGGTTTCGCCTGAAACGAAGCACGATGAATTCGTCGAGAAAGAGAAGTTGGTAACGCTCAGCGTCCCGTCGTTGTTCACAAACAGCGATGTGCCAAAGCTAAATACAGTCGCGTTACTCGTATCCGTAAGTGTCGCGTTCCAGTTCCCGTTAATATTGGCGGGATTATTCGAGTTGTTCGAACCGCACCCGATCAGCGTCAAGCTCAACGCCAGTAATAATGTTATGCCAAGTTTATTCATGGGGGCTTCCTCCTGGAAGATTCCTAGGATTCTTGAAGCGGTGTTGTTGAGCAATAACCCCACACCGCCGCGATAGTTGCTGGGCTGACGGGCGATTGAATTCGCAAGTTACAGTCAAGGAACGAAGCGTTCTCTGTTCGTGGCGGGCTGACTGCCTGATTGCAGCAGAACATCGTCACCCAGTCTGGGCGTGGCGGAAGATGAGTAAGGATGGGTGTAGTTTACCTACGTCAACTTGGCCGGTCTGTCGGGCGTCCTACATACATCGAGAATTGCTGTTGCGTCACAGCGATGCGACTACGCAGAAGGCCTACGTCAAGACCACTCCATAGCAGGTAGATCCGCTTACGTCCTCCTCGCGAGCGAAATGTCCCAGCCATGAAAACCATGATGAGCGCGGCAGGATTCGAACCTGCGACCCAATGCCTTAAAAGGGCGCTTGGTCGCAACCACGCTTTATAGGTTTCAATAAGTTTAAGTTAGAGTACGTGCGGAGTTAAAAAAGCCGCGGTTTTGGCAATAGTTGGACGCAACTTGGACGCGACTTTCGTGGTTTCTTTCTCCGCATAAACCTGCTCCTTTCCCTTCGTGCCGTTGTCCAGTTTCAGACGCGTCGGGCGTCGTTCAAGGGACTGGGAGTTCGCGATAGATATCGGCGGTATCAGAGTCAAAGCAGACGAAAAACACGGCTTCAAATGTCTCCGCTGTATTTTTGTATTTCACATCGCGCACCGTCGCGTGCATTAATAGGCCGGTCTATATCCTGGGCCTCGCAACGCTCTTCCTGGGCGTTCGTCGGTGATTTTGCCATTCAGCACAACTGGCCTACCATTTAAGAAAACGTGCTCCATTCCTACTGAATACCGAAGAGGTTCGTTGTAAGTCGCAATGTCTCGGATGGTCGCAGGATCGAAAATGGCAATATCCGCCATCATTCCCGGGCGCAAGATTCCGCGATCGGTAATTCCGACCCGGCTCGCAGCTTGCGATGTCATTTTGCGGACCGCCTCTTCCAGTCGTAGAGTGTGCTGGGACCGTACATACTCGGCCAAAACCCGCGGGAATGTTCCAAAGGCCCTGGGGTGCGCTTTGGTTGTGCTGAGCGGCCCATCTTCCGCCTGAGCAGGAGAATCCGAACCGTAGGTCACCAATGGATTCGAAACGGCGGCCCTGACATCACTTTCTTGCATGATCGCAATCACAACCTGACTGTTGCCACGATCGGCTATGGCGACGTCCATGGCTGCGTCTATCGGATCTTTGCCCATCTGTTGGCCGATTTCACCGAAGTTCATACCCTCATATTTGTGAAGATCAGGATTCAGAACCTGAATTAATGTCACGCCCTCGCCACCGCCAGATCCGCGCCACTCGTTTTCCCAGCTGGCGCTTGGCTCGTCCAGTTCCTTCTTGGCGCGGGTACGCTGGGCGGGATCCTTTAGTCGCTCTAGCATCTTGTCCGTGCCGCCCTCTGCTATCCAACTGGGGAAACATGCGACCAGGCCATTCGAGGCGCGCGTATAGGGATAGACGCTGGCGGCGACGTCGAGACCACGCGCGCGCGCGGCTTCAATCCTGCTGAGGACCTCGGGCATCTTACCCCAGTTTTCTCCGTACGCTGTTTTCAGGTGCCAGATGGTCGTGGAAATGTTAGCGCGCTGTGCGATAGCAAAAACTTCGTCCAATGAGGGGAAGATCCGGTCAGATTCCGAACGTTGGTGTGTAAAGTAGACCCCGTTGTACTTTCTGGCAACTTTGGCCAATTCGACCAATTCGTCGGTGGAGGCAAAGGTATCGGGCACGTACTCCAACGCTGAACTCAAGCCGAAGGCGCCTTGTTGCATGGCTTGAGCAACCAATTGGCGCATCTGGTCGAGCTCAGCGGGTGTGGCTGAACGATTCTCTTTCCCGACCACATAGGTACGTATGCCGCCGGCGCCGACAAATGTCCCGAGGTTGATCGCCGGTTTGGCGCGATCAAAACGCCGAAGGTAGTCGTCTAATGAGCGCCAGTCCAGCGTGACACCATATTTGTTTGCATCATCCTTAAGGTCTTCCAGCAGCCGATCGTTTAAGGGCGCAATAGACGTCCCTTCCCCCGTAATCTCCGTGGTCACGCCCTGAGTGATCTTGCTAGCCGCGCGATTGTCGACCAAGACATTGAATTCCGACTGCCCTTGAACGTCGATAAATCCGGGCGACGCCACCAGACCAGTGGCATCAATACGCCGACTCGCACTGGCCTCATGCAGGTCGCCGATGGCGGCGATGCGGTCACCGACAATAGCGATATCTCCAGAAAACCAGGGCGCTCCGGAACCATCGACGATGCGAGCTCCGCTAATCACAAAATCGTATTGGGGTCGCCGCCCTTGACTCACCATGGAGGTAGACGACAACGAGATAAGAGCGATGAACAGCGACACTTG
>WNGK01000665.1_pt1 | contig 50281 bp, 41 predicted proteins | sample 5400601 | NCBI WGS metagenome assembly WNGK01 (sample SAMN13153376, study PRJNA577476) | soil metagenome | isolation source: 60 cm soil or saprolite under Garry oak tree replicate 1 | place: USA:California | collected 2016-06-15 | reverse complement strand
CGCTCTTCTGCACGCTTCCTTCCAAGATGTGGGCAACGCCGAGTTGCTTTGCGATCTCGCGCAGATTTTCCGGAGCGCTTTTATAATGCTGTGTTGAAGTGCGTGAGATCACCTTTAGGTCGGCGATCTTAGATAAACGTGTCAGGATTTCGTCCTGAATTCCCTCGACAAAATAAGCGTTCTCCTTGTCGCTGCTTAGGTTTTCGAAGGGCAGGACGGCGATCGATCGTTCCATTGGGGTGAAGGGCCGCGTGCGTTGGTACAACCAACTCCCAACCGCAATCGCTGCGACTACAAACGCCAATGCCGCGCCCGCCAGCACAACTCTCCTGCGTCGCGAGCGCGCTTCAGGGTTAAATCGAGCGTAGCAGCCGTGGACAGCAGAAAGTAAATCGCGCGCCGTTTGCGGTCTGTCTTTCGGGTCCGGGGCCAGCATCGATTTCAGCAGCGTTATTACCTGCCCCGGGAGGTGCAGGCTCCTGAGCTGTTCCAAGGGTAACTCACTGGTTTGTTTCGCCCGGATTTCTTCCATCGTACGCCCGACAAAAGGCGTGCGACCGGTAAGCAGATACCAAAGGGTAACCCCCAGTGAGTAGATGTCGGAACGGGTATCAATCCGCAATTGCCCAGCGCCGGCGAACTGCTCCGGACTGGCAAAAGCCGGCGTGCCAATAAAACCCGCCTGGGTTTGTTCGACGCCAGGCTCTGCCTGAGGCCCCATCACTTTCGCAACTCCATAATCAATCAGCTTTACCCTGACCGCCTCGCTCGCATCTGATTCGAGCATCAGATTAGATGGCTTAATGTCGCGATGCACTACACCGCAGACCTCTGCGACAGCCAACGCGCGCGCGGCTTGCTCAATCACTTCCAAGGCGAGAGCAAGCGGCATTGGCCCATCACGGCGTACACGGGCTTCGAGCGTTTCTCCTTCGACCAGTTCCATGGCATGGAAACACTCGCCGGCTTGCTCTCCATAATAAGTCACCCGAGCAACGTTTGGGTGGTGAATGTTCGCAGCCGCGCGCGCTTCGCGCAGAAAACGCGACCGCGCGCCTGGATTCTGTGCCACCTTCCGATCGATCACCTTGAGTGCAACAACCGAGTTCAACACTGTATCGCGAGCGCGGTAAGTTATAGCCATAGCTCCCGCACCGAGCTCGATCGGAAAACCATCTGCGCCTACTTCCACTTCAAAGTGGGCGTATCTCAATGGTCCGGGCGTCAGTCGACCCCGCGCTGCCGGTCTTTCCGCGTGTTCGCCGTCCGCCAAAAAGCCAAGGGTAACGAGGCAACGCAGGCACTCCCCGTTTGGACCGCACTGAGTCAGCGGTCGTCCACATGTCGCGCAGGTCCCCGCAGCTTGAGGTTCCTTTGTTCCGAGATCAATGCCTTTGCCGTCCATTCGCACAAGTCAACTCATGCCATCAGTATTTGATAGAGGTGGTGTAGCTCCTGATCGACATCTGCCGGATCAGACACGGTATTGGCCACTTCCATTCTCAACGATTCGCGGTAACGCTGGCGGAGACGCGAAAGCCATGTGCGTAGAGTCGCAATTGGCACTCCGAGTCGAGCCGCGGCTTTCTCCTGATTCGGCGGCGTGACGCTTCCGCCCGCAACGAACGGTCTTAGTTCTTCAAGCCACTCAGCTTTGCCTTCTGCCACAAATGCGTTTTGCAAATTCTGCCAGGCTCGCGAAATGATAGTCGAAGCCCAGACAAGATCGTAGCAACCGGCATCGCTGAGATGAGCGGTCGCCAACATCGCTGCCTCGGCCTCCGGCAGATGTTCCTCGATCGAGACGACCTGATGGCCTCCACCTCTCTTGAGCGCCCGGGCGCGGTCATACTCATTGTACAAGAAATTCTGCAGAGATCCCAGCAGGAACGTGCGAAGCCGACCCTTTTGCTGATCCGCACGGGTCAAAGTGTTTTGCTCAAGCAGATGGGCGAAAAAACCTTGGACGAGATCCTGTGCGTCAGCGGATGAATGACCGCGATGGCGAAGAAAACTGTAAAGCGGCGGCCAATAGGCTTCGCAAAATCCGGAGAGCGCCTGCTGAGCAGATTCCGCTGACTCCTCCTCCCGCGCACGCAAAACCACGGTCCAATGCGTCGTTTGAAACGAAGCACCGCCCTCCTGCAGCGTTCCCGGAATTGCTCTCGTTTACGGAGCGTCGCCCAATGAGCGCGATTTTACGAGAACTAAATCGCGCGACATGGCGCAGTCGCGTCACATCAGCACGTGCCGAAGTTAACGTTACTTCATTTCCGCACCGTTTGTTGCTCTCGTTTTAATCAGTAGAGGCCGGGAATTTCGTTCTCGCCTTTTCAGTCGTGCAGCCCGGACAAAGAATTTTCAGATCCTCGCAAGCTCACCTGACTCAGCGCGGTGCTGTTTGTCGGGCCATACCCATTAGAGCTGCCGATTCCACGTTGGCTCTGCTCTTGCGCGATGGCGCCTATGGTCAAGACTGTAAAGGCCATTGTTACGGTCGCTGCCACTTTCGCTTCGATGGACAACTTCATACGGCGAATCGCTCGTTGATGAGAACGATACTTGACTTTGTGGTCACGTGTTTTGGAGAGAGGCCTTCAGAAGGAGTTCCCTCCATCCGCCGCCGAAATTAAACGAAGCCATGCTGTGTACCAGGAACGGATCGTGGTTGCGGCTGGCCGCCCGAACGAGCGATCGCCAACGGTAGCGCAGCCGTTCAATTGGTCTGATGCAGCGTTTTTTCATATACCTCAAACACACGAAGCCAACTGGCTCGATTCGGCGCCCTCTGGATCGCGGCAGCTTGCGAAAACACCAACAAAAGAAGTCCCCAGTTTGCGGGAGACGCGACCGGCACGCTGCGTCCAATAATCGAGCCAGCTTAACGAGGCATCGGCCAAGATTTCCGTGCGAATCACTTCGGGGCAGACATCCAGCAGTTTACAAACATTCACGAATGAATACGGCCAGGAAAAATCATTGCTGATAATCCAACTATAGGCATCGAGATACAGTTCCCGCTTGACGCCCTTGGTCGCGGCATGGAACCGGCGCAAATCATGGGCTGCCTGTTTGAGCACACCGGCAGCCAGACCTTTCTCTGGCGTGGGCTGTGACGGTTCGGCTGGAGGAGCAAAAAAATGTGCGCTCCGAGCATTGTCAGATTCCGCCTTTAAAAAGGCATCCAGCTGCTCGCGCGATAGCCGCGACGACGGTTGTGCTCCCAAGTCTTCGCGTCCGGAACGGGCCGGAAACAGCACAAATTGATTAGTAAAATCACGTGTCTCAGTAATGCGATCGTCTGCTATGATGTTCATATCGTTGTCGGTTGTTTAATTCGATTGGCTTTTCCTTTTCTCAAGATTTTTAAGGCCAACATTTCAAAAAAAATGAAATTTCTTTTCGCGAGTTGAAACCGCCGCCTGGGTGCGCTCCCCGGAATTTGCGGCTGACACCCGCCTTCGCAATTAGCTATGGCGTGGCGAGCGGCCGCCTCTACAGTTTGGTGCTTTGAAGCGCCGTTGGTTTTTCATCAGTTTCCTTCTTGTTGTGCTCGTCGCCGCCCTCGCCGTGCACATCGATTGGACGTGGAAACGAAAACTCTCGCCTCGCGGCGGGCGTTATTTTTTCCATCGCGTCGAGCTGGCGGTGCCATCATTCCGCCAGGGAGATGAAAAATGGCGGGACGATCCGCTGGGCGGAATCAAAGCCAATGGCACCCTCGGCGGCGAAGGCTGTGCCGTGGCCGCCGCGGCGATGGTGTTCAAGTTTTATGGCGTCGAGACCGATCCGCAGCAGTTAAACTGGTTTTTAACATCTGTTGACGGATACACCGAGAATGGCTGGATTTATTGGGACCGCGCGGCGTGGTTCGCGCCCGGGCGCGTCCGGCACGCATACGAAGACCTGGCCTCGTATCAGCTCATCGATTCGAACCTCGCCCGCGGAAACCCGGTCATCGTGCGGGTGCGGCTGCCAAACGGCGTCACGCATTTTGTCGTCATCGCCGGCAAGGAGGGGTTCGACTATCTCGTGCGCGATCCCGGCGCCGGCTCTGCGAAAGGCTTCTACCCGTTGCGCGAGCTTGGCAGCGACATCGAGGGGCTACGATTTTACGAGCCGGTCGCGAATGCGGATCTTAAATTCTCCGTGAAGCGGTAAGCGCCAAATTCTTCCAGATGGCAGATCGCTTGAAAGAGATTTTAACCACAAGAAACACGAAGAACACGAAGCAAAAAGGTGAATCGTGATTGGGTCTCGGCGCTGACTGCACCGGAGGATAGCCATCCAGGGGGCGCGGTGACAAGGAAGAAATTGATAATAGGTTCAGCAAGTCCGCTGTAAAACTCAAGTGCGTCCGGCATGAAACCAGCGATCGATGCTACGTCTAACGAGCGACCAAAATCAGGTTACGGTTTTTTCGTGTAGCCGAAAAAGGCACGCTGGCGGATGATCTCCGCCACTTGGGGCGGCACCATTTCATCCCAGCTCTCGTCGCCGCTGGCGATGCGCTTGAGCACGTCACGCGAAAAGATCGGCAGATATTTCGGGTTGAAATTATCCAGCTGCACGAAGCTGGCGCGGCCTACCAGATAATTATAGAGCAGTTGCAAGTCGGGCTTCACCTTGAGCGTGTGAATGGTTTCCAGCTCGTCCCCCGCATGACGCTGCAGAGGATAGGCATAGACTTTCAAGTCATTCTTAAAAAGCCGCCCAAAACTCTCCAGGGTGCCGCCGGGCAATTGCGCATAATACTTGTCGTCAAATAACTCGCCAACGCTGGGCAGCCCCATGACGACGCCGATGCGCTCCTTCGTGCGCCAGGCGAGATAGGCGGCGAGCCGGTAGTATTCGAAGTAATCGGAAATGAGCACAGTCATGCCACAGGCCGCGAGCAGTTCTGCACGCGCGAGAAAATCGCGGCGGTCCACGTCCGTGCCTCCCGCCAGAAGGTTGCGCATGGTGAGTTCCATCAGCGGCAGGATCGGTTTGTCAGCGACCGCGGGGTCCTCTTTGAACTTTGCCAGTGCGCACTCCAGCATGTCGAGATTGACGTATGTGGGCGGGCGAAAACTCCCGCGCTCGACCAGGACCGCTTTGTTATGCAGTACGTCTGACGGCTGCAGCACTTCGCGATTCGCGCCAAACATGGCCGCGCCGCTCAGCCCCAACTGCACGAGCTTCAGCGCCATGATGCGATTGTCCACGTTGCGAAATTCGATCCCGCTGAGTTCGAACATATCGATCTCGACGCGGCCGGTGCTCAGCTTGTCGAGCAGCGACTCGACTAACTGCTCCGGCACGTGGCTCAAAAAAAACGCACCGTAGCAAAGATTCACGCCCACGATGCCGAGCGCTTCCTGTTGCAGCGACATCTCCGCGTCGAGCATTCGTACGTGCATCACGATCTGACTCGGTTGATCGTTGACGCGGCTCTGGAATTTGATTCCCATCCACCCGTGGCATTCGTTGACGCCTCGGTAACTTTGCGCCGCCACCGTATCGGCAAAGGCGAAGAACGAAGTGTTATCGCCTCGCTCCTTTGCGAGTCGCTCCACGTCGAGATCGAACTCCCGGTCGAGCATCGCTTGCAGCCGCCCGCGCGAGACATACCGCTCCGCGTGTCCATAGATAGCGTCACTCACTTTCATGTCGTAAGCCGACATGCTCTTGGCGATCGTCCCCGCCGCGCCGCCGACGCGGAAAAACCAGCGCACCACCTCCTGCCCGGCACCGATCTCCGCGAACGTCCCATACCAGCGCGGATCGAGATTGATCTTCAGCGCCTTCGAATGCGTATCAATCGTTTCTTCTTTCACGTCGCAGCAAAGTTAGCCCGTCTTCCGAGCCTTCAATGTTCAAATAGTGCTATCGAGGCGGCTACAGAATTACGTCTTCGCGTAAACCTCTGCGCCCTTCTCCAGGAATTCTTTCCTCTTTTCCTGCATTCCTGATTCGATTGCTTGTGCGTTGGTTAGGCCGTTTTCGGCTGCGTATTTGCGCACGTCCTCGGTGATCTTCATAGAACAGAAGTGAGGCCCACACATCGAACAAAAGTGGGCCGTTTTTGCTCCCTCTTGAGGAAGTGTCTCATCATGAAATTCCCGAGCCGTTTCGGGATCGAGCGAGAGATTGAATTGATCATTCCAACGGAATTCGAAGCGCGCTTTGGAGATGGCGTTGTCGCGGTATTGCGCGCCGGGATGGCCTTTCGCTAAATCGGCGGCGTGGGCGGCGATCTTGTAGGCTATGACGCCGTCTTTGACGTCTTTCTTGTTCGGCAAACCGAGATGTTCTTTTGGCGTGACGTAGCAAAGCATGGCGCAGCCGTACCAGCCGATCATGGCCGCGCCGATCGCGCTGGTGATGTGATCGTAGCCGGGGGCGATATCGGTGGTGAGCGGCCCGAGGGTGTAGAACGGCGCTTCGTCGCACCACTCGAGCTGTTTCTCCATGTTCTCTTTGATCATGTGCATGGGGATGTGGCCCGGGCCTTCGTTCATCACTTGCACGTGCTGTTTCCAGGCGCGCTGGGTCAGCTCGCCTTGCGTGTAAAGTTCGGCGAACTGCGCTTCGTCGTTCGCGTCCGCGATTGAACCGGGCCGCAACCCGTCGCCGATGGAAAAGCTGACGTCGTATGCGGCCATGATCTCGCAGATGTCGTCCCAATGCGTGTAGAGAAAACTTTCCTTATGATGCGCAAGACACCATTTGGCCATGATCGAGCCGCCGCGGGACACAATCCCCGTTGCTCGTTTAACCGTTAAAGGGATGAAGCGTAAGAGGACGCCGGCGTGGACGGTGAAGTAATCGACCCCCTGCTCCGCCTGCTCGATTAATGTGTCGCGATAAATCTCCCAGGTCAGTTCCTCCGCGCGCCCGCCGACTTTCTCGAGCGCCTGATAAATCGGCACCGTTCCGATCGGGACGGGCGAGTTGCGAATGATCCATTCGCGCGTGGCGTGAATGTTTTTGCCGGTGGAAAGATCCATCACCGTGTCGGCGCCCCACTTCGTGGCCCAACGCATCTTCTCGACCTCTTCCTCGATCGAACTCGCGACGGCGCTGTTGCCGATGTTGGCGTTGATCTTTACGAGGAAATTGCGGCCGATGATCATCGGCTCGCTTTCCGGATGATTGATGTTCGCCGGAATGATGGCGCGCCCCCGCGCGACCTCATCGCGAACGAACTCGGGAGTGATTTCGCGCGGGATATTGGCGCCGAATGATTCGCCAGCGTGCTGGTGAGCAAGTGAGTTCGTGGCACAGCCATCCTGGCTACGATTATTCGAGTTCACAGGCTGGAAGCCCGTGCCACTTTCACGGATCGCGATGAATTCCATCTCCGGCGTGATGATCCCTTGGCGCGCGTAGTAAAGCTGGGTCACAGCGCAACCTGCGCTGGCGCGCAACGGTCTGCGCTTAGTTGATGGTTGAGAGTTGAGAGTTGATTGACGATCTCGCTCGCCGACATTCGACATTCGAAATTCGTCATTCGTCATTCCGTTGCGTCGCGCCGAGTGCTCGGCATGAGCAACGGAAAGATATCCGTCATCGATGGGCTTCACCGCGCGCCCTTGAATTTCTTCGACATCGCCACGATCGCGGATCCATTTCGCTCGCAGCGGCGGCAATCCACGCGTAACGTCGACATCCACATTCGGGTCACCCCACGGGCCGCTTGTGTCGTAAACGCGCGCCGGTTCGTTGACCTCGATCTTACCGTCCATCGTCTTCGTCGGCGCAAGCGCGATTTCCCGGAATGGCACGCGAAGATCGACATGTTGTCTTCCGGCGACGTACACTTTGCGGGAGTTTGGCAATGGATTTTCGATAGAATGAACAGAATCTTCAGAATCCGTACCGCTTTTGGTTTCTGAATTCATTTGGTCAATTTTGTTAATTCTGTCCAAAAACTGAAAAGCCATGCACCGAAAATCGCATGGCTGAACCTCGCTTCCTTCGGCGGCATTACCCGCATCAGGTTCAAGGGGTTCGACCGACGTTTCGCACCGGTCATCTCAGCCAGGTGGCTCCCCCGCACTAATTTTTTTCAAAATAAGACCGACGCGCGCGAAGTCAATCTGTAGCCACGGGCTTGTGGCCCGTTTCTCACATGCAACGGCACACAGCACCGTGGCTATACCAATCGGCGATCATAGGTGCGAGCCGCACCGGCATCCGCCGCTGCAGAAGATGTCGATCAAACGAGGGCGTCAATCGCTACTTCGCTGCTGCCTGCTGTTTTATGTTGGTGTGAAAGATCGGGTGCCATCCGCCGTTCTTCATTTGCCAGATCGACGCGGCATTGTAGTTGCCCGAGGCGTCTTGCCCGTCCGCGGTGCCTTCCACCTTCACCGTGTAGGTCATGAGTGCGGTGTCCGCATCGGTCATGACAAGCTTGTAATCGCTAAGAGCGAACGATTTCATGTCCCACTTCTTCATCGAATCGATCTCTTGCTGTTTATTGTAAATTCCGTCGGCGTAGGCGGCCATGAAATTAGAAGAGAGGAGTTTCGTGAACTCGTCGGTCTTCTTGTCTTTAAAGGCCTGCCAGGCGGCTTTTTCTTTCGTCATCATCGCGTCCTGGTCCGGCGCGGCGATGGAAACAGCGATCGTGGCGAACAAGGCAGTCATTGCGTAGGTCATGTATTTTTTCATAAGTCCTTTCGGTTTGTGGTCGAGCCTAAGGGGCTGCATTCAAGGTGGTCAATATATAAAAACCGGAATCGCCGTCGTAATTCAGAGCAATTGAAGCCGTTGGGCTCCGCCCTTCGCGGAGACAAAATTCGACGGTCATAGATAGCCGCTAAAGAAATGAAGATGTCGGTCTTGCAATTGCAGTGCCGCAATGCACCGAGGAATTGCACACTATCCTGCTTCAGGGAACGATCACGGCAGATTCGAGCGATGCTGGCTGCGAAATTTGTGGCCGCTGCCACGGCGGCGGCAGCGGGGGCGAGGTCGCTTGTGGCGCTATTGTCTCTCTCGACCCTTGGCGACGATAATCGGTGACAAGCATCGGTGGCTGCTTTTTAACCCCCAATGCCTGATAGTTCTCGATCCCGACACCGATTGCCTGCGCCAGTTTTGCGCGCCAATCATTTTGCGCAATCAAGCGGCATTCACCGCGCTCAGTCAGGAAGCCTCCTTCGATGAGCACAGCGGGAACTCTCGTCAGGCGCAGGACAGCGAAGCGCGCCCGCTTTATTCCGCGATCGAACTCGGGGATGTGACCGAGCAGCGAGTGATAGATGCAAACGGAGAGCGCCATGCTCTGGGCGTCGACCTCGCTGCCGGGTTGCATGCTAAGAGAACTGGGAGCTGCCGCGTTATCGGAGGTGGATGGCGCTCCGCGCGGAGTAAATGAAAAAATTTCGAAACCGGTGGCGCTCGGATCGTCATTCGTCCCGTTGAAATGAATGCTGATGAAAATGGAATTGCGCGTGGCATTGGCGATCTGAGCGCGAACTTCTAACGGGACAAAATAATCGCCTTCGCGGGTCATGATCACGCGGAGGCCTTTTGCTTGCAAAAACGGTCGCAGCTTGCGCGCTACGTCCAGGGCAAAATCTTTTTCGTACCCATAACGGCTCACCTGGCCCTTATCGTAGCCACCGTGTCCGGGATCTAGAATCACCGTCTGAACCTTGCCCACGTTTGCAACGCGCTGCGGACGAAGCAGCGGCTCGATTGTTTTGGCCACGTCGGTGCGCGAGACCAAGATTTTTCCATCCTGCTCGACTGAGGGGAAGCACAACCAACTGCGGGCGCCATTAATCATCGCTTCGCGGCTGCCACGGACAAATTCGAGCGGATTCTTCACCGCCTCGCGTTGAATCTTCTCGCCGGAAGGCACGACATCGGCGGGCAGTCCATAAAACTTCGCGATATTTTCAACAGTGAGATAATCATGACCATTGACTTTTATGATTTGCCAATCGTCTGCGCTAAAGAGCAGATGTGAAACCATAAAAATGCTCAGGAATGCCAGCGCGAACGGACATTTCACCAAAATGATCATTCCCCGCTATGCTATCAAAAAACCGCCCCGGTCTCAAATGGCGATGTCCAAGGCAGTCTGAATGAAGTTCGAGAAAGGAATTAGTTGACCGCGCAGTTTTTTCGGCTAAAAACCGGAAATGTTTTTGCCCATTCAGCGAAAAGCCGGCGTTTGGGTTGCTTTCCTCCTGTTCGGTACCGCTGCCTTGTTCGCAAACACGGCGCGCGCTACAGAGGCGCTCCCGAAATGTTGCGTTTGGCGTGTCACCAACGCGAAGGCGCCATTTTATCTCGTCGGCTCTGTTCATGCGCTTGGTCGGAACGATTACCCGCTCCCCAGTCCATATGAGCGGGCATCGAAAGATGCAAAACGCCTGCTCTTCGAATTTAATCCAAATCGCGGGGCCGAATTCGAAAAAAAACTTGCCGCGGCCGGAAAGTATCCATCCGGGCAAGATATCCGCTCGAGGATTGACCCTAGGCTTTTGGCCTGGCTGCGAGAGAATGTTTCACCTGTCAAGGTGGATCATGATCGGCTGAAGAAATCTCGGCCGAAGGTGGCAAATTTCGATAGCGGCCTTGGTTATAAGCCATGGTGGATCGCCCAGCATCTTGTCGGCACGAGAAATTCCAGCAATATGTCGACTTCTCACGGCTTGGACGATTACCTCGTGGCCCGCGCCAGGAAGATGGGGCAAGAGATAGACGGTCTTGAATCAGTTGATGAGCATGTGGCGGTTCTGGGCGGATTGCCGGACCCCGATAGCGAATTCCTTCTCCGCGACGCCCTAAATCAGTCCAAGGGCGGTCCGGGCGAATTTACCCGGATGCGCAGCGCGTGGCGAAAAGGAGATACCGCTACGCTTTGGGCCGGGGACGCACATCTGCGGAAAGAGGCTCCCCAGATTGCGGCGCGCTTTGTTGACCAGCGAAATATCAAATGGATCCCGCGGATCGAAGCAGAACTAAAAACCGGCAAACCAACCGCAATCGTCGCCGGTGCGCTACATTTTTCTGGTCCGAATAGCGTCATAGAGTTGCTGCAAAAGCGCGGCTACAAAATCGAACAACTGTAGCGCATCAGTTGTCGATATCCCTAATTGTTCCGCATCGGACGATGGCGGAGCTTATTAGTTTCTTCTCAAACCATGAAATCATTCATCCTGACTTTCTTCGCGCTCTTTTGCGTCTTCAATTTTGTCGCGCAAGGGCAACTGTCCAAGCCAAACCCGCCGATCGAGAAAAATCCGCCGCCGATCAATACGAAGGACATGGATACGTCGATCAAGCCGCAGGACGATTTCTTTATGTATGCCGACGGCGGCTGGATAAAACGCACCGAGATTCCGCCGGAATATTCACGCTGGGGAAGCTTCAATGAATTGATCGAGAAGAACAACGACGCTTTGCACGAGATCGCTGAAAAGGCGGCGAACACACATGTCGATCCAAAACTCGCGCCGGAAACACAGAAGGTAGGCGATTACTACGCGAGTGGCATGGATGAGAAAACGATCGAAGCCATGCGAACCAAGCCCTTGGCGGAGGAGTTCAAAAGCATTGAGGCGATCAAAGATCGCAATGATCTGCTCAAGGAAATTGCTCATCTGCACACGATCGGTGTCCCCGCGCTTTTCGACTTTGATGCAGGTCAGGACGCCAAGGACAGTACGCACGACATCGCCCAGGCAGCGCAAGGTGGTCTGGGCTTACCAGACCGTGATTATTACACAAAGACGGACGAGGCTTCGAAAAAATTGCGCGATCAGTACGTCGATCATGTCACGAAGATGCTGACGCTTTTGGGTGAGCCGCCCGCGCCGGCCTCCGATCACGCAAAGAAGATCCTTGCGCTCGAATCGAAGCTCGCCGAAGCCTCCCGAACACGCGTCCAACTGCGCGATCCGCAGAAGAATTATAACAAAATGACGCAGGCCGATCTGCAAAAGCTGACACCGAATTGGAAATGGAGTGATTATTTCAAAGACATCAACCTGATCGAGCCGGGCGACATCAATGTGCAACAGCCGGAATTCTTCAAAGCTGCAGACGACGTGTTCAAGAGCACGCCAATGGACAATTGGAAAGCCTATCTGCGTTGGCATCTCGTTAACGCGGCGGCGGCGGAGCTCTCGAAAGATTTCGTGAACGAAAATTTCAATTTCAACGACGCCACCCTGCACGGCACAAAACAAATCAAGCCGCGGTGGAAACGGGTCGTCATTTCGACCGACGACGCCATCGGCGAAGCGCTCGGCAAATTGTATGTGGCGTATGATTTTCCGCCGGAAGCAAAGGCGCGCGCGCTCGAGCTGGTCAACAATTTGAAGGAGGCACTGGCTGATCGCATCAAGACGCTGGAGTGGATGGACGAGCCGACCAAGCAGGAGGCACTCAAGAAACTGGCCGCGTTCACGGTGAAAATCGGCTACCCGGACAAATGGCTCGATTACTCACTGCTCACGGTCGACAGAGGTCCGTATGTTCTCAACGCGATTCGGGCCGACCATTTCCAGGTGGATCGCGACCTCAAGAAAATCGGCAAACCAGTGGACCGGACTGACTGGGGCATGTCGCCGCCAACGGTGAATGCATATTATAACCCCAATATGAATGAAATCGTGTTCCCGGCCGGGATTTTGCAGCCGCCGTTCTTCTATGCGAATGCGGATGACGCGGTCAATTACGGCGGCATAGGCGCGGTCATCGGACACGAGATGACGCACGGCTTCGACGATGAGGGCCGGCAGTTCGACGCGGTGGGAAATTTACGCGACTGGTGGTCACCGCAATCCGCGGCTGAGTTCAAGAAGCGTTCCCAAGCTATCGTACAGCAATATAATGAGTACGAGCCGCTACCGGGATTGCATGTGAACGGTGAGCTTACTCAGGGTGAGAACATCGCCGACCTCGGCGGAATCAAACTCGCCTACGCCGCGCTGCAAAAGGCAATCGATAAAAATCCGCAGGCGCGCGAGCAAAAAATTGACGGACTTACACCTGAACAACGCTTTTTCTTGTCGTTCGCGACAATTTGGAAATCAAAACAGCGCGATGAAGATTTGAAACTGCGGTTGAACACCGATCCGCATTCACCCGCGCGCTATCGCGTTAACGGGCCGCTCTCGAATCTGAGCGAATTTGCGAAGGCGTTTAACATTCCGGACAACAGCCCGATGGTTCGCCCGCCGGACAAGCGCGTGAACATTTGGTGAATCGTTATAAGTGACAGGTGATTGGTAATCGCGTCGGGGACCCATTCACAATTCACTAGTCACTATTCACCTTTGGAAATCTTTCCGCCCCAGGAAAGAACTTTGGCTTTCGCGCCGGCGGCCTCGGCTTCCTTAATGTCGCCGTTGCGATTGTAAAACAGAGACAAACTTGTCCAGCCGATTTGATCGTTAGGCCGAAGTTCCACCGCTCTTTTCCCCGCCTCGATCGCTTCCAGAAAACGGCCGAGCTTCATCAGCGCCATACCGAGCGCATGCCAGCCGTCGAAAAATTGCGGGTCAAGTTCGACACAGCGCCGATATTTTTCGACCGCGCTTTCCAACTCACCAACGGCGAGATCGCCGTTCGCGTCATCAAAGATTTCATCAACTGATTGCGTCATTAATTATCCCAGCCATTTGCCCTACAGCCTTCGGGGCCGCTACAGCCGTTAGCCTTTCGCAAATTGCACGTTAGCGGCGCGCTGTCGTTCGCGCAGCCATTCGTAGAAGACAATTTGCCGCTTGTTATTTAGGAGGCGATTTTCGAAGGCTGCTTTCTTTTCTGTGTTATTCGCAGCGGCTGAACCCTCCCGTTCTTCTAAAATCGCGATCAATCCACCTTCTTCCGATGGAAAAAAATCGCTAATGTCGCCTGGATTCATATATGTCACCCCATTTTTGATTGCCGTCAGTTCGGCCGACTCCTTTTTGGCCTCCTTCTCTCCGCCTGGCGGCGTTTCCTCCAAGAGTGAAAAAGGCGGCACCTTCTCGATCTTGACGCCCGATTTTTGAATTGCCGCGTCAAGCGGCTGACCAGATTTTTTCGCTTCGCGCAGTTGATGCACTATTTCGGCACCTTTCGTTGACATCAGCTCGCGGGCTCGAGAATTTTTAATCGCCTCCGCGATTTTCGGTTTTGCTTCTTCGATGCTGAGTGGACGCGCCTCCATAACCCCAGCGAGATGCAAGATATAAAATCCATCCGCCACCTGAATTGGATCGCTGTTCGGCTCTTGCTGCGAGAGCTTGAAAGCGGTGCCGCCCAATTGGGGATCGACATTCAGTTTCGGATCGGGCGCCGCAGCCGTAAATTCGCCTGTTTGCTGGATTGTTAACTGGAATTTGCCTGCTACTGCCTCGAAATCCGCCCCTCTTTCAAGCAACGCCTGCGTCAAATCATTCGCGCGATCGGAAAGCTTTTGCAGAGCTTCGATCCGCTCTTTCCCGGTCAATTTCTTTTGCGGCTCAGTCAACGTCAGGCTGATAAACTCGACCTTGCGTTTCTCTTCGGTTTTGAGCTCGGCCTTATGCGCGTCGTAATACTTCTGCACATCTTCATCGGTGATTTTGATGTCTTTCTCAAAATCAGCCGGGCGCAACCGAATGAGATTCACAGATAAGACGTCGTAAGCCCGGTCGTAATTTGCCTTTATCTCTGCTGCCGGAATCGAAACGCCGGCCGCCAGAAGTTGCTTGATTTGGTTTAACGAAAGCTCGTCTCGAACCAATTGTTCGATGTGCTCTTCACCAAGACCATTTGGCGAAAGGCCATTTTGCACAAAATCGGTGAATTTCTTCATGTCGAACCCGGCGTCACCACGAAATGCAGGTAAATCGCGGACGCGATCGGCGATCTCAGAGGCACCTGGGCGAATCCCGAGCCGGGCTGCCTCATGGCGCAAAACCAGCAAGTTCAAAATGAATTCTGTATAAGCCTGGTTCTGGTTTTGGCCAGCCCCAACCGTCAGACTCTGCACAAAATCAGACATGCCCAGGGCCTGCGCCAGATTGAACAACCGCACCGTTTGCTGGGCTTCCATCATCGAAACATTGCGATCATAAACGCGAGCGAATTGATCGGAACGGATCGCGCCATAATCCGGTTTCTGCACGAAATAGAAGACAAATGGAATTGCCAGGATCGCGATCACGATCATGAGCCATTGCCGATGCTTGCGCAAAAGCTTCATCATAAATTGAAAATCCTTTCAGGCAGTTGTGTTAGCGCGTGGAATTTACGGCGCGCTGCCATTGCGCCAAATGTTTTTCTGGAGCTGTCCCAAGCATTAGGGCGCGACGAAACTACATCACTATTCCGCCGTCCACGCAAAGCACCTGGCCGGTGATGTAGCTTGCTTCGGAGGCCGCAAGAAATGCTACCGCGGACGCGACGTCCTCGGGAATTCCGACGCGCTGGAGCGGAATTCGCTGCTGAATCGACTTTTGAATATCTTCCGATAACGCATTCGTCAGATCCGTCGCGATTAAACCAGGCGCAATCGCATTCACAGTGATGCCACGGCTCGCCAGCTCGCGCGCCAGCGATTTAGTCAGACCGAGGAGGCCCGCTTTGCTTGCCGCGTAGTTTGTTTGCCCGGCATTACCGATCAGGCCGATCACTGAGCTGATGTTGATAATGCGACCACTGCGCTTTTTGATCATCGAGCGTTGCACCGCCTGCACGAAATTAAATGCCCCTTTCAAGTTCGTGTTCAGCACCACGTCCCAGTCTTCCGGCGTCATGCGCATGCTGAGCATGTCGCGGGTTATGCCGGCGTTGTTCACCAGAATATCGACTCGCCCGAAATCGCTCAAAACTTGTTCGCCGATTCTCTGCACATCAGCATGATTGGAGACGTCAACTGCGTACGCTTTCGCCGTGCCCTCTCGTGCGGCGTTTATCTCGGCGGCTATTTTCTCGGCGTTTTTCTCCGTCCGGCTCACACACGCCACGCGCGCGCCTTCGCGTGCCAACCGCACCGCGATTGCATGGCCAATTCCCCTCCCCGCGCCTGTAACAATTGCGACCTGATTTTCAAATCTCACCGGCACATGCTGCGACGATCAGTCTGCTTATGTCAACGCATCCAGTTACGCCGCACCTTGCGCTCATTGCAGTCCCCAATGATGCAAAGCCTGGCCAATTCCCATCTTGTTAGCATTTGAGCAAGGCGTACTGTACTCGATCACCGCTCGTCTGGAAAAACGTGTAGCCGTGCTCAGCGATCAACCAACATTGTCGCCTTCGAAAACTGCGATCGATACCTTGCACGCGCGCGGTTGGGCGGCGTTGCCGGAGCGAGGCACGCCCGCCATGCTGCGGCTGATCGGTTGGATCGCACTGCGCATCGGGCGCCGAGTGGCGAGGCTGATGCTGTATCCGATCACATTTTACTTTCTGATCAGTGCAAGTGCGGCCCGGCGGGTGTCCCACGATTACTTGATGCGCATACGTGGTCGCCCGGCTGGCTGGTGGCATGTATTCCGGCATTTCCACTGTTTCGCTGCCACAATATTGGATCGGCTGTACCTACTGAAAGGCGAGTTCGAGCGCTTCAACGTGACGGTTCATCAGAGCGAAATCCTGCATCGTCAGGTCGAGACCGGTAAGGGCTGCATCCTTTTGGGTTCGCATCTGGGTAGTTTCGAGGTGCTGCGCACCCTGGGCGTAACGCAACAGGATCTTCCGCTCAAGGTATTGATGGATGTCGCGCACAACGAGAATATCACTCGCTTTCTTGATGCCTTTAATCCGGAGATCGCCAACACAGTAATCGAATCGGATCGACCGGATGTTTTGCTTAGAGTCAAAGAAAGCTTGGACGCGGGGTTTCTGATTGGCACATTAGGCGACCGCATATCGAGCGACGGCAAGACCGCGCAATGCCAGTTCCTGGGCGCGCCCGCTACATTTCCTGCCGGCCCGATCCTGCTTGCGGCAGTTATGCATTGTCCTGTTATCCTGTTTTTCGGCATTTACCGCGGCGGTAACCGTTACGAGATTTACTTCGAGCAATTGGCCGGTGAAATAATCCTGGATCGCAACCGGCGCCCGGAGGACATCCGGCACTGGATGCAATGTTACGTCGATCGCCTGGAGTACTATACGCGGCTCGCGCCTTATAACTGGTTCAACTTTTATCCGTTTTGGAGTTAGCGCTCACCGCAATCTAAAATATGCCCATAGATAAAGCGGAAATTCGTACGCTCATTCCGCACGCCGGTCTCATGTGTCTTTTAGATAGCGTGCTCACCTGGGACGACGAATCGATTGTATGCACGAGTGAAACGCATCGCGATCCGGATAATCCGCTGCGTCGTGACGGACGGCTTTCGGCGTTGCATGCTTTTGAATATGGCGCGCAGGCAGCCGGAGTACACGGTGGATTAAAAGCGCGATCAGTGGGGTTGGCAGCCCCCTCATTTTATCTTGCTGCGCTACGGGATGCGCATTTGCAGGTCACGCGCCTGGATGACATTGATTCACCACTGGAGGTTCGTGCGCAGCGCGTTTTTGGAGACGCCACCAATGCTATTTACGAATGCCGTGTCTTAGCCGCCGATGCTCTTTTGGCCGACGCGCGCATTACATTCATGCTACGCACGTGACCACGCTAAGGGATGATGTCATCGCCAGCGCGCGACAAATGAGCTTTGAGATTCATCGCGCGATTCCGGCTGATCATCCCAGCCTGGCCGGACATTTCCCGGGCGCGCCAGTCGTACCGGGCGTAGTGATTCTCGATGAAGTCGCGGACGCTTTAGCCGAATGGCGCCCAGGTTATCAGATTACCAGCATAGGTGCAGTCAAGTTTCTGTTCCCGTTAAAGCCTGAGCAGTCGTTTACCATTTGTCTCACTCCGGCGAATAGCGCTGGAATGGAGGTCGATTTTGTCTCCCGGGTTGAAGAGCGCACGATAGTTGAAGGCCGCCTCCAGATCAGTCCCGCGCACACCAAGAACATGGCCGGAACACCATCCGAAGCGCCTACCTTTGATCCTCAACCGTACGATCCGCGCCTGACGCAGTGGTTACAAGGCTACCCGGCATCGGTGTTCAGCGAACGTTTGTATCGAAGCATCGAACTCATGGAGCGTTATAGCATCGACTTAGCGATCGATTTACTCGCTCGATTGAATGTTGTCGATCAACTCGACGAATGGCGATCCGCGAAACAACTTTGTCAGGCGCTTTCACATCAGCCGCGTTTCAGTTCCGTGCTGGATTGGCTTTTGAAGCGGCTGCTTGAAACCGGTTGCATTGAGACGCGAACGGACGGTGACACCCGCGTTTATTGCTCGCGGCATGCATTGTGGAAACCTCAACTCGCGCACCTGCGCGCCATCGGGCTTGATATCGATTCCGCGAATGCGCCGACTTTGGATTTGTTAGACCAGGCAGCAAAACTTTATCCGGCGATCGCACGCGGCGAGCAGAATGCTGAGCAGGGCCTGTTCGAACCACAAGCGATACTGCTATGGCTAAATTATTTTCAAAATGAGAACTTAACTTACGCAGTGAATAATTGGGTCGGGGCTGTCCTTGCGGCCGAGCGCCTGAGCACCCGATCCAAGCTACGAATTCTAGAAGTGGGCGCCGGAGCCGGAAGCGGCAGTGAGATCTTGCTGCGCTGGTTTGATGAACGCGGGCTTCTGTCGCGCATTGAGCGCTACCTCATCACGGAGCCTAACGCCTTTTTCCGGCGGCGCGGCGAGCGTAAATTGGCGACGCAGTATCGCGATCTGCCGCTTGAGTGGAGAGCGCTCGACATTAATTCGGCATGGGCCAGCCAAGGCGTAAGCGATGGCGAATTCGATTTGGTATACGGCGTTAACGTCCTGCATGTTGCCAAGGACCTCTTATTCAGCTTGAACCAAGCGCGTCGGGCGCTGGCCGACGACGGATGGTTGGTGATTGGCGAATGCGTGCGGCCGTACGTCGATCAGCCGATCTACCCCGAACTCATCTTTCAAATCCTGGACAGCTTTAGCAATGTGAATACCGATCGCGAAATTCGCCCCAATCCGGGCTTCTTGACCGTGGACCAGTGGCGCCGCGCATTTCCGTGCGCCGGTTTCCAGAGCATCCAAGTCGCACCGCAGATCGACCGCATTCGCGAGATATATTCGCATTTTTTCACTGCGGCCATCTGCGGCGAGCGCGCCGCTGGAAATAATTAACGCTGCGCGCAAAGCGCACGACCTACCTCATCTGCGGTAAGTTGAATCATTTCCCAGACATTTCGCACATGTTCTTCAGTAGTGAGAACATTGCCCAGTCCAATCCGCATAACCGTCCGGCCGCGTAATTTCGTTTGCGTCAGATAAGCGCGTCCGGAAGCATTGATCCGTTCGACAATCTTGCTGTTGATTATGTCGATCTTTGATTCGTCGTCGCCGGCCTTGAAGCGGAAGCAGACGACACCCATCACAACTGGTGCTGACAATTCGAAACGTTCGTCATCGCGAAGCCAGCGGGTAAAAAGTTTTGCCAGCCGCAAATGATCACGGATGCGCGCGGCCAGTCCTTCGCGACCGAATGCGCGCCAAACGACCCACGCTTTGAGAGCACGAAAACGGCGGCCAAGCTGCACTCCGTAATCCATGTAATTGATCTCAGCGCCGACCGGGTCGCGGAGGTGCAGGTACTCGGGCACGAGCGTAAAGAGGCGTCGCAAACGCCCGATATCACGTAAATAGAGCGCGCTGAAATCGAAGGGAACAAAAAGCATCTTATGCGGATTGATCACGATGGAATCGGCTTCACTCCAGCCCGCAGTCACCCATTTGCATTCCGGCAAAAGGGCGAGTCCGGCGCCGTAAGCGCCATCGATGTGCAGCCAGATCCTATGTTCGCGACACATCTGCGCAATCTCCGGGATCGGATCAATGCTTGCTGTAGATGTCGTGCCAACGGTTGCGACGATGGCCAACGGTTTAAAGTTCTTCCGCAGATCAGACGCGATCCTTTCGTGCAATGCCAATACATCCATTCGAAATTCGGCATCTGTCGGGACACGCTGCACGTTGTCTTCGCCGATACCAAGAGCGATCGCGCCTTTTTCCACAGAGCTATGCGCTTGATCGGATGTGTAAATCCGGAACGTCGGTAAGTTGCGTCCGCTCAATCCAAGTTTCCGTGTGTCCGGCGCAGCTTGTTCGCGCGCGGTGGCAAGCGCGTGCATCGTCGAGATCGAAGCCGTGTCGTAAACGACGCCCATAAAGTCGTTAGGCAGATGGAGCCATTGGCGGAGCCAATCGAGCACGAGTGTTTCCAGTTCCGTAGCCGCAGGGGCCGTTCGCCAAGTCATGGCATTGACGTTCAGCGCGCCGGTAATCATTTCCGCGAGGATCCCGGGACCCGTTGTCGTGCAGCCAAAGTAGCTCATGAACTGTGGATGCGCCCAGTGCGCAACTCCTGGGACAATCAAGCGTTCGACATCAGCGAAGATTTCATCGAGCGACGTAGCTACTTCCGGCGCGACCGCGTCCAATTGCGCGAGGATTGCTCCCGGCTTGTCATTCGGCGAGATCCGCCGCTCATTGATATTTGCGCGATAATCAGCGATCCAATCTGCGAGTCGATGAAGTTCGTCGTGAAAAACGTTTGGAGAAATGTCGCCGAGCTCACCGACATCTGCACTCAGATGTGCTTGTCGACCTTTCATTGGCGCGAACTCGAGCCGGCCGCAATCTTGCCGCCTTCCACCCAATCACGCCCGATTCCTTTTGAGAGCAACCGATCTCCGAATGGATAGCCGCCACGCGTCAAATACCAGTAGAACGCCCAATAGGTGCTGAGCGCTCGCTCAAAAATCCAAAGCGGCGCAAAAAAGCAAACGCTAAACGGAAAGAATCGATTCGCGTTCCCCCGTGCGCGACCGGCAAACGCAACCAGGATCGATACAGCCGCAATAAGAAACGCGAAGATCGACATCCACTTCACGCCGCAAAAAATGCCGAGCAACAACAATGAAGGCAACAGGCCAGCGAACAAAGCGGTTTTTCCGCGCAATCCAAAATCTTCATAAGCCTGCCGCGGGCGCTGCTCGATCCATTTTCGGAATTTCGGCGATCGCTTGCGAATGAAAAAATCATTGGCGTAGCAAATCCGGGCGCCTCTGCGTGCGAAATGGCGGATGAGCTCTTCATTGTCAAACAAAACATCGCCATCGTATTCGCCAAGGCTCAGCATTGTCGTCCGACGAAATGCGCACGTCCCGGGATAATCCGCGACGCGTAATATTGCGCGGTTAATCAACATCCGCGCCGCTTCCATTTGAGCCCACCACGACACCGGAGAGATGTAATTTTGTGGTCGCACGACTTCGAAATCGTCGAGCAGTAAGAAAACTTTCTCGATATTTTCCAGCGCGTATCGAACATCGTCGTCGGCCAAAATGATTTTCTCCTTTGTGGCGAGGCGAATGCCGGTATGAATGCCGTTCACTTTGCCGTTCAAATATGTGAAACGTGAATCGACGACTTCATGCCGGCAAAGTCCCGACCAAAGACGGTGATGTTTCTGGAAAATTTCTGAAGGAGAACCGTCAATCACAATCAGTTCGCAGTTGCCGGCCAAGATCGAGAGGTAGTTCCGCAGCTCAGCGGCTTCAGCTTCGCGGAAGATGCTCCGGCGAATCGGCAGCAGATATGTGCAACGTTTCACATTTCTCAAAAAGCGAATCCAAAGCTGAAATGGAACGCGCCGGAATCTTCTTGAGGACGCGGATCGGGATTGACTCCGTAATCGAGGCGAATCGGGCCAACCGGTAATTTATAGCGTAATCCCGCTCCGATAGCGTAGCGCATATCGTCGAGGCCAGGTTCTTCCGCTGTGGGCAGCAAATTGCCCGCATCGGTGAAAAGCGCGCCCTGTAATTCTCCGAAGATCGGAAAGGTGTACTCGATGTTAAATACCGTAAAAAATTCACCTCCGAGTGGATGACCCCTGTGGTCGTGCGGCCCAAGATCCCGCTCACCAAAGCTTCGTACGGTGTCGCTTCCTCCGTTGAAAAACCGTTCGTCGATTGGAATTGCAAACGCTTCTTCCGGACCGCTCACCGTCAATGAATGGATAATGCCGGCGCGAGCACCGAAAGCGATTGAGGATTGTTGAAACCAGCGCTGCAGCGGAGTGCCCGGTTTATCCTCCACCACACCGGGAGTAAGCGCTTTCGGTCCAAATGGAAGGTAATAGCCCACCCGGATTGTTCCGCGGATAAATTCGATGTCGCTTCCGAACGCGCTCGATGCCAAATCCAACGTGTTGTTAATCAGGAACCCCCGCGGTGTCACGAATGGGCTCTCCCGCATATCGAGGGTGTTCGTGAAGCCGAGAGTATTTACAAAGTAATTCTCGTCTCCGAGAAAGATCGGCTTGATATCGGCATCGATTATTTTGACATGCCGAACAGCGAAGGTCACGCCGGCCTCGTCGTACTTTGTGATTTTTCGCGTGAGTTCGAGCCGCCCTCCCAATTCGAACTTGGTGTAGCCGTCGAACCTGAAATTGATAGCGGCAAGGCGAGCTCTAAAAGAAAAATCGGTATCAAAGAAAAATGGATCCTCGTACAAAATCTCGCCTCTATATGCGCGCTGTGAAACCTCGATTGATGTCGTGAGCGGGCGGCCGTAACCAAAAAGATCGCGATCGCGATATTGCACGCCGAAAATGCCGCCCTCATAGCTGCCGTATCCGATCGAAAGACCGAACTCCTTGCTCTTCGCTTCCTCTGCCGAAATATCGAGCCGCAAAAGATGTCCATCGACTGGAACGGGCTTAATTTGGACGAGATTAAAGAGGCCTGTTTTCATCAGCGTGCGAAATCTCTCATCAAGAACGTCCGGGCTGTAAGTTTTGCCCCGCAACCTACTGAATCGTTTGATGACATAACTGGGATGGAGTCGGTCGAGTCCGGTCACCGTAATGCCGTCAAAGTGGTAAACCGCCCCCGCGGCGACGACGACTTGCACCGGCACTCGTCCGTTCACTGCCTGGTCCGGCGCGGCCGTCGCGTCGACGTTCACGTCATAATAACCACGCGCCTTATAATATGCCTCAATTCGCCTCGGGATGTCAGCGACACGCGCGTCGGTATAAGGCTGCTGCAGAAGATCGAATATTTGCCCGCGCAGCGTTTCCGCATCGTAAATCATCTGCCCGGTAAATGAAATGCTGCCGAAAACATATTGGCGGCCTTCGTGAATCGGGAGGACCACGTCCACCCGATTAATTTGGCCCTGAAAAATGTAACGCGGCGGATCGACAACAGAGTCCAAAAAACCTCGTGCGACGTAAAACCGATGAACGAGCTCGGCCCCCTCCTGCATGTCCGCGGCCACAAAAGGCAAATTCTTTTGCAACTTCGAGTATCGCTCGCGCGTCGGCCCGACTACGTACTCGAAAAGCTTGTCAGTTGGCTCCTGTACATTTCCCTCAAAGATGATGGTGCCGAGCGTCATCAGCGGCCCTTCCGTGATATCAAGGCGTAGCCGGTTTTGCGAATCGATCGCATAATGCACGTTCACTTTTGCGTATCCGTGCTTGCGATAGAAAACTTCCAGAAAAAACGCCAGATCGTCCGCGCGCGCGGGGCTCAACCCGTAATCGTCGATCGTTGTGATCTCCTCTTTTAAAGCCGAGCGTAAAGTTTTTTCATCAAAAGCTTGCTGGCCGCGAAATTCGATGATGCTGGTCTGCTGCGCCCGCTTTTCCTTTTGCTTCGCCACCGCTTGCTGAGCTTTTTGTCTTTCTTCCGGGCGTGGAACATCGACCGCGCTCTGGGCTACAGCGTTTGTTATCAGGGCCGCACTTCCAAGACAGAAAAGGACCCTGTGGCGCATCTTAGCGGAACCGAATCAGATATTTTAACATGCCGCGAAAATCACCCCCGACCCCGAGATCGCCAACGATGACAAATTGATCGTTGATCCTGAAGCGCGCGCTGGCCTGTTGCCGCCCGGTTCGCGGATCGATCAAACCCACATCCAAGTCCAGACGATTGAAAAATGCGTTACTCTGGGCCTGCTCGCCTTTTTTGAAAATCTTGCGGTAAAGTTGCTGCACCAACAACATCGCTGCCCGGCCAGCCAGGACGTTACTCCCTCCTGAGAGCTCTGCTCTGGTAGCCCCGGTTGCGATCAAAGAAATGATTTCTTCCTGAGCCAGCGGTGGTTCGCTCGTGAAGATGGCCTCAGGCGAGAGCAAAGTTCCATACACGTAAACGCGCACTGTGTAATCGCGGATGACAGAAGTCCCCTGAAGATCGATCCGCGGATTGAAGGAGTCGCTCGGATCAAAATAAAGGAATCCGTAGGAAACTTGGAGTCGGCTGAATGGCAACGTTGCTTCGACATTTTCCATCCGCACCAAACCCTGCAACTCCGGATGCAGCCCGGTGCCGGTCAACTTCAGATCGCCAATCGCTCCACCAGTGGCCAGGTTCCCGCGAATGAGGACTGGATCCTTTGTTTTAATTGCAACGTCGAATTTCCAGTCGCGGAATGGCGGGTCTGGCAAGGAAAATTCCGGGCGAGCCGACGGTGGTTCCGGTGCCGGTCTGCCTGGCAGCCCGATCGGAATCAGATCGATATTCTTCAAGAAATGACTGTTCGTCATCGCGACATTGCCGGTGACCGTGGCCGTAAGGAATGGTCCCGTTGCCTTGAGGTCCGCGTCCGCGCGCGCAGTCAGCGTATCGTTTCGCGCGACGAGTACGCTCTCCGCCTTCAGTTGTAAATCAAGAGTCGGTTGAGTCAATTTGGGAAAGGTAATCCGGCCACTAACTGTGAAAGGACCACCGGCCAGCTCGCCGCCAAAACGCTCCAGCGTCACGGTGTCGCCCGCGAAGTCCAATCGTGTGTTCAGGTTTCGAAGAGCCGGAAGCGTCGCATTCGTGAATCGAGCAACGTTGATTCTTATATCGCCCGCGCCACCCAGCACCGGCCGGCCAATTGTTCCGTTTACATCGACATCCAGAGCGACTTCACCATCCAATTGCTCTACGGCCGGCACGAATTGTCGAAGGAAATTCACCGAGCTGCGCGGCAGGCGCGCCTTCGCTGTAATTGGCGTCTCGTCCGGTAATTTCCGGGCACGCGCAATCTTCGGGATGTCAAAAGGCAGGCTTGCGCTGAACTCGAGGGGTTGGATGCGGGTCTGTTGCAGTTTTCCCGAGACCACGAGCCGATCGTGCGTTGCCTGCGCACTCAAATCCATCGTTGCCGGTTCCACATTCGGCCACTGTTCGTTGCGCAAATCGCGCATCTGCACGTCGAGCCGCGCGTTTAAATCGGCAATTGTTCCCCGCGCGTCGAGCCTCGCATTCATGGTTCCGGATGCGATCTGTTTTCCTCCGATATCCTGAAAAAGTCGTTTTATGTCGAGGTTCTCAAATTGGAAATTCGCCGCGACGTTTCCATTACGCGGGACTACCGGCGCACTCGTGCCGAGATTTCTCCAAACGAAAGGGATGGATGCGTAACCGAACGCGAATTTGGCCGTTCCTTGATCGAGTTGAATCTTGCTAATATCGAGCGTTTCTCCTTTTGCCTGAGCGATCGCTTGAAAATCCATGTTGTTGCTGGCGAAAAAGATAATCGGCACATCAAGACCATCGGGTGAATAAGTTGCGTCGATATTCGCCCGGAGTGATTGCAGATCTCCGTAACGGCCTTTCTCCAGAACGAGCTTCAATTTCCCTGAATTTTTAAATGTTTGCGCGTTACCACTCCCTTCCCAATCGAAGGCAATCGAACCGGACAACTCGTTTTGATTTCCAAAAGCGCGAAACAATGGTTGGAGCGTCGATAAGTTGGAGATGTTCGCAGACAACCTACCGTTGTAATTGTATGGCGCATGCAGGTTGAAACTTCCGTGACCGTTTACAGAATCCCGCTCGTTCAAACTCGCGGTGAAGTCGTTTAGATAAATCACGTTTTTCGAAATCGAAAACTGCGAGCTCAGTTGTTTGAAAACCAAATCCCGCATCTTCAAATTCGCTCCAAAGAGCGACAACTGGCCGTTTGCAATCTGTTGCTTCCACGTGATCTGCCCCGCGATTTGCAACGGCCCGCTCAGTTTGTCCGGTGAATCCGGCGCCCAGAAATCGCTGGCTTCGGGCGCATTTAGTGAAAAGTCCAGGCTTGCTGCTTGCGAAACAACTTTGCCGACCTCTTCCGGCAGGCGGTACTGACCTCGAACCACTAATTCATTCTGATTCCGCCGCAGATTCAAAGGTTCCAAGCTAACGATGTCGTCAAGGACGTCGATTGTCCCTTCTACCGAATCGATCAGATAATCTCGATAATGAGCGTTAGAAATTCTTAAGTTTGATCGTACGCGAAGGTCTGCGAACCAGGGCTTCTTAACGTTGGCGGGCGGCACTATCTTCGACACATTTGCGGTCGCGCTCACTTTCTCAACCATGCCATTCGGAAATCCCACCGAATCGCCTGTGACGTTGAGATTGGCTTCGATTTGGGAATTAACGATGTCGATCTTGCCCTTAAACTGGGCCATCCCGGTTAACTGCTCAGGCAGTCTCGCCGTCAGACGCCGAAGATCGAGAGTCGAGCCCGCAATTTCCAAAGTCGCTGGAGTGCGACCAAAATCTTTGATATCGGACGGCAATTCCGTAGTCCCGCGGAGATGAAACTCGTTTACACCTTGGATGAGATCCGCTGATCGAAGAATGCCCTTGCCCTGATCCGCAGAAATTTCCAACACTCCTCTGTCGAAATCGATTTCCCCCCGGTGCACGTCGCTCATTCGAAGTGAGATTGTTCCATTCCAAGTGCTTGGGGCGTCGATGGCACCAGCTCCATCCAGGCTAAGATGTTCGATTTGCCCCGAGAGATAACCCGGCAACAACAGGAATTTGTTCAGCGCCTCCGCAGCGATGTTTGCGGCCACCACATGCGTTTTCGAATCCAACGAGGTTTTTGTTTCGCTGAGTGTGGTCGAACCGGATATCTGGCCACCGCCGATGCTGCAATCAAGAGTGACGGAGAGAGTCTTCGCCTCAATATGCGACGCATCAAGGCTGAAAAGGTGAAGCTGCTCCTGTTCGCTTAGAACCAAATCGCGAATAACCAGATTTTTGTTTACGTAGGAAGTTTTCGCTGAGATTTTCAACCAGCTATCTCCGGCGGGCAGTTGCAATACTCCAATCCGGAGATCACCTGGAATGCGCGGATTTAAATCGAGATCGACATGCTCGGCCACAAAATCCTGTGGCTGGTTTCGGACGACCAAGGTTGCATCCAATAATCGGATTCGTTCCGGAAAAAGCGACGGCAATTTTAGTTTTGGTTTTGGCGGCCGGACCCTGAGCGGTGCCTTCGCCGGGTTCAAAACAATCCGCGCCGAATGCGCTTCCACATTATCTAGAAAATGAGAGAGCCCGTGTCGCGCAAGCCCAAGCAGACTGTAATCAAGATACAAACGATCGATGTCGATTGATTCGATTCCCGAAGGCCCGGTCGGAAACGCGTGCAGGTTTCGCACGGTCAGATTCGTGAAGAGATTTCCTTCGAGGCGAAAATTAGCCTTCAAATTTTCTCTCGCAGCGTAGTGCAATGCCACTTGTCGCCCAATGGCTAACAGGATCGGGCGATGAAAGAGCGCGAGAATTACTGCGCAGACAGCAAACGTCATTACCACCCGACGCCATCGCCACTCGTACGTCTGAGCGTCTGCCTGAGAGTCCTCGGCCACGAGGGCGAGTCTATTTCCCGCTGTGGGAAAGAGCAACTAAGACCGCTCGCCTGCTTCGTACGCTGCACGCTCAGTTTGGCAGCCAAAAGAGGGCTGAACCGCGAACACCAATCAGGGAATGAATGGAAATCCTTTCGGAAGTTCAGCGGCGATCAAGAACAGCAGCCTGCATTTCCCTCACAACGGTAATCTCGTTCCCTTTGAGCGCTCGATGACTTCTTTGACTTCATTTTTGTTCGAAGCGCACCTGCTATTCCATCAGTTCGTCATGGAGCCGGATTTTCCATGTCTCGGGGCAAAGGCTGCCTTGAATAATCAAACCTATGGCTTCGCTGCTTACTCGGAGCTGGCGTCCAAGCCCGCAACCGCTGGGCTCTGCCGCGATCTTTGTTATTTCATGCAATTAGAAGTTATGAGCCGGCGCGAATACGCGACGTTTATCGCAGTGTTTCACAGTCCGGTAGGTATAACGGAGTCGGAATTCGAGAAGTGTCTTTGGAGACAATTGCGTGATTTGCACCGGGAAGACGCGGCACATTTCGAATGGGATTCACATGTTAGCGCCGATCCGCGCAGCTCTCATTTCTCCTTCAGTTTCGCGGGTCAGGCATTTTACGTGCTCGGCATGCACGCCAACAGTTCGCGCATGAGCCGGAGGTTTCGTTGGCCGGCTCTCGTCTTCAATCCGCACGAACAATTCGAACGATTGCGCACGGACGGGAGATGGAAGCGAATGCAGCACACAATCCGTGCCCGCGAAATAGCGTTGCAAGGCAGCATCAACCCGATGCTAAGCGACTTCGGAGAAGAATCCGAGGCACGCCAGTATTCCGGACGCACTGTGCCGGACGATTGGGCGCCGCCGTTTCCGAACTTCGCGTATTCGGCGAAAAAATCTAAATGTCCGTTTGCGCATTAAAGAAAGGTAGACAGACCGCCAGCCTGTCCGTCGAAAATCAGTCCTGGTCAATATGATCGAGGGTCGTCTCGAGCCGCAAACGGGAACAGCATTTGAGTTGAATCGCGGCCAACTCTTACGCGTAATCGACTTGGAGGGCGAACAGGTCGCCGATATGGTCGCCTTCAACCGCAGTGACAAAGCGGAGTGGCTTTCGTCCGGGCGCAGTATCGATTATGCAAACAGTATCTATTTAACAACCGGTCACACTCTCTATTCCAACCGAAGCCGGCCGATGTTCGCCATTGTCGCAGATGACGTAGGCCGTCACGATTTTCTGCTAACGCCTTGCAGCCGCGAGACGTTCGAAATTATTCACCGAGAGAAAAATTATCACCCGAACTGCTTCGAGAATTTATCGACGAGTCTTGCGAATTTTGGAATCTTACCCTACTCGATTCCGACCACGCTCAACGTTTTCATGAACGTCGAAATCGATCCTTCCGGCAAGCTGTCAATCTTGCCGCCACGCTCAAAAGCTGGCGACGCAATCACCCTCCGCGCCGAGATGGATTTAATTGTCGGTCTAACTGCCTGCTCCGCCGAGATGTCGAACAACTACAAGTGCAAGCCGATCGGTTACGAGATCGCCTAGTTCGCGATTGCACGCAACTACATCCGGCATCACGCTTTCCGCAGCGTCCAATGGATCCTGACAAACTTTTCGATTATCTCGACGGCAGATTGTCTGCGGCGGAACGCGCAGCGCTAGAGAGGCAATTGATTTCGGATCGGCAGTTGCAACGCGAACTGGCGGTCGCGCGACAGATCCACGCGGGTATGCATGGTGATTCTCGCGAGGTTCTGCTACCGAGCGAAACGGACCTTTCCGCGCGGGGGCGAAAATTAGCACTCCGCGTAGGAGCGGCGTTCATCATTCTCATGGGCGTGAACGTTGGGGTTGGCCTTTGGTTGATTGCTCGACACGAAACAAAAAATCCCAACCGGGCATTGCTCGAAACACAAATGCGGCAACAAATAACGAAAGCGCTCGATCACGCTGCGACGGCACTGACTCCTGCGCCGCTCGGCGTGAGCCAGATTACGGTCCCGACGGCCTCAGGACGATTGAATGCTGTTGCCAACGAAATCGTCACAATTGCTGGCCAGCTTGGCGGTTCCGCAACCAAGGGATTTCCGGACAAAAATCGCGTCAGCGTTCTTGTCGATCTCCCTTCGAATCAAGAGTCGGAATTTCGTGCTGCGCTTGGCTCAATTACCGGAGGCGCGCCGATCTCACCGGTGCCCTCGCCTGCTGAAACAGTCGCCTCCGGCTCAGAGAAGAAAAGCTTCGTTGTGGAAATTATCGAGGGCATGCCGGAGCAACACTAAGAGTTACTTCAAGCGCAAATGATGCGATGATCGCTGTCACGTTCGCCTTGCCGGCGGAAAGCTCAGGGTTTTTGAATCGCCTTCACAATCGAACCCGACGCGACCGAAATGGCGCCGCTACGATCCAAGGCAAGATCGACAACCGTGCGATTGAGATCTTTCACACCGGAGTTGGAGAAAGGGTCTGCCGACAGCGGATGGCGCGGTTCCTTCAAGATCGGCAATTCGACTGCTTAATCAGCACAGGATTCGCAGGCGCGCTTAACGATCAATTGAACGTTGGTGATCTCTTACTCGCGCAAAACTTCTCGACGGCCGAATTGAGCAAGGCGCGCTCTTTGTTGGTAAATCTGCCGATCTATGTCGCCAATCTTCTGACTGTGCCGTCGGTGATCGATTCCAACGAAGAGCGAAACAAAATTGCGCGAGCCACAGGCGCAGCGGCAGTGGATATGGAAACGGAGTTCATCGCGCGCGCTTGCGCCGAGCATGGCGTTCCACTGCTTTCGCTCCGCGTGATCAGCGACACGCCACGTCAACGTTTTCCAGCGCCGGCGCACGTTTTGTTCAATATCGAACGCCAACGAACCAGCGTGCTGAGGGCGGTGCTGTATCTCTGTAAGCATCCCACGCGCCTGTGGGGATTAATTCGCTTTATGAGTCAGATCACTCGGGCACGCGAGACATTGACGGAGGCACTTGTAGCTGTAGTCAGGGCTCTGTAGGCCGTCGACATTTTCTCGTTTCTTTACCTGAGCGGCCACAGGCCGGTGGCTACTGATTCTGCGCAGGCTCGATGTGAACAAGCACATCGGCCACACGCGAATCGTTCTGCTGGATTGCCGCTTTGACTTGATGCGCAATCTCATGTCCCTCGCGCACGGAAATGCTGTCCTTAACGCCGACGTGAAGATCGACATAAAACTCGAGCCCCATTTTGCGCACCCGGCATTTCTCAACCTCCATGACCCCGGGCACCGATCTCGCTGCCCTGCGAATAGACCTGACGATCTTACCGCCTGGCGCCGTATCCATGATCTCGTACAACGCGGGGCGCAGCAGACGGTAGCCATTTGCGCCAATCAGCGCGCAGGCAAAGAGCGCAGCCCAGTCGTCGGCGCTTTGCCATGGCTCCCCGCCGACGAGCGCAACCGAAATACCGATGAACGCGGCAACGGAAGTGATTGCATCAGTGCGATGATGCCATGCGTCGGTTTGCACAGCGGTACTTTCAACATTCCGGCCGAACCGAATGACATATCGATACAAAGTTTCCTTCACAATCACAGCTACGATGAGGACCACGAGCGTGTAAGGCGCAGGTCCATGATGCGGCAGAAAGATTTCGCGCACACTTTGAATGGCCAGGCCAAGCGCAGCAGCCAGGACACCGATCGCGACGATCACTGCGGCAATCGGCTCCGCTTTGCCATGACCGTAGGGATGAGTCGGATCCGGCGGACGCGCTGCAACTTTTAAACCGCCCCAGATCACAATGGAACCGCCGACGTCCATCGCGGATTCAATTCCATCAGCGATCAGCACATACGCGTTACCGAAAAAACCGGCGACAATTTTTACCGACGCCAGCATGATATTAACGGTGAGACCAAACAGTGCGATTCGCGCGCCGATTTGCAGATTAATTGCGGAAGCGTGAGGATGTCGTTCCGGGGACATTGATGAATAAAACTATAAGCGCAGCGGTTTACCAAACGCACGGAAATCCAGCGGATGTTTTGAACATCGAGACACAGCCCTGGCCGACACCGGCGTCGGACGAAGCGGTCGTGCAAATGCGCGCCGCGCCGATTAATCCAGCAGACCTGAACCAGATCGAGGGAAAATACCCGATTCGGCCACAACTTCCGGCGACGCCAGGATTCGAGGGTGCGGGTGTAGCTGTCGATCTTGGCAAGAGTGTGAGAGACCTTACGATTGGCGCCCTCGTGATCCTGCCGCACAATCTCGGGACGTGGCGCGACGCTGTTGCCGTGAAAGCGAGTGAGTTGGTGACTGTTCCGCCGGAGATCGGTCCGGCTCATGCCGCAATGTTAAAAATAAACCCGATGACGGCCTGGCGTTTGCTGCATGATTATGTCGATCTAAAAACTGGAGACTGGTTGATTCAAAACGCCGCGAATTCCGCCGCCGGCCGGGCGGTGATCCAAATCGCGCACGATTTAGGTTACAGAACCGTAAACGTCGTTCGACGTGAGGAATTGATCGATGAACTGCGCGCGGAAGGCGGTGACGTGGTGCTCGTCGATGGAGAAAATCTTCGTGACGAAGTAAAAAATGCGACGAACAGTGCCCCCATTCCTTTGGGACTAAATGCTGTCGGCGGCGACAGCGCATTGCGCCTCGCAAATTGTCTCGCGCCGGGATCCACGGTGGTGACCTTCGGCGCGATGAGCTTGCGGCCACTGAAAATTCCAAATGGCCTGCTCATTTTCAAAGACCTGCGCTTCCGGGGGATTTGGATTAACAAATGGTACAATAACGCGACGGTGGACGAACGAATGGAAGCTTTTCGACAGCTTTTCGAAATGGCGAAGCGCGGACTGCTGAAAACGAAAATGGAAAAGGCGTATCCGCTAAGCGAAGCCAAAACTGCCGTTGCACATGCCGCGCAAGGAAAGCGCAGCGGCAAAATCATCTTCGAATTCGGCGCGTGATTGTAATCGTTGTTGGCGCGGGCATTAACGGCGTTACAGCTGCGATTGAACTAAAGAAGCGCGGCCACAACGTGATTCTGGTCGATCCGGGACCGCTGCCGCATCCGCTGGCCGCGTCTACGGACATCAGCAAAGCGGTTCGAACCGCCTACGGTGCAGACGAAGAATATGCCGCGCTTGCGGAACGCTCTATTCCACTCTGGCGTGAATGGAATCGAGAGTTCGGCACTGAGTTGTATCACGAAGTCGGCTTCTTGTTTCTGCGGCAGCAGCGAATGCAACCCGGCGATTTTGAATTCGAGAGTTTAAGAGTGCTGAAGCAACACGGCCGCAAAGTTAAGCGCATCGATTCAGCGACCTTGCGCGAATGCTTTCCAGCGTGGAACGCAGAACGTTATTGCGATGGCGTTTTCGAGCGACAAGCCGGCTACGTTGAGAGTGGACGCGTGGTCGCGCTGCTCGTCGAGCGGGCAAAATCGCTCGGCGTCGAATCACGCGAAGGTAGCCAATTTACCGGTTTGGATGAAAGCGATGGACGTGTGAAGGGTGTTCTCCTCGATAATGGACAACGAATCCGGGCCGACCTTGTCGTAATGGCCGTCGGCGCCTGGACGCCGTACGTTCTGCCTCTCACGCAAAAATTTCTTCGCGCAACCGGGCAGCCGGTTTTTCATCTCAAACCGATTCAGCCGGAACTTTTTGCATCTGAGTGTTTTCCGGTTTTCGGCGCAGATATTTCGACAACCGGCTATTATGGCTTTCCGCTTAACCGCGAGGGAGTCGTGAAAATCGCAAATCACGGGCCGGGCCGGGAAATGTCGCCGGAATCTTCCGAGCGCGCAGTCACCCCGCAGGAAGAAAAAGATTTGCGCGAGTTTTTGTCGTGGACATTTCCCACGCTCACTGACGCGCCGATTGTCTATAAGCGCATTTGTTTTTACTGCGACACACGCGATGGACATTTTTGGATTGCCCCGGATCCGGAACGCCCCGGTTTAGTTGTCGCAACTGGCGATAGCGGACATGGATTTAAATTCGCGCCGGTGCTGGGAGAGATCGTTGCAGACGCTGTCGAAGGCAAATCCAACCCCCTGTTGGAAAAATTTCGCTGGCGCCCGGAGATACGCCCGGGAGAAACCAAAGAAGCTGCGCGATTTACTCCAGATCTGTAGCGGTGGTCTGCGACCGTCCAACAATGCGCCGCTCACAGAGCGCCGCTACATTACATCGGCGCGCCCGACGGTCGCGCCCTACCCTTTGTGCGCGGCTTCTTTTTTTCTCTGACGCTTGAGCAATGTGATTTGTTTGATCCGCGCGGAATCAGATGGGCTCCAGGTCGCCACATCAGGATCGTCCTTAAAGGCGTTATGGACGAGGCGCCGCTCATACGAATTCATCGGCTCGAGTTGAAGCGAGCGACCGGTGATGCGCACGCGATCGGCCAATTCTCGCACGCGCTGCACGATCCGATCTTCGCGCATTGAGCGGTAATGTTCGCAATCGACAATCACTTTTTCGGCATCTTTGTCTTTGGCCTGCAGCAGCCGATTCAATAAGAACTGGATGGCCTCGAGTGTTTCGCCATCCCGGCCGATTAAGCGGCGGCTTTCTTCGGTGTAAATTTGGAGGGTCAAGTTGCCGCCTTCATTCTTCATCTCCTCGATTTGCACGACGAAACCCAGATAACCGAGCATGGTGTCGAGTAATTCTTTCGGTGTCATCATCGTTTCCGTTTTCCGGCTAACGCAACTTTTTCGAGCTTCGGCATGGGTTGATTCTTGTTCTGATAAAATTGCAAAATACTGAAAAGATTTTGAGCGGTGTAATACAATGCCAGAGCAGCCGCAAAATTGTAGCAGATAAATAAAAAGATCAACGGCGTGAACATCATCACCCGCCGTTGCGTTGCATCGCCGGTCTTTGGCGTCATGGCCATGAGCCAAATCTGGGTCGCAGCCATGCAGAGGGGGATGATGTTGATCGGGATCGACCAGCCGAGCAAAGACAGGTGCGCTACCGTGTCGGGTTGAGAAAGATCCCTTACCCACAAAAACTTTGCATTCCGCAATTCAACTGCCTGACTGAGCATTTTGTACAGACCGAAGAAGATCGGAATCTGGATTACCATCGGCAAGCAGCCGCCCACTGGGTTGATGCCGTACGATTTGTAAAGTTTCATGACCTCCTGGTTCATCCGGGTGGGGTCATCTTTGTATTTCTCACGCAGCTCCTGCATTTTCGGCGAAAGCGCAGCCATCTGCCGCATCGAGCGGTTGGCTCTATTTTGAATCGGCCAGAGCCCAAGCTTGATAATCGTGGTCAGAGCAAGAATGGCAGCGGCATAATTTCCCAGCCAGCTGTGCAGCAAGTTCATGAAGTTGAGCAGAAACTGACATACGATTTTGAATATCCCGAAATCCATGATCTCGGCTTCGTTGTTCGGAAGTTGCGCCAGGCGATGATAGAGTTTTGGCCCGGCATAGATTTGAAAGCGCGCGTTGTAGCTTTGCCCAGGCTGCAGTTGAAAGCCTGGCATTCCCAACGCCCCCTCGACTCCAAGCAGTTTTTGGTCAGGCGCTTTCCTGATAAAAGGATCGCGCGGCGCGCTGTCCCATGCCGAGAAATCCGCCACCCCCACCAAACCAGCCAACGTCGACGCCCTTCGCCTTTCCAGCGATGCACCACACAAGGCGCGTGTAATAAGGGTAATCCCTCGGGTGAATCGGGGCGGCGGAGCCGAGCGCAACAAAGTAACCGGAATTTACGTACAGTTGTGAGCCGCCATTCAGAAGATCGACATCCATTTCAACGACAAAGTTGTCTTTCTTCTCCGTGGTCTGCGGGAAGAGAAACTTTTTCCGAATCGTAATTTGCTCGGGCGTGGTACGCTCGAATTGGACCGCTGAATTCGACTGCGGAGACGCCCTAAACTCGGGAAGCGCGAGCGCCCCCGGTTGATCACTTATTACGCCAATGGGCGTGTGTTGCGGCGAATTTAGAACCACACGCTTGCCGCCTTCTGCGATTTGATTAAGCAGAACCGCTTCGCTAATACCACCGCCTCGATTTGTGAAGCGGAGTTCAACGTCCGAATTGCGCAGCGTCTCTATTTTCTCGGGAAAGCTTGGCGCCGTTTCCGTAGCTTTCGATGCCGGAGCCGCGAGGGCCGCAGGCGTCGAAGCACTAACGGAGGCCGTCGGGACTGGAGAAACCTGCTGCGGTGCGGCCGTAATCGGAGCGCGGCTTGGTGGCGTCTGTTTTACCAAATACAGTTCCCACAAGACGAGTCCAATCACGCAAAGAGCAACGACAATCCACGCGGTTCGATCCATAAAAAGTCATGCCGAAGCGGCTATTCACAGGCGCACCGGCTGGTCGTGCGACGCACCACACGATTGCTCCGCGGCGGGACCGGATCGTACCCAGCCCCGCCCCACGGTTGACACCGCGCTAATCGCTTCAGGCTGAGCCAGCTTCCGCGAACAACACCATGGATCTCAATCGCTTCCAAAAAATACGCCGAACAGCTTGGTGCGAATCGACAGCCCAACCCGGGTCCGCCGAGCAAGCCGAGGAGCGGCGACAGTGTGAATTGGTAAAGCCGAATGAAAAAGCGAAGCAATCCGAGCATCAGAGCGCTAGGATAGAAGCGCGTTTTGCCAGACGCAACCACTCATCTTCCAACGCGCGATAACCAGCGCTCCCAGCATCGCGCCTGGCGATGAGCACAATCCAAAAGTCCTCTCGCAGATCGTGCTGGTGCTTGCGCACAATTTCCCGTAGGCAGCGTCGAATACGGTTGCGAATGGTTGCGGTGCCAATAGCTCGCGTAGTGATAAAACCGGCGCGCCATGGACCGGCATTTTTCATCGCGAGCACGCTGAGCGTAATCAACCTTCCACGCTCTGCGTAACCATGTTGTTTCACACGCTCGAATTCCGACGTTCGGGTTATGCGACGGCTTTTCGGGAATGAAAGCGAGCCTGTTCCCAGCATATATATGTTATCGATGTAGCGATTGCGTAGCAGACCGGGTTACGCCGGTCGTTACAGCAAACGCCTTCCCCAAACCAATTCAGGAGAGCACTCTGCAAATACAGGGCGACCGAAGAGCTAGGGAGTTGGCGAAGAAGTCGTGGCGCTGGACTCGGTCGCCGTCTCGCCGGCCCCCGAAGAAGTCGCATCACTTGTGGTGTCCGTTTCCACGTCGCTGCCAGATGAAGACATCGCTTCACTCGCTGGATCCATCTCCGTCTCGCCGTCGGCTAAAGGCGTCGCATCAATTGTGGTGTCCGTTTCCACCTCGCTGCCAGATAAAGGCGTCGCATCAGTCGTTGTCTCTGCCTCCGCCTCGCCCCCGGCTGAAGACGTCGTGCTAATCATTGTGTTCATCTCCGTCTCACTACTGGATGAAGGCGTCGCATCAGTCGCAGTCGTTGTATCTGCCTCCGTGTTGTCGCCGGCTGAAGGCGTCTCATTGATCGTTCGGTCCGTCTCGGTTTCGCTCGACGTAGCTGGAGCTGGATTCATCACGGTCGTGTTGCTCTCTTTATTCTCTGCAGGAGGATTGACCCTGGTCTGTTTTTGTTCACAACCTACAAGCAATGCGGCGCCAGCGGCGATGAGTATGTATTTCCTCACAGGCTAGGAATTCGGTCCCACTCGAAACAAATTCGCGAGAAGACTTTGGAAAATGAAGCGCCCGGGAAACTCAGGGAGTCGGCGAAGAAGTCGTTGTCGTCGACTCCATCTTCGTCTCACTGCTCGGCTTCGATTCGTTGATGGTCGTGTTAGACTCGGTCTTGGTCGAAGTGGCAGGTGATGGATTTACCACGGTGGTGTTGCTCTCTTTTTTCTCGCCAGGTGGATTCGTTACGGTCGTCTCCTTTTGTTCGCAAGCCGACAGCAATGCTAACCCAACGAGTAGACAAATATATTTCTTCATACGTATAAATCGAATTCCCGAACGAATTTAGCCGTAGGCTAAGGAGTCGGCGACGGCGAACTTGTTTCCGCCGGGCTCGTAGTTGTGGTTGTTGTTTCCGCCGGGCTCGTTGTTGTAGTTGGTGCTTCCGCCGTAGCCGTGGCTGTTGGGCTTGCCGCCGCAGGCTCGGTCGTTTCGGTCTTTTGCTCACACGCCGCCAGGAGCGCGGCACTGGCCAGGATGCAGATGAATTTTTTCATAGTGATAGTTGGAAAGGGCATATTGCTTTAATTGATTAATCGGGGCAAGGCTCTTTTTGGCCCTGTCGCAATTTCTTTTTCAGCGGCAAATCGTTGATAATCGTGGACTAAAGGGGGGCGTCGTATCGGAGGCCATGCGCCTCTGCCACCGCCCGGCAGGTCAGCTGTCCATCGCGTGTATTGATTCCACCAATCAGGGCGGGTTGTTTTTTGCATGCACCCTCCAGACCCAGATCGGCAAGCAATTCGACATAACGATAGGTGACATTCGTAAGGGCTTGTGTGGCCGTGCGTGCATAAGCCGCCGGCATATTCGCGACGCAATAATGGGTTACACTTTCTTCTATATAAACCGGATCGAGATGAGTCGTTGGTCGTGAAGTTTCAGCACAGCCCCCTTGGTCAATCGAGATGTCCACCAGCACGCTGCCCGGCTTCATTTTTTTTTTGGCCCCGGGCAGAAGCACCGCACCGATCAACAGATCGCAGCCCGGCATTAGATCGTTTAGGTTCGCTTCGTTCGAATAAAGCGTGTGTGCATTTTTCATGGTCATATCGAGAAAGCGCATTCGATCGAGATCGACATCCAGGATTTTTACATCTGCGCCGAGACCAGTCGCCATCCGCGCCGCGTTAACGCCAGACGTTCCACCGCCAAGCACAACAACACGCCCAGGCAAAACGCCCGGTACGCCGCCAAGCAGCACGCCACTGCCCCCGTTGTGTTTCGCTAGGAAATATGCGCCCATCACCACCGACATTCGGCCCGCGATCTCGCTCATCGGCTCCAGCAGTGGCAACCGGTTATTGACCTGGATGGTTTCGTAGGCAACTCCAGTCACGCCCGATTTCAGCAACGCTTCTGTGAGCGGTTTGCTGGCGGCCAGATGCAAATAGGTGAAAAGAATCTGTCCTTTGCGTAACAGCGAAAACTCCGCTTCCAACGGCTCTTTCACTTTCACAATCATTTCGGCACGCGAAAAAACGTCTTTCGCCTGATCGACGATCTCTGCGCCAGCTTTCGCATATGTTTCGTCTGGATAACCGGAACCGGCACCGGCGTTTTTTTCCACCAGCACCGAATGACCGTGCCGAGTGAGTTGATTCACGGCAGAAGGCAGCAACGCGACGCGCTGCTCCTGCTCTTTTATTTCTTTCGGGACGCCGATGATCATCGGAGAAGTGATAAGTTACCGGTAGCGAGTGACAAGCTAAAACGGAGGAAGTGAACCCGATTCATCTCGTCCGCGCAGCTGTAGCTGGCTCCGACGCAGCGACGGCTCGCCATTCGTCGCCAATCACTAATTCAGCGATGGATCATCCGGCGCCATTGCAAGCATTTTATACCACGGCCCCAAGCGGCGCATGATGTCGAACCAAAGTTTCGGCAAGCGATCGAGCTTGATCACGGAGCGACTAGGTTTTTGCACGAGCCAGGCCTTCTGTTTCATTTCGGCCTCGAGCTGACCCGCACCCCATCCCGCATAACCTACAAACGCGCAAATCGAGCTCGGTTTCTGACCAGCCGCCTTGCTCGATTGCAGCAAATCGACGTTGTGATTGAGATTGAGCCCTTCGCCTTTTTCCCACTCAAACGCTGCAATTATGAGCTGATTTTTTCCAACCGGTCCGCCCAGAAAAACAGGCACATTCTCCAGTCCTTCGGGCGGTGTTTCACTTACAAGTTCGGCCACTTGTTTGTCGAGCGGGCGATTAATGATGACACCGAGTGCGCCGTCGTCTGGATCATGCGCAGAAATGAACAGGACCGTGCGTCGAAAATTTGGATCGAGCAAGTTGGGATGAGCGACAAGCAATGAACCGGCGAGACTCCGCGGCGTTTCGCCGCCCAAATTGCGCATGCAAAACTAGAACCCTCCAAGTGAGAACGCGCAAGCGCCACCTTGCGTTTGATCATACAAGGCGCCGAGATTTAAGCGGTGAGTGCAAAAGATCGACATCTTCTTTGTGATCCCGGTAACGCTTTGGATAAGTTCACGCAAAAACTTGTTGCCACCAGCCTCAAGCTCGTTTACTAGCGTCGAAGTTTTCCACGATTGTTCTGGGGGGAACAGCCGCCCTTCACGTCCATCGGGCGTGGGGGGCGGTACTTTTTTGCGGTAACTCTGAGCCGTATGAAAAAAAAATCTGCGGGAGAGGCACGATTTTCGTGGCCGATCGCTTTCGCTTTAATCGCGCTCATGGTCGCGTCCGTCGCGGTGGTCCTTTTTCTGCGTTTGGAGAGTTGGCCCGCACGCACAGCGAAACAAAGCACCGCCGAACTCGAACGGCTTGGGAAAGATTTACGTTCGGCTTTTGTCGACATCGCGCATTTGCAGCCGCGAATCATGATCAACAACCGCGTCTATATGGAACAAACAACGCCAGTGAGCGAGCTGGTGGTTCTTTCGCGACGGGTCGAGGTGGAACATGAATTCTTACATACCTGGATGGGCAGCTCGAAACGCGTCAAGCTGCACGGGACATTTACGGTTAAAGCCGGCTTCGATTTGCAGCAGAACCTATTAATCGATATTCGACCCGACCAAATCGTCATCCAGCTGCCGCATGCTCGGATTCTCGACGTCACACAGGACCAGGTGGAAGTTCTCGCCTTTGAAAATGGCTTTTGGAATCGAATTTCGGGAGACGATGTCCAAAACGAATTGTCGATCTTGCCTCAACTCGCACGGGAAAAAGCAGCGGAAACGGGTTTATCGGTCGAAGCCGAACGTGCGTTGCAAAAACAACTCGACGAGCGGATTCACACGCCACAGCCGCTTCGATTGATTTTCACAAGCACAGTCAAGAGAGACTAGTGAATGGCAATCAGTCACAAATGCCGCGTATAGTTGCTCTCCACCAACCCCAGTCACCATTCACTCGTCAGGCCGCCAGTTTACGGATAAAGGAATGACGTGTCGTGGAGAACAAGACTTTTGCTTGGCGCTCTGTTCGCCCTGTTGGCAGTGCTGATCGTAATTTGGTTTACGCCATTCGCCGTTTCTAACGGCATCCGTCTGTGGGTTTGGTGGAAGGGGCGGCAAGAAGGATTCATTGTCAAAATCGACAAGATCGACGCGCCGTTTCTCCGTCCGGTCACGCTCCGCGGCCTGAAGGTCACAAGTACGTCGGGCAACGCATTCCGCATCGAGCTGAGCGCAACGCAAGCGAGCGCCGCCTTAAACCTTAAGAGTATCCTGCTTAGCATGGGCGGCCGAGCCATCCGCAGTATCTCGATTCAACAACTGCGTGGTGAGCTGCGGCACAGCAATCCAGCCGGACGAGCGATAACCCCGCGGGGGTGGAGGACGATGCAGACGTTGCTTCCCCAGAATCTCACGATCGATAGTGCAAAGGTGCGCGTTGAAGATGGGCCAACCGTAATGTTGCTGCGAAATGCCTTCCTCTCGGCGAGCGAAATCGAAGCGGGGCGTTTTTACGCCGACGAAGTCATGATCGCGTCGCCCTGGTTTCGCCAAACATTTTCACAGCTGCGCGGTGCAACCAGCTGGCAGGGCAATCGCCTGACGGTCGCCGCTCTTAGGTTAACGCGAGGCTTCGACCTCCAATCCATCACGGTTGATTTGTCCCGCATTGAAAGACGACGCATCGGCTTGGAATTTGATGTCGACGCATTCGGTGGAAAACTTCGCGCAAGCGCTTCGCACGAGTGGCGTTCGCCGCATTTCAATTGGAAGTTGGCGGGCTCAGCCACTGACATTTCTCTCGCACAAACGTCGGAGGCGCTCGGATTCACTGATCGCGTTGACGGTTTGCTTCACGCCTGCAATTTCAGTCTTCGCGGAAATCCTGGTGAACCGGCTCGCGCGACTGCGTCGCTCTGGACTGAACTAACCGGGCTTACCTGGCGCGACCGGACAGCCGAAGCGATCATGCTCGGCGCCGCGCTCTACAATCGGCAGATCCAGCTCCAGCAGCTTTACATCAAACAAAGAACAAACCAACTCACTTTGAGCGGCGAAGCTTCTTTCCCTTCTAACTCATCGGACTGGTTGAGTCCGGATTTTCGCGGAGATATCTCCGCATCAATCAATAATCTCGGCGATTTCGCCAGTCTGTTCGGCGCAGATCCTGGTGCCTTCGCTGGGAAGATTGCAATCGAAGGAGCAATGAACGCCCGCGATCGAAAAATCGGCGGACACATCACCGCCAGTGGCACATCACTCCGATTTTTCACAACCTCCGTCGATGCATTGAACGCGAAGCTCAACTTGAAAGCAACGGAGTTAGAATTTGAACAGTTGGAACTCAACCGAAAAAGCGATTTCGCGCGCGCGCAGGGAAAAATCGACCTGTCACACGAGCACAGCTATTCCGGTATGCTCAATGCCACCATCGCTAATCTGGCAGAGTATTTGTCGATCTTTCGCGGCCCTGGCGAAAACAATATCAAACCGGCACCAGCTGATATTCAGGTAAAGATTGATTCCAGTAACTGGGACGCGCGTGGCACGATCGGTTTACCCGATTCGAGTTCGATTAATTTTACCGCCAGATTCCCTTTCCCCGTCGGGACGAACTGGAATGCATTTCTGACCTTTCCGCTCAATGTTACGCTTGATTTCCCGTCAATCTTTCTCGCCAACGCGCCTCAATTTTTTCATCCGGAGATTTTCCGCGACGGCATTCTTAGTGGAAAACTTTCTATCTCCGATACGCTGCGCCATCCCCGCATCGTTGGCGACGCGCAGTTGCTGAATGGAAAATTGCAGAATACTTCCCTGAATCTGACGGAAGCAAGTGGTCGCATCACTTTTGATGGAATTCGCGCGTCGCTGGATTTCTTCAATGCCGCAACGAAAGATCTCGATCTTTCATTTCGCGGGGACATTGATTTTCATGACACTAACGATCTTACGGTCGGGCTTGCCGCATCAGTGCCGATCTTTGATTTGAGACCGCGCACAATCCATTGCGTGAACAAGATCGAAATCGAATCCGTTGCCGAAACGCTTGCGCCTGTGGTCGCAGAACTTGAGTTTCGGGGAGGACTCTTCCGGTCCGATTGGACGATGAATTTGAAAGAGCCAATGGGGATTCAATCAGGTGGCACGTTGACCTTGAACGAAACAGCGCGAAAATTTTCGCTCTGTCTGGGAACGGGCATGGATGAAAAACCTTTGGTGCTTGGCGCGCATCCCCGTCCGGAGCTGGTTAAACCACGAAAACCCGCGAAACGACGTTAGCCATTTCGCTGTTCCGGCTTAGGCGTCACTAACCAGCGAGAAAGTTTTTCCTCGAGATCGCGGGTAAGATCGACACAAAAATCCGGCCCAACATCCAGATGCAAACAATTGCCGGTGGCCCGATCAAAGAGCAACCGAACGCGGCGACGGCCCGGTGAGCTGGCAAGAATCTGTCGAACTTCCCGCAATTCATTGCTCGTCGCCGCGGATGAAAACTGCAAAAACAAGGCCGGTTCTTGGGGTGCACTTGTCGATCCTTCGTTTACGGCCGTCCCATTCGCTTTTTCTCGCGCCAGTGTTGTCATGTTTTCGGCTGTAGCACGAACAGCATCGTCACGTTTATCAAGCGTGCCTCTAATTTCCACGACGCGGCCTGGCGCGAGCGCGTCTGCGACCTTCATATAAATCTCATTCCAGAGAACAACTTCGACTGTGCCGGTCAAATCTTCGACCCATACGACGGCAAACGGCTTGCCCTCTCTCCTCGTGAATTTTTTGTCGATCTGCACAAGTGCTCCGGCAATTTTAAACGACGCGCGGTCCTCAAGATCGCTTAACGACGCAATGGTTCGATAATTCTTGGTCGCGAAAAGATCGACATACGCGTCAAGAGGATGTCCACTGACATAAAAACCGAGCAGCTCTTTTTCATACGAAAGTTTTTCATGCTCGCTCCACGGCGTGATTGGTCGCTTTCTTGACGTTGTCGGAGTGGTCGCCTCATCGAACAGCGAAACCTGACCAGCAACACGGTCCCGCTGCGCCGACGCCGACGCACTTAACGATTGATCAATACAAGCGAAAAGTTCGGCGCGATCACGGCCAAGAAAATCAAAAGCGCCGGCTTTAATGAGGCTTTCCAACATTTTTCGATTAGCAACGCGCGAGTCGAGCCGGCTGCAAAAATCTTCCAGCGATCGAAAATCCCCTCGCTGTTCGCGCTCGCAAATGGCGGCTTCCATTACGCTTGTGCCGACGTGTTTGATGGCAGCGAGGCCATAGCGAATGGCATTATAGCTGCGATCGGTGATGGCGGAACTGTGGTCTGTGACTGTCCCGCCGTGGTCATCGACCCCAGCTACAGCAAATTCCGGAATGAATTTCAAACCGCTTTTGTTGATGTCCGGCGGCAGGATCGAGATGCCCATGCGCTTACATTCGCCGACAAACACCGAAATCTTTTCCGTATTATTGATTTCATTGCTGAGCAGCCCAGCCATAAATTCGACCGGATAATGCGCTTTCAAATACGCGGTGTGATAACTGATTAATCCGTAGGCCGCGCTGTGGCTCTTGTTGAATCCGTACCCGGCGAATTTCTCGAGCAGATCGAAAATTGCATTTGCTTTTTTTCCCGGAATTTTGTTCGTGCGGGCACAACCTTCGATGAAATTCTTTCTTTCTTTGGCCATCTTCTCCTTGTCCTTCTTCCCCATGGCCCGCCGCAGAAGATCGCCTTGCGCGAGCGAGTAGCCGGCGAGTTTGCTCGCTGCCGCCATGACCTGCTCCTGGTAGATCATGACGCCGTACGTATCGGCGCAAATTTCCTCGAGCAACGGATGTTCGTACCTGATCTTCATCAGACCTCTCTTGCGCTTGATGTAATCGCCGATCAGATCCATCGGCCCTGGTCGATAAAGCGCGATCAGCGCAATGATGTCGTCGATCTTGCGCACATCGAACTGTTTTGCCGTGCTGGTCATACCGCCGGATTCCATTTGGAAAAGGCCGATCGTTTCACCGCGGTTGTAGAGCGCAAATGAATCCGCGTCGTTTAATCGAATATTCTTCAGCGAAAATTCCGGCTCGCGTTTGCGGATCAATGCCAGCGTGTCTTCGATTACGGTCAAAGTTTTTAACCCGAGGAAATCCATTTTCAGCAAGCCGAGATCGTTGAGCGGCCCCATCGGATACTGGCTGATCACGTCGTTGCCCTTCACGTCGCGGCAGAGTGGGATGTAGTCAGTGAGATCGCGATCCGCAATCACGACACCGGCCGCGTGCACACCGGCATTGCGCGATAAGCCTTCAAGAATTTTGCCGTACTCAAACAACTGTTTTGTTTGCGGCTCGGTGGCGATGGCCCGCTTCAGTTCCAAGTTTTTCTCCGCAGCCGAATCGAGCGTAATGTTCAATTCGTTAGGAATCATCCTGGCGATACGATCGGCATCGCGGTAGCTCAGTCCCATTACGCGGCCAACGTCGCGGACCACGCTCTTTGCTTTCAATTTGCCGAAGGTAATGATCTGCGCGACGCGACGTTCGCCATATTTCTGCCGGACGTACTCCAAGACCTCGCCGCGACGCGCTTCGCAGAAATCGACATCAATATCTGGCGGAGAGATCCGATCCGGATTCAGAAACCGCTCGAAAATCAATCCGTACTGCAGCGGATCGATATCGGTAATACCAAGAACGTACGCAACGAGCGAACCCGCTGCCGATCCACGACCTGGCCCCACTGGAATACCGCGCTGCTTGGCGAAGTGAATAAAATCCCAAACAATCAGGATGTAACTGACGAATCCGGTTTTCTCGAGCACGCCAAGTTCGTAGTCGAGCCGCTGTTGTAGTTGATCATCCGTTTTCGCTCGGTCGCCGTAACGCTGCTGCAAACCTTTTGCGCAAAGATCGCGCAGAAAAGCGATGCGCGACGTTCCTTCCGGAACGGGATACTCGGGATATTTCGATTTCCCGAGTTCGATTTCCAAATTGCACCGCTCGGCAATTTTCAACGTATTTGCGATCGCTTCAGGAAAATCGCGAAAGATTTCGCGCATTTCCTCTGGGGATTTGAAATAGAGCTCCGGCTTGTAACGCATACGATTTTCGTCCTGCACCATTTTCCCGGTGCCGATACAAAGCATCACGTCGTGTGCGTCGTGATCGCTGCGTCGCAAGAAATGGACATCGTTTGCGGCGACGAGTCCGACGCCGAGGTCCCTGGCGATCTTAGGCAAAATGGAATTGCACTGGCGTTGCTCTTCCATCCCGTGGTCGTGCATTTCCATAAAAAAATTGTCTGCGCCGAGAATGTCGCGATATTCAGCGGCGCTCTGTTTGGCGATGTCGGTCTTGTTCGCTTGAATCGCGGAGTTCACTTCGCTGGCGAGACAACCGCTGAGTCCGATCAACCCGGCGGAATGCTGGGCGAGAAGTTCCTTGTCGATCCGCGGCCGGTAATGAAACCCATCGAGATGCGCGGTCGAGATCAGTTTGACCAGATTGTGATAACCGGTTTCGTCGCGCGCGAGCAATGTGAAGTGATAGGCCGATTCGCGCATCGAACTTGGCCGATCTTTATGCGAACGGGGCGCTATGTACGCTTCGCAGCCGATGATCGGTTTGATGCCCGAGCGCTTCGCTTCCTGATAAAATTCGATCGCGCCATAGAGATTGCCGTGATCGGTCATCGCCACCGCAGGCATCTCGAATTCGGCCGCCTTTTTCATCAGCTCTTTCATTCGAATCGCACCGTCAAGCAGCGAATACTCAGTATGAAGATGAAGATGAACGAAAGAGTCGCGGGGCATCGAGTTCAGTATAGGCGTCAAAAATATTTCGCAAATTTACCTGTGTGGGGAGTGCCGTGGAGCGTTGAAAGAGTTAAATAGTTAAAAAAGTTACATCGTAAATTGGGCAATCGCTGACCGTTGTAACGATGTAGCGATTTAACAATTTAACGGCCTCAAACAATGCTTGCATCGTTCGCCCGATGTTGTTATGAGAGCGCGTTCGCAGAGTTTGCATCGAAATGAAAAAACTGGAAGCGATTATCAAACCGTTCAAGCTCGAAGAGGTCAAAGAAGCGCTCGCCGAGCTTGGCATCGAAGGTATGACCGTCACAGAAGTGAAAGGGTTCGGGCGGCAAAAAGGGCACACCGAGATTTATCGCGGCAGCGAATACACCGTGGATTTTCTTCCAAAAGTGAAAGTGGAAGTCGTCCTGGCAGACGATCTGGTGGAAAAAGCGGTGAGCGAAGTGGTGCGTGCCGCCAAGACCGGCAAAATCGGCGACGGAAAAGTTTTCGTTCTCCCAGTGGAACACGCGGTGCGCATCCGCACCGAAGAGATCGGCGAGAAAGCGGTGTGATGCAGAAGTTGATAGTTGAGAGCTGATGGTTGAGAGAACTGTCAGCCTCGCACGCAACTATCATTTGCAAGACGTGGCAGCGCGCGAATTTTTGAAAATGCGATTTTTTATTTCTCTCAACTCTCAACCATCAACTAACAACTCCTGAATTATGGCCAACAAAAAAACTCCATCCGACGTCAGCAAAATGATCAAAGACCACGACGTAAAGCTCGTGGATTTCAAATTCACCGATCTCCCCGGGACCTGGCAGCATTTTACGACGACGCTCACCGAATATAACGACGATATTTTTACGGAAGGGCTCGGCTTTGACGGCTCAAGCATTCGTGGATGGAAAGTGATCAACGCATCGGACATGCTCGTGATTCCCGACCCGACGACGGCGTGGATCGACATCTTCAATGCCGAACCAACGCTCAGTTTGATTTGCACGATTGTTGATCCGATCACGCGCGAGCCGTACGATCGCGATCCGCGCGGCGTTGCCGAAAAGGCGGAAGCTTACTTACAAAGCACCGGCATCGCTGACACTGCGTTCTTTGGCCCGGAAGCGGAGTTTTTCATCTTCGACGATGTTCGCTTCGGCTACGCGACGAATTCGTCATTTCATCAGATCGATAGCGCCGAGGGCCATTGGAACAGCGCACGCGAGGAATTTCCGAATCTTGGTTACAAAATTCGCGCGAAAGAAGGTTATTTCCCTGTTCCGCCGATGGACACGTTGCAAGACATCCGCAATGAGATGGCGCTGGAACTGGAGAAAGCCGGCGTCCCGATCGATAAACAGCATCATGAAGTCGCTACGGCCGGGCAAGCCGAGATCGATGTGCGTTTCGCCCCGCTCAAAGTGATGGGCGACTCGATGCAGTATTACAAATACATCATTCGCAACGTCGCCAGGAAACATAATAAGACGGTCACGTTCATGCCAAAGCCGCTTTTTGCCGATAACGGCTCGGGCATGCACACCCACATATCGCTCTGGAAAAATGGTAAACCGCTCTTTGCCGGGAACGGTTACGCCGGTTTAAGTGAGGCGGCGCTCTTCTTTATTGGCGGGATTTTGAAGCATGCCTCCGCGCTCACCTGCATCACCAATCCGACCACGAACAGTTTCAAACGCCTCGTTCCCGGATTCGAAGCGCCGGTCAATCTCGCCTATTCCGCCCGCAATCGCTCCGCCGCCATTCGCATCCCGACTTATTCCGCCAGTCCGAAAGCGAAACGAATTGAATTTCGTACGCCCGACGCTTCCGCGAATCCATACATCGCGTTCTCCGCAATGCTGCTTGCCGGTCTTGATGGAATCCAGAACCGCATTGATCCGGGCGATCCGCTCGACAAAAATCTTTACGAGCTGCCGCCGGAAGAGCTGGCGCAAGTTGCGAGCGTGCCCGATTCACTCCGCGGCGCAATCGAAGCGCTCCAAGCCGATCATTCCTTCCTCCTACGCGGCGACGTCTTCAACGAAGATTTCATCGCCAACTGGATCGACATGAAACAAAAGGAATATGACGCCTTGCGTCTTCGCCCCCATCCCTATGAGTTCGCGATGTATTACAACTGGATCGACATGAAACAAAAGGAATATGACGCCTTGCGTCTTCGCCCCCATCCCTATGAGTTCGCGATGTATTACGACGTGTGATCTGGGGATCGTAGGCATCTGGCGTGCTGTCGTTCGCCGGAGATTACGACCAGAATTAGACGAAAACATGTTCGTGACCTTTTACGAACATTCGCCTAATCATAGTTAGATGCTTATACCGTCGTGTATCTCTTCCGTGTAATTTGATCCCATGGCTGACTTTGCTCGCGTGTGGGAGGTAGTACAAGTCTTCCCTCGGTATGCCTGGTACGAGAAGGTGGCGCTCGTTGTTGGTCTACCAATTGTGCTCTATACCGCTTATTTAGTCACTGTAGGCAGACCACAGTTGACAGTATACCAACTAACACTAGAGCCATCGCTAATGCAGAATGGTTCAAGCGATCTGATGCCGGATGGCTTGATAGTCATCATGATGGAAGTAGTCAACAAGACCTCACCAGCCGCCGAGGTTCACAACATTCAGGCCGAGATCAGTATTGATCGTCGACACATTGTAAGTGCCACGAAAGAACCCGACGGGCCAGATGCTGCGCCGGGCTTCGTTCGATACTTCTTCAATTTGCCTCTCCTGTACAAAGATACCGGATCGCGTTTGATTATGTGGCGGCTCACGTCGCCTTCTGTCGGAGAGAAGATTTCAATTTGGAGCAAGGTCGTGGCGTCCGAGGTTAACTGGCGAACTCGTCGATATGACCTAGAAAATGACGGAAAGAATATTTTGATTCGCGGGTTGTGAATGGCTCATCCGCATCTAACCAAGCGCTGGAGCCAACCGCGAGCCGTTCCGATGCGTAGCTTTATGTCGATCTTTCACACTTTGATTCCTGCGATGCGCGCTCCCGCTCGCGGTGGCTCAGCTTGTTCTCGTTAGGTACTGTGAGCGCGCCATCTGAGCCGAGATTCCTGTCGCTGGATTTGCAAGGGAAGAATGTCACTCGCGCCTGGATGGCGGCGAGCATTTCAGCTGGTCTTTCCCTTATCTTCGGTGCACTCGCGGCCGCAGGTGTTCTAGCCGCGCCGGGTCTCGATGCATGGATACTCATTGATGCTGCCATTTTGGCGGCTCTCGCGTACGGCGTCTGGAAGCGCAGCTGTGTTTGCGCGGTCCTTCTGCTCGTCTACGGCGTCGGGAACGAGATCTACATGGCACTGGCGGGAGAGCGCTTTTCAATTTTGCGGCTTGTGTTCATCTACTTTTACTTCCGAGGTGCGATTCAGATTTTTCGCGATCGGAGCGTGCAGCCGGCAAACACCTAACCAATCGATGAAGCCAACGGCCCCATTGCGGTACAACTTCAGTGAGCTTGCCACAACACCCTGCCGTGGCTTATCTTGGTCTCGTTAGGCGTATGGCAAGCGCAATCGAGGGCGGGTGTTTATGCGGAGGCGTCCGCTATCGTCTACACGTTAGGCCAAAGCAGGGGAGTGACTGCCATTGCGAAGATTGCCGGCGGGCTAGTGCTGCTCCGTATGTGACTTGGTGTAGCGTTCCCAGCAA
>WNGK01001260.1_pt1 | contig 50381 bp, 52 predicted proteins | sample 5400601 | NCBI WGS metagenome assembly WNGK01 (sample SAMN13153376, study PRJNA577476) | soil metagenome | isolation source: 60 cm soil or saprolite under Garry oak tree replicate 1 | place: USA:California | collected 2016-06-15 | reverse complement strand
GGCCCCGCCGGCGCCTCATGTTCGAGGGGTCGGAACTTGTTACAGTTCGCCGCGAGGGTTCCGCCTGGCAAGTTGATCCGAGCAGTTCCCTCCCCGGCCTCGGGGCCGGCCCCCGGCGCCGTGGATGTCCGGGATGGCTGGGAAAGGAGGGGATTGCTCGTGGCAACTGGCGTCGTGAAGTGGTTCAGCACCGAGAAGGGGTACGGCTTCATCTCCCAGGAGGGTGGGCCCGACGTGTTCGTGCACTACTCGGCCATCGAGGGGGCGGGCTACCGGAACCTCGAGGAGAACCAGAAGGTCGAGTTCGACGTCACCCAGGGACAGAAGGGCCCCCAGGCGACGAACGTCCGGCCCGCCCCGTAGACGAATCCTGTTTCGAACCCGGGTCGAAACGAAGAACGGACCCGCCGCGGCACACCGCGGCGGGTCCTCTCTTGCGGGCATCGCCCTCCCCGGCTCCCGTGGGCGGGGGAGGCCGCTCGGGCCCGGGAGCCGGGGGCTGGCCGGCCTCCGGCACCACCCGATGGCCCTCATAGTATGGAACGGCCGGGCCGCGGACGGGAGCACCTTGGCCGGACCGACCAGCGGCCCGTCCGGATCCGAGCCGAAGCGACCGATCCGGGCACCGGCGCCGCTCCGGTACGCTGCCCCGGACATGGACGAGCCCCACATCCCCCGGCCCGGGGGGCGCCGGGCGTACTGGCTCCGGGAGGCCCTGGCCGCGGATCCCGGGCAGCCCTGCCCTCCCCTGGAAGGTCGGGTGAGCGCCGACGTGGTGGTGCTGGGCGGCGGCTACACGGGGATGTGGACCGCCTATCAGGCGACCGAGCTCGACCCCGGGGTCCGGGTCGTGCTGCTGGAACAGGACATCTGCGGGGGCGGGCCGTCCGGCCGGAACGGTGGATTCGTCACCGGCTGGTGGGACGAGCTTCCGGCGCTGGTTCGGATGCACGGCGAGGTCGGCGCGGTGGAGGCGTGCCGGGAGGTTGCCGGAAGCGTCCGGGCCATCGGCGACTGGTGCGATCGCCACGGGGTCGACGCCTGGTACACGCCGGGCGGATACGTTTCGGTCTCCTCGAACTCGGCCCAGGACGGCGGGTGGCGTCCGGCCACGGACCTGGCCGACCGGCTCGGCGTGGGGGACCGCTACGTCGAACTCTCGCCCCAGGAGGTCGGGGCGAGGTGCCACTCGCCGGCGTTCCGCGGCGGCGTCCTGATGCCCGACGGGGCCACCGTCCAGCCGGCCCGGCTGGCCCGAGGCCTCCGCCGGGTCCTCCTGGACCGGGGGGTTCGGATCTTCGAGGGATCGCCGGTCAGGCGGTTCCGGGCCGGGCCCCCGGCGGTGGCCGAGACCTCGAACGGTTCGGTGGAGGCGGACCAGGCGGTGCTCGGCCTGAACGCGTGGGCCGGAGCGCTGAGGGAGTTCCGCCGGTCGCTGGTCACCTGGGGCAGCTACATCGTGCTGACCGCCCCGGCGCCGGACCGGCTCGAGGCGATCGGGTGGACGGGCGGAGAGTGCGTGAGCGACGGGCGCTCGGCGGTTCGGTACTTCCGGACCACCCCCGACGGCCGCATCGCCATGGGCGGCGGGGGCGGCCGGGCCGGGGCCGCCGGGCGGATCGGCCTGGTGTTCACCCACGACCTCGAATCGGCCCGCCGGGCCGCGGAGGGGCTGTGGCGGTTCTTCCCCTCGTTCCGGGACGTCGCCCTGGAGGACGCGTGGGGCGGGCCCATCGACATCTCCGGAACGCATCTGCCCGTCTTCGGGACGCTCCGGCCGGGGAACGTCCACTACGCCCACGGCTACACGGGGAACGGGGTGGCGCCGGCGCACCTGGCGGGGCGGGTCCTGGCGGCGCTGGCGCTTGGGCGTGACGACCCGGTCACGCGGCTGCCCCTCGTCGGATCGAGGCCGAAGCGGTTCCCGCCCGAGCCCGTGCTGTCCCCGGCCACGTGGCTGGTCCGGGAAGCCATCGTCCACACCGAACGGGCCCAGGAGGACGAACGCAAGCCCAACCCGGTGGCCGGGTTCGTGGCCAGGATGCCGCGGCGCCTGGGCTACCGGCTCGGACCGGAGTGACCCGGGTGAGCGGAGGCGCCGGCGATCCATGATCGAACCCCTTCCCGGGCTTCCCCGATCCGGGGCGTTCGGCTATCGTGTCGGCCGTGAACGCCCACGCTCTCACCCAGGTCGGCTTGGTCGTGGCCGGCCTCGGCGCGCTGTCGTTCGTGTGGGGCGCCGCGATCATGGTGGCGGCGAACCGCTCCTATCACGGGCCGACCGACAGCCAGCACCGCAACGAGAAGATGGCCCATCTGATCGGTTCCATCCTGCTGGCCGTGGGGTTCGTCATCCAGCTCGTGGCGCTGGTGGCGCGGTGACGCCCGCGACCGCGGGGTCGCCTGGCCGGACAGGGGGTCGAACATGAAGCGCTGCCCGTACTGCGCCGAGGAGATCCAGGACGAGGCGATCAAGTGTCGCTACTGCATGAGCGATCTGCGCGTCTCCCCCACGGATCCCGCCACGGCCGGACCGTCCGCCCCGGCCACGAGTCCGACCCCCCCGACCTCGGCTCCCCCCGCGGTGCAGGGGCCCGAGGCCTTCGCCGCTTCCACCACGCCCCCCCAGGCCGCTCCCGGAGCCGGGCCCCGGGTCGGCGAGGGAGCCGCGCAGTTCAGCCACTCGGGATTCCGCTACGTCCTCGGGTACGGGGCCGACTTCTTCGGCATCTGGGACCGCAGCGTCCCCGGGGGGCCGGTCCACCGGTTCCCCCGGACCGACGATGGGTGGGCTCAGGCCTGGCGCCAGTTCGCCTCGATGGAGCCGAACAACGTCGCCGTGGCTCCGCCGTCCGGGCGGTAGCCGCCCGGACGGGTCCGTGTCGGCGACCTCCCGCCGGCCTGGCCACGTCCCGGCCGCATGGTGGCTGCTGGCCCTTCTCGGATGGGTGGGCGGTCTCCTGGCGTGGACGACGCTGCGGGATCGAAGCCCGGCCGCGGCTCGGAACATCCTCCTCGCCGGGGTCGCCCTGAGCGTCGTGTATCTGCTGCTGTACGTCGTGGCGCGGTGATCGTCGGGATCCGCCACGCTCGGGTGGAGAACCCGGAGAACGTGGTGTACGCGCGCCTTCAAGGATTCCATCTGTCGGAGCGGGGGCGAGACGAGGCGGCCGGGCTGGGGCGGGAGCTCAGCTCCGCGCCGGTCACCGCCGTGTACTCCAGTCCGCTCGAGCGGGCCGCGGAGACGGCGGCCGCGCTGGCCAGACCGCACGGCGTGGAGGTGGTGATGGACGACCGACTGCTGGAGTGGTCGTTCTGGGTGCGATGGCAGGGCCTCCCCTGGAGCCGCATCCGCGAACGGGACCCCGACCTGCTGGAGGCCTACGCGAACGACCCCTCGGCGGCCGCCACCGGCCAGCCGCTGGAGGAGGCGGGACGGGACGTCCTGGCATGGGCCGGGGACGCCGAGCGGCGGCACCCGGACGGCCTGGTGATCGGGGTGTCGCACGAGGCCCCCCTGGCGGCCGCGTTGCTGATCGGACGGGCAGGGACCCTCGGCGGCTACCACGGGCTGAACCTTCCTCATCTCGGAACCGTCCGTCTTCGGCCCGGTCCTCCCGAGATCGTCGACCTCGTGGCCTGGGTCAGGTCCTGCTAAAGGCGCGCCCGAAGGGCGCGCCTGCCCGTCACACAGGCTGGGTTTGCCGTCCCGAGGGCTCCGGGTATCCCTCGACCGAAGCAAGAGAGAGGCCACTGCCCGCACCGAGCCCGGCCGGAGGAACAAGCCGGCCCGAAGGAGGGAGCCGAAGATGGCTGCGTTGCTGCTCTTGCTGCTGGTGGCGATCCTGTTCGGCCTCGGTTTCGTGGTGAAGGCCCTGTTGTGGGTGGCGCTGATCCTGGCGGTGCTGTGGGTCCTGGGGTGGGTGGTCAGGCCTGCCGGAGGCCGCTGGTATTACTGGTGAGGCCTCCCCGCCGGACGCCCTCGCGGCGTCGAAAGGGCCCTCGTGTGCCGCGAGGGCCCTTTCTCGTTGGGGCCGGCGCGGCGGGGGGCGAGCGCCGACCTGTTCCGGAGGGCGTTCGTATCATCGGACACATGGGAAGCGAGACCCGTCCGCGGTGGACCCTCCGCGTCGCTATCGCCATCGCCGCCGCCGTCGCCCTGGCCGCGTGCACGTCGTCCCCCGGGAAGCCGAAGGTCGGGCCGTCGGGTTCGAGCGCCGGGACCCCCCTCAGCCTGCCCGCTCCGAACACTCCGTACGACGTGAAGACGGACCCGGTGGTCCAGGTGGTGCAACGGGTGAGCCCGGCGGTGGTCAACGTCACCACCAGGACGGTCAGCCAGGATTCGCTGTTCGGCGGGACGGTCACCGCGAAGGCCGTGGGGACGGGCTTCATCATCCGTTCGGACGGCGTGATCGTGACGAACTGCCACGTGGTGGAGGGCGCCCTCACCATCAAGGTCGCCCTGCCCCCGCCCGACAACCGGACCTTCCCCGCCCACTGGATCGGCGGCGACTGCGACCACGACTTGGCCGTGCTCGAGCCGGACCACGCCGAGAGCGCCCTTCCCACGGTGCCCCTGGGGGATTCGAATCAGTTGAAGCTGGGGGAGCGGGTCATCGCGCTCGGCTACGCGCTGGCGCTGCCGGGCGGGCCCACGGTGACCAGCGGGATCATCAGCGCCTTGCAGCGAACCGTCCAGGCCTCCGATCCGAACGCTCCCGGAGGGACCCGGACCTACCAGGACGTCCTGCAGACCGACGCCGCGATCAACCCGGGCAACTCCGGCGGCCCCCTGGTGGACCTGTCGGGGAACGTGGTCGGGATCAACACCGCCGGGGCCAGCTCCGCGGAGAACGTGGGGTTCTCCATCGCCATCGACGCGGCCAAGGCGGTCGTCGACGGTGCCATCGCCAATCCCGCGGCGCCGGTGGCCTACCTCGGGGTGACCACCGAGACGGTCGGTCCCGGCCTGGCCTTCCAGCTCGGCTTGAAGGTGAACAGCGGCGCCCTGGTGGTGCAGACCGCGCCGGGCGGCCCTGCGGCGAAGGCCGGCATCCGGGCCGGCGACGTCATCGTGGCCTTTGACGGGAAGGCCGTGAGGAGCCAGGACGACCTGGGCACCCTCATCCAGGCCCGCAAGCCGGGGGACCGGGTCGAGGTGAAGGTGGTCCGGTCCGACGGGACCACCGTCACCCTGACCGCCACCCTGGGGGCGCGGCCCGTGCCGGTGGCCTCCCCGTAGACCTTCGGTTCGTTCGGTCCCTACAGGCTCCTGAGGTAGCCTGTCTGTCCAGATGAGGGTCCGACTGCGCAATCCCGACCGGGAGGTCGACGTGGCCGGGCGACGCCGCGTCCGGGAGCTGCTGAAGGAGCTCTCCATCGATCCCGAGACCGTGCTGGTGATCCGGGGGGGAACGCTCCTGACCCGGGACGAGCGGCTGGAGGAGGACGACGCCGTCGAGGTCCGGCCGGTGATCTCGGGCGGGGCGGGGGGCCGGTCAACCAGGTGCTCCCGGTGTAGGGGGCCCGCGGTGATCGAGCTCCGTCGGCACAACGCAGCGTTCTGCGGGCCGTGCTTCCAGCGGCACGTGGTCGAGCAGGTCCGGCGAGCCATCCGCCACCACCGGATGCTCGAACCGGGGGAGCGGGTGATGGTGGCGGTCTCCGGTGGCAAGGACTCCCTGGCCCTGTGGGACATCCTGCTGGAGCTCGACCACGCGGCCACCGGGATGTACCTCGACCTGGGGATCGGCGAGTACTCCGAACGCAGCGGGGCGGCGGCGAGGGCCTTCGCCGCGGAGCGGGGCGCGGAGCTCGTCTCCGTCGGCCTTCGCGAGGCCTACGGCTACGACATCCCCACGGCCGGCCGGAAGGGGTCGCGTTCGACGTGCTCGGTGTGCGGCCTGTCGAAGCGGTACGTGTTCAACCGGGTGGCGCTGGACCACGGGTTCGAGGTCGTGGCCACGGGCCACAACCTGGACGACGAGGCCGCCACGCTCCTGGGCAACACGCTGCGATGGCAGACCGGGTACATCGCGCGCCAGGCCCCCGTCCTGCCGGCGCGGGAGGGCATGGTGAAGAAGGTGAAGCCGTTGCACCGGGTGTCCGAACGGGAGACCGCGGCGTTCGCGTTCCTTCGAGGGATCGATTACGTGGTCGAGGAGTGCCCCCTGGTGGCGGGCAACACCCAGCTCCAGTACAAGGAGGCCATGAACCGCCTGGAGGCCACGTCGCCCGGCACCAAGGCCTCCTTCTACCTGGGCTTCGTCGACCGGGCGGCGACGCTGTTCGAGCACGAGGACCGGGCGGAGCTCACCCCGTGCGAGCGGTGCGGCCAGCCCACCACCGGCCGGTTCTGCGCGTTCTGTCGGGCGGGGGCGCAGATCCGGGGCGAACGCCTGACCGCCCCCACGCTCGACCAGGTCGCCCGCGAGCTGTCCGAGGAGACCCTTCCCGCGGAGATGTATCCGGCCCCCACGCCTGCCCGCCTGCGTCCGTGAGCGCCCCGTTCGAGCCCGGCGAGCGGGTCCTGCTGATCGACGACCGGGCCCGCCGCTACCTGGTCCGGCTGCAGGCGGGAGGCAGCTTCCACTTCCATGGCGGCCGGGTCCCGCACGATTCGATCCTGGGATCGAACGAGGGAGTGGTGGTTCGTTCGCCCCTGGGGATCCCTCTGACGTGCTACCGGCCGACGATGGCCGACTTCATCCTGAAGATGCCCCGAGGGGCCCAGGTGGTCTACCCCAAGGACATCGGCCCGATCCTGGTCTACGGCGACATCGGGCCGGGCTCACGCGTGCTGGAGGCCGGCACCGGCTCGGGAGCGCTCACCATGGCGTTGGCCCGGGCGACCGGGCCGGAGGGACGGGTGGTCTCCTACGAGGCCCGGGCGGACCATCACCGGCACGCCGTGTCGAACGTCGAGGCCTTCTTCGGCAAGGTCCCCGCGTGGGTGGAGCTGCGCGAGGGCGACGTCGGGGAGATCTCCTCGACCGACGAGACGTTCGACCGGGTGGTCCTCGACCTCCCCGAGCCGTGGGCGGTCCTTCCGCAGGTCGCCGGGGCGCTTCGTGCCGGGGGGATCCTGTGCGCCTACCTGCCGACCACGAACCAGGTGCAGCAGGCGGTCCTGGGCATGGAGGCCGGCGGGTTCGGCGAAGTCCGGGCGTTCGAGGTCCTGCTGCGGCCGTGGCACGTGACCGAGCGGAGCGTCCGGCCCGACCACCGCATGGTGGCCCACACGGGATTCCTCATCGTGGCCAGACGGACGCCTCCGGAACGGACCATGGCCGTGGGCGTGTCCGGGGGGACGGGCGCCTAGGCCGAACGTCGTCCCCCGGGCTCAAGGTGTCATCCCCCACGCCGAGAATCACGTAAGGAGATGTGAGGCCGAGGATTCGCCTGATTGGTTCCGGTGTGCCGGTTTGGCCCGGAGGTATATTCGGGAGGCCGGCAGGACCCCGAAGGAGTTGGTGACCGTGCCCCAGAGGATGCTGGGTCCAGATCCCGAGGAAGAGCTGGAGCGGTTCGAGAAGGAGAACCACGAGCTCCAGACCCAGGTGAAGTTCCTGGAGGACGAGGTTGCGCTGCTCCGCCGGCGCCTCTCCAACGCACCCCGCCAGGTGAAGGTCCTCGAGGAGCAGATCCTGCAGACGCGCAGCGACCTCATGCGCGCGGCCGGCCAGAACGAGAAGCTCGTGTCGGCCCTGAAGGCCGAACGCGAGAAGATCGAGGCGCTCCGGGAAGAGGTGGAGAAGCTCACCCAGCCCCCGGCCACGTTCGGCGTCTACCTCCGCGACAACGAGGAGGGCTCGGTCGACGTGTTCACGGCCGGGCGCAAGATGCGGGTCAACATCGACCCCGAGATCGACCGGGCCCGGCTTCGCAAGGGCGTCGAGGTCATCCTGAACGAGGCCCTGAACGTGGTGGAGGTCCTGGACCACGACGTCACCGGCGAGGTCGTCACCATCAAGGAGCTCCTGGGCGACGAGCGGGCCGTGGTGGTGGGACGGGGCGACGAGGAGGCGGTGGCGCTGCTGGCCCCGGAGCTCCGGGGTGGGGTCCGCGCGGGAGACCCCGTGCTGTTCGACCCGCGTTCGTCCTACGCGCTGGAGAAGCTTCCCAAGGAGCAGGTCGAGGAGGCCATCCTCGAGGAGATCCCGGACGTGACCTACGAGGACATCGGCGGGCTGGGCAAGCAGATCGAGGAGATCCGCGATGCCGTGGAGCTGCCCTTCCTGTACGCCGAGCTGTTCGAGGAGCACCGGCTGAAGCCCCCCAAGGGCGTGCTGCTGTACGGGCCCCCCGGGTGCGGGAAGACCCTCATCGCCAAGGCCGTGGCGAACTCGCTGGCCAAGCACGTGGCCGAGAAGACCGGCCAGGCCACCGCCCATTCGTACTTCCTGAACATCAAGGGGCCGGAGCTCCTCAACAAGTACGTGGGGGAGACCGAACGCCAGATCCGCCTGATCTTCCAGCGGGCCAAGGAGAAGTCCGACGAGGGCTTCCCGGTGATCGTGTTCTTCGACGAGATGGACTCGCTGTTCCGCACCCGCGGCAGCGGCATCTCCTCCGACGTGGAGAACACCATCGTCCCCCAACTGCTGTCGGAGATCGACGGGGTGGAGACGCTCTCGAACGTCATCGTGATCGGCGCGTCGAACCGCGAGGACATGATCGATCCGGCCATCCTTCGGCCCGGTCGCCTGGACGTGAAGATCAAGATCGAACGCCCCGACGCCGACTCCGCGGCGCAGATCATGGCGCGTTATCTGACCGAGGACGTCCCCATCCACCCCGACGAGCTGCGGGGTTCGGAGCCGGACAAGGCCGTCCGCCGCATGATCGAACGGACCGTCGAGCGGATGTACGCCACCAGCGAGGAGAACCGGTTCCTGGAGGTGACCTACCAGTCGGGCGACAAGGAGGTCCTGTACTTCAAGGACTTCAACTCGGGGGCCATGATCGAGAACATCGTGTCGCGGGCCAAGAAGATGGCCATCAAGAGGTTCCTGAAGCAGGGCGAGAAGGGACTGAAGCTCGAGGACCTCCTGGCGGCGATCCGCGACGAGTTCAAGGAGAACGAGGATCTCCCCAACACCACCAATCCCGACGACTGGGCCCGCATCTCCGGGAAGAAGGGCGAGCGCATCGTGTACGTCCGGACGCTGCTCGGCGACACCAGGGGCGGCGAGGGCCGGCAGGTCGAACGGATCAACGTCGGGCAATATCTCTGAGTCCGCACCCTTGCCTTCTCGGTCCGCGGACACATAGATGAGAGACTGATAGCTCGCTCGGGCTGGACGGGGGAAGCAGTGGCCATTCCCAAGGTGATGGGGATCGAGACCGAATACGGCATCTCCGGTCCCGGCTCCGCCGACTTCAACCCCGTGCTGGCCTCGTCCATGCTCATCACCTCCTACGCCGGGACCCTCCGGCGGATCCGATGGGACTACGAGCAGGAGTCGCCCCTGCGGGACGCCCGGGGGTTCGAACCCGTCCAGGACCGGCCCCCCGTCGAGGATGACGTCGGCCTGGCAAACGTGATCCTGCCGAACGGCGCCCGGTATTACGTCGATCACGCCCATCCCGAGTACTCCACCCCGGAATGCGCCTCGGCACGGGACCTGGTGGTGCACGACCGGGCGGGAGAGCGGATCGTGGAGCGTTCGGTGGAGGCCCTCCACGAGATGCTGCCGCCGGGCCAGAGGGTGGCCCTGTACAAGAACAACAGCGACGGCAAGGGGAACTCCTACGGCACCCACGAGAACTACCTGGTCGACCGGAGGGCCCCGTTCTCCCGGATCGTCCGGGACCTCACCCCGTTCCTGGTGACCCGCCAGCTCTTCACGGGGGCGGGCAAGGTGGGGGCCGAGGGAGCCAGGGCGGACCGGAGCCGTGTTCGATACCAACTCTCGCAGCGAACGGACTTCTTCGAGGCCGAGGTGGGCCTGGAGACCACCCTGAAACGGCCCATCATCAACACGCGCGACGAACCGCACGCCGACCCCGAGAAGTACCGGCGGCTCCACGTGATCATCGGCGACGCCAACCTGTGCGAGGTGGCCACGCTGCTGAAGGTGGGGACCACCTCGCTGGTGCTCAAGATGATGGAGGACGAGCTGCTGCCCGACCTGTCGCTGGAGAACCCCGTGGCCTCGTTGCACGAGATCTCGTGGGACCTGTCGTGCAGGCAGGCCGTCCGGCTCCGTGACGGCAGGCGGGTCCGGGCCCTGGAGCTGCAGTGGGAGTACCTGGACCACGCGAAGAAGTTCGTCAAGGAGAACGAGCCCACGGCCGAGAACGCCGAGGTGCTCGAGTGGTGGGAGCGGATCCTGACCGGCCTCGACGAGGAACCCTTTTCGCTGCACCGCGAGCTGGACTGGGTGGCCAAGCACCGGCTGATCACCGGGTATCGCGAGCGCGACGGGCTTGACTGGCGGGACCCCAAGCTGGCCATGGTCGACCTCCAGTACCACGACGTGCGGCGGTCGCACGGGCTCTACCACCGGCTGGCCGCGGCCGGGAAGGTCGAACGCCTGGTGAGCGAGGCCGACGTCGAACGCGCGGTCATGGAACCCCCCGAGGACACCAGGGCGTACTTCCGGGGCAAGTGCCTCCAGCGCTATCCGCAGCAGATCGCGGCGGCGTCGTGGGACTCGCTGATCTTCGACACCGGCCGGGAGGTGCTCCAGCGGGTTCCGTTGCGCGAGCCGTTGAAGGGCACCAGGGCCCACGTGGAGGATCTGCTTGAGGCGTCCGAGGACGCCGCCAGGCTGATCGAGGCCCTCCAGGCCTAGGCGCGCCGGTCCGGCCGGATCCGAACAGACGGCCACCGATGGCCGGAGGCGTGGCCTCCCACGCCAGCTTCACGTCGTGGCGAAGTACATCTCCGCCACCTGATAGCCATCCCGGATAGGCACGGAGGCCGGCCGTACAATAGGTCGGTTCGGCTCGTGAGGGGAGTGAGTGTTCGTGCCTGAGCAGGAACAGAAGCGGATCCAGAAGAAGGGCGACGGAGCCGAGGCCGGGCAGGTCGAGGCCACGTCGAAGGGCGAGAAGCTCAAGGAGGAGATGGACGACATCCTCGACGAGATCGACTCCGTCCTGGAGGAGAACGCCGAGGAGTTCGTGAAGTCCTACGTCCAGAAGGGCGGGGAGTGACGGGGAGCCTTCCTCAGGGATTCCCCGGCCCCTTGTTCCCGCTGGGCGCCAACCCGAGCTTCGCCGATCTGCTGAAGGCCACAGCCGGGGCTGAACGCGCGCCCGGGACGTCCGGCTCGCCGCCCATCCCGGGAGCGATCCCGCACGGGACCACGGTGCTGGCGATGAAGTTCGCCGACGGCGCCCTGATGGCCGGTGACCGCCGGGCCACCGAGGGTTACTCCATCGCCGACGAGCGCATCGACAAGGTCTTCCCCGCCGACGACCTCTCCGCCGTGGCCATCGCCGGCGCGGCCGGCCAGGCCACCGAGATCGTCCGGCTGTTCCAGACGGAGCTCGAGCACTACGAGAAGGTGGAGGGCGACCGCCTGTCCCTCGAGGGGAAGGCCAATCGCCTGGCCCAGATGATCCGGGGCAACTTCGCCATGGCTCTCCAGGGGCTGGTGGTCGTGCCGCTGTTCGCCGGGTACGACGAACGCCGCGGCGAGGGGCGGCTGTTCCGCTACGACGTCACCGGAGGCCGATGGGAGGAGGCCGACTACCACTCCACCGGCTCGGGCGCCCTCCATGCGCGAGGGACCCTGAAGAAGCGGTGGCGGGCGGGGCTGTCCCGCGACGACGCCGTCCGAGCGGCGGTGGAGGCCCTGTACGACGCCTCCCAGGAGGACGTGGCCACCGGCGGGCCGAACCCTCTGCGGGGCATCTACCCCACCGTGAAGACGATCACCTCCGCCGGGGTGGAGGCCGTGCCCGAGGAGGAGGTCCGGGCGGCGTTCGAGTCCATCGTCGGCGGCACCGCGGAGGCCCCCCGGGCAGTGGGCGGGAGCCAGGCCCGGGAGACCACCGAGGAAGGTCCGTAGGCCGTGGCCTTCACCCCCTACGTCCCCCCCGAGCAGCTCATCAAGGACCGCTCCGAGTTCGCCCGGAAGGGCATCGCCCGCGGCAAGTCGGTGGTGGCGCTGGAGTACGCCGACGGGATCCTGTTCGTCGCGGAGAACCCATCGGCCACCCTGCACAAGGTCAGCGAGATCTACGACCGGATCGCCTTCGCCGGGGTCGGGAAGTACAGCGAGTTCGAGGACCTTCGGATCTCGGGCGTTCGCCTGGCCGACCTCCGGGGGTACTCGTATGGGCGGGAGGACGTGACGGCGAAGACCCTGGCCAACGCGTACTCGCAGGCGCTGTCCACGATCTTCACCACCCAGATGAAGCCCTACGAGGTGGAGATCCTGGTGGGCCAGGTGGGGGAGACGCCCGGCGAGAACGAGCTCTTCCACATCCTGTTCGACGGGAGCGTGGCCGACCAGAAGGGATACGTGGGGATGGGCGGGCGCTCCGACGACCTGAACTCCCGGCTGAAGGAGGCCTACCGGCCGGACCTTTCGCTGGAGGAGGGCGTTCGAACGGCGGCCCGAACCCTCTCCGAGGCCGAGGACCGGCAGATCGAGGTGGACAACCTGGAGGGAGCCCTCCTGGACCGAACGCGGGGGCGAAGGAAGTTCCGGCGGCTCTCCGACGCCGAGCTGACCGCGGCCCTCCAGGCTTCGTAGCTCGATCCTCCGCTGCCGAACCCAGGCACCGCTATCGGGTCGTGGGGGAGGCGTACCGGACGGCCACCTGCTCGGCGAACCGGGCGAAACGCTGGGCCACCGGGGCGTTCCGGATGTGGAGCACGTTCTCGGCGTTGAAGGTGCCGTGGCGCGACAGGTTGTAGCTCCCCGTCACCACCTCGTCGTCGGCCATGATCGCCTTGGCGTGCATGTAGTCGTGGACCGAGCCCGGCGCGTACGGGGTCGAATGCTTCCCCGACAGCCGCGGCGCGATGACCTTCCACGCTTCGAGCTTCCAGTGGTTGGGCGGCACCACCTGCCACTGTCGCCGGACCTCCTCCATCTGCGTGAGGTCGTACGCCCCCACCAGGTCGAACGACTCCCGGGCGGCGAACTCGGCGAGGGTCCCGAGGACGACACCCGAGGTGATCACGGGCGACAGCACGCGGATGCGGTGCCTGGCCGTTCCCAGCACCGATGCGCAGAGGTGGGCCAGCGACGGCCCCCGGGGGGAGAACGTAGGACGAACGGTGACACCTCCCGCCAGCGAGACCTCCGGGCCTTCCAGGCCGCTCCGTTCGACCGTGCCGCCATCCCACAGTTGCCGGAAGTCGTTGGCGTAGGCCGTCGCGATCTCGGGGCTGTCCAGGCGCAGCAGGACGTTCTCCTCCAGGCCGAACGCGTCGTCGGTCCAGTTCATCGAACCGGTCCATACGCTGGCGCCGTCCCGAACAACGTACTTGTGGTGCATGAGCGTGCCGTCGCCGTGCACCCCCCTCGTTGGCACGTCGAGCCCGTCGATCACCGCCGGGTCGCACTTGGGAGGGCGGGGAGCGGACGGTCGGTGCTGACGTTCCTGGTTGAAGGCGACCCTGACCGCGACCCCGCGGCCGGCCGCCAGCTCCAGTGCCTCGCCCACCGCCGCGCTGGCGCCGTCCTTCGCCTCGAAGTCGTAGATGGCCACGTCCAGGGAACGTTCCGCGGCCCCGATGAACCGCGACAGCTCGGCCGCGACGTCGGCCGCCGTCCGGGACCCGGCCATGACGAACTCGGCCTGAAGCCCGCTGGGCCCGCCGTCCCCCTCCATGCGCGAAGTGTCGGTTGGCTCGCGGTGCGGTTGCAAGCCGGGGCGCGATTGCCGCCGGCGAGTGCCCGGTAGACTTCGTGCCGAACGGACCGAGGAGGGTGGGGGATTGACTTCCAGAGCGACCCACGTCGTCGCGATCCTGATGGCCCTCACCGCCGCGGCGTGCGAGGGATCGAGCACGAACCAGACCGCCGGATCGCCGGGGCCCTCGTCCCCGCCCACAACGCCTCCACCGATCTCGTCCCCGTCGGTCTCCCCGAGCGCGGGTCCGAGTTGCACCCCCAGTGGGACGAGCCTCGAGGTGAGCACCTCGCCCAGCGCGCTGGCGTTCGACACGAAGTGCCTGGCGGCGCCGGGCGGGGAGGCGTTCACCATCGCCTTTCACAATCGCAGCCCGTCGGTGCCGCACGACGTCTCCATCGCGTCGGAAGGGCTGGTGGACGTGTTCTTCGAGGGCAAGGTGGTGACCGGCCCGGCCGACGTGACGTACCGCGTGAAGGCGCTCGATCCAGGCACCTACGTCTTCTACTGCAAGGTGCACCCAACGGCCATGAACGGAACGTTCATCGTGCAGTAGCACGGCCGCACCTAGACTGGAGCCGTGGAGCGGCGGATCTTCGGCCTGGAGAACGAATACGGCGTCACGTGCACGTTCCGTGGGCAGCGACGCCTCTCGCCCGACGAGGTGGCCCGCTACCTGTTCCGCCGCGTGGTGCACTGGGGGCGTTCGTCCAACGTGTTCCTGGAGAACGGAGCCCGCCTCTACCTGGACGTGGGCTCGCACCCCGAGTACGCCACCCCGGAGTGCGACAACGTCCTCGACCTGATCGCCCACGACAAGGCGGGGGAGCGGATCCTGGAGGCCCTGCTGGCCGCGGCCGAGATTCGGTTGCACGAGGAGGGCATCTCCGGGGACGTCTACCTGTTCAAGAACAACACGGACTCGGCGGGCAACTCCTACGGCTGCCACGAGAACTACCTGGTGGCACGGCAGGGCGAGTTCGCCCGGATCGCCGACGTGCTGATCCCGTTCTTCGTGACCCGGCAGATCTACTGCGGGGCGGGCAAGGTCCTGCACGGGCCGCGGGGCGCCCAGTACTGCCTGTCGCAGCGGGCCGAGCACATCTGGGAGGGCGTGTCCTCGGCGACCACGCGGTCGCGACCGATCATCAACACCCGGGACGAGCCGCACGCGGACGCCGAACGCTTCCGGAGGCTCCACGTGATCGTGGGCGACTCGAACATGAGCGAGTTCACGGCGCTGCTGAAGATCGGGGTGACCGACCTGGTCGTGCGGATGGTCGAGGAGAACACCGTGATGCGCGACCTGACCCTGGAGAACCCCATCCGGGCCATCCGCGAGATCTCCCACGATGTCACGTGCAAGAAGCGGGTTCGGCTGGCCACGGGGCGGGAGCTGTCGGCCATCGAGGTGCAGATGGAGTACCACGAACGCGCCGTGAAGTTCCTCGAGCGGCGGGGCGCGGAGGGGCTGCCCGCGAGGATCCTGGCCGAATGGGGGGACGCCCTCCAGGCGCTGGCAAGCGGGGAGCCCGACCGGCTCGTGTCGAAGGTGGATTGGGTGGCGAAGCTCGACCTGGTCGAGCGGTACCGGGGCAAGCACGGCCTGCCGCTGTCGCATCCGAAGGTGGCCCTGATGGACCTGGCCTATCACGACGTGAACCGCGAGCGAGGCCTGTACTACCTCCTGGAGCGGCGAGGCCGGATGGAGCGTGCCGTGGCCGACAAGCAGATCCAACGGGCCATGCGGGAGGCCCCCCAGACCACGCGGGCCAGACTCCGGGGCGAGTTCATCAGGCAAGCCAAGGCCAAGCGCCGCGACTACACGGTGGACTGGGTGCACCTCAAGCTGAACGACCAGGCCCAGCGCACGGTGCTGTGCAAGGACCCGTTCAAGTCCGTGGACGAACGCGTGGACCAGCTCATCGCCCACATGTGATGGGGGGAGGGTTCGGTCCGGAGCGTTTCGAAGAGCTCGTGGCCGAGGCGCTGGACGGCCTTCCCGAGTGGGTGCGTGAGCGGCTCGACAACGTCGAGGTGCTGGTGGAGGACCATCCGATCACCGAGCAGCCGAGCCTGCTGGGACTCTACGAGGGAGTCCCACTGACGAAAAGGGGGCTGAACTACTTCGGGGTCACCCCCGATCGGATCACGCTCTTTCGCCGAAACATCGAATCGCAGGCCCGCGACGAGGGCGAGCTGACGCGACTGATCCAGCACGTGGTCGTCCACGAGCTCGCCCACTTCTTCGGCATCTCGGACGACCGGCTGCACGAGCTGGGACGGTACTGAGACGCCCGGTCGGTCCAACTGAGGACGGCCGCTACCCCGAGGTCGACCTCGACCACCTGCCGCTCTCGCTCGCCATGCGCCCCGCAAGGACTCCGGCGGCGCCCCCGGCGAGAAAGAACTCTGGGTCGTCGCGGGGGGTTCGGCCCATCGAGTTGACCTCGATGGCTCGTTCGGCCAGGAGGTCGAGCGCCGGCCGGCCGTTGACCTCGACCAGTTGATGGCGCTCCTCGAGCTTCGACTCCCGGAGCCGATCCCACACGGCCCGGCGGTGGGGTTCGTCGTCCATGGCAGGGACCGCCACGTGGACCGGCTGAAGCGCGACCTTCGACAAGGCGGTCATGGAGTGGTGGGAGACGACCCGGTGGCGCTCGCGGAGATCGGCGAAGCTGATCCGCAGGCACGCGATGGGCCGGCCGCCGAGGATGGCGGCGGCGTTCAGCGACATGGCGGACTGGATGTCGGTGGCTCCCCATACAGTGCCGGTTCCCGTGTTGCCAGGACCGTCGCCCACGATGATCACCTCGGCCCCGGCGGCATGGCGCGCCGCCAGGAGGCCCGACAGGACGTTCACGGCCTCGAGGTCGCCTCCGAAGGCCTGCCCGGCCGTGACAACCGAAGAGAGAACGCCCTCCGCCCGGAGCCGGGCGACCAGCCGGGACAGGCCGGCGGGCAACGCCGCCCCGTCCGTCATCACGTAGACCACGCGCTCCGCTCCGGCTGCGGTCGCCCCCGCCGCCGCCAGCGCCACCATGGAGTGCAGGGGCGTCCATACGACAGGGGTGGCGTCGAGGCTCGTGGCTGCCTCCATGGCGGGCCGGTGAGGGCTGTCCGGCTCCTCCACGGCGAGAACCTTCACCTGGTTGGGCGTATAGCGGAGCTTCATGGTGTGGCCGGGGCCGGTCGCGTCGCGCGCATCCGCGCCCTCGACCGCGATCACGAAGTGCAGCCCCCCCGTGCCCAGGCCCAGCCACACCGCGGTGGTGTTCAGGAGGACGCGGTCCCCCTCCCGGACCGATCCGGTCAGAGCGGGGTACGCCACGGCGCGGGCGGTGCCCGATTCGCCATCCACCTCCACGCCCAGCTCCACGGCACCGGGACGTTCTTCTGCCAGTCGAACGACCGTGCCCCGGCGGAGCCTGATCATGGGCGTGTCGGGTTCGGCATCACGGGCATTATCATCGCCCGGCATGCACCCGCTGGAACGGCTGCTCAACCTGGTGGCCCTGCTCCTGGAGGCCAAGCGGCCCAAGACGTTCGACGAGATCCGCGACCTCATCGAGGCGTACCAGCAGGCCGATGTCAACTCGGCCAAGCGGATGTTCGAACGAGACAAGGACATCCTCCGGGAGGTGGGCATCCCCGTGGAGGTCGCCGCCACCGACCCGTGGGAGATCGAACAGGGCTACCGGATCCCGAAGGACCGGTACTACCTCCCCGAGATCTCGTTCACCCCCGACGAGGTGTGGGCGCTGTTCGTGGCGGCCCGGGCCCCCGGCGAGGACGAGGAGGCCGAGGTGGCTTTCTGGAAGCTCTCCACCGGGGCCGACACCTCGCTGCTCTCGGCCATCGCCGAACGACCGGTGGCGCCAGGGCTCGACACCTCGGGACCGCACTTGGGAGCCGTGGCAGACGCGCTGTCCCGCCGGCGCGCCCTGCGGTTCCGCTACCGGCCGTCGGGCGGGAAGTCCGGCCAGCGCGAGGTCGATCCCTACTCCCTGGTGTTCCGGTCGGGCCACTGGTACCTGGTGGGGCTCGACCGGCCGAAGCAGGAAGTCCGGTCCTACCGGCTCTCCCGCATCGCCGGGCCGGTGAAGGAGGCCGGGGCCGCCTCGTCGCCGCCGGAGGGCTTCGACGCGGTGGGCCACCTGAAGTCGGGGCCCTGGGGCCTGGGCGAGCCGGACGCCACGGCCCGGGTGGCGTTCGGCCCCGACGTGGCGTGGTGGGCCATCCCGTCCACCACCGGGGCTCGGACGATCCGCACGCACCCCGACGGGTGGGTCGAGGCGGACGTCCCGGCCAGCCACACCGACGCGTTCGTCTCCTGGCTGCTCGAGTTCGGACCGGACGCCCGGGTGCAGTCGCCCCGGTCTCTCCGGGACGAGGTGGTGGCCAGGCTGGAAGCGCTGGCCTCGCATGCCTGAGCAGGTGATCGCATGACGACTCGGCGCGCCGGAGGGGCCAAGGCTTCCGCTCGCCTCCAGCGGCTCCTCGTGGTCGTTCCCTACGTGGTGAAGCACCCGGGCACGCCCCTGGCGGACCTCGCCCGGATGTTCGACGCCGAACGCTCGGCGCTGATCGAGGATCTCAACCTCCTGTTCCTCACCGGCCTCCCGCCCTACGGCCCCGGCGACCTGGTCGACGTCGAGATCGACGAGGAGGGGCGGGTCTGGATCGGCATGGCCGACCACTTCTCCCGACCCGTCCGGCTGACCCGGTCCGAGGCTCTGGCGCTTTATCTCCGGGCCAAGGCCCTCGTGGGCGCGCCGGGCCTCGAGGAGGCGCCCGCCCTCGCCTCCGCCCTGGAGAAGATCGAATCCGCCCTCGGACCCGAGGCGCTGGGCGACCTGGCCGGGCGGGTCGAGGTGGGCGGCGCAGCCAGGGTGGAGCAGGCCCTGGCCACCGTCCGACGAGCGGTCGAGTCGAGCGGTCAGCTCGATCTCGAGTACTACTCCGCGGGGCGGGGCGAGCTCACGGAGAGGCGGGTCGACCCCGAGCAGCTCTTCTCCGCCCTCGGGCACTGGTACGTGGTGGCCTGGGACCACCTGGCCGAGGACGAACGCATGTTCCGGGTCGACCGGATCCGGGCGGTCCGGCCCACCGGCGCCGTGTTCGAGCCCCGCGGCCTGGCCGGGCAGGGGAGGGCCATGTACACGCGGTCGGCCCGGGACGTCCCCGTCCGGCTCCTGCTCGGCCCGGGGGCGCGGTGGGTGGCCGAGTACTACGAGGTCGAGCGCAAGGTCGAACGCGACGACGGCGCCCTGGAGGTCGCCCTGCCCACGAAGGAGCTGGCCTGGGTGGCCAAGCTCGTGCTCCGCCTGGGGGGCGAGGCCCGGGTGCTCGATCCTCCCGAGCTCCTCGACCTGGTGAGGACGACCGCCGCCCGGACGCTCGAGCTGTACCGCCGCTAGAGCCCGGCCTGGCGGAGTGGGGCTAGGCCCAAGGACCGATCCCCGTGGGACGTTCTCAAGCGCCCGCCGGAGCCTGCCGATGACAGCGGCATGACCACGATCAGGACCACCTGCCCCAAGTGCGGCGCGGTCGAGATGGGCATCGAGGCGGTGCTCCTGTCGCTTCGGGAGGGGACCGACGAGGGGTGCTACCGGTTCCTCTGCCCGAACTGCTTCGACACCGTGGAGAAGCCCGCGGACCCCAAGATCGTGGCCCTGCTCATGTCGGTCGGCGTGGACGTCGAAGGGCTGGACGACGACCTGGACGAGGACTCCCTCGACCCGGATGAGTCCCTCATGTGGCTGGAGGCCCGGCCGGACGGACCGCCCCTCACGGTCGACGACCTGATCAGCTTCCACTTCATGCTGCAGGACGACGAACGCCTGGCCCGCGCCCTCAGCTTCGGCTGAGCCTCGCCGTCCCTCGTTCGACGCAAGGATCCCGCCGCGGACACCCCTGCTAAGCTGCGGCCGTGTCCGCAGCGGTCGTCGTCATCGTTGCCGTGGGGATCTCCTCGACCGTCCTCCTGCTGGCCCTGATGATCGCGCTGATCCGCCACCTCAAGGTCCTGTCGGCGGCCCTCAAGCAGTACCGCGAGGAGGTACAGCCCATGCTCGAGCAGATCGTGAACGATTCCGACCGAGCCCGTCGCAGGGCCGGGGACGTCCCGGCGAGGGTCCCCAGGCGAGGGGCCGGTGCTAGACTCCGAAGGAGCGGCTAGACCACCTCCGCCGGGAGTGGACGTTGTTCAACATCGGTCCCACCGAGCTCATCGTCATCCTGATCATCGCCCTGATCGTGTTCGGGCCCAAGCGCCTTCCCGAGATCGGCCGCACCGTGGGCAAGTCCCTGCGTGAGTTCCGCCGGGCCTCCCAGGACCTCAAGGACGAACTGAACCTGGGCCTCGACGAGGACGACCTTCCCGCCACCAGGCCCACTCCGGGCGAACCGGGATTCGAGAACTGGCGAACGGCGCCGTCCAGCCCCGTGGAGGGTTCGACTGCCGGCCCCACCGCCGGGACGCCCCCGAGCTCCCAGGGGTCCGAAAGCGGCCCGGCCGCGTAGGCGCGCGCGCCGTCGCCCCGCCGTGTCCGAGGAGGCTCCCCGATGGCCGTGATCCCCCGGTTCCGCAGGAGGTCGCGGCCGCCCGCCATGACGGTCGTCGAGCACCTCGACGAGCTGCGGCGCCGGCTGATCGTGGCGGTCATCGCGGTCGGCCTGGCCACCGTGGCCGGCTGGTTCCTGTACCGCCCCGTCTTCGACCTGCTGACCAACCCGTTCTGCGACTTCATCAGGGCCCATCCCTCCCTGTCGATCCGGAGCGGCCCCCATTCGGCCTGCGGACTCGCCTACAACGGCGTCCTGGAGCCGTTCGTGGTGAAGCTGAAGGTGGCGGTGTTCACGGGGTTCGGCATCGCCCTGCCGATCGTCCTCTACGAGCTGTGGATGTTCATCACCCCCGGGCTCATGCCCAGGGAGCGGAAGTTCGCCATCCCGTTCGTGGTGTCCTCGCTGGTGCTGTTCGTCCTGGGGGCGCTGTTCGCCATCGTCACGCTGCCCAAGGCGCTGAACTTCCTGCTGGGGTTCGCCGGCACCACCAGGCTTTTCGCGGTGCTGTCGATCGAGAAGTACCTGGGATTCATCACGCTGCTGATCCTGGCGTTCGGGGTGTCGTTCGAGTTCCCCCTGCTGCTGATCTCGCTGACGTTCGTGGGAGTGCTGTCGAGCCGGCAGCTCCGGGAGTGGCGGCGCTACGCCGTCGTGGGGATCGCCATCTTCGCCGCGGTGATCACGCCCAGCCAGGACTGGTTCACCATGACTGCCATGATGGTCCCCCTGCTACTCTTCTACGAACTCGCGATCCTGGTGTCACGACTGATGCGGAAATAGGCACGGAAGGGCAGTCGCATGGCGATCAAGGGGAAGACCAAGAGCCGCAGCCGCCGGGTGGTGGCCATCCCGCCCCGCCCCCCCGTGTACGTCCGAAAGCCTCCCATCTACCGGCGCCGGATCACCTGGATCGTCCTGGGGATCCTGGTGGTGGCGGCGGTGACGCCACCGATCCTGGTGGCCAGGTCGCACCGGCACCGCGACGCCCTCAAGGCCGCCGCGCTCGCGGCGGTGAAGATCTTCCAGACCAAGCTCAACGACACGTTCCCTCCGGCGCCGGACTCGCGGCCGGCCCAGCCAACCGGCTACATCGTCTACCCGACGTTGTCGGCGGACCTCACCGACATCGAGAGCGGCAAGGTCAACTCGACCGACGCGGACAAGAAGGGCAAGAGCCTCCAGAGCTCGGCGAAAGCCTCGGCCACCGCCGTGCAGGCCCTCGACGTGTCGGCCGTGATCCCGGAGAACGCGAGCTTCGGGGAGGTCGCTTCGGTCCACGGGACGGGCGCCACCCGCCTGGTGATGATCGACGCCCGAAACGTGATCGCCCAGGCCTTCCAGGTGTATTCGGCCATCGGCTACCTCATGCAGCAGGCGGCGACGACCACCACCGACGCCGACCGCAAGGCCGTCATCGCCGAGGCCAGGACGCTGTTCAGCCAGGCCCAGAACCTGTTCAGCAGCGGCTACACGAAAGTGACGAACGTGGAGGGCCAGCTCGAGACGCTGCCGGTGAACCCGTTCCCGCAGACGAGCGGCGGGCTGGGCGGGTAACAACCGTCGGCCGAGTGTCCGCGGGGGATTCGATCTGATGCGGGTCGCGGTGGTGGCCAACCCGACGTCGGGACGAGGCAAGGGAGCCAAGCTCATCCCGAAGGTCGACGGACTGCTGTCATCGCTGGGTGTCCAGCACACGATGCTGGTTTCGCGGAGCGCGGCCGACCCCGAACGGATGGCCCGGCGGGCCGCGGAGGACGGAGCGGGGATCGTGGCCGCGCTGGGGGGCGACGGGCACGTCGGGAACGTCGCGAACGGCCTCATCGGCACGGAGGCCGCGCTGGCGGTCATTCCCGGCGGGACCGGGAACGACTTCGCCCGCCACCTCGGCATCGACCGGAAGGATCCCCTGGGAGCCACCCGGCTCCTCGCATCCCCGGCAACCCGGAGGATCGACGTGGTGAGGGTGGACCACTCGGAGGGGCGGCGCTACTACGTGAACGTGGCCGGGACGGGGTTCGACTCCCAGGTCAACGAGCACGCAAACAAGGTGACGTTGCTGAAGGGCACCCTGAAGTACGTGTACTCGACGTTCGTCACGCTGGCGAGATTCAAGGCCGGGCAGTTCCGTATCGTCATCGACGGCCAGGAGCGGGAGTTCGGCGGGATGCTGGTGGCGGTGGGGAACGGCGTGTCCTACGGCGGCGGGATGAAGGTGACGCCCGACGCCCGGAGCGACGACGGGATGCTGGACCTGTGCGTGCTGGGCGCCGTGCCGAAGCTCGTGTTCGTGAAGACCTTCCCCAAGGTGTTCAGCGGGAAGCACGTCACGCATCCCAGCGTGCAGATGCTTCGGGGCAAGGTGATCGAGATCTCCGCCGACCGCCCGTTCGAGGTCTACGGGGACGGCGAACGGTTCGGCACGCTGCCGGCCACGTTCACCGTGGTGCCCGGAGCGCTCTCGGTCGTGGCGCCCGGGGCGACCGGGTAAGCTCCGCCAGGACCGCCCGAGCATCCGCGTCGAAAGGAGCGAACCATGCCCGAGGGACTGCTGCTGCTGCACGCCTTCCCGCTGGATGCGTCGATGTGGCAGCCGCAGATCGACGCGCTGAGCGGAGAGCTACCGGTTGTCGCGCCGAACCTCCCGGGCTTCGGCGGCGCGGCTCCGGCCGGAGACGTCCTGACGATGGACGCCGCCGCAGACGCCGCGGTGGAGGCAGCGGTGGGCATGGGCTTGGATCGAATGGTCGTGTGCGGGCTCTCCATGGGCGGCTACGTGGCGTTCGCGGTGTGGCGGCGCCACCGCGACCGGGTGGCCGGCCTGGTCTTGGCGAACACCCGGGCCGGAGCCGACGACGAGGCGGGCAAGGAGCGCCGCCGAGCCCTGGGCCAGCGCCTGGGAGAGGAGGGCAACGGGTTCCTGGTGGAGAACCCTCCGCCCCTGCTGTCCGCGGACGCGCCCGCCGAGCTGTGGCACCGGGTGAAGGCGATCATCGCGGCCCAGCCGGCCGAGGCCATCGCCGCGGCGTCGCTGGGGATGGCCGAGCGTCCGGACTCGACCCCGGACCTCGCCGGCATCAGCGTGCCGGCCCTTGTGGTCACGTCCGGCGGCGATGCCCTGATCCCTCCCGAAGCCACGAGGCCCATGGCCTCGCAGATCCCGGGAGGGCGGCTCGAGGAGATCGAGGGTGCCGGACACCTTTCGAACCTGGAGGCTCCCGACCGGTTCAACGACCTTCTCCGGGCGCACCTGGTGGCCGGCGGGATCCTGACGGGCTGAGCCTCGGCCGGGCCAGTCCTTGGCGGGAGGCCCTCGGATCGAGCCAGCCGCGGCGTACGGTTCGATGTCCGGCGTTCGTTGTGGCCCGAACGGCCGAGCGCCCTCCCGCGTCCCTACACTGGCCTGAACGATGACCGACCCTCAACGGTTCGCCAAGGCCTACCCGTTCCCGCTGGACGACTTCCAGCGCACGGCCATCGAGGCCCTGAACGGCGGTGAGTCCGTGCTGGTGGCCGCGCCCACCGGTTCGGGCAAGACCGTCGTGGCGGAGTTCGCCCTGGAACGGGCCCTGTCCCGCCACCGCAAGGCCTTCTACACGACGCCGCTGAAGGCGCTGTCGAACCAGAAGTTCGGCGACTTCTCGGCCCGGTACGGCCGCGATCGCGTGGGCCTGTTGACCGGGGACAACTCGATCAACTCCGAGGCCCCGGTGGTGGTCATGACCACCGAGGTCCTCCGGAACATGCTCTACGAGGACAGCCGGACCCTCGACGGCCTGGAGACCGTGGTCATGGACGAGGTCCACTACCTCCAGGACCCCTACCGCGGGGCGGTGTGGGAGGAGGTCCTGATCCACCTGCCGCTCTCGGTCTCCGTGGTGTGCCTGTCCGCGACGGTGTCCAACGCCGAGGAGTTCGGCGAATGGATCGGCGCCCTCCGCGGCCCCACCCGGGTGGTGATCGAGGAGCGCCGACCGGTCCCGCTGGTGAACCTGTACCTGGTGGGTCAGGAGCTCCACCCCATGCACATCGAACACGAGGGCCGGCCGAACCCGAACCCGTTCCTGGTGTCGCTGGACCAGCGGGAGATCCGGGTGCGGGAGTTCCGCCGGCGGGGGCCCGCCGGCGGCCGCCGCCAGGTCAGCGTCCTCAGCCGGCCCCGGGAGGGACACCGCCGGGTGTACGTCCCGACCCGCCAGGAGGTCGTGGAGCTCCTCGACGAGGAGGGGATGCTCCCCGCGATCTACTTCGTGTTCAGCAGGGCCGGGTGCGACCGCAGCGTGGAGTACCTCGTGGACGCGGGCGTTCGGCTGACCTCGAAGGAGGAGGCGGAGGCCATCCGGGAGCGCGCCGACGCCCGAGTGGCTTGGATCGACGAGGACGAGCTCCGCGGCCTGGGGTACTTCGACCTCCGGGAGGCCCTGGCCGCCGGGATCGCCGCCCACCACGCCGGCATGCTGCCCGTGTTCAAGGAGACCGTCGAGGAGCTGTTCCGAACGGGCCTGATCAAGGTGGTGTTCGCCACGGAGACGCTCTCGTTGGGGATCAACATGCCGGCCAAGACGGTGGTCATCGAGGACCTGTGGAAGTTCAGCGGCGAGCGGCACGAGCTGCTCACCCCCGGCGAGTACACCCAGCTCACGGGGCGGGCCGGCCGGCGCGGCATCGACGAGATCGGCTACGCCGTCGTGCTCTACCAGAAGCAGGTCCCATTCGAACGCGTCGCCGGCCTCGCCTCCACCCGGACCTACGAGCTGCGGAGCTCCTTCCGCCCGAGCTACAACATGGCGGTGAACCTGGTTCGCAACTACAGCCGGGAGGAGGCCAGGCACCTCCTGAACTCGAGCTTCGGGCAGTTCCTGGCCGACCGGGCCGTGGTCGTGCTGGAGCGCCAGGTCGAACGGGACCGGGCCTTCCTGGAGGGGTACCGGAAGTCCATGGCGTGCGACCGCGGCGACTTCGCCGAGTACTGGCGGCTCCGGGAGCGGGCCGAGCGGCTCCGCGAGGACTCGCGGCGGGGGGGAGAGCGGGCCGGCGCCGACCGGGTCCGGGACGCCCTGGCCCGGCTCCGGCCGGGGGACGTCGTGTTCGTCCCATCAGCCCGCCGGCGAGGGCTGGCCGTGGTGCTGGGGAGCCGTGACGGGCGACCGACGGTGCTGACCGAGGAGCGGCGGTACTTCCGGTTGAACCGAACGGACTTCCCCGGCCCGGAGCCCCCCGCGCCGGTGGCCCGGATCGAGCTGCCCCGGACGGGCAGCGCCGGGAGCGCCAGGTACCGCCGCGACCTGGCGGCCCGCCTGGCCGCCCTCCAGGTGCGGCCCCCCGAGCCTTCACCGGCCGGGTCGGTCGATCCTCGGGAGGAGGCCAGGGCGGCGGAGCTGGAGCGACGGGCCCGCCAGCATCCCTGCCACTCGTGTCCCGACCGGGCCAAGCACGAGCGGTGGGCCCGCCGGGCGTCGAAGCTGGAGCGGGAGGTCGCCACGCTCGACCGGCGCATCCGGGCCCGCACCGAGACCCTGGGCCGGCAGTTCGACCGGGTGGTCTCGGTCCTGGAGGAGCTTGGGTACGTGGACGACTTCTCGCTCACCGCGAAGGGCGAGATGCTTCGGCGGATCTACGGCGAGGGCGACATCCTGGTCGCGGAGAGCCTGGCCGGGGCCACGCTTGCCGGCCTGTCTCCGCCGGAGCTGGCCGCGCTGGTGTCGACGTTCGTCTACGAGTCGCGGGAGCGAAGGCCCTCCAGGCCGGAGTTCCCCACGGCCGGGTTGCGGGCCCGCTTCCGCGCGCTGGAGCGCCTGTGGACCCGGATCCGGCAGGTCGAGGACGGCCGCCAGGTCGAGCTGTGCCGGGAGCTCGACGCCGGGTTCGTGGCCACCGTGTTCGACTGGGCCGAGGGCAAGCCGTTGGACGACCTGCTCCGGGCGACCGGGTTGCCGGCCGGGGACTTCGTGCGGAACTGCAAGCAGCTCCTGGACCTGCTGCGCCAGATCGAGGAGGTGGCTCCTCCGGAGGTCGCCCCGACGGCCCGGGCCGCCTACCACGCCGTCAACCGCGGGGTCGTCTCCTACACCGGCGTGTCGCCGGTCGAGCCGTAGTGGACCCCTCGTCCGGTCCATCCGCGTCCCCTCCGCCTGGGTCCGGTCCGCCGCCCGGCATGCCGGCCGGCCCGAAGCTGTCCCGTTTCGCCACCGTCATCGCGAACCCGAAGGCCGACCGGGGCCGCGTTGCGGCCGAGCTCGGGGCGGTGCCGGAGGCGCTGGGCCGCCTCGGGTTCGACCACCGGATCGACCTCACGGACGGACCAGGGGGGGCGTTGCGGCTGGCCCGGGAGGCGCTCGGCCGGGGGGAGCGGTTCCTGGTCGCCGTGGGGGGCGACCGCACGGTCAACGAGGTGGTCGGCGCCATGCTCGAGAATGGCAGCCCGGCCGGTGCCGAGGCGGTGCTGGCGGTGGTCTCCGCGCGATCGGAGAACGACGTGGTCCGGACGTTCGGGCTTCCGGAGGATCCGGCCGAGGCCCTGGAGCGGTTCGCCGTGGGTCGGGTGTTCGCCATCGACGCGGGGAAGGTCACGTTCCAGGGGCCTGGGGGAGAACGAACCCGATTCTTCTTGAACGTGGCCCAGGTCGGGCTGGGGGGGGCGGCCGCGGCCGCGAGCGCCCGGCTCCCCAGGGCGCTGGGCCGCGGCCGCCGGTTCCTCGGGTAGACGTGCAGGTCTACACGGGGCCCAGGTCGGATTCGTTCACCCTGCTCCCCAGGATGTTCCAGGGGGAGCACGTCCCGCATCCCCGGATCGAGGAGTACCGGTCGAAGCGCCTGCGCATCGAGTCCGACCGTCCGCTGCGGGTGGAGGCCGACGGCGTCTCTCTGGGCCACACCCCCGCCACGTTCGAGGTCGTGCCGAACGCCGTCCGCCTGCTGGTCTGATGACCCGGCTCGGCCCGGAGCCCGCCTCCGGGAGAGGCCGCGCGCGTATCATCCCGCCCCGTGAGCCACGATCATGCGGGCCGGCTGGTCCGGGCAGCCCGGGAGACCGACGCGGCCGGGCTGGCCGCCCTCCTGGTGGCCCCCGGTCCGGACCTCCTCTACCTGGCGGGGTACGACCCGCCGCCCCTGGAACGCCTCACCGCCCTGGTGGTCCGGCCCGGAGCCGATCCGGTGCTGCTGGTCCCCGAGCTGGAACGCCCCCGAGCCCAGGCCTCGCCCGCGGGCTCGCTGGTGGCCCTGGACCGATGGCGCGACGGCGAGGACGCCTACGCCGCGGTGGCCCGGCTGGTCCCGACCGGGCGCCTCGGCGTGTCCGATCGCCTGTGGGCCTCGCACCTCCTGGGACTGCAGACGGCCCTGGGCGGTTCGGAGTTCGTGCCGGGCTCTCGGGTCCTGTCCCGTCTGAGGGCTCGAAAGGACCCCGGGGAGATCCAACTGCTGTCCCGGGCCGCTCGAGCGGCGGACGAGGCCTTCTCCCGGGTCTGCCGGGAGTCGTTCGCCGGCAGGACCGAGTCCGAAATCGCCCGGCTCCTCGGGGACCACCTGGTGCGGGCGGGCCACGATTCGGTGGCCTTCACCATCGTGGCCACCGGTCCGGACGGCGCCTCTCCCCACCACGAGCCCGGAGGCCGAACCATCAGGACCGGCCACGCGGTGGTCATGGATTTCGGAGGGCGGGTCGGCGGGTACTGTTCGGACGTCACCCGGACGGTCTCGGTGGGGTACCCGGGAGGGGAGGTTCGCGACGTGCACGACATCGTGACTCTGGCCCAGGAGGCGGCCTTCCGAGCGGTGGCCCCGGGGGTGCCAGCGGAGGAGGTGGACCGGGCGGCCCGGCAGGTGATCGAGGAGGCCGGCTACGGCGAGGCCTTCTTCCACCGGACCGGCCACGGCATCGGGCTGGAGGAGCACGAGGACCCCTACCTGGTGCAGGGCAACGCCGAGCTCCTGGAGCCCGGGATGTGCTTCTCCATCGAACCGGGGATCTACCTCCCCGGGCAGTTCGGGGTTCGGGTGGAGGACATCGTGGCGGTCACCGACGGCGGGGCGGTTCGGCTGAACCACGCCCCCCGCGAGCTGGCCGTGGTGGCGTGAGCGGGGAGTCCCCGTGACCCTGCTCAAGGGCATCCTGGCGGTCATGCTCTCGGCGGCGCTCGGTGCGGCCGTCCTGCTCCCGCTGCGAGGGGCACCCCACGTGTTCGTCGGAGCGGGAGACTTCAGGCCCCCCGCCTCCCCGCCGAGGGTGGCCGGGGGATCGCCGGCGTCCCCGTCGAGCGGGAACGCCGCACCACCGGGGCAGGGGCACGCCCGGACCCCCGCTGCGGGCGTGCCGGCGAACGTCCGGGTGACGAACGACGCCGGCGGTCATTACCTCCGGGCGGACGGAGGCACCGACAGCGTCATGGACGCCTGCGGGAACGGCCGGCGCGAGCAGAACGAGCCCACCGTCGGGGTCGATCCCCACGACCCGCGCGTGGTGGTGGCGGGCGCCAACGACTACTGCAGCACGGTCGCCACGGGAGAGACCTGGCTCGGCTACTACCGGTCCACGGACCAGGGCCGAACGTGGCACGACAGCCTGGTCCCCGGCTACCCGTCGGACGACTCGGCGGCCGGGCGGGCCTCGCCCACGATGAAGCTCTGCCAGTCGGGGTCGGACCCGTCCGCGAGCTTCGACCGCGAGGGCCGCCTGTTCTACGGGTTCATCTGCTTCCAGCGGGTGGGGCGGTTCGGACAGAAGGGCTTCGCCAACTCCTCGACGTTCGTGGCCAGCTACGACCAGGACGGCGGGCACTATGGGCGGACCATCCTGGTGGGAAAGGGAAGCCGAAGCGCCGACGAGGACAAGATCAACCTGGCCGTGGACCAGACCGCCGGCCCGCATTCGGGCAACGTCTACACGGCCTGGGTGGAGCTTGCCCCGCCCGCGCCGGGCGGCTTCCCCCAGGACCTCCTGCGGTTCTCCCGGTCCACCGACCACGGGCGGACGTTCTCCAAGCCGCAGCCCCTGAGCGACCTGCACCACGCGACGAACCCGGACATCGCGGTGGGACCGGACGGGACGGTCTTCGTCACGTTCGACGCCGGCGGCGGCATCTTCGTGGCGCGATCGACCGACGGGGGGAAGACGTTCGAGGTCCCCTCCGAGGCGGACACCCTCGCCTTCCCCCTGGAGTCGTCCGACTTCAGCGGTGGCTCCGGCCGGGACTGCGGGGACGGCTCGTTCAAGTGCAACACAGGCCTGACCTTCTCGAGGTTCTCGTCGTTCCCCACGATCGCCGCCGACCAGACCGGGGTCCACGTGGCGTGGAGCGACCGGCTGCTGTCCGGCCGGAACGGGCAGTCGAAGATCTACGTTCGGACCTCCACCGACGGGGTGTCATGGCCGGGGACGGCCGTGCAGATCGACGACGCGCCGAAGGGCCACCAGTACTACCCCGACCTGGCCTCGTCGAACGGGACCATCACGCTGGTCTTCTACGACTCGCGGAACGATCCCGCGTACGACCCGCTGGGGCCCCCCGGCGAGACGAAGGACGGCAAGAGCCCGGGCGGAGCTGTCGACACGTATGTGGCCCAGTCTCGGGACGGCGGGACCTCGTGGAGCGAGCGGCGGGTCTCCTCGCTGTCGAGCAACTACAACCTGGAGGTGCCGGGGCCGGTCCCGTTCTGGGGCGACTACATCTACGTGTCGGCGGTGGGAGGCACGGTGATGGTGGTGTGGACGGACTCCCGCGCCGTGGTCCTGGCCGACCACGGCACCGGGGGGGCCGACGGGTTCGACCCGTTCGAGCCCTGCTTCAACACCCGGGCCTTCGCCAACGATCCCTGCCTGTCGAAGGGCGGGCACGACCAGAACATCTACGCCGCCCGGATCTGAGGGATAGCCAGACGGTTGGGCGGTCGCCCGGTGCGGTAACCTACGGGTCGGTAGGTTACGCTCCGATCCACCGACCCCCGAGCACAGGAGGCCCGGCCATGCCGCTGCTGAACATCCCCGCCGAGCTGGTGGAGCTCCGTTCGTCCCTCCGGCAGTTCCTGGACCGAGAGGTCCGCCCGGTCGAGGACGAACACCGCCAGGAGATCCAGGAGACCGGCGTCTTCGAGGGGCTGAAGGACGTCCGGGCGAAGATCCGCAAGCGCTCGGCGGAGCTGGGGTTCTGGACGCTGCACATGCCCGAGGAGGTCGGTGGGGGAGGCCTCTCCTACCTGGGGCAGGTCCTGCTGCACGAGGAGGCCGCCCGGGACGGGCTGATCCTGTCCCAGATCGAATCGGTGTTCCCCGTCGTGAGCGGGCCCACCCCCATCTACCTGGACTGCACCGAGCCCCAGCGGGAGAAGTACCTGTTCCCGCTGATGTCGGCGGACAAGACCACCTGCTTCGCCCTGACCGAGCCCGGCGCGGGGTCGGACGCCACCCGGATCCAGACCAGGGCCGAACGTTCGTCGTCCGGCGGCTGGGTCGTCAACGGCCGCAAGCACTTCATCACCGGCGGGGAGGAGGCGGAGTTCGCCCTGTTGTTCGCGGTGACCGATCCCGAGAAGCGGGCCCAGGGCGGCATCACCGCGTTCTTCGTGGACGCCGACTCGCCCGGGTACGCGGTGACCCGATTGCAGCGGACCATGTCGCCGTACCAGAACCCGGTCGAGATCACCTTCGACGGGGTGGAGGTCGGTGACGACCAGATCCTGGGCAAGGAGGGGTTCGGGTTCTATTCGGCGGTGAAGGGGATCAACGGGGCCCGGCTGCAGATCGCGGCGCGGGCGCTGGGGCTGGGCCAGTACCTGCTGGACCGGTCGCTCGAGTTCGCCAACAGCCGGGTGGCCTTCGGCCAGCCCATCGGGAAGAACCAGTACGTGCAGGGCCACGTCGTGGACTCGTTCGCCGAGCTCGAACAGGCCAGGCTGCTGGTCTACCAGTGCGCGGCCCAGATCGACGAGGGCGCCGACGGCCGGCAGCAGGGCGCGCTGGCCAAGCTGGTGGCCGCGGAGATGGTCGGGCGGGTGGCCGACCGGGCCATCCAGGTCCATGGCGGCAACGGCTTCATGACCGAGCTCGGGCTGGAGGCGTGGTATCGCGACGTCCGGGCGATGCGCCTGTACGAGGGCACCACCGAGATCCTGAAGTCGAACGTCGCCAAGACCCTGGGGCTGTAGCCCAGCTCCGGGCCTTCGTCAGGCCGGACGGGGGGGTACCTGCGTCGAGGTGCCGGCCGATGGACCGACGTACCGGGCATCGCCCCACGCGAGGATCGGCAGGAAGATGACCGGCAGGAGGATCAGCCCCACCGCGAACCCGACCGACTTGCCGAAGCTCTTGGCGAGGTCGAGGTTGACGATGATCAGGATCACCACGTTCACCAGCGGTACGATGTACAGGATCAACCACCATCCCGGACGGCCCACGATCTTCAGCAGGACCCACAGGTTGTAGATCGGGATGATGCCAGCCCATCCGGGCTGACCGGCCTTCGTGAACACTCGCCAGAACGCCGCGAAGATCAGCACGACGATGGCGACGTAGACGATGACCAGGACTCCGCCTCCCCCGCCCCCGCTCGACGAGTACTGGGCCAGGCTCACCACTGCCTCCTGTCTCCCGCCACCGACTGACAACTATTTCCAGATCCCGTGGCAATGAAGCGCCCGCAAGCCGAGAGTTCGGCCCGGGGGGGAGGCCGGGTCAGCTCCGGCGGGGGCGGACCTTGGTGCCCCCCGCCGTGTCCATGACGGGGCGGGTGGCCGACCGGGCCATCCAGGTCCACGGCGGCAACGGCTTCATGACCGAGCTCGGGCTGGAGGCGTGGTATCGCGACGTCCGGGCGATGCGCCTGTACGAGGGCACGACCGAGATCCTCAAGTCGAACGTCGCCAAGACGCTTGGATTCTAGGCCGGGGGATCCCGGTTCGGCGCGGTATTGACACCGGCGCGGGAGAGGGTTGAACATCGCCGTAGCCCGGCGGAACGGTCGCCTGGGGGAGGCTGAAGGCATGGCGGCACGGCGGCTCGGCGGAGTGCGGTGCCTGGTGGCGGCATGGATCGGCGCGACGCTGGTCGCCGTCCTCTCCGCTTCCGGATGGGCCGGAGCCAGCCCGTCGTCGGGGCGGCTGTGGACCGCCTCGTTCGCCGATGCCCAACACGGATACGACACCGCGCAAGCCGCCGTGGTCAGCCCGGACGGTGGGCTTGTCTACGTGACCGGATACCGGGGGAATGGGCACCAGACAGGCGACTACCTCACCATCGCCTTCGACGCGGCCACGGGCAAGCGGGTCTGGCAACGGGCCTATGACGGCCCCCAACACCTCCAGGACTTCCCGGCGGCGATCGGCGTCAGCCCGAACGGATCGACGGTGTTCGTGACCGGCACGAGCGCCGGCGCGGCGAACGAGGACGTCGCGACGGTCGCGTACGACGCGCTCACCGGGACCTTGCTGTGGGCAACCCGTTTCGACGGCCCGGGGCACCTGGACGACTACGGCTCCGAGCTCGCTGTGAGCGCCGATGGAACGAAGGTCTTCGTCGGTGGGAGCAGCGGGACGCCCACTGACGACCAGGACGTGGCCACCATCGCCTACGACGCCTCCACCGGCGGACAGCTGTGGCTGAGCACGTACGACGGCCCCGGCCACGGCGGCGACGGCGCAGCCGGGATGGCCGCTTCAGGCACCGGGGTCTACGTGGCGGCCAGCTCGTGGGGAGGGTCGAACGACGATTTCGCCACCCTCGGATACGACCAGGCCACCGGAGCCCAGCTCTGGGCCACCAGGTACGACCACGGCGACGGGGAGGAGGCCGCCGACGGCGCGGTGTCCCCTGACGGCTTGTCCTTCTACGTGACCGGCTACAGCGTCGGCACGCCCCCGAACCGGGACTTCGCGACGGTGGCCTACGACACCTCGAACGGGAGCGAGCTCTGGGTGGCCAGGTACTCCCAGCCCGGGGAGAGCAATGCCGCGACGACGGTCCGGCCGAGTCCCGACGGATCACGGGTCTACGTGACCGGGAGCAATGGGAGCGCTGACCACTTCGCCGACATGGTCACGGTGGGGTACGAATCCGCGTCGGGTACGCAGGAGTGGGTGGCGACCTACAACGGTCCGGCCGACCGCGACGACACGGGGGACTCGTTGGGGGTGAGCCCGGACGGGTCGAGGGTCTACGTGACCGGGCACAGCTTCGGCCTCTCCACCGACGCGGACATCGAGACGATCGCCTACGCCGCCGCCACGGGCGCGGGCATGTGGTCCGACCGGCTCGCCGGGCCGGGGACGGACGTCCCGAACGCGCTGGCCGTCGGCCCCACCGGCGGCCTGTTCATGGTGGGGCAGCACCAAGCGAGGACGGGGACCGTCGACATCGACTGGGTCGTCGCGGCGTACGCCGCGTAATTGGCGCGGTGGGGCGCTGGCCAAGCCGGTGATGGCGGAGATGATCGGGCGCGTGGTCGATCGGGCCATCCAGTTCCACGGCGGCAACGGGTTCACGACCGAGATCGGGCTGGAGGCGTGGGACCGCGACGTCCGGGCCATGCCCCCGTATGAGGGCACGAAGGAGATCCTCAAGTCGAACGTGGCGAAGACCCTGGGGCTGTCCTCGAGTGTCGGGTTTGCCAGAGAACCAATCTGGTGACGGACCGGTGACGCGAGGTGGATTAGCGTTGCCGATCCATGGCCAAGCCGATCCGCCGCCGGAAGGGCCGCCGAAGGATCATCGCATGGACCCTCACCATCCTGATCGGTCGGTGGATGCTCAGCGTCACCTCGGCGCCGAGCATCGCCACCATGGAGCCACACGCGCCGCCGGCCTTCGTCTCCCCAACGCCGAGGTGCGGCTCGACGCTCACGGCGTACCCGCTGAATCGGTTCGAGATCACCATCGCCGCCATCGACCCGGACCCCAGCGAGTCCGTGCGGATCGAAGCGGCCGGCCCTCCGCCCGGGTTTGGCCCCGCTTCGGCCGATCCGTCAGGCGGAGTGACGAAGATCGTCGATGCCTGGACACCCGGTCCGAGCCAGGCCGGCTCCACCGACCGGGTGGAGTTCGACGCCGTCGACATGGAGGGAATCGGAACGTCGTGCGCGGTCACGATCCGCGTCCCTTCGATCGAGTACGTTGCGCTGGGCGACTCGTTCTCCTCCGGCGAGGGTGTCCCGGACTTCATCGGCGGGACGAAATGCCATCGATCCGTCAGCGCGTATCCACTGGTGTTCGCTGCGGCAGTCGACATCATGAGGGTGCGCTTCGCAGCGTGCAGCGGGGCAAAGATTCCCAACATCCTAAATAGAGGGCAGCACAAGGAACCCAGGCAACTTGATGCCCTTGAGCCTGCGACCACGCTCATCACCCTGACGATTGGAGGCAACGACGCCACGTTCGGCAAGACCGTCTTCGAATGCGTGACCCTGCCGAGATGTGACGTCCTTCTCGGAGAGAGCACTCGAAGGAGGATCGCGGGGCTCCAACTGGCGTTGTTCGATCTCTACGCATCAATACGAGCCTCGGCCAAACACGCCCCGATCTTCGTGCTTGGTTACCCGCGACTTCTCACCGAGGCCCGGAAGAAGTTCCAAGACTGTCATGGATTGGGGAAGCACGAACGAAGATGGATCGACTCAATGGGGGGACTGCTCGACTCGGTGATCCAGGAGGCGGTTCGGGAGCTCGATGAACGACATCCTGACGAACCGCCCATCGTGTTCGTCCCGACGGCCGAGACCTTCCGCACCCACGAGGGGTGTGGCGAGTCGCCATGGATCAATCCTCTGATGGTGCTCCACCATCACGAGTTTTCACTTCATCCGAATGCTGCTGGTCAGAGAGCTTTGGCCATGGCGCTTATGACCGCCTTCCGGAACATCTACCCCAACCCCTGACCGCTCGCCGGCCCTGGGAGATCAGGTCCGAGGGCGAACCGTCGATCCATGTTCGGTGTCCATGACCTCGAGGCCCATCGCCTTGAGCTGATCACGGATCGCGTCCGAGGTGCTCCAGTCCTTCGCCTGGCGGGCCCCGTCCCGTTTGCGGACGAGCTCTTCCACCTCGGGGCTCGGGTGCCAATCCTCCCGGACCAGCCGATCCAGGTCGAGCCCAAGGACCTGCTCCCACGAGGACAATAGCCCGGACTTCTCGCCGCTGGGAACCGCACCGGATGACACGGCTTCGTTGAGGACCACCAGCGCGGCCGGCATGTCGAGGTCGTTCGCCACGGCGTCCCGAAACCTGCGGTCGAACTCACGACCATGTTCCGAAAGCTCGTCGGGCCGCTCCGCGCCGGCCCACTCGGCCATGCGCTGGCGGAGGTGCACCAACCTCGACTTCGCGCCCTCCAGGGCTTCCCAGCTGAAGTCCATCTCGCTTCGATAGCGCGTGCCCAGGCACAGCAGCCGGTAGGCCAGCGGATCGATGCCGTTGTCCGCGAGATCGGTCACCCGGTAGATGTTCTTCGCCGACTTCGCCATCTTCTGGCCGGCCATCTGGAGGAACCCGCCGTGCACCCAGATGGACACCACCGGGTGGCCGAACGCGCCCTCGGACTGGGCGATCTCGTCCTCGTGGTGGGGGAACTTGTTGTCGTTGCCGCCGGTGTGGATGTCGAACCGTTCGCCCAGGTGCTTCACCGACATGGCGGAGCATTCGATGTGCCACCCGGGGAACCCGTCGCCCCACGGGCTGGGCCATTTCAGCGCCCGGTTCGGGCCGGCCCTCTTCCACAGGGCGAAGTCCTCGGGGTGTCGCTTGTTCGGATCGACCTCGAGCTCCTGGCGATGGCCCGCCCGCAATGCTCCCAGCGTGTTGCCGCTGAGCTTGCCGTAGGACGGGAACGTGGTGACGTCGTAGTAGACCGTGCCGCCGACCAGGTAGGCATGCCCGTTGCCCAGGAGCCTCTCGATGATGGCGATCATCTCGGAGATGTGGCCGGTGGCCCGCGGGTACTCGTCGGCCCGTTCGATCCCGACCAGGTCGCTGTCCTCCAGGAACGCCTGCGTGTATTTCTCGGCGATCTCCTTGGCCGAGAGCCCCTCGTCGGCCTCGGCCAGCTCCATCTTGTCCCGGCCGGTGTCGGAGACGTCGTCGGTCATGTGGCCCACGTCGGTGACGTTCATGACCCACCTCACGTCCTGGCCCTCGAACCGCAGGCCCCGCCGGATGAGGTCGCCCAGCATGAACGAACGCATGTTTCCGATGTGGATGTACCGGTAGACCGTGGGGCCGCAGGAGTATATCTTCACGGTCCTGCCGTCGACCGGCTTGACCTCCTGGACCTGCCTGGTGAGCGAGTCGTAGAGCCGCATCGTTCTTCTTCAGGATAGCGGCCCGCGATTGCTAGTCTGTGCGTCCAACATGGACCGCGACTTCGGGCTCACCGACGACCAGCGGGAGATCGTGGCGGCCGTCCGGGAGTGGGTCGCCGACAAGGCTGGCCCGTCGTCCGCCGGGTACGAGGAGAAGAAGGAGTTCCCTCGGGACCTGTTCCGCCAGCTCGGCGAGATGGGCCTGGCCGGGATCCCCTACGACGAACGCCACGGCGGGGGCGGCCAGCCCTACCTGACCTACCTCCTGGTGCTGGAGGAGATCGCCACGGGCTTCCTGTCGCTGGCGGTGAGCCTTTCGGTCCACCATCTCTCCGCCTCGGGGATCCACAACTTCGGGTCCGATGAGCTCAAGGAGAAGTACCTCCCCAGGCTGTTCTCCGCGGAGTGGCTGGGCGCCTACGCCCTGTCGGAGGCCTCCAGCGGCTCGGACGCGGCGTCGCTGCGGACCCGGGCCGAACGCACCGCCGGCGGCTACGTGCTGAACGGTTCGAAGCGCTTCATCACCCACGGCGGCGAGGCCGAGCTCTACCTGGTGATGGCCCGAACCGCCGAGGACGGGCCGAAGGGGATCTCCGCGTTCGCCATCGAGCGTGGCTGGCAGGGGTTCGACTTCGGGCGGCTCGAGGACAAGATGGGGTGGCACGCCTCGCCCATGCGCGAGCTGCTGTTCGAACGCTGCGAGGTGCCGGCGTCGAACCTGATCGGCCAGGAGGGCCAGGGGTTCTCCATCGCACTGGATGCGCTGGACGGGGGCCGGCTGGGCATGGCGGCCTGCTCCACCGGGCTGGCCCAGGGGGCGTTCGACGCCGCCGTCGCGTTCGCCCGGGAACGGCACCAGTTCGGCCGGCCCATCCTCGAGTTCCAGGGGATCCAGTTCATGCTGGCCGACATGGCCACGCAGATCGAGGCCTCCCGCCGGCTCTACCGCGAGGCGGGCCGGGTCCGGGACTCCGGCGTCGACGACTCCCGGGCGGCGTCGATGGCGAAGCTGTTCGCCTCGGACACCGCCATGCGGGTGACCACCGACGCGGTGCAGGTCCACGGGGGCTATGGCTACATGCAGGAGTATCCGGTGGAGCGCTACATGCGGGAGGCCAAGGCGCTGCAGATCGTGGAGGGCACGAACCAGGTCCAGCGCATGGTGATCGGACGAACGCTCTCCGCCGGCTGAAACGGTTCGGTAAGCGCGACGCTCGCCCGCTCGGCCGGCCGTGCTCAGGTCGGGCAGGCCGACCACAAGCCGCGGCCCGCCGCGCGGGCCTCGTCCTCCGCCCGGGCGAACGTGGCGGCGATCCGCGTGTCCGGAGGCACCGGATCGGCCCTGGCGTACCCGTCCTCGGCCAGCGTCAGGTTGAACAGCTCCCGCCCCAGGTAGACGTAGGCCAGGAGCCGCCCGTAGCGGTCGTAGCGGTCGGAGTCGAAGGCGAGCCGGACGGTTCGCCCGTCCAGGCGCCGGCGGGTGTACGTGCCCGCTTCGGCCCCGAAGCATTCGGCCCGGCCCCCGTACCAGTCGACCTCCGGCGTGTTGATCCCGATCAGGCGAACCCGCTCGTCGTGGCCCGCGTAGATCACGTGCACCGTGTCGCCGTCGGTGACCTTCGTGATCAGGAAGAGCGGTCCGGCGGCGGCGGGGCTCGCTCCGGAGGGCGGCGCGGAACGACCTCCGCCGCACCCGGCAAGCGCGACGGCCGCCCCCACGGCCGCGATCGCCACGCAGGCCCGCCCGACGCCAGCCCCTCCTTCCATGGAGCCACCATAGCGGGGGGGTCTGACACGTCGATCCGTCCTTCTCCAGGATCGCACCTGGAGCCGGGCGAAGGCCGGGAGAGCGGCCCGGTCAGGGGACGATCGGGCGGTTCTCGAACGGCGTCGACAGCACGATGGTGGTTCGGGTCTGGACCCCGGCCTTCTCCCGGAGCCGCCGCAGGAAGTCCTCGAGGTCCGAGGTGGTGCGGGTTCGAACCTTCAGGATGTAGTTCTCGTCACCGGCCACCGAATGGCACGCCTCCACCTCGGGCAGCTCCACCACCCGGTCGGGGAGGTCGTCGGCCTGCTTGGGATCCAGCGGCATCACCGAGACCAGGGCCGTCACGAACAGCCCCAGCGGCTCGGGATCGAGATCGGCCCGGTACGCCCGGATCACCTTGGACCGTTCGAGCCTGCGGACCCGCTGGTGCACCGTCGAGGGCGCCAGCCCGACCCGATCGCCGATCTCCGCGTAGGTGGTCCGGGCGTCCTCCTGGAGTGTCCGGAGGATGGCCAGGTCTCGTTCGTCCAGGTCCGCCATGACTGGACCCATCGTACCCTACAGCCGTAGGAAATTCGGCCCGATGCCTTATTTGCCGAACACATTGCGGTTCGGCTACCCTCAACCTGGGGATCCATTCAGCGGAGAGCGCGAACGATGACCGACCCAATCGACACCGCCGGGGGGCAGCCGGGGAGGAACCAGGCCCGGCCCGGCCACCGCGAGGCCAGGGCCCACGCCTCCGAGCAGCCGTTCGGCTACCCCCTGGAGCGGGAGTTCGTCGAACCCGACTGGAGGCGCCTCCCCGGCTACCGGGACGCCACGGCCGAGCAGTGGGAGAGCGCCCAGTGGCAGCGGGCGCATACGGTCAAGAACCTCAAGGAGCTGAAGGAGGCCCTCGGCCGGTACCTCACCGACGACCTGGCCGGGGACATCCAGCGGGACATGCTCGAGCGGGCCACCATGTCGATGCTCATCCCGCCCCAGATGCTCAACACGATGGACGAACACGACCTGTACGCGGACCCCGTTCGCCGGTACATGGCTCCCGCGTTCAGCGAACGCGACCCCGAGTGGCCCTCACACCCCTACGCCGGCCGGGACTCGCTCCACGAGGCGGACATGTGGGCCGTGGAGGGACTGACCCACCGCTACCCGACGAAGGTGCTGGCCGAACTGCTCCCGACCTGCCCCCAGTACTGCGGGCACTGCACCCGCATGGACCTGGTGGGGAACTCCACGCCCCAGATCGCCAAGTACAGGTTCGAGGTCAAGCAGCCCGACCGGCTCCGGCAGATGCTCGAGTACCTCCGACGAACTCCCAGCGTCCGGGACGTGGTGGTCAGCGGCGGCGACGTGGCGAACATGCCCATCAGGCGGCTGGAGGAATGGGTGTCCGCGCTGATGGACATCCCCCACATCCGGGACATCCGCCTGGCCACCAAGGCCCTCATGGGCCTGCCCCAGCATTTCCTGCAGACGGAGGTCCTGGAGGGCATGGAGCGGCTGGGCCGGAAGGCCCGTGAGCGGGGAGTCGACATCGCCGTGCACACGCACGTGAACCACGCCCGGCAGCTCACCCCCCTGGTGGCGAGGGCGGTGGGGTACTTCTTCGAGCTCGGGTTCCGCGACGTCCGCAACCAGGGCGTCCTGCTGAAGGGGGTCAACGCCACCACGACGGACCTCCTGGAGCTGTGCTTCACGCTGCAGGACCAGGCGAAGATCCTTCCGTACTACTTCTACACGTGCGACATGATCCCGAACAGCGAGCACTGGCGGACCGCCCTGTGGGAGGCCCAGGAGCTCCAGCGTTCGATCATGGGGTACCTCCCCGGGTTCGCCACGCCGCGCATCGTGTGCGACGTGCCGTTCGTGGGCAAACGATGGGTCCACCAGGTCGACGCCTACGATCGGGAGAAGGGCATCAGCTACTGGACGAAGAACTACCGCACCGGGATCGAACACCACGACCCCGAGGCCCTGCAGCGGCAGTACCCCTTCTACGACCCCATCTCCACGCTGCCCGAGTCCGGCCGGCGATGGTGGCGGGAGCACGCCGGAGAGCTCGTCCCCGCGGGATAGCCCGAGGGTGCGATTCCAAGTCGAGCTCCTTCGGAGACGGCGCCCGGTACCGGGAGGGCATGGAGACACATCGAGGGGGCCGAACCCTCCACGACGTTCGTCCCGGCCCGGGACGAAGCACGACCGGTGACGGCGTGGGCCTCGCGCCGGTAGCATCGGACCCCATGAGGAGAGCCCTCCCGTGAAGTCGGGCAAGTTCGAGGTCGACACGACGGGGCCGCTGGTCACCAACGTCACCGACCATCTTCGGCGGTGGGTCGAACAGGAAGGGCTCGAGGGCGACGGCCTGCTCCACCTGTTCCTGCCCCACGCCACGGCCGGGCTGGCCCTCATGGAGACCGGGACCGGATCCGAGCAGGACCTGGTGGCGGCGATGGAGCGGATCCTTCCCCGGCACGACCGCTACCTGCACAGCCACGGCTACGAGGTCCATGGGCGAGACCACCTGCTGCCGGTGCTGGTCTCGCCGTCGCTGATCCTGCCGGTGCACGGCGGGGAGGTGGTCCTGGGCACCTACCAGAGCCTGGTGATCGTGGACCCGAACCGCGACAACAACCACCGCACGGTGATCGTCAGCTTCCTCCAGGACTGAGCGAACGCGGCCCTCCGAGGGCCGTCCCTATACTGCTCAGCGATGCGAACCCGCCTTCGACATCACGGAGCGCTTCGCTGAAGACCCTCTACCGGGCCACCCGCGTCTACACGCTCAGCCACCGTGCCGTGGGGGAGTGGTTGCTGGTCGACGGGCGGCACGTCGAACGGGTCGGCACCGGCGACCCGCCCCAGTCCCACCGGGTGGTCGACCTCCCCGGGACCACCATCATCCCGGGGTTCATCGACACCCACGTCCACCTCACCGGCACCACGCTCTCGGCCATCGGCATCCCCATCGAACGGGCCCGTTCGGCCGAGGAGCTCCTGGGCATGGTGGCCGAGGAACTCACGCACGACCCCACGAGGGTCCTCGCGCACGGGTTCGACGAGAGCGACTGGGAGAGCACGGCGCTGCCCACCCTGGCCCAGCTCAACGAGATGTCGGACCTCCCGGTGATCCTGGTGCGGGCGGACGGCCACGTCTCCCTGGCGAACTCGGCTGCGCTGCACGAGGCCGACGTCCTGGGCGAGGACGGGGTCGACCGCGACGAGCAGGGCCGCCCCACCGGGGTGGTTCGGCGCGAGGCCAACTCCCACGTGCAGCGGTGGTTCCACCAGTCGCTCAACGACCACGAGCTCCGGGAGATGCAGCTCCAGGCCGCGGCCATGGCCGCCTCGCGCGGGGTGACCTGCGTGCACGAGATGGCCATCCCCGAGGCTCGGGGGCGCCGCGACGTGGAGACGCTCCTCGAGCACCGCCGGCACCTTCCCGTGGACGTCGTGGTGTACGTGGCCGACATGGACATCCCCTGGGTGATGGACCTCGGCCTGGAGACGATCGGGGGCGACCTGTGGGTCGACGGTTCGATCGGAGCCCGAACGGCCTCGGTCGGCGAGCCCTACGTCGAGACGGAGGAGCGCGGGGTGCTCCGCCGCGGCGACGATGAGCTGGCGGAGTTCTTCCACAACGCGCACCTGGCCGGCCTTCAGGCTGCCGTGCACGCCATCGGGGACGCCGCCATCGAGCAGGTCCTCCGGGTGTGGGAGCGGGTGTACCGAACCCTCGACTCGCGGCAGCGCCGCCACTTCCGGGCCCGCCGGCACCGCATCGAGCACTTCGAGCTCCCTTCGTCCGAGCAGATCGAACGTGCCGCCGCCCTCGGCCTGGCGATCTCGGTGCAGCCGGGGTTCGACGCCCAATGGGGCCACCCCGGCGGGATGTACGAGAGGCGGCTGGGACCCCAGCGGGCCGCCGGCATGAACCCGTATGGCACGCTGCTGGCCCGGGGGCTGGAGGTGGGGGCCGGGAGCGACTCGCCGGTCACGGCGCTGGACCCGATGCTCGGGCTGTGGGCGCTGGAGACGCACCACGACCCCTCCCAGCGGCTGTCGCGGGAGGAGGGGGTCCGGCTGTTCACGCAGGGCAGCGCACGGCTGGCCCACCTCGAGGAGAAGAAGGGCCAGCTCACACCCGGCATGCAGGCCGACTTCGCCGCGTACGAGAACGACCCCATGACCATCGACGACCCGCGGGAGCTGCGTCCGATCCTCACCGTGTCGCGCGGCCGCGAGGTGTTCGTGCCGTAAGGAAGCAGGGACCGAATGGCTGGGCCGATCGCGTTGGAGGAGATCCGGGCCGCCAAGGAGCGCATCCTCGGTTCGGCGTTCCGCACGCCCCTCGTTCGCCTGAACGTCGACGACGCCCCCGCTGAGATTCACTTGAAGCTGGAGAACCTGCAGCCGATCGGTTCGTTCAAGATCCGGGGCGCGGCGAACGCCTTCGCACTGGCGGACCCGGGCCGCCTGCGGCGCGGAGTGTGGACCGCCAGCGCGGGCAACATGGCCCAGGGCGTGGCGTGGTGCGCCCGCCGGCTCGGCGTCTCCTGCGATGTCGTGGTGCCCGAGACCGCCCCCCAGACCAAGCTGACCGCCGTCCGGCGTCTCGGGGCGAGGCCCATCCCGGTGCCCGCGGACGTGTGGTTCGAAACGTTCGTCACCAGGCGCTTCCCCGGACTGGAGGGCCTGATGGTCCACCCATTCAGCGACCGCGCGGTGATGGCCGGGAACGGCACGATCGGCCTGGAGATCCTGGAGGACCTCCCCGACGTGGACGCGGTGGCGGTGCCCTACGGAGGCGGAGGGTTGATCTCGGGGATCGCCTCGGCGATGAAGGCGCTTCGGGCCCAGGCGAAGGTCTACGCGTGCGAGGTCGAGACGGCCGCCCCACTGAAGCCGTCCCTGGAGGCCGGGCATCCAGTGGAGGTCGGCTACACACCCACGTTCGTGGACGGCATCGGCGGGCCGAGGGTCTTCCCGGAGATGTTCGAGCTGGTGAGCCGCCTCATCGACGGGTCCCTGGTGTCATCGGTCGAGGAGATCGCCGCCGCGGTGAGGCTCCTGGCCGAACGCAATCGGATCGTCTCAGAGGGGGCGGGAGCCGCCTCGGTCGCGGCGGCCCTCAGCGGGAAGGTCGGACCGGGCAAGGTGGTGTGCGTGGTGTCCGGCGGCAACATCGACCCGGCGAAGCTGGCCACGATCCTGTCGGGGCAGGTTCCCTGAGTCGAACATTTCAAGGATCGGACCCCGGATCGAACCATGCAACCCTCCCGAGGGCATCGGCCCCACGGCACGCCTCAGTCGGCAACCATTTGGAGCGTGCTTCCCGTCGGTGCCTTCGTCACTTCGATGCGGGGGAACTGTTCCGCCAGCTCCTTGACGTGGGTGATCACCCCGACCAGGCGGCCGTCCCCGGCGAGCTGCTCGATGGCGTCGGTGACGGTTCGCAGCGTCTCGGGGTCGAGCGTGCCGAATCCCTCGTCGAGGAACAGGCTGTCCAGGCGGGCCCGGTCGGTGACCGAGAGCGAACGGACCTGGTCCGCCAGCGCGAGGGCCAGGGCCAGGGAGGCCAGGAAGGTCTCGCCGCCGGACAGGGTTCGAGCGCTCCGCTCCTCGTCTCCGTTCCACGTGTCCACCACCAGGAACTCGTCGTCGCGGCACACCAGCGCGTAGCGCCCGTCGGAGAGCTGCGAGAGGCGCGCCGAACCCGCCAGGGCCAGCGTCCGGAGCGCCTCGCCCTGGAGGTAGACGATGAGGTGGTCGTTGCGAAGCTCCAGGGCGAGCGTCCTGAACAGCGCGGCCCGTGACTGGAGCCCCTTGACCTCCGTGGCGAGCTGCTTCCTGCTCTCCAGCCGCGTGGCCGTCTGCTCGGCCCGCTGGGCCGCGGTGGCCGCGTCGGCCGTGGCGGAGCGGCAGGCGAGGTTGACCGACTCGGCCAGGGCCTCGAGCGTCGGGGCCGGGTCGACCAGGCCCTCCACCGCCGCGGTCGCTTCCTCCAGGAGACGGGCCTCGGCGGCGGTTCGGGCGGACAGCGTCGCGGCGAGCTTCCGGGCGTGGGCCCCCAGGGCGCTCGAATCTGCCGGCGCCGGCGGCGGGGGGATCCTCGGGGCCGCGGCCTTCCCCCCCGCGGCTCGGGCCGCCCGGTCCAGCAACGGCCGGAGCGCGTCGGGAGCCAGGCGGTCTCGCAGGCGTTCCACCGCCGCGGCAAGCCGGTCCCGGTCCTGTTCGGCCCGCAACTGATCCTGGGCGGCCTCGGCCCAGGCCCGTTCGGCCTCCCGCTCGACCCGCTCCAGACGCTGTCGCTCCGACATTCGCCGCTCCACCTCCGCGGCGGGGTCTGGGGGAAGGGGCTCGCCCAGCAGCGCCGTGAGGGCGGTGCCGTCCGCGGCGATCGTCCCGTCCAGCCGAACGATCTCCGCCCCGAACCGGGCTCGCTCCGCGGCGTTCGACTCTGCCTCGCGCTGGAGAGCGTCCGCGCCGCGCTCCGACTGGCGGAGCGACTCATGGGCTGCCCGCACGGCCTGCCCGGCCGTCTCGCGGTCCGAGCGGGCCCGGTCCAGAAGGTCGCCCGCCGCCCCTGTCTTCGGCGCCTTCGCCAGGGGCAGGCCGCACACCGGGCAGCGATCGCCCGCCCGCAGGCCGCTCGAGACCGCGGCGACGAGATCGGCGTGGTTCGCTGCCTCCAGCGCCGCGTCGGCGGCCCGCAGCTCGTCCTCCCGCCCGGCGAGGGCCTCCCGCTGCGCCGCCACCTCGGTCCGGGCCCGGTCGAGGTCCTGTCGGAGGGTCTCTGCAACCGCCGTGGAGCCGGCCAACTCGGTAACGGCCCGGTTCCGGACCTGGAGCGCCTCGGCCCGCGAGCGAGCCGCCAGGTGCGCCTGGCCGAGCTCCTCACTCGAACCCACGGTGGCATCGGCCTGGAGCAGGGCCGCCCGGGCCGACTCCAGCCCGCCGGCGGCGACGCGCGCTGTCTCGGCGGTCTGGCTCGACCGTTCGACCGCAGCGGCCATCTCCGAGGCCAACGCCTCCAGCTCCCAGGCCGCCTCCGACGTCCGCCCGGCCGCCGCGGCCGCCTCTTCGGCACAAGCCCGAAGCTCGTCCACCGAGCGCCGCGACTCCTGCCACCGGCCCAACAGGTCCAGCACCATCCCCCCCGCATGGGCCAGCGCCTCCTCCCGCCTGGCCGCCGCGGATGCGGCCGCGGTGGCCTCGCTCAGCGACTCTGGCGTCGCATCGCCGAACTCCCGGTCGAGCAGGTCGGCCGTCCACCGGCCCCGTTCGGCCATCTCCTTGGCGAGGCTTCCCGCTCGCTCCTTCATTCGGTCGAACAGCGATAGGCCGAGCAGCTCGGTGAGGATGTCGCGCCGCTTCTTGGGGTCGCCCGCCAGGAACTCGTGGAACCTCCCCTGCGGCAGCAGCACCGACCGGGTGAAGCCGTCGTAGGTGAGGCCGATGGCCCCGGCGATCAGCGGCTCGGCCTCGCGGACCCGGTCGGCCCCGTCCCCGGCCTGCTGCCATCCGCCGTCCACCCACCGTTCGAGCAGGATCTTCGTGGCGCCCTTGCCGGAGGGCGTCCGTCGGGCCACCCGGTAGCGGTCCCGGCCGACCTCGAACTCCAGGATGACCGACATCCACGGCAGGCCCTGGCTGATGAGCTGGCCCACCCGGTCGCCCACCCGTTCGACCCGGCCGTACAGGGCGTACGTCATGGCATCCAGCAGCGAGGACTTCCCGCTGCCCGTGGGCCCGCTGATTGCGAACACGTCGAGGTCGGTGAAGTCGATCTCGGCCGGCTCGCGGAAGGCGGTGAAGCCCTTCAGCTCGAGCCTGAGCGGCCGCACCTAGGCGCCCCCCTCGAGCTCGTCCAGCACCTCGTCGAAGGCCCGCCCCAGGTCCTCCGGGACGGCCTCCACGCCGTGGGCCTGTCGGTAGTAGGAGTCGAACCGGTCGCGGGGCTGGAGGGAGGCCAGGGGCGGACCGGTCTCGGGGACGTCCCGGCGTTCGTACCGGAGGGAGACGTCGACCGCGTTCGGCAGGGCGTCCCGGACGCGCTCGGCCATCCCGGGCACGGGCCCGTCGGTGGAGACGAACACCCGGAGGTGGGCGTCGGGGAGCTGCCGGCCGTTCGACACCACCTCGTCGAAGGTGCCCTCGACGTCGAGGAGGCGCCGCCCGGCGCTCAGGGCGACCTCGCGGACCTTGGCCGGCCGGCCGGGGCTCACCTCCACGATGGTCACCGATTTCGTCTGCTCCCGCTCCCCGAAGTCCAGTTGCAGCAGCGAGCCGGCGTACCGGGTGGGGGAGGGCGCGCCGCGGACGGCCTGGGGCCGGTGGACGTGCCCCAGGGCGACGTAGCTCGCCGTGGCCGGCAGGCGCGAGGGCGACACCGCGTATTCGATCCCGATGGTGATCTGGTGCTCGCCGCCCCCGGGGATGGCCCCGTCGGTGAACAGGTGGGCCATGAGGACGTTCACCCGGTCCGGCCGGAACGGTGCGGTCATGGCCTCCAGGATCCGCCCAATGCCCTCGGCGTAGGACTGGTACCAGGCCTCCGTGGCGTCGAACAGCTCCGCGGCGTCGCCGAACCGCCGCTCCGGGACGAACGGCACGCACGCCACCAGGGCGGCCTCGGGGCCGTCGCGGGCCGGGAGCTCGACCAGCGATCCCTGGCCAGGCGGGACGACCTTCGGGATCACCGTGACCCCGATGGGCCGGAGCAGCCTGGCCAGCGCCTGGAGCCGCACGGCCGAGTCGTGGTTGCCGGGGATCACCACCACCGGGATGCTTGCCTCGTACAGACGAACCAGCGCGTCGAACACCAGCGCGTCGGCCTCCGGAGTGGGGGAGCGGTGGTCGTACAGGTCCCCCGCGATCAGGACGGCGTCGACGCCCTCCTGCGCGGCGATCCCGACGACTTCGGCGATGGCCTCCTCGAACTCAGGCGTTCTCGAGCGCAGCCGGATCGACCGCCCCACGTGCCAATCTCCGGTGTGCAGCAGCTTCACGGTGCCAGCCTACCCGGGGAAGCGACAGGAATCACATCGCTGTGATTCGGGGTGCCGCCCATTCTTGCACGACCGGGCCGAAACGGAGAAGCGCCGCACCGCTTGCGGTTGCGCTCCGAGGCGTGCGACTGAACCGGGTGCTATGGGGGCAGACGCCCGCGCCGGACCTTGCCCAGCGAGGACCGGGGGAGCGCCCCCACCGAGCGGATCTCCCTGGGGACCTTGTGCCGGGCCAGGCGGGACGCGACGTGGGCGCGGAGGGCCGCGGCCTCCGGAGGCTCTGCGGGGTCGGTCGGGACCACGAACGCCACGACGCGCTGGCCCCACTCGGGATCAGCCGTCCCGATGACCGCGGCGTCGGCCACGCCGGAGTGGGACCGAAGCGCGTCCTCGACCTCCTGGGGGAACACGACCTCCCCGGCGGTGAGGATGGCGTCGTCGAGCCGGCCGAGGACGCGCAGGCGCCCGTCGACGATCTCGCCGGCGTCGCGGGTTCGGAGCCATCCCTCGGGGTCGAACGCGGCCTCGGTGGCGTTCGGGTCGAGCCGGTAGCGCCGGAAGACAACGGGGCCCCGCAGCAGGATCTGGCCGCCCTCTCCGATGCGAACCTCGACGCCGTCGAGGGGCAGGCCGTCGTACACGCAACCGCCGCACGCTCCCTCCCACCAGGATCGCCCGGAACCTGGCCAGGTCGGCCCCGCGCTCCAGGAGCCGCCTCAGCATCGTGGGAACCAGCGAGGTGAACCTGGCTTCGGCGGCCTGGTCGAACGCCAGGGGATCGAACCCGGGCTGGACGTGAACCGGCGCGCCGGGAACGAACGCGCGGAGCAGGACGAGCATCCCGCCCATGTGGGAGATCGGGAGGCACCCCAGCCAGGCGTCGTCGGGGGTGGCCCGGAGCCGTTCGGAGGACGCTCGGAGGCCGGCCTCGATCGCGTCCCGCCCCAGCTCGGCGAGCTTCGGCCTCCCGGAGGTTCCCGAGGTGGCCATCACCAGGCCGACCCCGTCCTCGACGGGGCTTCCACCCTCGAGGCGCCGGAACGAAGAGCCGTCGAACCGCCCGGTGGGCCGGCCCGCCTCCAGGAGGGCCCGCACCTCCGGTTCGGGCAGGCGGTGGTCGAGCGGCAGGACGGCGGCGCCCCGGTCCCACGCCTCCCGCACGAGGGAGAGCCAGCCCGGGCCTGGGGGAAGGGCCGCGGCCACAAGGTCCGACGCCCCGAGCCCGCGGATCCCGCCCACTCCGCTAGGCTAGCCGAAGCTATGAGCGATCACTCTAGGAGTCGATGATCATGCCGACGATCGACTGGACGGTCTCCGGGGAGTACACCGACATCCGGTACGAGTCCGCCGAGGGTATCGCGAAGCTCACCATCTGCCGCCCCGAGGTTCGAAACGCCTTCCGCCCGACGACGTTGTTCGAGCTGTCCCGGGCGTTCGACACCGCCAGGGACGATCCGGCCATCGGGGCGATCATCCTGACGGGGGAGGGGACCGAGGCCTTCTGCTCCGGGGGCGACCAGCGGGTCAGGGGCGACGACGGCTACGTCGACGACCGGGGCATCGGCCGCCTGAACGTGCTGGACCTCCAGGTCCAGATCCGGCGCCTGCCGAAGCCGGTGGTGGCCATGGTCGCCGGGTACGCCATCGGCGGTGGCCACGTTCTCCATCTCGTGTGCGACCTGACCATCGCGGCAGACAACGCTCGGTTCGGGCAGACCGGGCCGAAGGTGGGGTCGTTCGACGCCGGGTACGGCTCGGGCCTGCTGGCCAGGACGATCGGGTTGAAGCGGGCCAAGGAGGTGTGGTTCCTGTGCGAAGAGTACGACGCGCGGACCGCCCTTCAGTGGGGCCTGGTGAACCGGGTGGTCCCGCTGGGCCGGCTGGAGGAGGAGACCGTGGGGGTGTGCCGTGGGATGCTCCGGCATTCGCCGCTGGCCCTCCGCCTGCTGAAGGCCGGGTTCAATGCCGACTCCGACGGGCTGGCCGGGATCCAGCAGTTGGCCGGCGACGCCACGCTCTTGTTCTACATGAGCGAGGAGGCCCAGGAGGGCCGGGACGCCTACGTCGAGAAGCGCCGGCCCGACTTCTCGAGGTTCCCCAAGCGGCCGTGACCGCCCCCCGCGCGTGGGAGCCCCGGCCGTGAGCGCGCCGCAGGCCCCGGCATCGCGAGCGGGCGTGTGGGTCGCCGGGGCCCGCCCCCGAACCCTGGGCGCGTCGGTGGCGCCGGTCCTCGTGGGGACCGCGGCGGCGACGCACCCCACCCCGGGCCGGGCCATGGCATGCCTGGTGGTGGCCCTGGGGCTGCAGGTCGGGGTGAACTACGCGAACGACTACTCCGACGGCGTTCGAAGGGTCGACACCGGTGCCCGGGTGGGCCCGGTCCGCCTGACCGCCTCGGGCCTGGCCTCCCCGTCCGCCGTGCGCCGGGCGGCCGGGATCTCGTTCGCCGTGGCTGGGGCCGTCGGGCTGTGGCTGGCGCTGTCCACGAACGCTTGGCTGCTGGTCGTGGGGGCCCTGGCCATCGCCGGGGCGGTGCTCTATTCGGGCGGGCCCAAGCCCTACGCGGCCCTGGGGCTCGGCGAGCTCTCGGTGTTCGTCTTCTTCGGCCTCGCCGCGACGGTGGGAACGGCCTACGTGCAGGGGCATCGGGCCACGGACGCGGCCGGGTGGGGCGGCTCCGCCGTGGGACTGCTGGCCGTGGCCATCCTGGTGGTGAACAACCTCCGGGACATCCCCACCGACACCGCGGCGGGGAAGCGGACCCTGGCGGTGCGCCTGGGCGGCGCCAGGACCCGGTTCCTCTACCGGATGGTCGTGGGGACCGCCTTCGCCGTGGTCGTGGCCGGGGCCGCGGCGGGCGGGCTCCCGGCCTGGGCGCTCCTGTCCCTCGCGGCGGCGCCGCTGGCCGTGCGCCCGCTGCGCGCCGC
>WNGK01000691.1_pt1 | contig 50414 bp, 53 predicted proteins | sample 5400601 | NCBI WGS metagenome assembly WNGK01 (sample SAMN13153376, study PRJNA577476) | soil metagenome | isolation source: 60 cm soil or saprolite under Garry oak tree replicate 1 | place: USA:California | collected 2016-06-15 | reverse complement strand
GTCGCTTTGACGATTTTCAAAGCAAGCGAGACCAGTTTTTTCCTCGACGTAGAATCGAGCTGCGGTGCGGGCGTTTCTTCGAGGACTTTCTGGTGTCGCCTCTGAAGTGAGCATTCTCTCTCACCCAGATGGACAAGTTGTCCTCTTTTCCCGGCGATTATTTGGACTTCTATGTGTCGTGGATTGTTGAGGTGTTTTTCTAAATAGAGTTCTGAGCGGCCGAACGCTCCTTTCGCCTCGGAAGCAGCGAGATCGAAGGATCTTCGCAATTCGCTCGTCGTCTTGACAATGCGCATGCCTCTTCCGCCTCCTCCAAAGGAGGCCTTGATCAATACGGGAAAGCCCAGGCGACGGGCTTCATTTTCAGCCTCGTCCGCAGTCTCTAGTTGACGTTTCGAACCGGGAATCGTGGGGACGCCGGCTCGATCTGCAGTTTCTCTTGATCCGAACTTGTTAGCGGCCGAAGCCAGAATCTTGCTTCTTGGTCCGATGAAAATGAGCCCAGCTTCTTCACACTCTCGGGCAAACTGGGGATTTTCCGCTAGGAACCCATACCCGGGATGCACTGCTTCCGCTTTGGAGGTCTTCGCAACCTTGACTATCTTTGGAATGTTCAGATAGCTTTCAGAAGGCTGTCCAGGCCCGATGTTGTAGGCTTCGTCAGCATAGATGACGTGCTGGGACTTCAGATCAGGCTCTGAGTAGATTGCGACGGTGTTGATTCCGAGTTTCCTGCAGGTTCGTATGATTCTGACGGCGATTTCTCCACGGTTCGCGATAAGGATCTTTCTGAACATCGGTAGTGGTCCGGTCTAGAGTGGAATGTTGCCGTGTTTCCGGGGAGGGCGTGCCTCCCTTTTAGTCTTCACAGATTCGAGATATCTGATCAATACCTCCCTCGTTTCTGAAGGCTCGATAACATCGTCAACATATCCTCTTCCCGCAGCGATGTACGGGTTGCTGAATTTTTCACGATACTCCTTGACAAGCTTCCGTTTTTCTGTGGTCGCGTCTTTTGCCTTGGCGATTTCGTTGCGGAAGATTATGTTAATGGCTGCATCGGGACCCATTACTGCTATTTCGGCTGAAGGCCAGGCAAGGTTCACGTCTGCCCTGATGTGCTTGCTTCCAAGCACGTCGTAGGCGCCTCCATACGCCTTTCTTACGATTACAGTAAGTTTGGGAACAGAGGCTTCGCAGTAGGCGTAGAGGAGCTTTGACCCATGCCGAATTATCCCGTCGTGCTCCTGATCTATCCCCGGCAAAAACCCAGGTACATCCACCAGAGTCAGGATCGGTATGTTGAAAGCATCACAAAACCTGACGAAGCGTGCAGCCTTGATGGAGGAATCGATGTCAAGCGTGCCAGCGTTAACCTTGGGCTGGTTCGCCACGATCCCAATCGAATACCCGTTGAGTCTGGCGAGTCCGATGACGATATTCTGAGCCCAGAGAGACTGTATCTCGAACAGTTCGCTTCCATCGACGATCCGGGTTATGACATCCCGGATATCGTACGCCTTGTCCGGGTTGTCAGGCAGGACATTGTTGAGCTCGCTCTTGTCCCCGACGGGTGGCTTCGGTTTGGCTCTAGGCGGGTCCTCGGTGTTGTTGGATGGGATGAAGCTCAAGAGTTTCCGGATCTGCTGGAATCCTTCCAGCTCGTTCTGTGCGAAAAAGTGCGCGACTCCGCTCTTTGTGTTGTGGAGTCTTGCACCTCCAAGCTCTTCGAAATCAACGTCCTGATTGAGAACGGCTTTGATGACGTCTGGTCCCGTTATGAACATGTAGCTCGTCTTATCGACCATTACTGTGAAATCTGTCATGGCAGGGGAATACACCGCACCTCCCGCACACGGACCCATCACAGCCGATATCTGAGGGATCACTCCCGAGGCCAGGACGTTGCGAAAGAATATCTCAGCATAACCACCCAGACTGACAACTCCTTCTTGGATTCTGGCCCCGCCTGAATCGTTAATCCCGATGACCGGGACCCCAGTCTTGAGGGCGAGATCCATTATTTTCGTCACCTTCCTGGCGAACATTTCTCCGAGGGAGCCTCCGAAGACGGTGAAGTCGTGAGAGAACAAATACACCGTTCTTCCGTCAATCTTGCCATAACCCGTTACAACCCCGTCGCCGAGAATCTTTTTCTCAGCCATGCCGAAGTCGGCGGTCTGATGAACCACGAACCTGTCCATCTCTACAAAACTGCCAAGGTCCACGAGTGCGACAATTCTTTCTCTCGCAGTCATTTTTCCCTTGGAGTGCTGATCCTCGATCTTGTCCTTGCCGCCACCTTCCTCAGACTTTTCCCGGAGGTCGCCGAGCTCCTTCGAGAGTTCCTTCATCGTCATGGTCGTTTGGAACTCGCTGAAGAGGCCTCTCGTATTAAAGCACGGAAGACAAACTCACACGTCCAGTCGGAGAGTCCCATCAGGAATTGCTAGGTTTCCTTGCTCCGTCTGGATGATGATGCTTCTGTCCGGATTTACTGCAACGCGCTTTCCGCGGATCTTATCGTTGCCGGTTTCGATTATCACCGGTTTCATTCGATGGGAAGCAGTGCTTCCACCAATGCACCTGAGTGTTATATGGGTAATGAAATAGGGAATCCATATGCTTGATCACATTATTCTGACCGTGAGCGATGTGGAGCGCTCGCTTAAGTTCTATACGGCTGCACTCAAGCCTTTCAAGATAAAAATGTTCGAGCCCTACAAAGGCGCGGACGGACATCCAGACCTCTGGGGCTTTGGTGATGGCCAAAAAGCATTTTTCTGGCTGAAACAGGGTAAGCCTGATCCAGCCTCAATCCACTGGGGCTTCATCGCAGAAAACAAAAAAGCGGTAGACGCCTTCTACAAGGCTGCGATTGCTGCAGGCGCAAAGGACAATATCTCGCCTCGTGCTCGTCTGGAATATTATCCCGGCTATTACGCCGCGGACGTGTTTGATCCAGATGGCTACACGTTTGAAGTGGTTCACAAGAGCTAGGCCATGCCGACCTCGCATTCACCCACAACGGCACTTTCGTTTCTCAAGTTCTCATAAAGCCGTTCCAGGACAGTCAGAATCGAGCTAAGCGTCTTTTCTAAACTGAATCGTTTCCTTTTGACCAGGAAAATCGATGTGGCTCCCGTCGGTAACTGTTCAGCGGTTAGGTTCACATTGAGCCCGATGCCGACGATTGCGTATACTAGCTCTGGACCGCTTATCTTCGTCTCGATGAGTACGCCGGCTAGTTTTTTCCCGCCGACCATGAGGTCGTTAGGCCACTTTACCTCTGACTGGACGCCGTATACCTCTTCTACTCCTTTTCGAAGAGCGTTCGCGACCCAGAACTGGAGAAGCGGTATCCGATCGATACGAATCTTTGGTCTAATGATTACCGAAAACCACAGACCGCCCCTAGGCGACTTCCAGCTTCGTCCTGATCGGCCCCTGCCTTGTGTCTGGATCTCAGAAGTTACGACGGTCCAGTCGGCGGCCTGTCTTTCGGCGAAGGTCTTTGCCTTGGTGTTGGTCGATGAGATTCTCTTGTATCTGGTGATCTTCAGGCCGCAGCCCCGTGTGATCGGGGTTGGTGTCCCGGTTTTAGGTGTAATTCGTGCAGAGCGGCCTCAGGGCCTGCGGGAAGGGTAGCCATCTGGTGTAGATGTTATCTGCAAAATTTAGCGTTCTCATTTCGACCGTCAGTGCGCCCTCGTTGTCTTGGTCGCGGAACTCCAAGACGATGTCGGCGAATCGTTTGACCATCTCGACCATCGGCTTCTCGTGAATATCCTCTTTGATCACCAGGATCGCGGTTCTCTTTCTAAGGCGGACCCTAGAGGCGAGTTGGCAGAAGAACGAGTAGAAACTCTCTGGGGATCCGATGCTCTTGATGATGTTGTCGAGAAAATCGCCCAGGATTATTTGAGTTTCCTCTCCCTGGGAGGCTTTTTCGATGAATAAGTTGATCTCCAACAAGTTGTCCGGGGAGATTATCTCCACATCGTTAGAGGGGTGGGACATTGAGGTTCCGTCGACGAAGGTAATCCATCCCACCTTGCCGGTCCAGTCGGTAGAGACATCCTCTGGGGCGGTTGGGCCTAGAACGAGGGTTGGGGATGGGCCTTCAGGGCCTATGGCTTCTTTCAGGATTAGACTCATCGTTTCTTTGACGCTGACGTTGCCTCGGACGCATACGACCACCAAGCGGTACTGGTCGAGGGTTCCACGGTTGAGGAGGGGTTTGCCTTGGTCGAGTCGGGTGAAGCTGAGTTTTCTTGCTGCCATGCTGGTTGCCTTTGAGGAAGCTACCTTTTTGAGGTAACAAGGTTATTAGAATGTCGGCACTACGCGTGTCTAAGAAGACAATCTGCCTTTGGGGGAGTCCTCGGGAGGGTTGCTTTGAACATGCTAGCCAATTTACTCATTCCTACAGAAAAGAGTATACTTCTACCTCAAACGACCTCGAAATACCTCTGGCGACGCCTTTCTACGCGAATACTATTTAACTGTAGCAACAGAATATGGTAAATTCGGCCACCTGTTCCCCCGACTCCCAGGCCTCCATCACAAAAAGAAAACAAGCAATCGAAAACTAGTCCTGAAAATCACTTTCAAAAAAAATGCCTCTTGAGTTCGAGTTTCGAGACAGGTCTTGAAATCATAATACGAAACCAGTTCCTAAAATCGGTTCTGAAATCGGTCTTCCAAAAAGGTTCCTGAAACAGTAACAGTGAATTTTCTAGCCTCCGGGGGCCTACTCAAGTCTCGCCCCACGCTCTCCATGGAGAATGCTGGCTCTGACGGGTGCGAGCAGTCCCTACAACAATGGCCCAATGAAGCCGTTTGAATCAAAAGCAGTGAACTCGTGAAAAGTAATTAAACTCTGAAGGCGAATCGGATTCCATGAAGCTTGCAGAGAAGGGTGCGCAGAAGTCCGCCAAGAGCACCGCGACCAGCAAGAAGTTCAAGGGATTCACGGAGGAGGAACACGGCGCGATGAAGGAGCGCATCCAAGAGCTGAGGGCGGACAAGGCTGACGGGGAAGGCGCCGTGCTCGCGAAGCTCGCTGAGATGCGTGAACCGGATCGCACCATGGGCAAGCGGCTGCATGCTATTATCAAAGAAAGCGCGCCAGCCCTCTCGCCGAGACTCTGGTACGGGATGCCAGCGTATGCCACGGCCGGCAAGGACGGCAAGGTAGTCTGCTTCTTCCAAACAGCACAGAAGTTCAAGACGAGATACGCGACGTTCGGCTTCAGCGACAAGGCGAACCTCGATGAAGGCGCCATGTGGCCGACCGCCTTCGCGTTGAACGGGTTGACTGCCGCCGAAGAGGCAAGGATCGCCGCGCTCGTGAAGAAAGCTGTGAGCTAGGGACCGAGCTCGCCGCTAGGCCCAGCCGGAATATCGGATTGTACCATTAATCGTCCATTATCAGCCCCGATCCCAAATCTGAGCCCGCGATTTCCAGAGCATACTATTCCACGCTTATCCCTAGGGGAATCCCCCGGAGATCGAAAAAGGCCAGACAAGCCGATAATGCGCCCGTCTCGAAAAAACAAGCCCGGAATCCCACCCAGACAGAAAGAGCATCTCGACAAGAAATTCCTATAACTTTTGCAGAGTCCTTGTGCGCGAGAGCGGCGACTAAGGAAGCGAAAAGATCGTTAAACTGCCTATTATCAGCCCTAATCTCGAATCTGGGATGTCCGTAGGCGTTGTTCGGGGCCTAGTCGGTTGGCGAGGGGCGCGGAGACATTCCGCCCTGGCCAGCACCAGTGCTGCCCCCGGTTCCAGGCCGCATCTCAAGCTGGCTCATAACCATAAGCAGGCTACGGATCTCGTCGATACTACGCAGGTTCGTCTGCAACTGATTCCGATACTCCTCCCTAGTCGACTTGTACTCCTGTTCTGGAATGTCGCCGGACATGAAACGGCTCTCCAATCCAAGCAGGTTCTGGGGAGCATTAGTAACTTGATCCCTGAGATCCCGGACCCTCCGGGTAAGATTCTCGCCCAACTGAGCCATCTTATCAGCCATCGCCCGATTAGCCCTCGCATATTCCTCCTTCAGCATAGCTAGCCTCTGGCGGAAGCCGTTGATCTCAGTAACTACCTTGTCTATTGCTACCTCACTCATCTGGTTGCACCGAAGAGTAGGCTGAGAGACGGTGCAGCCAGAATTACAGGTGTTGTAACCGGAAATGCAGAGAAAGAGTAACCTAATATCGGAAAAAGCTAATGCTTCTCGTCCGGCTTCGAACCACTCGAACCGGTTTCAGTGCTCGTTGTGCTTGGTTCAGCTTCTAGCGGCGCTGGAGGCGGAGTCGTGAGCATCGTCCAGCCTATCCAGCCTGTTATCCCCAGGATTCCCAGAACACCAAGCACGACAGGAATATCAATTGCATAGGTACGCAATACTGGGTCGGTTAGGAAAATCAGGTAGAGAACGAATACGATCGCGGATACGGCGAATATCAGACCGCCGTAAGATTGGTCTTTGTTCAACTCTAGCTATCACTTATCGCGACGGGCTATGAATGGCTGCATATAAATTGCTTATTCTCTGTTACTCAGCTTACATTCTCTTGTAGCCTGGGCGTTGAGAGAGCAGTGTTGGATAGGTCAGCGTCTTCGCAGGGTATCCTTCAACCTCGCCTCTGAATCGTTTCAGAAACGTGGTCAACGAAACCTTGCTTTCCTTCGAATCAGCTCTCGACCTGACCGATAGCTCCTTCGTCTTGATTTCTTTTTCTCCATAGATAATCGTGTACGGAATCCAGCTCAGCTCCGCGTCCCGCACCTTACTCTGCATCGTATCGTCTCGATCGTCGAGATCAGCTCGTATCCCTGCCTTCTCCAGCGTCTCGAGCAGTTTCATTGCCTGTTTAACGAACTGTTTCGCGATCGGGATGATCCGTACTTGTGCTGGCGAGATCCAGACCGGAAGCATCGGCTTCTTTCCTTGTCTTTCTAGGCGAACTGCTGAGTCTAGAAGAGTGAACAGGTATCTCTCCAGCCCGCCTATGACGGCAGTATGGATGATGACCGGGAATTGCTTCTCTCCCCTCTCATCGGTATATGCTATTCCGAACCGTTTCGCGTTGCCAATGTCGATCTGGAAAGTTCCGATCTCCCTAGGTCTATCCAGATCATCAATAATATTGTACTCCACGTTGAGGACCCAGTAGTACAACCCTTCAGGGACAAAGTTGAGCAGTATCGGCTTCTTCTCCACCTTTACCAGTTCCATGAAGGAGTCCTTGTTAGCTTCGAAGAATGATCGTGTAGTGTTGTAGAGCGAGACGTATTCCCTGTTCAGCTTCCTGATCTCTTCGTAAATAGTACGGTGAATCTTGTCTCCGATACGGATCGCTTCTGCAACGCTCTTGAGGTAGATGTGCAAATCAGGCATGAGAAATTTTCTAAGCCTGAAAGAGAGCAGCAGCTCTCCGCTCTGCTCCATCCGGTAGCTGTCTGCGACCTCGAAGGTCCCGAATGGCAGTGTCTTGTAGCTTAGGGTCCAGTCTTTGACCATCGAGAATTGCTGGAAGCAAGCTGCGTATCTGAGAACAAATGTTCTCTCGTCCACTTTCACCTCGTAGGCTCTAGACCCGAACAGCTGGAGGTGTTCTTTTATTGGCTTGACCGCGATATCGAACATGTTGGTTCCTTTCACGCTCAGTATCGGGATTCCTATCCGTCGGATTACTTGTCCCGCGTATTCTGCTACGAGGTCCATTATGAGGTTGGCTTCAGGTCCGAACCTCATGTGTCCGACGTCCGCGAAGGATTCCCACTCGATTCCGAATCGACGCGCATAGTCTAGAAAATGCGGTTCGCCTCCCGTGAGTCCCTTCTTCAGAGCTTCTTTTTCGACCAGAGACTTGAACTCGGCGTCATGTGGCCCGAACATGAAATCTTCTGGCGAGTGTAATTTTCCCTCCAGGTCCATGATGACATATTCTGTCTTGACCGGAGGAGCTGCTCGTTGTGATTTTGTGTCTACTGTTATCGTTCTTGATAGCTCAGAGAGAGGATGTCCTTTGGCGGTTAGCGTGAAGCTCTTGTACCATCCGAAAGGGCTCCGGCTGACCTCGTAGCCCTTCTGGGCGAGTTTTTCCTCCAAGGCCTTGAGGACGGATATTGCTGGCTCGCGGGAGGCCAGGCTCGTGGATAAATGGGCGTATGGGTACACCATCACTCTCTTTGTCTTCAGCCATCCGAGGACCTCCTCTATTGAAGAGGCTGCGTTTGTTGCGATCTGTTCAGGCTCTTGCTCGTCATTCTTCTCGACGGTCGAGAAGACTACAAGCCCGTTTTCGAGGGCTCCCTTCTTGTGCGACTCATCAAGAGGCTCGGGTTCCTTGACTGCTTTTTCTCGGGCCTCGTATTCGAATCGATCCGCATGAACTAGAAGAAGTCTCACCGTTTCATCCGCCACTGCTCGATCTGTTTGTCTTTCTTGAGTTTCTTCTTGAGTTCTTTGTAGTGGTTCTTACAGAGATAGCCACGGCCTGAGGCAGCGGCCTTCAAGCCAGCCCTTGAGATCTCCTCTAGTGAGATGGAACGTACGGCGTCCTCTTTGCACCCGACAATGGAGCATTTGACGCCTTTTGCGACCTTACCCAAACGCGGGGACCTTGCGTCATCGCAGTGCTGCACCATAATAGAAGGCTTTGTGGAGGGAATGACAATACTCTAATGCCGGTTTCAAAGGGGAATCCCCAGTCATATGCTCTCAAAAATACAGTATCTTGTCGAAGGGCATTTTCAGCTGGCCGCGGGGACATTCAACAAGGCCGGATTTACGCCCAACACTGTAACCGAAGTCGGTTTTCTCTTCACCGTGGTCGCCTCACTGCTTTACTCAATAGGATTGGGAACCGTTTGGTTGGTCTTCGGGGCTGTCTTGGCGCTTCTAGTCGGCGCCTATTTGGACGCGGTCGATGGTGCCATGGCCCGGCGTTACCATCAGATCTCTAAAATGGGAGGAATACTGGACAGTGTCTTAGATCGCGTGGGTGAGATAGCGCTCTATGCAGGTCTTGCTGTTGGAAGTCTCGTTCCAGGATGGCTATTGTTATGGGCGCTTTCAGCTTCCCTAATGGTTAGCTACGTTAGAGCTCGGGTCGATGTTGAGGGTGTAAAGTTGAAGGGGGTTGGATTAGCTGAGCGTCCGGAGCGGCTTTTGATCCTATTGTTTGCCACAATCCTAGCCGCGTTTAGCTCCTTCTCACTAGAGTTTGGGGTCAGCTTTATCGCACTACTGTCCACGGTAACCATTGTCGAGCGTCTCTACAGAACTCGAGTTGTGCTCTCAGGCTCCGGGAACGGCTCGGCTTAGAGTCGTCTGTCTTCTGCGGACCTGACTTTGGAGACTCCGAAATGCACGGCGCAAGACACGCAGAGGTTCTTCAAGACTCTCTGTCGTGCGATATAGGCTCCTCGCGCTCTGAGCTCCTTTGCCAGCGACGGTTCGACCAGGGACACCCAACTAGTCACCCTCTTGACCTTGTCTCGTGGCGTGAGCATTCCGCAATTGGCACATTGGACCAGCTCGCTCCTTCCCTTGCCTCCCTTGCTTCGTCCCCTAGACCGTCTTTTCTTAGGCACTATCTAACAATCCTACCAAATAAGGGGTGCCATGAGTACATAATCTCTTCCCGGAGAGTGAATCCGGGTCGGCGGCGGAGCTAACCTGTGAGGATTGGAGTATATGGCAACCTTACCCTCGACGAGCTAGACCGAAACGGCAAACTTATAGTCCGCCCGGGAGGTTCCGCGCTCTACTCATCTCTTGCCGCTGTTTCTTTGGGCGCGAGAGTCTCAGTTTTCTCGAACATCGGCTGCGATTATCCGAACCGCGTCCTATCCTCGATCAATACTCGGGGGATAGATGTTACAGGCGTCAAGAGGTTCGATAGCCTCACTACTCGCTTCAGAATATCCTACCGTGGGGACTCGCGAAAGCTAGAACTGATTCATCCCGGCCGAAGACTCAAGCCTGCTGACCGCTCTCGCTCGCTAGAGGCTATCCACTTAGGTCCTGTCTTCAAGGAAGTTGGACTCGATGTGCTAAATTACGCGCGTCGTCACTCACGATTCCTCTCGTTGGACGTGCAGGGTCTCCTACGGACCTTAGACCGAGACGGGTCCGTTCGCTTGGTGAGAAGAAGTATTGGCCCATTCTTGTCAAACTGCAATCTCGTGAAGGCAACAGAGGAGGAAGCTCGCATGATGGCTCCCGCCGCGACTACAGTCGCCATTGCAAGGCGACTCTTGCACAAGGGCGCTCAATACGCGATAATCACACAAGGCAGATCAGGTTCCCTTCTGGTGAGGAAGGACGGCAGTGCTCTCCACATACCATCTCTTCCGGAAGGCAAAGTAGTTGATCTGACTGGGGCGGGAGACATTTTCATCGGTAGCTGGCTCGCAACTTTCTTGGCTATCAAGGATCCTTTTTGGGCTGGAGCTGTGGCCGCAGCCTTCGCCTCTCTTTCGGTTCGAGGCTTTGGGGCCTCCAAGTTCCGATTTGCTAGACGAGAACTGTTCCGACGAGCCTCTTGGGTTTACAGGAACTCGAGACTAGTCAAGGGCTAGTAGGAGCGCGCAAAGTAGACCTCGTTCGAATTGTCCGCTCCACAGTATACGCAATTGCCTTTTTTCTCCGTCTTCATAGGCACAACTCGCACCGTTGCTCCAGTCTCGATTTTGATTTTTTCCTCGCAAGACTCGTCAGAGAGAAAGGCTTTGATGAATCCTCCTTTTTCTTCCAAGACCTTCCTGAACGATTTCATATCGGCCGCCGTGGTTGTAAGACCGTCGAGAGACTTCCTTGCTCTTTCGTACAAGTGATTCTGGACATCGCTAAGTATTCCATTGATTCGGTCCTTCGCGTCGCTTCGGTTGATCGCGATCTTCTCTCTAGTATCTCGCCTCACCACTGTCACCTGTTTCGCCTGTATATCCTTGGGTCCGATCTCGACACGGAGCGGAACCCCTTTCATTTCCCATTCGTGATATTTCCAACCAGGGGTGTACTGGGCTCGATCGTCGATCAGTGTTCTTATCCCGATCTGTTCCAGTTGATTTGAGAGATGTCTTACTTCATCTGAGATATCTTTCTGGTCAGTCTCCTTGTAGAAGATCGGAATGATTACGACCTGCGTGGGGGCTATTCTGGGCGGGAGGACCAGTCCTCTATCATCGCCGTGGCTAAGGATCGCAGCTCCGATGAGTCGCCACGAGATTCCCCAGGATGTTGTCCAGCCGTAGTGCTCCTTCTCATCCTTCCCAAGGTACTTGATCTCGAAAGGCACTGAGAATTTTTGTCCTAGGTGGTGTGATGTTCCCATCTGTAATGCCTTGCCATCAGGCATCATAGCTTCCATTGTCGTCGTATAGACGGCGCCCTTGAACTTCTCTCTCTCGGTCTTCTTGCCTACGAGAATGGGTATCGCTAGTTCTTCCTCGACCAGCTTCGTATAGATGTCCAGGATTGTCATCACTTCCTCCTCGGCCTCCTGCTCAGTTTCGTGTACTGTGTGTCCTTCCTGCCAGAGGAATTCTGTTGTTCGCAGGAAAGGTCGGGTGGATGTGATTTCCGCCCTTACCACAGAGTTCCACACGTTGATGAGTATGGGTAGGTCTCGCCAGCTCTTCACCCATTTACTGTAAGACTCATAGATTATGGTCTCGGAAGTCGGCCTAACTGCCAGCTTCTCAGCCAGTTCTGTGTCTCCGGAGTGTGTAACCCAGAAGACCTCGGGGGTAAAGCCTGCAAAGTGTTCGGTCTCCGTCTTGAGCAATCGCTCGGGTATGAGCAGCGGGAAGTATGCGTTCTTGTGGCCTATCGCCTTGATTTTCTTGTCAAAATCTTCTCTGATTTTCTCCCAGATCGAATAGCCGTAGGGCATTAGTACCATGAAGCCTTTCGCGCTGGAATAATCCGCAAGTTGGGCCTTGGTGACTACTTGCGTATACCATTCTGAGAGGTCTTGGTCCTTCTTTACAGTGATCCCTAGCTCTTTGTTGCTCACAGGAAAAATCTCCGTATTGAAGACGCACGAGGGTGGTTACAGCACGGTAGGTGATTCTGGAAATAAATCGCCCATTTTGGAACCCTCGACAGCAACCGCCGAATGCTTCTCGACCGTATTTAGTCTTTCTTTCCCTAAGGCGGGTAGCCAGAGGAGAATTCGAAATTCACGGGGCCAGTTGCTGGGTTTGACTGCTTCCCTGGAATCCTCATTCAGAAACTGCTTTTCTGTCGCGCTTATGTGTATAGAGAACTATTGCAGAGACAGTGCTTTTCACACCTGGTATCTTTAGGACTTTGTTCTTGAGAACCTCACGAAAGGCGAGTATACTTTCAGTCCTAAGCAAGCATACAATATCGTATTCGCCAGTGACCTCGTATACATCGGTAACCTCGGAAAGTTTCACGAGGCTGTCAGTTACCATCTCCAGTTCCTTCGACTCGACGAATAGGTTTAGGAAGACTCGGACTTCGTTCGGCAAGGCTTGTCCCTTGGGTTCAAGCCGGGTCTTTTTGAACCGCTAATAAAGAGGCCGGTACGCAAAAGGGTCATCTTATAGACACACGGAAACATTCGCTATAGTCGCTGACATTTCCAATGCGTGTTTTTGCAGACGTTCAAGTCCACAGCCCTTACAGCAGGGCGACGAGCAAGAGCATGGACCTGAAAGAGCTCGCCCGCTTCGCTGAAATGAAGGGGCTGAACATTGTCGGAACGGGCGATTTCACCCATCCTGATTGGAGAAAGGAGATTCGTAAGGACCTAGAGGATTCTCCGGATTCCGGACTTTACCGGCTCAGGGACGCTGACTTCCAGGTACAGTACCTGATTACCGGAGAAGTCAATACCACCTTCCAATTCGATGAGAAATCGCGAAGAATACATCATTGCCTTCTCGCTCCTTCGATAGAGGTAGCAGATGCCGTAAGCGATCGATTAGCGAAGTTCGGGAACCTTTCGAGCGACGGTCGGCCCACGCTCCGTGCGACCGCTCCAGAGCTCGTGGATGAGGTGCTCGAAGCCGACAGACAATGCGTAGTTTTTCCTGCGCATGCCTGGACCCCTTGGTTCAGCCTCTTCGGTGCAAACAGCGGGTTTGACAGATTCATTGATTGCTATCAGGACAGATCTAGTAGAATTTTTGCTCTTGAAACAGGCATGTCCTCAGATCCTCCGATGAACTGGCGGCTTTCACAGCTCGACCGTCTCTGTCTCGTCTCCAATTCTGACGCGCACTCGGCGTGGCCGTGGCGGTTAGGAAGAGAAGCAAACGTATTCGATCTGGACCATATTACATATCACAATCTGGTTGGCGCGATCAGAGACAAGGATCCTAAACGGTTCTTGTTCACGATAGAGACCTCGCCTGCCTATGGCAAATACCACTGGACTGGACATCGCGAATGTCAAGTTTCAATGTCCGCTAGGGACGCTCGCAACCTAGACGACAAGTGTCCCAAGTGCGGAAAGAAGATGACTCGGGGCGTTGAAGAACGAATTGGAGAACTTGCGGACCGACCCGAGGGCTACGTCCCGAAGCATGCAATCGGGTACCGCCATTTGCTCCCGCTCTCCGAGATTATCGCTCTCGTGATCGACGAGGTTAATCCTGCTTCAACGAAAGTCTGGGACAAGTACAATATTCTTGTTGGAAAATTCGGGTCAGAATATTCCGTAATGCTAGACGCGCCTGAGTCACAATTGCTAGCGGCGGCAGGACCAGAGATCTCTAGTGCAATTCTTCGTGTGCGTAACGACGACGTCTTTGTCGAACCAGGCTACGACGGTGTCTACGGAAAGCTTGATCTCAACAAGCCCCCTCCAATGAAGAAATCCATCGCTTTGGGACTTGAACAGTTTGTCTAGTTGGACTTGATCTTCAGCTTCTTCGGTAGATACTCATCAACAATGTAGGTGAGCCCGTATCTGCTGAATGCTTCTTGTTCAGATTTCTTCTTGACCTTCCGGAACGTATCTATCTCTCTCTGCCAGAGTCCACCGGAATAACGAGGGTCTTTCTCCAACTCGTTCAACCTTTTGACATCCAAATCCGTCAAGGGATCGCTCGGGAGTTTGTAGTCGACGATGTCTGTCGCCCAGACCCCGCCCCAGATTGCGTCTGGAGTGTTCAACTCGCGAAGGTGAGCTGCATTAGCAGATCCAGAAATAATGACCATAGCGATGTGCATTCCCCAAGGATCGCCGTCCGTGAATATGTATACCGGAATGTCCAATTCCTGATTGAGCCTGCGAAGCAGAAACCTTGTTGCTCTGGGCGCTTGTCCCGCGGTGTGGATGAGGACCGCTTTGAAGCGCTGGTGTACACGTTCTTCTATGAACCTCGTGAACAATCCGCCTTTCTCGATAGCAATTACTTTGTCAACTTTACGGCTGTCGGGTTGGATGAACTCCGAGGTTGTCAGGGCGGGTCCGATCATCACGCCGTCAGGGTGAGAGGCTAGGTTTAGCCGTCGTCCTTCGTATCCAGGGACAGTGTACTCGATTGTCAGGTCACCGAATATTGCGCTTCTTTCTTCGGGGTAGACGTTGAAGTCTTCTCTCGAGTATCCGGTTACGGTTTCTAGGTCGGTGATGAGATTGTCGCTTTCCTGTTGGTCCTGAAAGTCCATCTCGTAGGCTTGGGCCGAGTAGAACACGTCTCTCAGCGTGCTGGTCTTGTTCTGCTCTGTGAGCTCGTCCGCGAACATGGCTGTCCAGAGGAGTTGCGTGAAAGGTCGGAGGTGCCTGACGTTTCGTGCGCTTCTCTTGACAGTCCGCTTTCCCAAGATGTATTGTCTTGTCTTCGAGTCGTAGAGTATGTTGGCTATGGATCGGCTTGGCATACGGAAGGTTGGAAATTCCTTCTTGTTGAGCTGGCCGTAGACCTGTCCGCCGAGGTCCCGCATCGCGGAGAGGACCTTTTCTTTCCGTTCCTTGATTATGCCCTTACTCTTGCTCTTCTTCCTCTTCTGCACCATACTTGATCACTCCTTTAAGCAATGGCTTGATGTCTGGCTCTTTCTTCTCCTTTGCGAGTTTCGTTGAGAATTGGGCTACTTTCGGCAGATATTTTTCGAACACGTCTAGACGTTTCTTCTCTTGGGTAAGGTGTTCGCGCTTTGAGAGGTATAGCCTGAGGTTCCGGCCAACTTCTCGGATAGCGTTGAGGATCTCGTGTTCTACCTCAGGTCGGTCCGCAATGAATTCTTTTCCGACCGTCTTGTAGGGAATCTTTGTACTGCAGACGTGAATGAAAACGGCGAGAGGGGTTTCACCAGGGATGACCTTGTAGTTTCGCCAATCAATCTCGGTATCGACGACCTTCCAGGATACATCGCTTGCCTCGTCGAACAGTAGCGGGATCTTGTTTGCAAATCTGAAGAGGAGAATCTTGCCTTGCATTTCGATCTGCTTGGAGCTTGCGAGCCCGACTTCAATGATGAAGGGGAAGCCGGCGTACGTTGCAGGGCGTCTTTGAAGCGTGGTGACAAAGGCGGAGCCGGTCTCAATTTCCTCATCCGTTATTCCAAGTTCCTTCTTGATTCCTGTTTCCATCAGGTCTTCGCCGAGAGGTGAGAGGCATGTGGGATCTGGAGACAGAAAGCCGTCATAGTTCTTCATCGCATTAACTAGTTTGACCAGGTCCTGCGCGGACAGGTTTCTAGGATTCTTCTTTTGTCCGAGGCTCGCGAACTGCAGGAATTTGCGAGCTGTGGTCTCTCCTATTCTCTGGAAGTTCTTTCGCATGAACTCCTGCACGCTCCTTGCATTGGTCAGCTTCAGCATTCGCTGGACAGTTTCAACATCGACTCCATGAGGATGAGGAGAGGTTTCAGTTGGTGCCGGTGGTACCTTTGTCGTGCCCCGCAGAAACTTGTAGAGCCTACCTCGGGGGTCTACGAATGTGATGTTCGCATAGGGAACTATGATGGCTGTCTGCTTAAAGTATTCGAGAATCCTGGGCATTGCCCGTGAGTAGTCGGCTTCGGTCTTGAACTCGATGATTGTGCCCTGCCAGTGAGGCTTGTTAGTCCGAGTCTTATTCTTAATAATGACTGGCTTGTTCTGTTGTATATCAATTCGAAGAATTACCTCAGCTATCCGAGACTTCGATCCTGTGCTAGAGGTTATTGTGGCTTCAGAATGCGTGGTGATCTGTCCATAGAGAAGGGCCATTTTCCCGCCAAGGCCAAAGGTGCCTCTGGTCTGTCGGAGTTTGTATTTCGATCCGTAGAGAACTTGACCGAAAGCGGATGGGATTACATTTGATGGTATTCCTATGCCGTTGTCTTCGACCCTCACTATGTAAGTGCCGGGACCGTCTAGGGGGCCGGATTCGTGGGACAATCGTACGTAGATGTCGGGGGGAATTCCGCCTGTCTCGCAGGCGTCTAGAGAGTTTTCCACAAGCTCGCGAATCGTCGAGTATATGGATCTTGACGGGCTTGTGAATCCTGCGATGTCTCGGTTGCGATAGAAGAAGTCGGCGGCGCTTATTTCTTGGAAGACCTCGGCCACGGTCATAGAGCCCGCCCCGCGAGGTCCGTTTCGATCATGGTTTCTTTGCTGTAGGCACTTGGCCTTCCCACAGTCCTAAAGCTTTCTCCTTCTTGATTTCCTGTCGTCTTCTTCTTAGGAACTTGTAGACTGTCCCGTGTTGTCGGCCTTTGATCAGTTTCTCAAGCGCATCTTTCGCCATCGAGACCGCTTCATATCCACCGATTATCGACACGGTATGCCCGCTAACGGAGATGGCGGTTCCAGTCAGTTCTTCGAGAATCCTCCTTGTCTTGCCTTCTCTGCCTATGATTCTGCCGTCAACCCTTCGGATTTCGGCCTCGTTCTTGCCGAAGAAGTCGTGAAGATCGATAATGTCCAATGTATTGTCCTCGCTGAAGAGCCTGAACGCTCGCTCAGGGGAAAACCCTCTCCCAATTGCAAGAACTATATCCTTTGCTTGAAGCGCTCCCGACGGATCGGGCGCATGCCGCTTCACTCCAATCTCGACAGCGCCAGATGGGCTGTCTATCTTGAGATCCACGAACAGTTTCTCTTCGATTGTTGATTTTACGGTCCCGCCTGGGCCAACAAGAACACCCACCCTGTCCTTCGGTATCACAGCTGTCATCCTTGTCTCTGCCAATTGCTATCGAGCTCCTATGATCCTCGCCGGAGATTGAGTTCTGACGTTGAGGCCCGCAAAATAATGATTGATGTTCTCGATATCCCTTTCGAGGAAAGCTCGCGCCTCGGGATGCTCCGTAGTTACTGCTTGCCCGAAGTCGATTAGAACGGGGTATCCGTCGGGGATCATTATGTTGTACTCGCTGAGGTCGCCGTGCACGAGCTTCGCTTCATCATACAGTTGCTTGATCAATTCGATGATTTTCTTGTACCAATCTGCTGCCGCCTGAAGCCGCACCTCTCGAAGGACCGGAGCGGGGATTCCATCCTTCCCGATAAATCCCAGAATCAGAACATTTTTCTCCACATGGATGGGTTTCGGAACTGATATTCCTGCATGGTCTGCTAGTTCGAGGTTCTTGTACTCTTTCGATGCCCATTGATCTACGAGAGATGTCGTGTCATGCGCAATATCCTTGAACCGAGGGTCCCCTCGGATGTACTTCAATCGGCCATGTCGGAATATGTTGGAAGTTGTCAGAAAGATCTTCACTGCTACTTCCTTGCCCTTGGGGTCTATCCCGTGGTAGATCTTGCTCTCCTTTCCCGATTTCATTGCGCCGTGGAGTTCTTTCAATATACCAGTGTTCAACATCTTGAGGACTGTCATTATGGTTCGTCGGTCGAACACCTCCTCAAGCGACTCCGTATCCTCACTCCACTTTATCCTCACTCTACGCTCTCTATCGTACCGGACTTCTCTACGTCGAACATTTTCGTCGACCTTATCGCTCAAGGAGACCCCGGGCTTTTCTATCGAAAGCTAAGAGGATATCTGCTGAACGAATCGATTTGTTTTCGGCACGCAAGCCACATCGCTCGTGGTCTCATATTGGGGTTCCTGCATGCTTCATTTGGCCCAAGTCAACAAGGGCATTGGATGGTAAGGTTTGGCACACGGTCCTTGGCCGAAGGCCTTAGATCATGACATGATTTTGTCAAATTCTTCCTCAGAAGCTATTTTCGAAGCCATTGCAAAGTCTTAAATTAGCAATGAGGCGCAAATCACCCCTTCTAACGAGATACCTTGGCGGAAGAGAAATTATTCGTCCGAAAAGCAACAGGGCTTGTCCGAGAAATCGGAGCAATAACCGCGATTATTATCGTCATGGCGAATACCATAGGATTGGGTTGGCAAAAGAGAGTTTTCCAATATACAGGAAGAGCACCTCTTCCGGAGAATCAATATCTCGCGGGAATCCCTCCCATGACAATGGCGTTCATCCTTGGCGGAATAGCGATACTTCTTTCAGTTCTCGCGGTTTCGGTCTTGTCCTCGGCAATGCCAAGGTCTGGCGGTGGTTACGTTGTCATCTCGAGAATAATCGGACCCGTTTGGGGATTCCTCGGGGCATGGCTTGAGTTTCTTAGCATAGCATGGTCCTTCGGGATAATCGCTGTTGCGGTATTCGAGGGAATTTTCCAAATAATGGGCCCGATCGCCTTCGGGCCTTTCCCGCTGGGCGCGAACGCTTTCGGCTCCAACATCACGGATGTCACTCTGTTCGCGGGGGGGCTGGTTCTGGTTCTCGTGTTCACTGTAATTGGAATCTTCGGGGTGCGCCTGACGGGACTTTTGCTTCAGGCAATGTTCTGGGTTCCTTCAATTCTAACATTTTACGTGTTCGGTCTGCTAAGCCAGGCAAACTCAACTACAGTTGCCCAGGGAATGACCAACGTTCTGGGTCACACCCCCGTAGATTACGTTAATGGTGCCTTAAGTCAAGGTCTTGATGCAGCCGGGTCATCGGCCGGGGGGTATTGGGGGGCGGTTTTCACCGCTATGGTGGGAGCATATTTCGCATACATAGGCTATGCAGCCTCAACATTCGTTGCGGGGGAAATCAAGGAAGCAAACAAATCTCTCCCGAGAACCCTCGTGATCGCATCCGTCTTGATAATAGCTTTGTACGTGAGCATCTCTATCATTGCCGCGGACTCAATCAAGGGTCTCGCATCTCAGACCGTCGGTGGGAACAGTTACTCTCTGCTGTCGGCCTGGAGCTTCCTATCATATGGAAGCGGAGGAGACCTTGTAAAGGCCGGCTTGCCTAACGTGAAACTCTGGACTACGACTGTCGCAGGGCTCACTGGAAGCGGCATTAACCTTGGCTCGGTCAACTTTTTGCTGGTCGTCTTCGGAGTCTTCTGGATCGCGAACGACATTCCTCCTTTCATCCTTACTGCTTCACGGGTACTCTTCGCCATGTCATTTGACCGAGTGTTGCCGGCTCCTCTTGCAAACATAAACGATCGATTCCATTCTCCGGTGAACGCCGTTATCGTGACGGGAATCGTGGGAATCTTGGGTTGTTTCTCGGAGTCAGGAGTGGTAGACGCAGGAACCGGCAGCTGGAACTTGGGTGGGAACGTTCTGCTGGGCCAGATTTTGAGCAGTAGCGGCGGAGTAGCCATAACTGACTTTTACGACTCCTTATTCTTTACGCTATTCACACTCTCTTTGGTGATCCTCCCACTCAGGGCAAGCAGGCGCCAAATTTTCGAGACCGCCCCTTACAAGCCGGGAGGCAAGTGGGGGATGGTCGTTCTGGGAATCCTAGGCTTCGTGGCAAACCTGACTGTTGACTACATCTTCGTATTTGCGAAATATGGTGACTTCGAGCTCTCACAAGCAAGCCCGGACACTTACGCAATTGTCTTCACAATCATAGTTGCTGCGATCGGAGTCGTGGTCTTCTACGCTCACAGGATGAGACGGGGCATAAACTACTCAACCATCTTCGCTCAGATACCCCCTGAGTAGGATGGAGATTGCTCGATGTCCTCTAGCTCTGCGATCATAGGCTCTTAACTCGTAACCAGCGGACCCACTTATTTCATGCGCGAAATATGCCCACCGTTTGAAATCCTTGCCAGAAGATCCTCGCCCAATTGACGCCTTTGAGCTAGGGCTTATTCGGGGTAGAGCGAGATGGATAGGGGATCTAACAGAGTTCTTCAGGGACTACCGGATTGGGGACACGACTTTTGCCCTTTACGCAAAAGGCAGAACCAGAAATTCGGGATTCTTGATATCAAGATTCTTTTCTTGGACCGTTCTCCCAAACTACGCTATCGCCCTCTTTTGTGTTGATGAGGGAGAGGGTAGTCTCGGCATAGAAACGCTCAGGAATAGGGTCGACGTAGTCACCAGAATTTCAAAGGACGAAGACCTTCAATGGGCCTGGCTTATCCTGTTCTCAAGGAAAAACATACAGCCATCCGTCGTTTCCTTTGTGTCGCGATACGACAAGAGAGAATTGGGACTTGCCGTAGCAAGTACTACAGTCAAGCAAATCGTTCTCAGCAACAATCAAATTGGCAAAAGCATCGAGAAACACCTGCGGCTAAGTGGGGCGCTGGGAGAGGAAAAATCTGGAAAAACTGACTAGGACTCAGGTGTCAGTGATGGTGTCCTACGGCATGCCCTTTGTTCTTCTCTCGGCTCTTGCCATCAATATCCTCCTTCTAGCAAACGGCCTCTCAGGGACCCCCTACAGACTAGTTTTCCTCAGTACCGCTTTTCCAATAGGGTTTTCTATCGGCCGAGCAATTTACCTCAAATGGTCCCATATTCAAATTGAATTCGACTCCATGAGTTTCAGCATAATCAAAGGATCGAAGGAAATTGCGAATGGACCATGGCGAAGCTACAAGAATGTATCGATTATCCTCGACCGTTATGGAAGGCCGAATCTGAGGCTGTACAAGTCAGTCGGTGGAGAGTATGTTGACCTTCCGATCTCCAAGACAAACGCCAAGCCACAGGAATTCCGTGACTTCGTGCAGAGGTTGCTTCCGACCCAGAGGTCGGCACGAATTAGCCCTCAAGTCGTTGAAGCCGCCTAGCTTTTCCACCTTCCAACTCGATAATGTATGCCCTAAGAATACCTTCGGAGTACTCGCTTCCGGGGTTAATGCATTGGGTCTTTCCGATTTTCACAAGGCCGGGGCTTTCGTGTATATGGCCATGAAGCCCTAGGAGGGGTTGATATTTCTCGATGACCTTTCGAACCGACGTGGATCCTACCGGAATGAACGCGGGTCTCCCTCCTTCGTAGACCGGCCGGAGAGTTGCGTCAAGTTTCGGAGCCATGTCAATAGTGGAATCATAAGGTGGCACGTGAAAGCAGAAGCAAGAGGTTTCTATAGACTTCAATTGTGACACTGTCTTCTCTAACTTCTCCAAAAGCTGCTCTTCGGTGCACTCGCGTGGGCTGTGCCAAGGGGTGGGGTTCGACCAACCAACGCATGCCGCCTCGTGGAGATCATCGAAATGGACCACGGCCTCCTCCGCAAAAACTATGTTCGGAGAATTCCGTAGAACATCGTCGAGAACGAATTTGTCGTCGTTTCCCGGATGTACGATGACTCTAGCGTCTGGAGCCTTCTTCGGGATTAGAGACAGCCAGTCTTTCACCATCTCTACTTCTAGGTCCTCGAAGACCTTTTCGACGTACTCCTGATCTTTGCTCAGTTTTTCGACTTCAGCCTTGGAGCAAATGTAGGGGAGGTAACAATGCTGGCGAATCTGCTTCTTGATGTCGGGAAGGCCCTCTTCCGAAATCTTCACCTGTTTGCCCAGAAAGTTAGCGGTGTAACCTCCTTCAGGCTCACGTACGATGGGAACCATCACCTTACTGGTCATATCTCCCCCCATCAACAAGACATTTGCGTTGAACATCGAGGCGGAGTTCAGGAACTTTCTCCAAACCACGTCGCTTCCGTGGAAGTCTGAGGAGAAGATAATTCTGGTCTTGGACAAACTCGCGATAGAGAGAGACTCTAATCCCTTAAATCCTCTAGGGTAATTGCTTGGATAGTATCTCGGGTTATACGGAATTTAAGTACGAACCGGAACCTTTCTCGCATTGGTGGAAGAAGCTACCGACTCATGCAATCCGCAATATCTGACGAAGCGAAACGAATACTGGACGAGGCAAAGCAAAGGGGTATCATTCTTCGGCTCTTCGGTGGAGTTGCTGTAAAGTATCATTGTCCGAGTGCTACTCACAGATCCCTCCAAAGATCCTACCCTGACCTAGATTTCTTTGGAAGAGGAAAACAAGGTCGGGAAATTAGGAAACTTTTCTTGGATTTGGGCTACGAGCCCAACCAAAGGTTCAACGCCCTCCATGGCGCCACTAGGCTAATCTTCGAAGACGGAAAGAATCAGAGGGTCGTAGACATTTTCCTAGATGTTTTTAGAATGTGCCACACTCTTCATCTCGGAGATAGGCTTACTCTTGATGACTACACTATACCCATCTCCGACCTGTTGTTGACGAAACTCCAGGTTGTAGAAACTAATGAGAAGGATATCCGAGACCTAATCGCGATTCTAAAAGACCACGATGTAATCGATCATATCGCTTCCGGAGATAAGGAAGTAATCGATACTGGCTATATCGCGAGTTTGTGTGCAGACGATTGGGGATTATGCAAGACAATCTCTCTAACAATGAAAAAACTCCTGACATTCCTTCCGAAATACGAACTAGAAGCAGAAGCTAAGCAGATCCTCGAAGCCCGAATCACCAAGATTCTGAATGCGATTGATACGGTTCCGAAGTCGCTCAGGTGGAAGTTGCGTGACAAGGTTGGTGAGAGGAAGCGTTGGTACGATCTTCCCGAGATCCCCATACGGACCCAATCCGTTTCATCAGCGTGACAATTGAAGATTGAAGGGTTTCCCTTCCCTCAACACTTGAGGTGGAGCATTTTCTTTCCACTTGCTCAGCCAAGATAGTTCTTCTCTCTGCTCCCGTAGGTCGTCGGGAAGTAGTTGGGGTATTTCATCCATAATTGGATACCAGCGTCCGCACTCTGAACATACTAGTAATCCTTCGACGATCTCCTCTTTCTCTTGGAAGACATGTAGATCGAGGGGGTAATGCTTGTCGATGGGACAAGCGAGAATATCCATTAACCGTCTCTTCAACGCGATTCCTTGGAATCTGTACCGATAGGCTTTCCGGGATAAGGGTAACTGTGAATGTGAATTGGGTTCATTCGAGTCAAGTGCTGACTCTGTTTCCCTCCGGCGCATGAGGATTTTATGGTCGTCCTGTTGCAAGGTAAGTGAATCCGGCTTCCTCGCATTCTCTCCTAGTTCGAAGATTTCTTGTATCGTATAAGATAGGTCTATCACGCATAAGGCTCCTTATTTTCGAAAGGTCGACACTTCGGAAGGTGTTGTGGGCAGTTGCGATCATGAGTGCGTCCGCGTCTCGGACTGATTCGATTTCGGAGCTGCTGGATTCGTACGTCTTGCCTCCCACTATCACACGTGGAACGTAAGGATCAAAGACCCGAATTCTTGCTCTGGATTGTTTGAGTAGCTTGAGAAGCTCTAAGCTCGGGCTTCTTCGAGTATCTTTTACTTCGCCTTTGTAAGCAAGGCCCCAAATGACTACTGTGGCGTTCGGTAGACTTTTCTTACCGGCCCTTAGCGCCTTCGCCAACCGCTCAATCGCGTGAAGGGGCATCATTTTGTTAACGGCCTTAGACGCAGATACTAGGCGCAGCGAGAATCCAGCTTGTCTTGCTTTGAAAACGAGATAGAACGGGTCCTTCGGAATGCAATGGCCCCCAACTCCGGGACCTGGATAGTGTGGCATGAATCCGAATGGTTTCGTGGCCGCTGCATCGATCGCTTCGACAAAGTCAACGCCTAAGGTTTCATGGAGGACCGCTAGCTCGTTTACTAGGGCGATATTCACGTAGCGGAATATGTTCTCTAGCATCTTTGTTGCCTCTGCGACTGACGGGCTTCCTACCGTAACGACAGGTGCCTCCAAGATCGCCTTGTAGAATTCAGCCCCTAGTTGAGTTGACTCGTCGTTGATGCCTCCTACCACTTTTGGAATGTTTCTGACCCCGAACCTTGCATTCCCATAGTCAATTCGCTCGGGAGAGTAAACGAGAGCGAAATCCTTCTCAGGTCTCTTTCCGTTTCGCTGGAGCAGAGGTTGGAAGATGTCTGTCGTAGTCCCCGGAAAGCTGGTACTCTCAACGATGACCAGCTTGAATCCTGAGAGATTCTTCGACAAGTCTTTAGCGACGGATTTGAGGAACGAGAGATCTGGATCCCCTTTGGGGTTGAGAGGAGTCGGCACACAGACGATCACTATGTCAGAAGAAGTCGCCCCGCCCGAGATGCTATCTGTGGCGCTGATCAATCCAGCCCTTACAAGTTCAGGCAGATATTTTTCGCTATAAGCGTCTTCGACGTAACAAATACCCTTGTTGATCATGGAAACCTTTTCTTTCTCCACATCGACCCCGACTACGCCGAAGCCTGCTTGTGCAGAGGCTACAGCCAGTGGGACGCCGACATAACCCAGACCCACAACACACACTTTCGCCTTCTTTGACATTATCTTATCCAACAAGGCAGTCGTATTTTCGCTCAACGTCTTCTACTTCCCTGCTAGTTTTACCGTGCTAAGAATCTTGGCGACTGGGTCTTCCATCTTGGCTAGAAGTTGTTTTCCGCGTCTTTTCTGGGTTTCAAACGCCTCCGGGTCGGTTAGCATTCTACGCACCTCAGATGCGATCTCACGAGGCGACTTAATTGTCTCAACTAGGCGGAGCCTCTCCAAATACTGGATGTAAAGAGGCTTAGGCCCTGGAAAGCAGGAAACCGATGGAATTCCTAAGAGCGCAGCCTCTACAGTCATGGTACCCCCAGATCCGACAAAGACTGATGAATACGAAAGCAAGCTAGTGGCATCGACTATCCTGTCAACTACAGTCACTTTTTCACCAAATCGCTTCCTTATCACCGGGGCTTGCATCCCGTACCTTGTCGATACAACTACTTGGCATTCCAATCCGAGCCTCAGCAGTTCATCGATGATTGGCGCCACGACAGGCTCCTTGTCACTTGATTTCCCCATGAGATACGATGCGAAAGCTTCCTCTGTTCGGAAAACAACAATCGGTTTATTCTTCTTCAAGTCCAACTGTCTTAGAACGTTATCGTTCGGACGATGACGTTTGAGCCAAGCTGCGGGGTCCAAAGCTCTGTAAAGTATAACCTGCCTTAACGGTCCGCCGAACTCTTCCCAAACGGATCGACCGATTATCCACGGACAGCAAAGGAAAGTCGTTAGGGGTATCGTCAGTCTAGCTACCATCCAAGAGTGTGGCGAGTCATTGGCGGCAACATGAGGAATACCCAAGCCGAATGCGACACGAGACGCCTCGACTGATGAGAAGGAGACCGCTACGCTTGGCCCCCACTCCTGAATCAGATTCGCGAGTTTTGTAATTCTCTCCGCGCTCGCGAGGAGTTTTCCAAAAGCGGTTCCGCCGCCGTGTCTTCCCACCACTGAAAATCGCAGTTTCTTCAACTTTAGGGTCTGTTCGGCCTCGCGGTAGACACGCGTTGTGATCAACGCCTCATGTCCTTCCCGCTTCAGAGCGCGATACAACGGCTCGAAGAAGAGCGCCTGTTTCGGTGTGAGAACCTCAATCCAGACTTTCATAATCAGTTTTCCGAGCGGTCACCGAAGGCCTAACGACAAGTAAATAAAAAGATGCAAATAATTCGCGCCTCGAACTACTTCCACAAGGAGGGCTAGCTCCATTCGTGTTAACTGGCGATTGACGCCATTTCGTGAGGATAGCAACTTCGCTCTATTGACCCTGCAATATTGTAACAGATTCGTACCAATTCGTTAACACACTCAAGAGACCATTTGCGGTTCCCCGCGAGATTATGGGTGGTTTCGAACGAACAATCAACTCTCCGAATCTAAGATTGCAATCGTTGGAAACCAGCCAGAAGCCCTCTTGATCTCAACCCTGTTTGCTGAGGCGGGACAACAAAATTGTCTCGTGGGACATTTCGATGAAGCCAAGACGAGGAGAACGGAAACTGGCGGGCTGGCCGAGGCCAGATGGTTGCTCGGGGTTCACCGGAAAGCGGGAACTACACACCTCTTATCAAACGTCGAGGAACTCTCGACAATTCTACCCTCAATTGTCATCCTAACTAGCCACGCTGTAAGCCAGAAAGAACTCAGCGAGCTTGAGAGAACCACCCGCGCCTTATGCAAGTTTCTCCCTCAAGGGGCTAGCCTCACTTTCACTGGCTTGTGCCGGCCGAACTTTACAAGTACATTTCTCCGAGAGACGATCGAAAAACACAGCGGACACACAGTTGGCAAAGACGTTCAACTAAGCTACATGCCCTTGTTTTGGGGTGGCGAGACCCTTCAAAAATTCAGAGAGAAACCTAAACTCGTCGCTGGATTTGGGACAGAAGCACCTACGCGAGCCCAGGAAATTTTTCTCTCGATATTCCCTTCGATGAGTACCAGCGTAAGGCTTAGCGCTGCAGAGGCGGCCGGGCTATTCGGACCCATATACCGAGATGTCCTGCGAGCTTTGGAGTTCGAACTGGCGAGCATGTGCGAAGTAGATGATGTGGACTACGCCGAAGCTCTCGATCTATGCAGACAATCTGGAACCGATAACTTGGGAATCCCTAGAACCTTCGTCGCCAGGGATGCGATTGCGAGCAACATCGCAATCAGCGGCACGAGTAAGCGAGGAAGTATTGGCGTTGTTAGGGCAGCTCGAAGGATCAACGAAGCCGGGGAGCAAAGGGTGCTGGATATGATCAAGAATGCTTTGTCTCTTTGTGGAAAACGTTTTCGCCATTCTAGAATTGCAATCTTGGGTTTCACCGGACTAGAGTCTCCCAGAGATCCGAAACCGAATCCGCCACCGATCCTTCAGACGCTTGAAAGAAGGGGTGCAATACTTTCAGTATACCCAGGCAGGGACATTAGGTGGTTCGAGGGAGGTGTCCTGAGCGATAGCGTTAGAGTTGAGAACACGCCGCTGAGGGCTGCTTCGAAGGCAAGTTGCGCGTTGCTAGCGTTGGACAGAATGGACTTCGGGGAAATTAGTCCGCAGAAATTGGCCTCGGAAATGGGCCGTCCAGGAGTAATTTGCGATCTATCACGGGTTCTGGAAGCTTCAAATGTGGTGAGAGTGGGCCTCTTCTATACTTCGATTGGAAGAGGCAGCTCGGGGATTTGAAGCGTGTCGGCGCTGGCGTAGTGGGCACAGGATTCTGGGGCGAGAACCAAGTACGGGTTCTCCGTCAAAGCCCTAAATGCAATCTTGTCGGAATCTGCGACTCCAATCGGGAACGAGCAAAACAGGTCGGTTCCAAATATTCGGTTCCATGGTACACGGACGCTAAGGAGCTGCTTCGGATTCCGGAAATAGAGGCAGTGACTGTCGCCACCCCTACGCATACGCACTTCCAAGTAGGGACGCAGATTCTGGAGGCGGGAAAAAATCTCTTGGTGGAGAAGCCAATGACGGGTAATCAGGTGCAGGCCGGTAAGCTGGTCGCGATGGCCTCAAAAACCGGATTGAAGCTTATGGTGGGATTCATAGAACGTTTCAACCCAGGTGTTCGATTTGTCAAGAAGCTACTTGACCAGAAGGCCGCGGGAGATGTCATCATTGCTACAGGCAGGCGTGTAGCCCGGTGGCCGGTCAGAATCGGTGACGTAGGAGTGATCAAGGATACTGCGATACACGATATTGACATTATGAGGTTCCTGTTGGAGGACAAAGTCTCCGTAGTCTACGCTCAGACGGGATCCTTGAAGCATTCTTTTGAAGACTATGCGGAAATCATGTTGCGGTTCAGTCGCGGTGTTACAGGTTTCTTGGATGCAAATTGGTTGACTCCGCGAAAAGTTCGCACGCTCATAATTACTGGGAGTGAGGCGACAATAAATCTCGACTACATATCCCAAGAACTTAGCGTTGAAAATTCGAAAACAATAACCAAACCCTACATAGGCTGGGATGAACCGCTACGGTTGGAACTTGAGTACTTTATGAAAGCTGTGAATGACGACTTGGACCCTATCCCGTCGGGGAAGGACGCGATAGAAGCTATTCGAGTGTGCGATACTGCCTTGAAATCAGGCAAGATGAAAAGGGCCTGTCAAAACTGAGCGCGTGGATCCGCTCCGGAGAACCGTTTACCCCCCATGAGAGCTATGGCTTCGATGATTCCTCGATCCCTAGTACTAGTTTTGTCAAGATCTCATTGGAGGGGGTCTCGATCCCTTTCGTCTTTCCCCTCGAGAGAATTGCACCGTTCAATTGTCTAATCTCAGTCATCTTCCCTCTCTCAATGTCCTGGAGCATTGAAGATTTGTTGGCCTTTGTTGACAACAGAATCCTCAGCCAGAGTTTTCTCGGATCCCCCACCAGTCTGACGCGTTCGGCACGACTAACTGACACTCCTTCTTCCATTACCTGAAAGCCGATCTTCCGGATCTCTGAACTCTTAGCCAGCGCACCATTGGGGAGCCTCGTCAATCCTGAGAGGGGATTTATGGCGGCGTTGACTATGGTCTTGGTCCATAGCACTCCTACCATGTTGGAACTAATTTTCGTTTGAAATCCTGCGTCTTGAAGAGCAACCTTGATCCGCGAACATTTCTCTGACTTTCTCCCCCGAAGGTCTCCGATGACCGTCAATCCTCTCCCTGTGTGCAGTACAGCACCTGGACCCAACGAGAACGCTCCTTCGGTAGTAGAGCCTGCGAGAAGTTCGTTGTTGAGCGCAGATTGCAGTGCTTCAATGTTTCCTAGTCCGTTTTGAAGGCTCAAAACTGTCGTCTCAAGCGGTACTATCCTACGATACCTCTCCGCCACTGCTTTGGTGTCGTAAGCTTTCACTGTGATGATAAGAACCTCAGTTCCAGGTAACGGGGTAGGGCCCTTTCGAACAGGCACTCGAACCCTTGTGACCGTTTCGTCAGTCTCTCGAAGACTAACGCCGTTCCTCTGGATTGCTCGAACGATAGACAGGTCCCGATGTATCAGTGTCACATCGTGGCCGGCCAGGCGTAAGCTTGCGCCGAATAGGCAACCAATGGCCCCTGCCCCGACAATGCCGAAGCGCAAGTCTTCAGGACTTCTGGCGTAAACCTAGCTTGTCTCGCTCCGCGTCGTCCATTTTGAACACGTGTTTTTCCTCCGGAAAGGTGCCTTGACGGACGTCGGATGCGTACTCCGCTACAGCACTTTTTATCGTTGAGGCAAGATCTGCATATTGCTTCGCGAATTTCGGCACAAACCTTGGATAGAGCCCTAGAACGTCGTGCAAGACCAACACTTGGCCATCGCAGTATCTGCCTGATCCAATGCCGATGGTTGGCACCGAGACCGTCTGTGTGATGACTCTGGACACTTCTTCTGTTATCATTTCTAGAACAATCCCGAACACTCCCGCATCCTCCAGCGACCTAGCATCCTTCACAAGGCTCTCGCTAGAGTCGGCGTTCTTGCCTTGAACCCTATAGCCTCCGTGGAGAGTTGCGGTCTGTGGCGTTAGGCCAATGTGTCCAAGCACAGGGATACCCGCATTCGAAACCGCCCTTGCTACGTGCGCCATCTCTCTTCCCCCTTCGATCTTGACTGCTTCCATTCTTCCTTCTTTGATGAAACGTCCCGCGTTTCTTATGGCATCTTCCTCAGAGATCTGGAAGCTTAGGAACGGCATGTCGCCGATCAGCAATGAATGGCTCGCCCCTCTTCTAACTGCTTGGCATACCGGAAGAAGCTCTTCCACCGTTACCGGAATGGTCGTATCATATCCAAGAACTACCATGCCGTAAGAGTCTCCCACAAGGATCGAGTCAACTCCAACGTCATCCGCCATAATCGATGTTGGGTAGTCGTACGATGTTACCATCACGATACGCTGACCGCGAGTCTTCATTTTCGAAAAGTCGGCGACCGATACCTTTTTTCTCTCCGTGCTAGAATTTCCGCTCAACTCTAAGCCCACCCTTTCACGTGTCGGACCATGTCCTTCATCACATTTGTAAGATTCCTCTCATTGTCAAAGCTCGAAGCTATTGCATTCAATCGAGATCTCGAAAGGGGTTTCATTCTCAACGTGATTCGGACCAATTCCGGAATAGCCCTGATTATGTTATCGACAATAGTGACGGTCGCGGCCCAGGAGGTTCGTGACATGGGATTGAGGTCTATCGCTATCACCATCTTGCCGGCTTTTCTAAGTGCTTCCGCCCGGTCGCCATCTTCAAGAGGGACCAATACAACATCAGCGTTTCCGATTCCCTTTGCGTCGACACTGCGCCTTGGGCTCGCAACCCCTGGTATCGTGAGTCTGGCGGTTGCGTTCACTCCAAGCACTTGACTCGCTCCGTTGTGCTTAAGCCAGGAGGCGATCCTGCGCTCTCGTGCGAGGCTTCTGTGAAACAAGTTTACCTCAAGCCTAGCCGGGACTGAACGCGCAAGCTTGACGATATCTCGCGGTACCAAGGCCGCGGTGTTGCCGTTAATAGATATGACTGGGTTTTTTGCATTCAATAGAAGCGCGACCGCAGCTCTCGTGGCCACTCGGGAGGATTCTGGTGTGATTTCACCAAACAGGTAATCGAATGCCTCTCCACGCCCGTGCGCAATCAAGCCTTGAGGAGCAACTATCCCGCTTCGAAATCCTCTGACCAGGCTCTCTCTAGTCTCGAGGGATCTAAACCGTGGGTGGTTAGGTGAGATTCTCATGACACCACAGCACCGTGTTCAGCGATTTTGCTAACCACCGGGGTGAGTCCCGCTGATTTGATCGTCGACTTGGCTTCAGGGACGAGTTCTCTTCGAACTACGGTGAAAAGGGATTCCCCAATCATCATCATACTGGATGTAATCCGTCTCTGTTGCATTATCGAAATGGCTTCGCGCAAGCGTGGGGAGATTATTCCGAGGCAATCTGCAAATCTTCGTGATAATCTGATGAAAGTGTTCGTCTCAGGGCCCTTGACCTGACGAGAGACAAGCCCCCTTCCGCATAGATTGATTCGTTTCTTCAAGCCAGAGTTCGATAGAACACCCGCAGTTGATATAGGTCCGAACGCGCCTGAAACAACTCTCAGCGAAGACGGGGGTATGATTTTCTTGACTTCTGCGAATCCAGGCGCACCCGGCCGGGTTCGGATCACTAGTCCTCCATAGAACGCGGACGTAACGGTCCCGAGGCCAGTCATGTACTTCACTTCCGCCTTATGCGCGATCTGTGCAGCCTCGATGTGACTCAAGTCGGAACCCAGCGCTTCGTTGAGCGCGAGAGATAGGCTGAGGGCTCCCGCGCCGCTCGTCCCGTAACCGCAACCCATTGGGAGGATGCTTCTGTGGTCGATAGTCACTCGCAATGCTTCCGATGATCTGTCTAGGAGTTCTTGAGCGACTGTCCGCGAAACCACTGGGTGGGCGAGCGGCTTGCCGTTGAACGAGATCACAAGTTTCGTTCGCGACGCTCGGCTGATTCTTACTGCAGTTGTCACTCCCTGCTGAAGGGTTACTCCGGCCCCGGTCGATCCGATCTTCAACGGATCACCCGTGGTATCGTGTATGCGAAAGAATCCAGTAATCTGACAAGGAGAGAATGACAATCCGGTCTTGACCATCAGGATCAACCTTCCAGCTTGTCCTGCTGCCTGTTGCTCTTAGACATCGGTAATTCCAAACTATTCTGTGTCCGGCTCTAAAGACAATATAGGGGACTTACGAATCGAAAGCTCACGAGTTGCAGAGGATAGAGTTGAGGGGTTTGATACTTGCAGGAGGTTTCGCAACCAGATTGCGACCTCTCAGCTGTTCTAAACCGAAGTTGTTATTCCCCATTATAGGCGTGCCGCTCGTTGAGTCGATGGCTCGCTGGCTGAGCTCCGGCGAAGTCGACCAGATTATCCTAGCAGTCAATCATCTTTCAGATAAGTTGAAGATCGAGATAGGTCATCGCGTAGGAGGCGTGAGGGTCGCGTTTTCCGTGGAGGAGACGCCTTTGGGAACTGCAGGTCCCATTCGGCTTGCAGCCAACCTTCTCAGCAAGGACGATCCATTCTTCGCGATAAACGGTGACATTGTAAGCAATATCGACATCAGAGGTATGCTAGCGCTGCATGAGGAGAAGAAGGCGGACGCAACAATTGCGTTGGTCTCTGTTCTCGACCCTTCTCCATATGGCTCAGTCACGACCGATTCCGACGGAATAGTGAGGAAGTTCGAGGAAAAATCGGCGGTTCCCTCAGCCACTGGTCGTGTAAATGCGGGAGTGTACGTGCTTAGTCATAGCGTGGTAGGTTCCATTCCAGTTGGCCGATCCGTCAGCCTGGAGAGGGACGTTTTCCCTAAGTTAGTTCGGAATGGACGGATGCAAGCATGGATACATGATGGATTCTGGTACGACATTGGGAGGGTTTCGGAATATGTACGGGCCAACAGAGAACTCTTGGCGAAACAAGAGCTTAAGGCCGGAGAACCTGATGACAGGCAAAACGGGAGGCAAATCATCTGGCCCACATATTTGGGAACAAAGGCGCGCCTGGGGGTAGGCGCGAAAGTGGGCCCTCTCACGATTCTCAGTGACAATGTCACTGTTGGAGATGGTGCCATCGTGAGGAATTCAATAGTATTTGAAGAGACTACGATCGGTGAGAAAACGATTGTCGAAGACGCGGTCATAGGCGAAAGGGTGGTAATCGGTAGAGGGTCGAGAATAGGTAGTGGGTCGATAATAGCTGGACAGCTAAACATCCCACCAGGATCAGTGGTGTCTCCGAATTCGGTTATCTTCTGCTAGGATTAGGGAGAAGGATGGCTAGCAAAAATGGTGAAAGTACCAAAGCTTTTCGGAACCAACGGGATCAGAGGGGTCGCAGGCAAAGAGATAGGCTCGAGCCTGGCCTTCCGAGTCGGTTCAGCTCTGGGGACTTTGTTTCCAAAAGAGAGAGTACTGATCGGGAGGGATGGTCGTCTTTCTAGTCCTATGCTTCTCGAAGGATTAGCGGCGGGTCTGCTCGCCCAAGGGAACGATGTGGAGGATCGTGGTTTGATCACGACCCCCGCGTTGGAGTTCATGGTCAAGAATACTTCCTCTTCGGCCGGAGTGATGATCACAGCGAGTCATAACCCGCCCGAATATAACGGGTTCAAGGTAGTTGATTCTGATGGGATCGAGATCCCTCGTTCGAAGGAGGAGCAAATGGAGCTCCTAATTTACCGAGATAAGTGGCGGGCAAGCAATCCGCCGGGTCAGCGGGTTATCAGAGAGGGACGAATAGGATCCTATTTCGAGAAGCTTGAGAGCCAAGTCCTTGCCAGAGACGGACTCGGGAATCTGAAGATCGTCGTCGATACGGGAAACGGGGTCTCGGTGCTCACGACCCCAAGGTTGCTTAGAAAGCTCGGGGCACGTGTGATTGGTGTTAATGATGTGATTGATGGTGAGTTCCCGGGTCGGAATTCAGAGCCGCGGCCTGAGAACCTTGGTTCTCTCTCGAAGATTGTAAGGGAGGAAGGGGCCGATTTGGGAATCGCTCATGACGGGGACGGTGACAGGGCCATCTTTGTCGACGAGACAGGCGTGGTTCAGCCTGGGGATCGTACTCTTGCGCTCGTTGAAGACGAATTGCTTAGGAACCATCCTGGTGCTAAGATTGTGACACCGATCAACACCTCGATGGTGGTATCGGAGATTGCTAAGAAGCGGAAGGGCAAGCTGATCCTTACAAAGGTGGGAAGTATTGAGGTGTCAAGAACAATAGTAAGAGTAGGCGCGTTGCTGGGAGGGGAGGAGAATGGCGGGATCTTTTACGCTCCCCATCATCCTGTTAGAGATGGAACGATGGCTGCGGTCCTCGTTGTGAACGCCGTCATCAGGAACGGCAGAGGTCTTTCCAGATTGTTGGATAGGCTTCCCAAATTTCACATGGTCAAAGAGAAAATACCTTGCAATGAAGAGGCGAAGGACCGTGCGATCCACACCCTAAGGACCAAGCTCAAAGGCAGAATATCCAGCACTCTTGATGGGATACGAGTGGATATAGAGGGACGGGGCTGGGTTCTTGTCCGGGCGAGCGGCACCGAGCCTTTGCTCAGGCTCTATGCTGAAGCGAAAACAGAGGGCCAACTCCAAGAAATACTAGACGAGTTTCGACCACTGGTCCTGAAGACGTTAAAGTGATGGAAGTTCGCCCGAAACACGCCCTAATCTTGAATCTGAGAGCCCCATAGTAACTCTCCCGAAATTCGTTCGGAATTGTCGCCAGCTTTCTCAGGCCATCCGAACCAGAATTGCCCCCTGATTAAGCAGACTCGCCTAGAATTAATGCCAGACAGCAGATGTTCCAGAAAAAGGGGGGTATTGCGCAGAGGTTTCGCGTGGCTTGAGTGGTTTCTGCGGGCCCTTGCGAAAGTCGCAAGCTAGAGGACAATGATCCCTCTCAAGCCAATAGAATTGCCCGACTCAATGCCGACCCGGACTCGTTCGGGGAAAGAAGAGGCCTGTTTCCGCAACGCGAGTCGTCAGCGCTTTCTAGATTGCGCTTGCGTCCGACCAGCGTTTGTCAAACGCGTCGGCGAATACCCGGATCATCCCGTTGTTCTTGGTGAAGTGTGGCCGGAAGAACTTGGGCCGTCGGCCATTTTTCTCGTTTGTGGCCCATATGAGGAACACGAGCTCCTTTTCGTCTGACAGTGTCCCCCTTACAGGATACCAGTCTTCCTTGGGTTGTCGAACTTGTATTCCCAACCCCTTGGCCTCTCGGGCTCGCGAAACCGCCTCAGAATCCTTGGCAGTCATGAGCAGCCGGAACTTTACGCCCCTTTCAAGCGCTCGATAGATCTCTTCCTTGACCTTGCCAAACCAGCTAAAAGTCTCTGCTGAGATCGAAATGTTTCTTGACGCGTTAGCAATCACCTTTACCGTCCGAACCTCCATCTCTTCGAGAGTCGACAAGGGTTCCAGAAGGTCCTCCGGCTTGACCCCAAGCCGCAACTCCCAATATTGCGGCTCTAGCAGGGTAAGCAATCGCGTACTCTTGGCGTTAAGAGCGTCAAGGTCCCTGGACATCTCTGTCCTCTTCATGTCCTGTATTCTGGCTACGAACTGCTTGGGTTCTGACGCTTCGAGCTTGTTGCTGCTGACCCGAACAATCCCCTTCTCAACAAGCTCCTTCACGGCTCTCTCAGCCTCTCGCGATGAAAAGCTTGAATGCGCCAGTATCTGCTCGATAGTCTCGCCTGAAGGTTTTTCCAAGAGAGAGAAGTAGATTGAGCATCCTTCTCTCGAGAAACCGAGCTCTTCCATCAGTTTCTGGGCTTCGTCGTTCAATCCGCGAAATGCCTTCACGCTAACAATCGACAACGCTCAGGCGGAAGCGGGTAGAGGAAAACCTCTGCAGTCTACCTTTCCCTTTACTCTCCGAATAAAGTTGGGACAGGCGAAGCACTGTGCGAAGGAAACAGTCTTCGAAAGGACCGGGCAGTCGACTGCTTCTTTCTTCATTCTAGCTAACTGCTTACCGCCAACCACGCCCTTCAGATCCTGAACATATTGCTTAGGCGTTGGCGTGCTCTTTTCTGGAACAGTGACTTCCACAACATACTTCGTTTGAGGAAGGTCTTCGCTCATCTGCTTCCAATCGTCCGCTCTCGTCCAGACTGCTAATTATCCCTTTGTTACCGCAGAACATCAACTAGGCCCGTCCTTTCGAGAACGGTCCCTTCGAGAACAGTTACCGACTTCAAAAGAACAAGCTTTGGGATTCATTCATTGTTCGAAATACTCCTTGGCCTAATGTTTATATGAAATATCGGTCGGCGAACAGTTCGAGAAAACAGTTGGAAAAACGGGTCTTTCTTCTTCCCTTAGCTTGGGTTGTTTTCGGACTTGGCGAGGTCTACGGTCTCCGGTTCCTGCTTGGACCGATCATTAACATAGCTCCCACTATCTCCAACGACAAGCCCATTGGTGGTTCAATTTTTCCAGTACTGTTCTTCAATGCTGCAGCAGTACTCGGTGTCCTAGCCGTGAGCCTCTATTCTTTAGGAGTATGGAGCATAGATTTGTCAAGGCGAAAGGACAAAGCGGATCTGGGAGCGCTTCTAGTATTGGTAACAGGAGGTCTCCTGCTTTGGTACGTGCCCCTCGCCTTTTTCTTCGTTGTTGCATCCATAGTCTATTTGCTCGCGGTGAACATCGAGTAGTTCCTTTTTGCCCGTCAACGTGACGGTGTTGATCTGCGCCCATAACGAGGAGTCGCACATCCGAAAGTCGCTCGAGGGAATTCTACTACAATCGATTCCACCCGCACAAATCATCCTTGTTGCGGACAGATGCACCGACAAGACCGTGGCAATGTCAAAGAACATGCTTCCAAGGAATTCGATTATCGTAGAGAAACGAAAATTACTGTGGAAAAATAGCTATGCGGAGAACTTGGAAATTGGAAGAAAGAACGCTGTAGGGCAGGTTCTGGCCATTGTCGACGCAGACATACTCGTTCCCCGCCTATTCTTGGAGAAAACCTCTGTTTCTTGCCTGGAGTTTGCGTCTGTATCCGCCCTGGTCCGAACTGATCCGAGCCAGGGATTGATGAACCAGCTCGTTTCTCTCTGGGAACGAAGCTATTTGTTTACGCCGCTGGGTCGAGAAGCCCGCGGAGGCGCTAGGAGCATCTCGATGAGGGCGCTTGAGGAAGCTGGAGGGTTTCGGGACGTGATAGCTCCTGATACCGACCTCGACATTAGACTCAAGCAACAAGGAGAGAGGGTGAAGATGGACACGAGCCTCGTCGCGTTGCATCTCCGCAAGATGAGCCTTGTGCGGTCCGTGTTCTACCAGATCAGGGCAGGTGAAGCCCGTAGACAACTCGGGGTCTCGCCGTTACGTACTCTACTTCACTCAATTGTGCGGCTACGCCCATTCGTTTTCTACGGTTATATCAAGGCCGACCCCGACGCAGACAAGCCGGGCCGATGATCAATCCAGTGGAGAGATCAGGGGAACTGCTCTATCAAAGATTCTTTGACATTCCCAAGGAAAATTATCCCGATTACCTCACAAGGCCAAACCTGTTGAATGAGGGAATCCCCCATTGAAAAAAGGTGGAGGAGACTCGAGCTCAAAATTGGCTCTTGTCACTGGTGGCGGGGGATTCATTGGGAAGCACTTGGTGCGTGAACTTCTCTACAAGGGGTTTGAAGTCGAGGCCTTAGACAGGGTCCTGAGGCCAAGAGATCTTCCCAAATCCAGCAGGTTGGTGTATCACCAAGCTGATATGAACACCGCTAATTCACGTTGGCAAGGCAAACCAGGCGCGAGAATCGTGCATCTCGCAGCAAACACTTCAGTTCAGGAATCGATCCAGCGACCGCTACTAACTGTCCGAGCAAATATAGACGCCACTTGTCGAATGCTGGACCTCGCGCGGAAGATCGATAGTGAGCGATTCCTATTTGCGTCCACAGCGGCGATCTATGGGGACAATAGATCGAGTTGCCGAGAGACTGATACCCCGGCACCGGCCTCGCCTTACGCCTCCTCTAAGCTCGCGTCCGAGTACTATTGTAAGGTCTACGCGAGTTTGTACGGCATCTCTACTGTCATTCTCAGGTACTTCAATGTCTATGGCCCGGGACAATCAAACCGCTATGCTGGAGTCATTACCCGTTTTGTAAAGGAAGCCCTACACGGAAAACCTCCAATAATTTTCGGCGATGGAAGCCAAACCAGAGACTTCGTGTTCATAGACGACGTGATAAGAGCAACCGTGACTTCGCTGACCCAACGCGTTCCTGGTGCGACAATAATGAACATCGGAACTGGAAGGGCAACTAGCATCACGTCTCTCGCACGACAGGTTCTCCAACTTTTTGATCTCAGAAATCTTCGACCGATCAATGCTCCACCTCGCGTAGGAGAGGTCAAACACAGTCAAGCCAACATCTCAGCAGCCCAAACGAAGATCCGCTTTCGCCCTCGGTATCGGCTTGCTGAAGGATTACCTCCGACAATCGAATGGTTGAGGACCTCGGCGAGCACTTCTTGAGTTTAGATGAAATGGAATATTGCACACAGGAAGCGCCCGAATAATCTACGCGACAGAAACCTTACTTATTCAGACAAATCGAGCGGATGCCAGCTACTGAAGATGAGCCTTCTGCTGAAGTTGAAACGCAAACCCGTGAGTGAATCGAATGAGAAGTCCTAAGACAGCAGTAATTCTCTCCGGCGGAGAAGGCCTCCGACTGAGACCCATTACGTATGATATTCCTAAGGGATTGGTAAAAGTCGGTGGGCGACCTCTCCTCGAGTGGGTCGTCGAATGGCTCCAGCAAAACAAAGTCACCGACCTAGTCATAGGAGTTGCGCATATGAAAGAAAAGATAATGCGGTACTTTGGAGGTGGGGGGAAGTTTGGAGTAGATATCCGATACAGCGTACACACGGTGAAAGGCGGAACAAGTGAGGGATTTCGACTTGCCATTTCCCGCTATGTTGCTTCCCCATCGTTTTTTGCGCTCAACGGAGACCAAATAACGAATCTCAGACTAGATGCAATCTACAATAGCCATCGGGAGGATGGGTCCTTGGCATCAATCGCCGTCGTGCATCCAAGGTTGCCTTTCGGACTCGTCGAGATTGACCAGAAAGGATTCTGCAAGGGTTTTGTTGAGAAACCGATTCTCAATGATGTCTTTATCTCGATGGGAGTATACGTCTTCGACCGGAAGGTTCTGAGCTATCTGCCTAGAAGAGGCGATGTTGAAAGAACAACTTTTCCGCGGTTGGCGCAAATGAATAAGCTAAAAGCCTTCAAGCACAATGGCTCTTTCATCACCGTAAACTCGTTGAGAGAACTTGAGGAAGCTGATGAAGAGTTGAAGGAACAACACCAGAGATGAATGTCCTCATAACAGGAATAACTGGATTCATAGGTTCTAGGTTAGCCTCCCGGCTAGTTAGGGATGGCTATAATGTTCACGGTCTAGTTAGGCATTCATCTGAAAGAGAACTCAGCAGAATCAGAGAAGTAATTTCCCAAGTACATCTTATCGAGGGAGATCTCGGGACCTTCCACTCCATTCTGTCGGCAGTGGATGCCTCAGAGCCCGAGATAATCTTTCATCTGGGAGCTCTGACTCCTGTGAGGCTGTCTTTTGACGATCCCTATCCATATATCGCAACGAACTTCGAGGGGACCGTGAACTTAGTTCATGCAATTTTGGGCAAAGCGCCTAATGCACGACTGATCGCGGCGTCCACAGCTGAGGTATACGGGTGGCAAGAGGGTAACAACCCGATAAAGGAGAATGCGGTGTTGAGGCCCGCTTCTCCTTATGCGGTTACTAAGGCGGCGGCGGACCAATATGTACAGATGGCTAATCGGGTCTACCACCTCCAAGGGACGGTTCTGCGTCCCATCAACAGCTACGGGCGATTGGGCGAGAAGGGCTTCTTCATTGAATATCTAGTTTCCAAAATGCTAGCCGGGGACCAATGCTATGTTGGTGCTCCCGATTCTGTGAGAGATTACATGTTTGCAGATGACCACGTGGATGCCTATATGCTGACGGCGCGGTCCTCCCAAGCCGTTGGACAAGTGTACAACGTGTCTCCGGGCAACTCAGTCTCCAATTCAGAGGTGGCAAAAATGCTCGCCAAAATGACCGAATTCAAGGGGACAATTACATTCGGGTCATATCCACCAGGGTATCCACAAAGGCCGAAAATGCAGGATCCACAATACTTGGTACTGGACAACTCGAAGATCACCAAGGAGCTCGGATGGAAACCCGTTGTTGGTCTCGAAGAAGGATTGGTCCGAACAATCGAGGCATGGAAAACCGGCTAGCAATCATCAATAATGGCGACGGCATTTATTGAATGTCACTTCTGCCGACAAGTTGGGTGAGATAATCCTGGGTTTGGCGAGTCACGCTGAGAGACCTCCTTCCATCAGTCGGGGGCCAGAGAAAGAGGGTATGGCGAGCTACGACGCATCGGCAATTGAGCACACATTTGCTCGACTATTCAAGAACTGACGGAGGTCTGCGCCCAGAAAGGAGGAAGGATAGTTGCCCCGTTTCCGGAGCCCCGCATTATCCCTTAACCTTGGATGTGGCGAGGACGACTGGGGAGACGTTAGAATCGATGTCGACTTCCGGACCCAGAGCGGACTCAAATCTCAGCTCAACCTTAGAGCCGATGCCCATGATCTTCCTTTCCGAGATCATGCGTTCGCAGAAGCGCGATGCTGGCATGTCCTGGAACACGCCAGGAACCCATGGACGGTTATGGAGGAGTTGCGCAGGACTTGTAAGAGAGTTTCAGTTCGGTTTCCTGTAGATGAAGGGTACAAAACGCAAATGCTTATTGGCCTGACCAATCTTGAACCGGCTAGGTTCATTCATGCCTACCGAACGTTCAGACGCAGAGCCCATCTGTGGATAATCAGGCCCCTCGGAAACGCGAGGATTTCTGACAGATTCATAGAATATCCAGTATGGCACGGAAGAAAGGGATCTATCTCCAGGCGACTCTTTCGTCCGAGGAGGTATTACTTCGAATGGGAGGTAATTGACGGCACGGGGAGCACATCCTGAGGCGGAATCTACTGTTGGAAGATCGTCGGAAGGCGAATCTTCGGAGGGGTTAAGATGGATGTCGGCTCGACCAGGCAGATAATCAACCCACACTCTCCTCTATGGTTTCCAAGATCTTTGACTCGAATGTGTCCGAACTGAACTGAGTTGCCCGATCTGAAGCTCTTCTTGAGAGTTCCATTCTAAGAGGTTCATGGGCAAGGAGGCTGGCAATCTGGGATTTTGCGATGTCAGTATTTTTCCACCTAAATCCCACATCATTCGTCACTATCTCGGGAGGGCCTCCGCTGTCGTGGACGACCGGTACACATCCGGCTGCCATTGCTTCGACAATGGCTATGCCAAATTGCTCATTCCGGGCGCAATGAACGTACACTTTGGCTCGTCTCAACACGTCCTTGGCGCCTCTTAGAGGCGATAGGATGAAAGAAACGTTCGGCGAGGCCCTCTTTCTCAGCGAGTTGTAATACTGATGATTCTTGTCATCGATTGCTCCTATGATCACGAATCTGAAAGATGGTGAGCCGCTCGCGATTTCTAGGAAATCGTGCATTCTCTTTTCGGGCACGATTCGGCCAATTGTGATTACAAGGTTCTCCTTATCTTCGCCGAAGGACTTGTACTGTTCTACGGGGCAAGGTGGATAAAGCGTGGTGGAATCTCTCCCCCATACTTTCCTGATGAACCGACCGGTGTAGTCAGAGACGCTGAGGAAATGGTTCACGTGTCGAACTCGTTCGTGATAGTAGGCTCTGGCGGGCGAATAGTACAGGTTCCACCAGAAAGAGGCTTGGCCTTCATGCACGTGTGCGAAATAATCCGGAAAGTAGCAATATTGTATCGTCCGAGTGTTGGTGGAGGGCATATACCCAACGTCCTGCGTGCTTAAGATTAGGTCAAAATCACGATGCTCTCTGAGAATTCTGCGCGTCTCTCTCTGGAAATAGTACAACTGTTGGTAAAGAAGCAACCCTTTGCGCACCAGTGGATTGAAGACTGGAAAGCTGAGCCTATCGACTTTGTCGAGTACACCTTGACAGCCAAGGAAATCCTCCAGCTTTGCGATATCGAACCGTTCTGAAATGAGTGAAGCTTGGTGACCGTTTTCTACAATGGCTCTAAGAGAGTGAATGGCCACTTGTTCAGCCCCGCCTAGGACGCTGAGTCTAGGATGAACAACGAGTATCTTCAACCCGCAAACTCCGTTGAGAGAAGGTCACCTCCCGCGGAAACAAGGATGAAAAATCGAGGCCTGACGAGATGATTATCCGACCGGAAGTCATCGCTTACAAGAATCCTTTTGAACTCGCAACTCCCCGCAAAGGGCTCGCCTGGACAGCCTTTGCAATTCTTTGCGAAACGATCAGCGGGCGCATTGAGGTGAGTTCTGGGTAAATGAAAGAGGTGTTGATAATTCACTGCAAACTATCGGTCTACGCAGGAGGAGAATATCTTTGTTTCTGTGCTTGCAAGGTTTTGCAAGATCTCGGATATCACGTAAACTTGCTTTCGGATGTTTTCGAACCTTCGAAAGCAGAAGCACTTTACGGGATGGGAACCGTGCTATCAAAGTGCACGCACATTCAGCTGCCCAGACCTGCGACCGGCTTGCACCGTGGCCTCCTAGTTCTTGAGCGGATAGCTTACACAATTAAGCTTGCAAGATTCGCCAACTCGCTAAGTAAAGGAGACTTCGATTTCGTCTTAAACACCCAGTCCTCGGTATTCTCGTTTCCTGGAAGAAGGTTGTACCATTTTGTCTACGAGTTAACCGACTTGTTTTCCTACCCGATTCCCATTGCGAAGGGCGTAATACCTAGAGGAGGCCGTGGAAAGAGAATCTACTTCTCGGTACTCAAGCTCTTCTACGCGGCTTTGGCCCAGCAACCACGACCAACGTCCTTTTTCGTTACAGGTCATGGAGTGCTCGAGGGTCTAAAAAAACTTGGCTTTACCAACTCTTCCTTCATTTATCCCCCATCTCGTGTATTCAAGCCTGGGCTACCGAAGAGACGGGAGATCGTTCAGGCTTGTAGAATCGTACCCGGGAAGAGGCTTGAGTTCATGTTCGATACTGCTAGGAGACTTCCTCAGTACAAGTTTTGGCTAGTCGGTAGAGACTCCGAGGCCAATAGGCTATCCCACCCAGGTTATGCTCAAAGGGTTTTGGCGAACTTACCTCCCAATGTAACTTACATTCAATCATCGATTCGAGAGAGGCCTGAATTATTGACATATAGTCAGATCTATTTCCACACCGGCCTTGAAAAGGGAATGCTTCTGGTTCTTATCGAGGCTATGTCCGCCGGGTGTATCCTAGTTGTTCCAGAGCATGGTGTCGCCGGAGAAATTGTGAGGGCATCTGAGATTGGGTACACATACGACACCATGGAACAGGCGGCAGATAAACTGAGAATTGCGATGGACGACAAGTCTCAATGGAATCCCTCCGAGATTTCACTACGCGCAAAACAGTTTGGGCCGGAAGCTTTTGAGACTCTGATCAAGAATCTTTGTGAGGATCAAAGGGGTCCTAGGGATGGCTCTTCTAGCCGCACTACGTCTCGCGGGAATCTTCTTGAGCCAGAAAGAGATGTCGAAAGTCATGTGCGACCGACAATACGGTTTCCGAATGGGGCTACCAGATCCCATCGACCATCGCCCTGAAATTGCTGAACGCATAGACTAAGTCTCTGTTTCTCAGGCCGGCAATTGTTGCTTTCACTTTCCCCAGATACCAACTTACAAGAACGCGTTTAGGATAGTATTTGCGAAGAATGTAAGGAAGATACCGTCTTGATTCAGCGATCCACTTGTTGTGCCCCGATCCATGCCGCTCGTGATAGACCACGCTGGTTGGACAATAAGCGACACGCCATCCGCTTTTTCGGGCACGATGGCAATATTCCACGTCCTCGTAGTAAAGAAAGAATCTTTCGTCCAACAACCCGATCTTTTCGACTAGGGCCCTTTTGATGAGGGCACAGCCAAAGCTACTTGACACTAACTCAATAGCATTGTCGTACTGCCCATGATCGAGTTCTCCTTCACCTCGATTGCCGATCGAATAGGGCCAATTGCTATAATCGTGTCCTGTGCTGTCGATGATATTGTTGGTTCTTAGGAGCTTCGGTACAGTAATTCCTATTTTTTGATCGCTTTCAGCGGTTTTCCTTAGATCGTCTGCCCAGCCGTCCGTGACTCTGCTATCCGGGTTAAGGAGAATTATGTATTTGCCCTTCGACTCTCGAATTAGCTTGTTGGTGGCTTTTGCGTAGCCAAGGTTCTGAAGGTCGTTGCTGTGCTCCAGATATTCGTAGTTCTCCGTGTGTTCTCGAAGGCTCTCCAAGAGACTGGCTCTATATTTGCCACTCCTATAGTGGACGGTTAGAATGCTGAATTGAATGCCATGATCGGCGTGGTCGTCGGATGTGGGAGAGGAAAATATCATGCAAGCGGCCTTACCTGAGGCTGATTCAATCGGCCAATGTCCCAAGAGCTTTCGGAGATGGTCATTCCCTTGCGAAGGACAAGGCTCTGATAGTTATTCTTTCATAGATCACAAGTTGTCTTCGCTCGATAAATTCACACGTTTAATATGTCGAAGAAGATTCGTGAAACAACCTAGACGGAGTCGAAGTGTATGCTTGTCGGTTCAGTATTGAAGGAATTGTTCGGACCGGGTAAATCACTTCTATCGAGAAGTCAGTAAGATGATCTTCGAGATCCTTGCTATTGTCGCTATCATAGCAGTCCGAACGCTATGGACGGAAGTGCGCCCTATTCCTCACGACATACAGCCTGCTATCATGCCGGGATTGAAGAACATCCGGAAAGTCCTTCACAGGCAAACAATAGTTAGTGGCAGGGCACCGTACGGCATTATCTGGTACGCGATTAACCTTCCAATCGCGGGAGCCGCGAGGTTCAAAGGACGGCACTGGATTTTTTATCTCGGGCTGATCGACAGCATCTTTCTCTGGCTCAGTTGGACTATGGGGTGGTTGGGGTTCCTTGCATATGCATTCATAGGAACATTTCAGCTGCTCCGAGCTCCATGGAACACCAGCATAAACTGGCTTATCGTGCTCGGGTTGGTTTCCCCGTGGTTCCTGGTCATAGCGCCCATTGCGAAATTACCAGTAGGGCTTCCTCTCCATGCTTTTGGAGACACTGGGCGCGCGTTCTTCTTCAGACACAACTTCGTTTACTATGGACTTCTAGGGACCTTTTGGCTAATCGTATTCTTCAACCTGTTCTTACCGTCGATTCGTGACGCGTCAATACTGATTCAGGGTTTTGGCTGGGGGCTTCTCTTGGGTTATCTCTTCATTCGACGAGGCCGAAATGCTTCCCCGACATTTCCTTCGTGATTCGTTGCGAAAATGGGAGGTTCAAGTTTTCTGATTTACGCGGATGTCTATCATTTCCGTCCGTAAGGCAAGATTCAGGATCGCCTGGCTCCCCCGGCTGCCTTCGATATCAGTCCGGATGAGATTCCTGTGCGATGGGCCTGGTCGGGACTGAATTTGTAACTGAAATCGGCAACTTATAACCATCACATCTGACTATCCCCGAGACTCCGCTCGGGGTTGTTGGTCTCAGAGGGCTTCGGAGCAGATCACAAAGAGGCGAGAACGCGGGGTATGGCTTGCGCTGGTGTCATGTAGGTATGGACGTGTCATTCCTAGCGATGGAAAATCTCCATCCATCCAACAGTCCCATGAGTCTCTGTCCCGCCTTCCAAGCTCTAAGCCTCGGACTGAAGAACGGTTGTCGCGGCTTGACTATTTTCAGCATGATTTCAATAGGGACAGCAAGGATTCCTTCTATCCCTAATAATGCAGTGGAAAGTCTCGGGAACATCTTCCAGTAGCGGAAGTATAGGACGATTCCGTATGACTGATCATATTCAACCCAAGAGCGGGCCTTCCTCGTGATGTGGGACGCATAGTGAACCATCCGGCATGAGGGAAACAAATTGACGGGGATTCCGTGCCTCTTGAAGTTGAGGAAGGCGTCAAGATCTGAAACTCCGTTCAAGTAGCCTCTGTTCCATAGCCTCCCATTGAACATGTTCAGGACCCGCCGGTGGACCATGAAGAACGACCCGACAGGGTTGTCCACTTGTACCATGTCTTCTCCATTCCATGCATAATCGACCCAGTAACTTGGCAATCGGCTTCCTACGATCCGGCGGATAACTGCCCCTGTTCCGGTACTCGATAGAAAGAATACCGATGGAGAAACGAGTCTCATGGGACCCTGAGGGGAGCCATCTTGACTAATCAACTGTGGCGCAGCGACGAGTACATTGGATCTAGCGCAAGACTCGAGCATCTTCAGAAAACTTTCATTGAAAATAATGTCGGGATTGGATAGGCAAACCCAGTCTCCAGTGGAATGGTCAAGCCCTAGTTGATTCGCGTCACTCCATTTGATCCTCCGGGGTGAGAGGAGAACCTTCAGCCCCAACTTTGATGCTTCAAGGGAATGTGAGAGTGCCTCCAAGTATTCCTTGGTCCCGTCCGTGGAGTTGGAGTCAACAACGATTGTCTCAACATTGTGCATGTCGAGTGAGAGAATTGAGTCCAGGCATTTCATGACGTGGCTGAGAGAGTTCCAAGTGGTGAGGACTATTGACAGCTCTGGCATTTACCGGGTTCTCTCAATTAGGGAAGCGAGCCGAATATCCGGGGGTGAGAGTCGAGCTGTTTCAGTTTGAAGCCATACCCAGCTAGAATCCCAAATAGATCGTCTTTTGCATCTTTGTCGTGAAGCTCAACTATTATCCGCCTGATTTTGCCCTGGTTAAGTGCCTCCTTGGCGCCCTTCAGGACCTTAAATTCCGCCCCCTCGACATCTATCTTAACGAGGTCAGCCATTTCTCGAACTTGGCTGTCGTACGTGGCCGTCGAAACAATCACGTTCTCCTTGCCGATGTATGTATGAGCTGGTCCAATTCCTGGCTCCAGTTCTGGATTGTACTTGAAGACGGGCATTAGAGTTTCCACGGAACCGATGAATCCTTGGTGCGGATCCATGTAGAACTCCGCCTGACCGTTCATGTCGGAAAGAGCCAGGGGGAATATGGTGATGTTGTGCCTTGAACTACCGTCCACTCTGTTTTTCAACACTGGTAGAACGTTCGGATTCGGTTCGAAGGCATAAACTCGTCGGAAGTGAGAAGATAAGCGAGTGCTGTATATGCCCACATTAGCGCCCACATCGACGAAAAGGTCTCCTTTGATGCGCGCAACTTCCTTCCATACTTGAGGTTCGATTGGTGGGCGCTTACGGAGAAAGTACTTTTCAAAGAGGAACTTCCAGTCTTTCACGTTCTCCTCTTTTTCCAACTATTCTGTATATACCTATCTAGTTTGGTCGACTTCTCCCTTGTCACATTCTCACTCTTTTCTTGTATGGTAATTGTAGAACCCTTGTCCGGCGCCAGTTCGTTTGAATGTAGACTAGGAAATAGCTCGATGAATGTCATCAGATGGTTGAACGAACGAATGAAATAGAAGGGACTAACTCTCGAGAGGCAGACCATGCCGTCGGAAACCCTTGCCATCGCCGCCAGAAAATGTCGGCTCTGCGGTTCGCAGAAACTGATGGAGGTGCTCTCCCTAGGAAATCAATATGTTTCGGATTTCATCACTGCGACAGGGAAGCATCCGAAGTCTCCTCTCGAACTTGTGCATTGCCGTGACTGCGGATTAGTTCAGTTGAGGCATACGTTTCCCAGGTCGAACTTGTACCGACATTATTGGTACCGCTCGGGAATCAGCAAGACTATGCGGGAGGCTCTGACTGATGTGGCGACTAAGGCTTACCAGGTGGCCCGGGCTACCGCTGGAGACATAGTGATCGACACGGGTTGCAATGACGGGACTCTATTGCGTAGCTATCCAAGGTCCGGACTTACATTAATCGGCTTCGAGCCCGCTGAGAATCTCGTCGAAGATGCGAGGAAAGGAACTGACTGGGTTTTCAACGACTTCTTCGAAGCCGGTATATTCCGTAACAAGTTTGGTAACGAGAAGGCCAAGATAGTCACAAGCGTTGCAATGTTTTATGATCTTGAGGATCCGAACAGCTTTGTTGGCGATATCGCTAAGAGCTTGGCTCCTGAAGGTGTCTGGGTGGTCCAACAGAACTACCTAGCATCGATGCTTCAGATGAATGGCTTCGACAACATTGGTCATGAGCATCTAGAATATTACTGTCTGAGTACGATGGAGAAACTACTGACTAGACATGGCCTTGAGATTTTTGACGTTGAAACAAATGACGTGAATGGAGGAAGTTTTAGGACCTACGCGAGCCATCAGGGAGTGCACCCGATACGAGAGGAAGTAGAGGGGTTAAGACGAAATGAGGAACATCTGCAGCTGAATAGTAGCGAAGTCTATCGCACGTTTGGGGCGAAAATACGAAAAATCAAATCCGACCTGACGCAACTTGTCAAGAATGAGGTGGGGGAAGGCAAGACCGTCTACGTCTATGGAGCATCGAACAGAGGAAATACCATACTTCAATATTGCGGGCTCGATTACCGATTGATTAAGAAGGCTGCGGATGCAAACAGCGAAAAATGGGGACGAAAAACAGTAGGCACCAAGATTCCAATAGTCTCCAAAGAGGAGGCCCGAAGGGACAAACCAGACTATTTTCTCATACTACCACATCACTTCCTCGAAGAGATCAAACGTGATGAGAAAGACTACCTTAATCACGGTGGAAAATTCATTGTCCCTCTCCCGGAGGTACGCCTGGTTAGCTGAAAATGATACCCAGCTAAACGAAAGCGCACAATACTGCCGAGGCTAAGCCAGCTTTTCGGTTTCCTCTTCCACGGTCACAGAGCCTTGGTAGCCGCAGCTTGTGCAGATGTACGTGACGGGCGTTATCCACCCCCTCGAGAGGAGCACGTGATCTACGAACGGCGGCTCCGCACCGCGGGCATGATGGGGGCGTTCGAGATCGCCTCCTGAAAGAGGGGAATAGTCCGTTCATGGCAATCCTCGGCATGCGACTAGTGTAGCTCTATGCTAGTTTCGGGGAAACCATAGCCCACCAAGACCTTCTTCACCTTGTCTCGATGGTCCCCTTGCAGAATTATGGCGTTGTTCTTCGAGGTGCCACCGCAGGCGCAGTATGTCTTCAGTTTTGTCGCGAGGTCCGGAAGGTTGACGCTTTTCCCGTCGATGCCCTCAACTATAGTGGCGGGTTTGCCCCATTTGCGCATTTCCATGCGCACTTTAACTGTCTGCTGCTCCATGCTAATGGTGCCGCAGACACACAGGTCCTTAGGTAGGCCGCAGGTCGAACAAACATCGGCCATGCTAGAAGCCCGGTGCTCCCTTGTAATCGTCCACAGTGATTCTATCGTTCGCTTGCGTATTTAAGCGTGCCCTCATCAGGTCGATTACACGCCTAGATAGAGGAAGAAGAGGAACCAGAAAAGCCAGGCCGTCGCGAGGGCAAGGATTACTGTCGTCTTTTCGGTCATTCTTCTCCTAGGTGGTATAGGGGCTGAGAGCTGAAATTCAGATTGTAACCTTGGGAAGCAAGGGACAGAAAGATTCGAAAAGTGTCTGGCCAAGGGAGATTGAGCTTTGAAGCCGCCTTATTGATTCGGGTCTATCTGGATTGCCGTGTGTTTCCAGCGCTTTCCATGGGGATGCAGGGTTTTATCGGCTTCAGGGGCTATCGATAAATAGGTACAGCCCTCATATACGATACGGCGAGTTAGAAGGTTCTCGATTGAGTGAGAGAATAACTGTCTCGATTGAGCTGGAGTTTCTTAACAAATACCTGTTCAACGCTTTGAAGAGAAGTCTCTACAATGCGAATCCGAAACGAAAGCTGGACATTATCTATTACTACTCTAGGGATCCGAGGGTGAAGTTCTCTATATCCATGACTGGGTATAGCACTACGAAGCCGAACCCTTCATCCCAGTGGAGCACGGTATTCAATAACATTCAGAGCATGCGCCAATATCTTCGTTAGCACTCTAGAAATCAAGCGGTCAGGCCGAGGGCATCTTTCAGGCCCTTGTACCTGTTCCGGACCGTGACTTCCGTGACGTTCGCAATTTCCGCGATCTCCTTTTGAGTCTTCTTCTCCCCCTGAATGACACAGGCGACGTAGAGTGCTGCTGCGGCGAGGCCCATCGGATCCTTGCCGGCCACGACACCTTTCGTTCGGGCATCTTTGAGCACTTGGATGGCTGATTGCTGGGTCTGTATCGTGATCTCGGCCCGGCTTGCGATTTTTGATATGCAACGGATTGGGTCTTCGACTGGCATCGACATCTCTAGCTCTCTCAGTAGTAGGCGGTAGCATCGTGCGACGTCTTTTTTCTTGATTCGGCTAGCTGATGCAACTTCCTTGAGGGTTCTCGGTGTTTCGCTGGATCTGCATGCTGCGTAGAGGGAGGCGGCTGCTATCGCGGCAATCGAGCGTCCTCTGACCAGCCCGCTGTCCAGTGCCTTCCGGTATACGACTGCTGAGTCTTCTTTGACGTTGGCTGGTACGTGTAGCCTGTCTGTTAGACGGTCCAGCTCGGCCATGGCCTGGGCTAGGTTGCGGTCGGATGATGAGTGTACTCTGGTCCGGATCTGCCATTTGCGGAGGCGGAGCATTTCCATTCTTGTCTCGAAGGGTAGTTGTCTACCGAAGGCGTCTCTGTTGACTCGGTCGATGACTGTT
>WNGK01000657.1_pt1 | contig 50707 bp, 38 predicted proteins | sample 5400601 | NCBI WGS metagenome assembly WNGK01 (sample SAMN13153376, study PRJNA577476) | soil metagenome | isolation source: 60 cm soil or saprolite under Garry oak tree replicate 1 | place: USA:California | collected 2016-06-15 | reverse complement strand
CGGCGTCGGTGTGTGGCTGGCGCTTGTGTTTGCGATCATTATGGTCGCCGCGTGGAAGCTGGAAGGTACGCGATGGCAATTATCGGACCGGATCGCGTTGATTGTAATCCTTGCATCGCTGCCCCTTTTCTATTTCGACTGGCGCGTGATGGGCCTCTACCTTGACGCACGGTTCCTTGAGGGCGCGACGAGATCTCGCGGGACCGCCGAGGTTACCGTCCTTGCGCACCTGATTCTTTTCCTGTCTGCCGTCAAACTGCTCCAACGTAAGGCCGATCGCGATTGGTTTTTTCTATATTTGATTTCATTCTTCGAAGTACTTTTGGCTGCCGGTTTGACTGCCAGCCCCGCTTTTCTTGCTACGCTAATCCTTTACTTGCTTTGTGCGCTCGCAACGGTCGTCGCGTTCGAGATTCAAAAGGCACGGCGGAACTTTACGGCGACGCAAACCAGACTGCTGGTTCCACCCGATTCGGTTCTCTTCCGAAAACTACCAATGAGACTCTGGCGCCGAAGGTACCTTGAGACCCGGCGTCTGCCGATTGTGTCCGTAAGTCTGCTGCTCTTAATCGTCGTCCTGGCACTGCCGTTCTTTCTGATCGCGCCACGCACAGCCTCGAGCGCCCTTAGGCGCGGCGGCGTCGGACTTTCTGGTTTCATCGGATTTTCCGATAACGTAACCCTGGGAGAGATCGGGCACCTCAAGAGCAACGATGAGATCTTCATGCACGTTCGGGTTGAGAATGCCAACCAGGCACCGGCGGCAGGTTTGCGCTGGCGCGGTGTGGCCCTTGATGAATTCACCGGGCGGGGTTGGAAGAAGTCTGCCGTTGCGGAACGTGCGGAAAAGAAAGAGAGCGAACGCGGCTTCTTTCAGGTTGGCACCACTGAGAACATACAGCGGCTAACTGCCCAGACTGTTTTTCTCGAGCCGGTTGATACGCCGGTTTTGTTCGGTGCGCCGCGCATCGTGGCAATACAAGGTCGTCTCCCATTCATTCGGCTCGATTCAGAGGGAGCGATTCAGACTCGGTCCCATGAGCAAGAGAGAGTCGTCTATAAAGTCTATTCGGACATGATAGAGCCTGGCCCGACTGTGCTGCGTTTGGATCCGTTGAATTATTTTGTCGCATCCGCGCGTTACCTCGAGCTTCGAGATAATCTCGATCCGCGCATTGCCGGCCTGACCCAAGGCATAATTGCGCGAGCGGGTGCACAAGATGGGTATGACAAAGCGCGGGCGATCGAATCCTATCTGCGCGACAACTATGGGTACTCCCTGGATTTGAAAGCCGGCGGCACCGATCCGCTCGCGGATTTCCTTTTTCGTGTTCGCGCAGGTCACTGCGAATATTTCTCGACGGCGATGGCGGTGATGTTGCGCACGCAGGGCATTGCTTCGCGTGTNNCGGCGCTTACACTGTCCGCCAGAGTGATGCGCATTCATGGGTGGAGGTTTATTTTCCGCAAACGAATTCCTGGGTGACGTTCGATCCGACACCTTCCGCTGGACGGACGCCACACGTGAGAACCGGGCTGGCGGCGCAACTAAGCAAATACAGTGAAGCTCTGGAGTTGATGTGGTTTCAGTACGTGGTTGGTTATGACAAGCAGGAGCAACATTCCTTGGCCACGTCGCTTCGTAAAGAACTATTCGATCTGCGACGGAGTTCGACGGCAGGTTTCGCCTGGGCGCGCGGTGCTTTGCCGTCGGCAATTAAACCGATCTTGATAAGCGTGATAGCGCTGGGTGGATTAATAGTGATCGTTTTCCTGGCGCAGCGGATCCGCCACTTCGGTTGGCGCCGTGGCCTAAACGTCTGGCGAACTGCTGCTGAGCTGGAAAGCTCCCGCGTGGATTTTTATGAACGACTTGTCGCGCTCCTGGAGAAACGCGGCATTAAGCGCGAGTCGTATCAAACGCCGCTGGAGTTTGCTTCTTTAGTTGGAATGAATGAAGCTTGCGCGATCACGAATGCCTATAATCGAGTGCGTTACGGAGAAGAGAAGTTGTCGGCTTCGGAACGAAAGCAAATCGAGGAATTATTGTCCGCACTTGAGCGAAGGCGAGAGAGTGTTTGAAACGCAGAGGGACGCGAAGGCTTTCGCAGAGGACGCAGAGCTTATTGTTTAGAGGCGGGCTACTGCCCGCCAATTTATCATGATCACCGCGGGCGGTAGCCCGCGGCTAAACAAGTATTGAGTTAGTATTCTCTTTTCACGATTTACGATTCAGCATTTACCAGTCATGAATAAGATAGGATTTATAAGTCTCGGTTGTCCCAAGAACCTCGTCGATAGCGAGGTGATGATGGGTCAGCTCAAACAGAAAGGCTATCAAATCACGGCAGACGCGGAAGAAGCGGACACCGTAGTGGTGAATACGTGTGGGTTTATTGAGTCAGCCAAGCAGGAGTCAATCGACGCTATTCTGGAAGCGGCGCGATTGAAGACTGAAGGTAAAGCCCAGCGGCTAATCGTCGCGGGCTGTCTGGTAGAGCGGTATCGCGATGACCTCAAGGCTGAAATGCCGGAGGTAGACGCTTTCATCGGCACCAGTCAGATTAACGACATCCTCAAAGTTTGCGATCCCAGGACAAACACGCGATCCCTGCCGGTGATTGCGCTGGGCAATCAGAGCTCAACCTATCTCTACGATGAATCAACTCCGCGTGTGCTCGCCACGCCCAGCCATTACGCCTACATCAAAATCGCCGAAGGCTGCGATCGTCCATGCGCCTTCTGTTTCATTCCACAGATGCGAGGCCATTTTCGCAGCCGTCGTTTTGGATCAATCGTCGCTGAAGCCCAGCAGCTTGCGGAAGAGGGCGTGAAGGAATTGGTTCTGGTGGCACAGGATTCATCACGCTACGGCGAAGACCTGGGCAAGCAGGATGCGGTGGCTCATCTACTGAGCGAGCTTTCCCACACGGACGGGATCGAGTGGGTGCGCGTGATGTACACCTATCCGACGCACATCAGCGATGCGTTTCTTGAAGTGCTCGCCAAAGAACCTAAGGCTGTCAAATATCTCGATATGCCTTTGCAACATGCATCACAAAACATACTAAGGCTAATGAAGCGCGGCGGTAATCGCGCCAGTCTCGAACGCTTGATTGAGCGCGTGCGAACTCGAGTGCCTAATATTGCCGTCCGCACGACTTTCATCACGGGCTTTCCTGGCGAAACCGAAGAGGATTTCGAAGAGTTGCTGGCGTTTGTTCGTAATGTCGAATTCGATCGCGTCGGTGTTTTCACTTACTCCGACGAAGAAGGCACGCCTGCATATGCTTTGCCAAACAAAGTCGATCCAAACATCGCAAAGCGACGACGCACGCGCCTGATGAAAGAGCAGGCGAAAATCTCACATCGCAAGAACAAGGCTCGCGTTGGGCAGACGGTACGTGTGCTTTTCGAAGGCGAATCGAAAGAGAGCGAATTGCTGTGGCAGGGAAGAATGGAGACACAGGCTCCGGACATAGATGGTTGTGTTCTGATCAATGACGCGCCGGAAGGTCTGGTGCCGCAGCCAGGCGAGTTCGTGAACGTGCATATCGAAGAGGCGCATGAGCACGATCTTGTCGGAAGAATTGTCTAGCGGTCCGACAAACTTTAGTTTGTCGCTCCGGCAACGGTTGCCGACAAACTAAAGTTTGTCGAACAATGACCATCAAAGAATCCAGCGACGAACTAACAATCAGTCCGCCCGCTTCTATTGTTAAGCCGGTTGGACAGCGCACGCCGAAGGATTATTTGGCGCTCATCATTGCCACTTGCGGTGTGGGTTACATCCCACTTGCACCCGGAACGTGGGGCTCGCTGCTTGGCGTAGCGTTATATTTTTTCTTATTTGCGTTTGGTCATCACGTTCTGTTCGCCGGCGTGGAGCATAACCAGTTCAATCAGCAGTTGGTGTGGACTCTGGAGCTTGCCGGCGTTCTAGTGGTCATCTTCCTCGTGACGATGATTGGCATTTGGGCGGCATCGCGTGCTGAAGGACTTTTTCGGCGAAAAGATCCCAGCACAGTTGTCATCGACGAAGTCGCCGGCCAGATGGTCGCTCTCCTTTCAGGTCCATTATGGCTTCACAGGTGGTGGAGCATCCTCGCAGCTTTTCTACTTTTCCGAGTGTTCGATATTTGGAAGCCTTATCCGATACGCCGCCTCGAACGTTTGGAGTCAGGATTGGGCATAATGGCTGATGACATAGCTGCAGGGGCTTACGCTCTGATCGTTAACTCGCTCTTAATCTCAGGATACCTGCTATTCTTAGCCCCGCGACATTAATACAAACCTCGATTGCAGACAGTGTCTTCGCAAACAACAAAGATTCTGGTTTCTGACGACGTAAGCGATAGCGGCTTGCAGCCCTTGCATGATGCGGGGTTTGCTGTTCACAAGAAAACAGGTCTCACGTCTGAGACTCTGCGGAGGGAGCTATGCGATAGCGATGGGTTAATCGTGCGCAGTGAAACTAAAGTCACCGCGGGGCTGATGGATGCAGCGAAGAACCTGCGCGTCATTGGACGTGCGGGAGTTGGCGTCGACAACATCGACGTCACGGCTGCAACGGCGCGCGGAATTGTCGTGATGAATGCGCCTGACGGCAACACGATCACCACGGCTGAGCACACGATAGCCTTGCTCGTAGCGCTGGCGCGGAACGTCCCACAGGCCAATAGCAGCGTAAAAGCGGCGCAATGGGACCGAAAAAGGTTTGTTGGTGCTGAGCTGCAAGGTAAGACCCTGGGAATTATCGGTCTCGGCCGAATTGGCCGAGCGGTAGCAACTCGCGCGCGAGGTTTCGGCATGAGGATCGTCGGTCACGATCCTTTTATCGCTGCGGAGCAAGCCCGCGATCTCGAAATAGAACTTGCCCCATTTAATGATTTGCTAGCCCGTGCCGACTTCGTTACTGTGCACACCCCGCTGACAGCGGAAACCCAGAACCTGATAGACAACCAGGCGTTCGCGAAAATGAAACGCGGCGTACGTATTATCAACTGCGCTCGCGGAGGACTTGTAGATGAGGCTGCGCTCTTCGACGCAATCAAGTCAGGAGTTGTCGCCGGAGCCGCTTTGGATGTCTTCGAACAAGAGCCGCCGCCGTCCGATCATCCTTTGCTACAACTGGAAGAGGTAATCGTCACGCCACATCTGGGAGCGTCAACGACGGAAGCTCAGGAAGGAGTCGCATTCACAGTTGCCGAGCAGATGCGGGATTATCTTCTCACCGGAACTTTGCGCGGTGCGGTGAATGTGCCGGCAATGGACGCCAAGCTATTGCACACATTTGGCCCGTACCTTGCTCTGGCCGAAAGTTTGGGACGCTTTCAAGCTCAACTGGTCGCTGGCGCTGTACGCGAGGTTAGAGTCGATCTTGCCGGCGAGCTGGTGGAATTAGATGCGGCGCCGGTAACCCGAGCCTTCCTTGCTGGTCTCCTGCGTGACGTTAGTGCTCGCGTGAACATCGTCAATGCTTTTCTGATCGCGGAAGAGCGGCGCATGGGGGTAACAACTTCTTACGTTCGTAGCGGCGATATCGCTCCGGCAATACAGACACGAGTGGCAACCGAAGGTGGCGATCAGACGGCTTCAGGAACGGTCTTCGGCATCGCAGGCGGTGGACGCGAGGGCCGGATCGTCGAAATCAATGGTTTTCGCATTGAAGCGATTCCGCGCGGAAACATGCTGGTCATGCATAATCGCGATGTGCCGGGCGTGATTGGCCGTGTCGGAACCATCCTCGGTGAAAAAGGCATTAACATAAGCGCCTTTCATCTGGGACGGCGTGAGCGGGGAGGGGAAGCGATGGCCGTGATTGAAGTGGATGCGGCACTAAACAGCGACACCATTGCGGAACTGCGTGCTTTCAAGCCGGTGATATCGGTCAATCAGATCCAGCTCTGAACCATCGTTCGATTGCGGAAGGCTAAGTAGGGAATGTTTCAACTTATGAGGCCGTGGTTGTCAAGGTTCATTCTTAACGCAGAAGACACCAGGGGTTTCACGAAGTTATGCAGACGAAAAAGCCTTTGTGTATCTCTGCGGCTGCTCAGCGTCCTCTGCGTTTAAGAATCCTTCGTTAAAGCCTGTGTCGAAGTGAAGTTCTCGAATTCCCTCTGCATTCTCCGAAAGGGAACGGCTTCGATCTTTGGGTCGTCTATCTCGCATGGATCGCCGGTGTGCTGCTGCTCTATCCGCTTTGCAAATGGTTCGCCGGAGTGAAAGCGCGCCGGCGCGATTGGTGGCTTTCATATTTATAGTATCTGCTGCCATGAGCGAGCGGGACAGGCGTTAACGAAGAAGTTCCCTCTCCCTTTGGGAGAGGGCTAGGGAGAGGGTTTAGATTGCAATAGGTTTTGTACTTTTCAATTCCGCTCACGCCCTCTCCCCGACCCTCTCCCAAAGGGAGAGGGAGAAAGAGCGGCCGGAGAGAGATGCTGAACGAAGCTGTCGCTCACTATCACCAACTGCTGGCCGATGAAGAATTGGCGCAGACTTCGCTCTCGCTGCTCGACAAAAGTCTTGAACGCGCCAAGCTGGTCTTTGGCGGGCGCCGCCTGTCTCCCTACCTCCGTCCCCACTTTGTAACTGAAGAAGATTTCGCGCGCGTGCGGAGTGTATGCGAGACGATTTGGGGCGCAATTGAGAAAGTCAAAGATGCTGCTATTGCGAATGACGCTTTGCTGGATGAACTCGGTCTCACCAGGACCGAGCGTGAACTGGTAAAGATCGATCCCGGTTATCGCGCGGTGTCTCCCACCGCGCGTCTGGATTCCTTCCTCACTGAAAGCGCCTACAGTTTTGTCGAGCTGAATGGGGAGAGCCCGGCCGGAATCGCCTACGGCGATGCAGCATTCGAGATCTTTGAACAGCTTCCGGTAATGAAGCGTTTTGCGGAAACCTACAACGTGCACCGCTTCGAAGGCCGGACGTTAATGCTGAAGGTGCTGGTCGATTGCTACGAGGAGTTTCTTGGGCAGAGAACAGGCCGGGCTCCCCAAATTGCAATTGTCGATCTGAAAGGTATGCCGACGCAGAAAGAGTTTGAGTTATTCCGCGACTACTTCCAGGCGGAAGGGTATCCGTCGATTATCGCATCGCCCGACGAGCTCGAATTCAAGAATGGACGGTTGCGTGTTGGTGATTTCGAGATTGACATCGTTTACAAGCGCCTGCTGGTAAACGAATACCTTCCCATTATGGAAAAATACCCGGCGCTCCTTGACGCTTATCGAGCGCGCGCAATCTGCATGGTAAACAGCTTTCGTTCCAAGTTGATTCACAAGAAAGCGCTCTTTTCCGTTCTGACCGACGGACGTTACGCATCACTGTTCACTGATAACGAGCGTGCGACGATAGGTAAACATGTGCCGTGGACGCGGCGCGTGCGTGCTGGTCGTAGTGATTACTTCGGTAAGGAAATCGATCTATTACAGTTCATGGCCGATCGGCGGGAGCGGCTGGTGCTGAAACCGAACGACGATTATGGCGGTCATGGAATCTACATCGGCTGGAACACGGATGAGATTGCCTGGGACGAAGCAATCCACAACGCGCTTGGCAACGGTGATTATCTGGTGCAAGAGCGGGTAGCGACAGCACGCGAGATATTTCCCGCGCTAACTGCTGACGGTAAAATCGAGTTTACCGAGCAACTCGTCGATCTCGATCCACTGCTTTTCAAAGGCAAAGTTGGCTCAGCGTTTACGCGACTCTCGTCAAGCGAATTGGCAAACGTCTCCTCAGGCGGTGGCATGGTGCCCACGTTCGTGATTAGCAAGAAGCGGTAAAAGATTCACTCTCCGTGTGGGAGAGGAAGATTTTATTCAGCCGAGCCGGTGAGTGGATCTCAGGTAGTGGGGCGAAAGTGTGGACTTGATTCGTGGGGAAACAAATCCAGTTGACATCGGTAGTTGTATTGCTACTGCTCGTGTCTTCACTTACGAGTTCGTGCAAGCACGAGAAATATGATTCGATACGCGATGCACAAGACTGGGAAAACCCATTTCTCATTATTCAAGGTAACGGCGTAACCGTGGTATCACAAAATGAACGAGTCCTGGTACCTGTGGATAAACTGCAGGAATACTTAACGAACCTGCCGGACCGAAATTGGCCCCACGGAAAGATTGTTGGCATTGCGGATGCCAGCCTCAGGTCCGGCAACGATGATGAACTTATTCCGCGAAACAGGCAGGCCGTTACTCTGATTTTGAAGTCTCTTGGTATTAGAACTAAATGGTGGTAAGGGTGCCGCCAAATCGTTGGACCGGGGCGCGGAGGCGCGTTCTTTAACTTAGAGATTCCAAGTCCACACATCTACCACACTACTTCAACTCGCATTGACAGCGTGCGACTACCGCGCTATTGTGTAACCCCGTGGATCACACGGGTTCAAATTCCCAAAAAATTGCCATTGCAGTAATCCCCGCTCGATACGCTTCGACCCGTCTGCCAGGTAAGGCATTGTTGCAAATAGGCGGAAAGCCTTTGGTTTTGTGGGTCGTGGAGCGCGCATTGGCGACGCAAAGCATTTCGCGCGCGATTGTCGCCACGGACGATACGCGAATCTTCGACGCCGTGACTGCCGCTGACTTCGAAGCGATAATGACGCGTGGCGATCATAAAAGCGGGACGGACCGCGTCGCTGAAGTCGCGCGTGATCTCGACGCTGAGATAATCGTTAACGTCCAGGGGGATGAACCTCTGATTGACCCGAAGACAATCGATTGCGCGATCGCCGCGCTTATTGAAGACCCTCGGGCGCAAATCGCGACCACGTCAGAGCCTATCGCTGATACGTGTGAAGTTCTTAACCGGTCGGTGGTAAAGATCGCTATCGATGGCGAAGGATATGCCACGTCGTTTTCGCGCAATCCAATTCCTTTTCCCAATCAGGCCGTGCAAAGACATGGCTCGATCGAAGCAGCGCTCAGGAACGATCCGGCGCTGCTTTTTTCATTTAGAAAGCACACCGGCCTTTACGCTTACCGCCGCGAAGTACTTTTGGAGTTTGCAAGCTGGCCGCAGTCAGATTCAGAACGTGCCGAATCTCTCGAGCAGTTGCGCCCGCTCGAACGCGGCGTAAGAATTAAGGTAGTCGAAGCAGCGTCGCCGTCAATAGGCGTCGACACCGTAGAAGATCTCGAGCGTGTGCGAGCGGTCATAGAGGCCAAATGAGAGTGCCGGGATGAATGTAAGTGATTGGATCGGCATAGGCGTTATTGCGCTGGTGATCGTAGGAGGACTCCTCCTTCTTAATCAAATTACTAAGCCCTACGACGTGAAGAGTGAAGAAGAGTTTCAGAAGCGGAGGAAAGAAGGGGCCGGGGTCTTGACAGCCGGGTTGAAGGGTTTGCAAGGGATTCTTGATCCTGCCGCTAAGAAGTCTGCCGAGGTTCAGCAAGATTTGCGGCGCGGAATTTATGATGACGAAGAAGAGCCGGACGATCCGCCGGAAGCTGGAGCCGAAGCGCGTGAGCGGGGCAGTAGCCCGACACCGGGGTCCCCAGCCGGGCAGCCTGGCTGGGGTGGGGCGGTGAGGGAGGGCCCGATGTCCGACAAACTTTAGTTTGTCGCTGATTTGCATTTCATGCATTCCGACAAACTGAAGTTTGTCGAACACTTGAAGGAGATAACAATGGCTAAATACATCTTCGTAACGGGTGGCGTGGTTTCGAGTCTGGGCAAGGGCCTGGCGGCATCTTCGATCGGCTGCCTGCTGGAAGCGCGCGGTTTACGAGTGACGTTGATCAAACTCGATCCTTACATCAATGTCGATCCCGGCACGATGTCGCCGTTTCAGCATGGCGAAGTATTCGTGACTGACGATGGCGCGGAAACGGATCTCGACCTTGGGCACTACGAGCGCTTCACGCATGCGCACCTTTCGCAGGCAAACAACTGGACGACCGGGCGGATTTACCTCTCAGTGATCGAGAAGGAACGCCGTGGCGATTATTTGGGTAAGACCATTCAGGTCATTCCACACGTTACAAATGAAATTAAAGAAGCTGTTAGATCAGTGACGGCCGATGACGAAGCCGACGTAGTAATCGCGGAGATTGGGGGAACTGTCGGCGACATAGAGTCACTCCCTTTTCTGGAAGCGATTCGCCAGATGGGCAACGAAGAAGGTCGCGAGAACGCTTTATTCATTCATGCCACCCTGGTGCCTTACATTGCCGCCGCCGGTGAATTGAAAACCAAGCCGACGCAGCATTCGGTTCGTGAGCTGCGCGAGATCGGCATAGCTCCTGACATTTTGCTATGTCGCTCGGACCGTCCGATCTCCCACGATTTGCGTTCGAAGATAGCCCTGTTCTGCAATGTCAAAGAATCTGCCGTGATTACAGCTCAAGACGTCGACACGATATACGACGTGCCCCTGGCCTTGCATGACCAGGGACTGGATGAGTTGATAGTCTCGACCTTGCAGCTTGGCGATTTGGCCGAGCAATCTGAACTCTCATCATGGCGCAAACTGGTGTCGACAATTCGCGAACCGTCGGCCGGGGAGACGTCGATCGCAATCGTCGGAAAATATGTGGAACTTGAAGACTCTTATAAGTCTCTGCGCGAGGCACTGACACATGGCGGGGTGGCAAACAATCTGCGCGTCAACGTGCGCTGGATTGAGTCGGAAGAGTTGATGGGCGAGAATTACGAATCGCGGCTTCGCGACTTTGACGCGATTCTGGTGCCCGGCGGTTTCGGCAAGCGCGGCGTCGAAGGAATGATTCGCGCAATCTCATATGCACGTCGCACGCGCACGCCTTACTTCGGCATTTGCCTTGGCATGCAAACAGCCTGCATCGAATTCGCGCGCAACGCATGTGATTTGAAAGACGCCGACTCGACTGAATTCAACGTCGAGACTCCGTATCCGATTATCTTTAAGCTGCGTGATCTGGTTGACGTCGAGCAACTGGGCGGTACGATGCGTTTGGGCGCCTGGCCCTGTTTATTGACTGAAGGCTCGTTAGCGCGGGAGATTTATGGAGGCGCCGAGGAGATCAGCGAGCGTCACCGTCATCGCTACGAATTCAATCCGGCTTTTCGTGAAACTCTGGAACGCGGCGGATTGATTTTCAGTGGCGCCTCGCACGATCGCAAGTTCATCGAGATTGTCGAGCTTTCGCGCGACGATCATCCGTGGTTTCTCGGCTGCCAGTTTCATCCGGAGTTTAAGTCAAAGCCGCTCGCTCCTCATCCACTTTTCGCATCGTTCGTGCGTGCAGCGTTTCAGAACCGGCTGCAGACTGAGACGGCTGTGGAACAGATTACCGAACCTGAGCAGCCCACACTCGAGCGTGCCGCTGCCGCCAGAGAGAACTGAGCAGCTACAGCTTCATCGCTGCGGGCTGATTGCAGGGTTTATTGTTCAGCTTCTGGTGCGTAGTAGGATTTGCGGCCCATCACTATGTATTCGGAATGACCGCGGACTTCGACATTTACCTTCCGCCGTTTTCCGTCGTGTTCTTTGTTGGTCGGATAGTAGCCGACAATGTAGCGACGATTGATGTCTGAGAAAATTCGCGAGTAGTTTTCATCGGCTTGCGAAGGTTCTTCAAGAAACTCTGTCCAACCGCCAGTCATGGTTGCTAGCACAGCCAGCGCTTGCTGCCCCTTGAGTTCCACGCCAACTTCGTATCTGAGCGCTTCCGGAGGCGTTCTTGCCCAGCGATCTGCGTTGCGTTCGATTGCAGCTTTCCCGCCCCACGTCTGCGCGCGCCGTTCCGATGCTATTTTCATCTGGTTAATTTGTTCTTCCGGCGAAAGCCCAATCAGCCGAAAGCCGGGAATTACGGTATAAATTGTAGCCCGCGATTTCTCTGCTGCTCTGTACACGTCATCAAGACTGAACTCTCTCCGATTAGCGCTAACGTACCTTTGCGTTGATTCGACAAACTTCTGTGCGGTCAGTCGCAGATCGGGAGGTAAATTAGGCGGCACAGCCGGACTGAATATCGGATTGCGAAGCAAACCCAGCTCATCGCCATCCGTCTGGAAAATGATGATGGGACGCTGATCTTCGGCATCGAATGCCTCTTTCAACGTGGCCATGAGTGCGCTGTAGAGCGCTGCGACCGAATCTATATGAACCGAGACCAAATCTGATCGGATGGGAGGGGACTCGTTTTCGCAAAGACTCTAATTTCTTTTTGAGTTTGTCCTTGTCAGTTGTGAAATCCAGCAGTAACTCAATATCGTCAGTAACGATCGCCATTCTATCTAGAGGGCCAAGTTTATCAACGCGGGTCTTTGCCGCCTCGATGCTGGTATTAATGAATGGGAATTGACTGGAGCTGTAATCAATAAGCAGAACGATTGAGCGCGGAATCAAGGCGTTATCTCCTGGCGAAAACATTCCAACCTGTTGTGGCTTTCCATCCTCGCTTAATACGAAATCTTGTCCACTTAATCCCTGAACAGGTTTACCGCGTTGGTCAAGAACTAAGACATCGCAAACGACTAATGACGTCTCCACTCGCACAACATCTCCCTCATCCTGACCCTTCGCTTTATCTTCTTTAGGTTTGATTTCGACGGCAGCGCCCTTCGCCTGATCCCACTTGAGTCGCTTAAGACTGTTACCGAAATCCTTAAGCCTGGGCTTCTCGCGGTTCGGGGACTGTGTGAACGCAAATGAAGTTGAGAAGCTGACCGTGAAGCCTATTGTGATTATTAAAACCGCCGAACGAAGAAATGGCCAGCTATCCATGGCTAGTTCCTGAACAGATCCGCATGATACGCTTTGTCCCCGCGCGCTCAAGGCTGAATTTCGCATGGCGCGGTGCTGCTTGACAGAACTTGGTGGCTTCTGCCGCCTGATATGTGCAATGGCTTTGCCTTTCGGGTAGCGAAAACTCCTTAAACGTTTTCATCTTCGCGAGGCTGAGCCTCGCGAAGATAAAAGGAATTCTAAAACTGCATTTGCCGGTAAGGCCAAGCCTTACCGCACATCAGGCGGTGAAGCCGCAAGGTCCTGCGCAAGTTACTGTGATTTAATTCGTCTCTCCCTCTCCTAACTAACACTCGCGCTTCTGTTTGGGTGATAATGCTTGGTGCTCTCTCAAACAAAACTGTTTATGCTTCAGTGCCCACGATGTGGTCGGCAATTTCCTGATGATGTGCATCTCTGCTCGTTTGACTTCACGCCTTTACAAGCCGACGCGACCTTTGCCGACGTTCAGGTTGATCCGCTAATCGGTCGCGTCTTCGACGGTAAATATCGGCTGGATGAGCGTCTTGGCGGAGGAGGCATGGGCACTGTCTATCGCGCCACGCATTTATTAATCGATCGCCCAGTTGCGCTCAAGGTCCTGAGTCAAAGATTCGTCGGCGATGAAACCGCCCAGCAACGTTTTCGCCGCGAAGCGCGCGCGGCCGGACGCATGCAGCATCCGAACGCGGTTACGGTCACCGACTTTGGCGCCACGAGTGACGGTTATCTTTACATCGTCATGGAGTTGCTCGAAGGACGCACGCTGCGCGATTTACTGGCGCGCGAAGGACACCTTGATGCGGCGCGCGCGGTTTCGATCATCCTGCAAGCTTCGGCTGCGGTGGGCGCGGCGCACGACGCCGGATTAATTCATCGCGACCTGAAACCTGCGAACATTTTCATCGAACAGCGGCCCAGCATGCCGGCCGCGCTGAAGGTCCTGGACTTTGGAGTAGCGAAATTCGCGGTCGAAGAACAGGGCGACGACGACTTCAATACATTGACTCAGGTCGGCGCGATCATAGGCACGCCCCGTTACATGTCGCCGGAGCAGTGCTCCGGGGTCGCGGCGCTGACGCCCGCCGCCGATGTCTATAGCCTCGGCATAATTCTTTACGAGATGTTGACCGGTAATGTCCCCTTCAGCGCGGACACGCCACTGGCTGTTGCATTGCGAAAAATTTCAGAGCGACCAAAGGCCCCTCGTGAAATAGTGGCGTCGATTCCCGCACCGCTCGAAGAAATTGTGTTGCGTGCGCTGGCGAAAAATCCTGTGGAACGCCCGCCAGACGCGAATGAATTTCGCCGCGAGCTGCACACGATTGCGACCGCGCTGGGCTTCGAACACGCCGAGAGCATAGTAGTGCCGACAATGGATGATTTGCGTCGGGCCGGAACCGAAAGTCCTTCGGGACGGCTGGTGATTGACCTGGCGCGTTTGCGTGAGGTACAGGCCGCCAGCAGCGGCGAGAGTCTTTCCGTAAACCAGGTGGCGGCGGCCGCGTCGTCGAGCGGCAATCGACCTGAATTCCCACGTGTAAACGTGCCGCTGCAAATTCAAGACAGCGGATTGATGCCTTATCGCACTCGGGTGGCGACCATGTTAATGATTGGACTCATCGTGGTGTTGGCATCAGTGGCGGTCGCATCCCGTTGGTGGAGTCCTGCGCCTTCGACCAGGGCCGATTCGGGAGCCAATGCAAACGCTGGGGGCGCTTCATCTCCCACTCCAACGCCAACGCCCTCTCCGTCTCCGGCTTCGGCGCCGAGGCAGAGCAGAGAGACGAAAAATCAGCCCAGTAAGCCACCTAAGAAGGAATCAAAAATCTCGTCATTTGTGAAAAAGATAAAACGGATCTTCAAGTAGTGAAGCGGCAAGGTTCGCACCCTCTCTGTTTCATATTATTATTGCAACCGGATGACATCTTCAGATAAGAAATCATTCAAAGCGGGCACGGCTACGTTTGGTGATGGACGGCTGACAATTATTGCCGGGCCCTGCGTAATCGAATCCGAAAACCACACGATGATGATGGCTCGCGAGTGTTCTGCACGTGCGCGCGATGCGGGCCTGGATTTTGTTTTCAAGAGTTCCTTCGATAAGGCAAATCGATCTTCAATCAGGAGCTTTCGTGGACCGGGCATGGAAGCGGGGCTCGATATTTTGCGGAAGGTTAAAGACGTGCTTAATCTACCCGTCCTGACTGACGTTCACGATGCGGGGCAAATCGACGAGGTCGCGCCAGTGGCGGATGTGCTCCAAATTCCCGCATTCCTTTGTCGGCAAACCGATTTGATTTTAGCAGCCGCAAAATCAGGACGCGCCGTCAATATTAAGAAAGGGCAATTTCTGGCGCCGGAATGTTCGATGTAACGCACTCGCTGCAACTGCCCGGCGGCCTGGGTCATGCAACCGGCGGTTTATCCCAGTACATCGAACCGCTTGCACGCGCCGGAGTTGCTTGCGGAGTCGATGCGGTGTTCATGGAAGTCCATGATGCACCTGAGCGCGCACCTTCCGACGGCCCCAACATGTTACCTCTGGAGCGAATGGGCCCGTTACTTGTTTCGCTGCGTGAGATTCATGCATTGGTAAATGGGCGAAGCGCCGAAGACGCGGCAGAAGGTAGCCAGTGGCAAGCGCGTAGCGCGCAGCCACTGGAAAGCAATAAATAGAATCGATCAATCCTGGAAGGGTGCAGACTCATCCAGAAGACAATGACTGGGCTTGGTGATTCATCGCACCCCTTGCAGGGCGCAGGCAATTTTGTTGTGAAACTCCAGTGGGCGCGCTTCGCTTGCCACTGAAACCAAGGAAGTAGAAACCGCGCCCTGTAGGGGTGTAGGGGGTGCGGAGTGTCGATTGGAGTTCCCATGACCGGAAACTATTGCAGAAATCACTATTACGTTCAGTACTAAAGCTTTCGACTCGAATACTACGAACGCCATGCCTGGTGAATATTCTTTGCGCCCTTGCAGGGCGCGACTCACTATGGGTCGTGTTTCCGGTGGCTGCTCTTCGCTTGCCGCCGGCTACCATCTGCCGCGCCTTCGGCGCTCGACCATGGTTTCGGGCGAGAACGCTGAGCCTATTCGGAGCTCTATGAAGCCTTTGCTATTCCTCTTTCTCACTTGTCTGTTAGTTCTCTCGTTATCGTCCGGGTTAACGACCGCTCAGGAAGAAGCGCGGGCTGCCTGGCAAGTTACGAGCTTTGATATCACGGTGAATAATCCCGGCTCTGATCGAGCGCTGCACGGGCGCGCGGCAGTGTCTGTGCGCAATGTGGGTCGCGGCCCCGGCTCGACCTTGACTCTACGTATCAATTCGAAAGCCGAGATTAAGGCTGCGAGCATTGGCACCGCGAGCGCCGCTTATAAAACGATTCCCGAGCCTCGTGGTGGCGCTCAACGTGTGACGCTTACGCTGCCGTCGGCAGTCGCTCCGAACGAATCAGTCAGTGCAACGATTGAATACTCTTTGCCGCTGGCAGAAAACTCTGGCCTCGCATCCCTTTCACCGATTGAGTCGCAGTTCCTGCCCCTCTCGCTATGGTATCCGTCACCCAGCACACCGTTTGCTGCGCGGGGTGCGGACTATGCGCCCTTTCGCTTGACGGTTACCGGCGCCAGCGCGATTTCGTCGGGGAATGAAACGAGCTCAGCGGCCAATAGCGTCTTTGAGCAATCGCTAAACGCGCAGCCGTTCTTTGTGGCCGGTGCATGGGATCGCGTCGATGGCAGTGCAAAGGCGATCGGGGTTAGCGCATTTTTGCCAAAGGGAGCAGGAGCCGATGAACGCAAACAAGCTGAAAACTTAATGGCGTTAGCTGCTGAGGCGCGCGCATTTTATATCGGACTGTTAGGACCGGCGCCGACTGTTCCCTTGCGACTCGTGGCAGTATCGCGCGGTGGCGGGTTTGACGATGCTGGCACAGTCCTCCTGGGCGGCGGGGCGTTTCTTCGCAGGAAGGTCGATTCCGTTACCGCACTTCATATTTCAGAAGCAGTGGCACGGGTTTGGATCGGCGGCGCCACGCCGGTTCGGGGAGAAGGGCACGAAGTTTTGCGCGAGGGCCTGGCGCGTTTTCTCGCGATGCTGTTTCTTGAAAAAGAATTTGGCGCGGAGGTCGCCGAAGCTGAGCGTGCGCGCGAACGATTGGCCTACTCATCAATTGCCAGGCGCGATGCGCCTTTGGCACGCACGACTCCATTAGACCCTACCTATTTCAATTCCGTGCCAAATAAGGGCGCGATGGTCTGGCGTTTGGTCGACCACATCGTTGGCCGCGAGCCGTTTGTGACGGCATTGCGTGAATTGCTTGCCAGTGGCAAAACGGATCCGGAAGGACTGTCGCTGGCCCGTGCGCGCGCGTTACTCGCGGAACGCGGTGGCGCGACCTTAAAGAATCTGCTCGACCAGGAACTGGATCAATCCACCGACATGGATTTGATGGCAGGGCTGCCGCATCTGGAAGGCGGACAATGGGTTTCAGCTTTGCGCAATCTCGGGTCTACTCAAGCCACGGTAAATGTCGCCGGCATTACAGACTCAGGACAACGCGTGACAGTACAGGGAACGATTGCGGCACATGACTTTGGCCAGGCCGTTTTCAAGAACGCGTCGAAGTTCGTTCGCATAGAGGTCGATCCGGAGAAATTTTATCCACAGGTCGATTATTCAAATGACGTAGCGCCACGCACAATTGAAGTTGCGAGTTCTTTGGCCGAGGTCACGCGCTTGTTTGGTGCGCAGGAATATGCCAGGGCCGAAGCGCTGGCCCGCGAGCTCATCGCTTCGTCTCCACGTATGCAGGAGGCACGCATTGTGTTGGCGCGCACATTGCTCGCCCAAAACAAAATTGATGAAGCAGAGCGCGAGTTTCGGCAGTTGGCCGACGATCGCTTGCCAACACCGGCGGCTTTGGCCTGGTCGGGCATAGGCTTCGGAGAGATTGCGCTGCGGCGGGGGCAAGCTACCGAGGCAGCGCGATATTTCAACGAAGCTGTACGAGCAGATGCCGAGTATGCTTCGAGTCTTGCTGCGCGTGCTGCTCGCATTCGCGCTGAAGCGGCCGCGAATGTCGCTTCCTCGATTGACGAATCGGCGAAAGCATTTATCGGGCAGCTCGACAGCGCCATTCGCAGCGGCCGTCAAACTGAAATAGGCGGCATGGTTGCACCCGGTGAATTGCAAAGATTCGTTCAACAAGTTGTGGGGACACAACCGGAAGCATGGCAGACTCGCGTGTTACGCACTGAACAACTGGACGCGAATCGGCTTGCGGCCGATGTGCAGTTGAACACAAAGCAACTCGGTGTGGAGCATTCAGGAACAGCGGTTTTCGTTCTGGCGCGAATCGGCGGAAGCTGGAAGCTGAATGCCATCGAGTTTTTTGAAGTGCGATAGGAAGTAAATGCAGATTTCATGTTTCAGGTTTCAAGTTCTGTTCAAGTGCGAACGTGTTACCCAGCAATAGAAACGTGGACCAACCTGAAACCTGAAGTTTGAAACCTGAAACTGCAGAGATTGAGCGTCGCGCCGCCCGCATCAAGTTATTGCTGATGGATTGCGATGGTGTGCTTACTGATGGCCGGCTGCTGTTATTAGAAAATGGCGATGAACAGAAAACCTTTCACGTACGCGACGGACAGGGCATCAAGCTTTTTCATCAGGCGGGATTAGAGACTGGCATCATTTCCGGGCGAAGCTCAACCGCTACGCAGCGACGAGCCGAGGAGCTGGAAATAACTTATCTCCGTCAGTCCGTCAAAAACAAAATTGAGGCCCTGGAAGAAGTACTGCTGCAAGTCAACGTGTCAGTTCACGAATGCGCGTTCATTGGCGACGATGTTGCCGATATTCCTGTCATGCGACGCGTTGAGCTTGCCGTCGCGGTTGCTGACGCCGTCCCGGAAACAAAGCAGGCTGCGCATTATGTTACCGAACAAAAGGGCGGCCACGGAGCTGTGCGCGAAGTAACCGATTTAATCCTCAAGGTGCAAGGCCGCTGGAAATTGATGAAACCGTATATCAATGGATAAAAAGTGCGGCTCGATCAAAACCGGCCGGAGCGCGAGTACTAATCACTCAAACCACGAGGGTGCGATCCACTGGGATGCGGGCGCCCTCGCCCGCAATGAGCGCGAAGCGCGAAACGACAACTTCGGTACGGTTCTACCTGTCTGTGACAAAACCCGGACATGAGCTTAGCCAAACATTCTCTTAAACGCAGAGGGCGCTAAGGCATTCGCCGAGGAACGCAAAGGAGGGCATTTCTCTGCATCCTCTGCGAAAACCTTGGCATCCTCTGTGTTGAAAATTATCTCGACGATCACAAGGTCTGAATTCTGGCATAGACTCTGAATTACTATGCTAATGTCATTCGTCGCCGCGCGGACTGGCTGAATATTGGCTTCTTCTTCAAAGCCCTGACGTATTAATGCAGTCTGGCAAGGATATGTCGCGTGCCCTCGTTGACTTTCACTGGCTGAGCAAATAGTCTTTTCCTCGCTGAACTCAGCGGGCGTAACTCAATGGTAGAGTGTCAGCTTCCCAAGCTGAAAGTTGCGAGTTCGATCCTCGTCGCCCGCTCCAGATTTACTCAGCAATCCTAAACTCAAGATTCAAAGTTAGCTAAATGTTAGAAGCGTCCCGCAACTGCTTTCGATTTTTGGCAGCCGCAAATGTCAGCCTCCAGACCTGAAGTCTGGAGAAAACGAAATCTCAGAGAGCCGGATTTTCCTCGCCTACTCACCGGAACTAACTCAAGTCCCATTCGCAATGTGCGGTATTTCGGTCCCGCGCTTTACATGCTTATAGTTGATTTAGCTGAAAACTTGCGGAGACGGAAACTCCTACAACGGACCTTGCCTACGAAACAGTGCCTAACCGAATTCAGACCGCTGAATGGTCAATCGAAAAACTCAGCCTCGCTGGCACCGGCGACAGCGTGACATTCACCGGGAAAAAACCCCGCCAGTCTTTCACTAACCTTTCAACAATGCTATATACCCTTACTTACTGAATGAAATGGGCCGTCAAAAAATCGTTGGACGCGACGGGCGGGCATGTGTTTTGTGGGATAAGCGAAGCCGTTCTGAGTTGCCGCAACGGCCTGCGGGAAATGAAACGTCTTATCTTGGATGAAAATCCGGTAGCCATCGTCTATCTGCAACGATCGGAGGATTTGCAGGCGCCCGCGAGATCCAGAAGAGCGCCTGACGGAGGACCGCGCGCGCGAGGAATTCGGAGCCATGATCCGTGTGAGCCGGCGTTCCGACAAGGTGGAGGCGTGCGCCACAGGATGAAAAGCCCGATGCCGAAGGCCACCAGCAGCACACTCTGCAAGAACCGGGGAACCATCGTAGCCGGGCCGAGGCGGGGCCCGGCCGCGGCACAACATCATTCAGGCGTCAGCGTGCGCACCTTGCAGGCTCCCAGGGTCTCTGTGCTCCTCCCGGTTTGGAATGGCGAGGCATTCCTCGAGCAGGCGATGGAGAGTATCCTCCGGCAGACGCTCTCCTCATTCGAATTGATCGTCATTGATGACGGATCGACAGACCGAACGGCGGCGATCGCCGAAGAATTCGCATCCCGCGACACCCGCGTCCGCGTACTACGCCGCTTGCACGAAGGGTTTTCGGCGACGTTGAACGCCGGCATTGAGGCAGCGCGCGGCGAATATGTCGCACGCATGGACGCCGACGACATCAGCCTTCCCGACCGACTGCGGAAGCAGGTGGCGTATCTCGACGCCCATCCGGAGTGCGTGGCCATCGGCGCGTGGATCGAAGTGATCAACGAGACGGGGCGGCACGTCGGGCTGAAGACGTTCGTGACGACACATGACGAGATTTCCGCAGTGCTCCTGCGCGGCGTTTCGCCGATGGCGCATCCGACCGTCGTCGCCCGCCGCGATGCTCTTCGAGCGGTGGGCGGTTACGACGCGCGGTGCTATCCGAGCGAGGATCTTGACCTGTGGTTTCGCCTCGGCGAGAGCGGCGAGCTCGCGAACCTCGGCGAGGCCCTCCTTAAGCATCGGCGGCACAAGGCGGCCATCGGCGTACGGGAGCGTGAGAAGATGAAGGCAATGGCGCTCGCCATCTGCAACGACGCGCGGACCAAACACGGGCTGCGACCACGGCGGGGTACGCCGATCCTCGCCGGCACAGACGCGGACGCGCAGTACCACTTCGAGTGCGCACGCACCGCGCTGATCGCGGGATCACATCTCACCGCCGTCCGCCACGCTGCGGCCACGATCGCCGCCGAGCCGAACCGGCTGTACGGGTACGCGACCCTGTTCGCCTGCGCCGTACCGAGGCCGCTGCTGCGCTTTCTGTTCGAGCTGCGGGCGCGTTTCCGATGAGTGAACCGTCGTCCATCCGTCGCGCGATCGAAAAGGGTGTTGCCTTTCTCGAATCGGCGCAGCTCCCCAGTGGCGAGATCCCGATCGAGACATCGCCCACCCCCGAAATGAGCGGCGACTGCGTTCGTGATCCGGTTGTCTTTCCAGCAGCTCTCGCGGCACGAGCGTTGTCGATCACATCATCCGCCGCGCGCGTACGATCGCGTGCCCTCGATTTCCTCTTGCGCGAAATGGAACCCGACGGTCTGTGGCGTTACCCGTCGAGCGAACACCCGGGGCATGACCATATTCCACTTGATGTCGACGACACGTCGATCGCATCCGCCGCGCTGTTGGCTGCCGGCCGAGAGGTTCCCGACAACCGCCGCTTCCTGCTGGCCAATCGCAACCGCAGTGGTCTCTTTCGAACCTGGATCGTGCGATGGTGGCCCCATCCACGCAAGATCTATCGCTTCTTCCGGCACACCACCGCCGAGGTGGGCGACGTCGATGCGGTGATCAACGCGAATGTCGTCATCTACCTCGGTGATTGTGAAGAGACTCGATCGGCCATTGCGCACATGCTCGCGGTCCTGCGCGCCAATGGCGAAATGATGTCCACCAAGTGGTACGAGAGTCGATTCACCGTCTGGTACTTTTTTTCGCACGCGCTTCGCGAGATCGCACCCGAGGCGGGTGAGATGATAGTGCGGCGCATCGAGACCGCGACACCGCGCAACGCGCTCGATCTCGCCCTCGCCGCGTCGGCTCTGCTGCTGTGGAATCGCGCGCCCGACGTCCAGCCTCTGATCAACGCGCAACTTCCGTCGGGAGCCTGGCCCCGCGCCGGTTTCTATCACGCAGGCCTCAAGCGAATCTCACCGAATGAGTTTCAACCGACGCCGCCGTGGTGGGGTTCCGAGGCGTTGACGACGGTCCTCGCGGTCGAAGCCCTGAGCCGCCGGATCGCGTGAATCACGCGCCGCGGAAACAGCAGGAGATGGGCGGCCAGAACGATGAGGACCCGCCGGTCGCGAACGGACGCCGTGATGAGCAGCGCAACGGGAAACAGATCGGAATAAAACTGGTGCAGGACGATGAAGAACCGCGGCTTCGGCACCACGATCACCGGCGCCGTTTGCCAGCGGCGCGCACTGCGAACGGCGTAGAGCGCGTACAGCACGAGAAAAGCCGGCGGCCATGCGCTGCCGATCTGCCACAGCATGGCCGCGAGAGCGCCGAGCTCGAGAGGGAAAACGACGTACGTGCCGATGACCGGAGCGGCACGCGGATGCCGGCGCGCAAAGGTCCGAAAGCCCGCGGCGCGATCGTTGTCGACATCAGTCAACTGATGCCAGACGATGCCGCGCAAGCCATACGCCAGCGCCCAGACGGCCACGCTCGCTACCCACGCTCCGCTCACCGCGCGTTGCGCGCCTCGGCAGGCCAGGAACACGGCAACGAGCGCGGGAAATAGTTGTTCCCCGGCAGCGTCGCACAGGACGCCCGCTGCTCCACGCTCCTTGAACCGAAACGGCGGAAGCGAATAGAGCGAGAATGCCAGCCACGTGGCCAGGTAGCACGAGAGGAGTAGTGCGTCATCGCGCCAGAGCCAGGCGAAGAGGAAACCCGCGCCGACGGTAAGCGCGACGAGCGTCGCGACCATCAAGCGGGAGCGGCCGGCCACGCCATTCCGCTTCCCCGCCTCGAGGTCGCCGGCGAGGTCCGTGACGTCATTGATTACACTGGCGTAGATCGCGGCCGGCACGATTGCGAGCAGAAGCGACAACGCGCTTACCCACAGCGAACTCACGACGACGTGCAGGACGAGCGCGGTAGCATAGAAGGTCGAAAGAATCGGGACGAGCTTGTACTCCCACCACTCGTCCGCGCGGATGAGTCGAATGAGATCGTGGCGGATGAACCGAGAATAGCACAGGCCGTTGTTATAATGCAGCCGCCATGAGATTTGTCTTTGTCAGCGGAAATCAGGCCTGGGGCGGCAGTGAGGAACTCTGGAGTGCGACCGCCGCCGTACTCGCGTCGGATGGGCACAGGGTCACGGTTTTCAAAAGCGGCGTCGACGACTCCGAGCCGCGGATCCAACGTTTGCGCGCGCTCGTCTGCCCCATTCGCGATCTGGCGCGTTTTCCACTCATGCCGAGGCGCCTGTTCACGCTCCTTCGCTCGTCATCGTCCGGCGCAGCGCACGCGCATGAGATCCTCGGGCTTCTGATCGGTTTGACTCTTTCGCGCCGGCCTGATCTCGTTGTGCTCTCACAGGGCGGAAACCATGACGGCTACTTTCTCGCTGAAGTTTGCCGCCGCCTTCGTCTGCCGTACGCGATCGTGTCGCACAAAGCGAGCGAGCTCTATTGGCCGGCCGACTGGCAGCAGAAGACTATAGCCGCAGTCTACAGCTCCGCGCGCGCCTGCTTTTTCGTCTCCGAACACAGCCGCCGGCTGACTGAGGAACAGCTCGGATTTCCGCTTCCGCGAGCGGCGGTGGTGCGCAACCCGTTTCTCGTTCCGTGGGAACCGCGCACGGACTGGCCGGACGATCGGCATGAATGGCGACTGGCCTGCATCGGTCGTCTACACCCAAAGGAGAAGGGGCAGGACCTTCTGCTGCGCGTTCTGGCGCGCCGGCACTGGCGCGATCGGCCGCTCTCGGTCACGTTCTACGGTGACGGTCTGCAGCGCGCCAGTCTCGAGCGGATGGCGCGCAACCTAGGCCTCACCAACGTGACCTTCGCAGGCTTCGTGCACGACGTCCTCGCAATCTGGAGCGGTCACCACGGACTGATTCTTCCCTCGCGCTGCGAGGGGCTGCCGATCGTGCTGGTCGAAGCGATGCTCTCCGGCCGCGTGCCGATCGTCACCGATGTCGGAGGCAATACGGAGGTCGTCAATGACGGGGTGACTGCCTACGTCGCCGTCGCGCCGACGGAAGACGCGCTCGACAACGCCATGGAGCGCGCGTGGAGCGAGCGTCACAGGTGGCGTGAAGTCGGCTCTGCGGCCGCGGCACGGATTCGCACCCTCATCCCTCGCGAGCCGGAACGCTGTTTCGCCAGACGCCTGGTCGATCTGGTCAGCTCCGCCGAGGCATTGTGAAGCCGCTCCGTTGCTCCAGCGCTGCCATCATTCCGTTATCGATGATATAAGACGTTGAACTCGCACCTGGCTACGTTCTCATGGCAGTTTTTCGAAGCGCCGCTCGTGCGGCTTGGCCATAAGTTAGATTACGAGGATAACGCATCCGACACCCCCGTTTAGTCGTCGCGCCGGAAGAGGCAGGGTGACAGGACAAGTTATTCAACCTCCGCGACCGCGGTCAGCCGGGGCGATGACTCTAACCTTAGTGTAATTTGTGAGGTGTCTCCGAGATTCAAATTCTTCCACTCCGCGTAATGCCCATCGGCCCCTTCTATTCTCATGTCCCACATTACTGCTGTCTCATTCGGATTGAATCTGATGTTGAGTGTATTGCCACTCTTCAGATCAGATCCCGCCAGGATGTTCTCCTCCCAACCACTCGACGCGCTGTGAGAGAGATAAACGCCTGTCACCGGCGCACCGGTGAGGTTGATCAGGCTGAAGTCCAGATTAACGCGCGCGTCATCCAACCCCGCACGATTCTGTGAGCTCGGTCCCTGCTCAGAGAGCGGATGGTCGCTGTATTTCGCCTCCGACGAATGATGCCTAATCGAAGAGCAGGCGCTCATCCCGAGTGCGAATGCCAGAAGGATGACAACCGTCAACGGTCTAAACGTATTCATTTCCTCTTCGGGTTTCACTGAGATCTCATCATGAAATCTGTAGAGGCGCGACGGCCCAAATACTGTTGCCGCATTCGCCAGCGCTCAACGACGGAAGCAAGGAGCTTATCCACGACTGTCATCGCCATGACCATTACCATTACCCAGAAAGCGTAGCGAAGTCTGTAAAGCGCGCCGACATTCGGAACTACAAGAGCCAACGCCGTAACTCCCAAAGTCGCAATAGCAAGCAGGAACCAAAGCGCCAGCCGGCGTGGCTCGCGCATGACAGTCCAAACTGCCAGCACTTGACAAAGATAAATGAAAAAAGTTTCCGCGCCGGCTAACAGTTTTCCAGCGTTGCCCACGCGTCGCCCGGCTGAAATCCATGAGTTAGGGAAAGGCGCCCATAAACCAATCTCCGTCGCGCGCGGTATGTAGGTGAGCAGATCATTCACACTCTTGAAGTCTCGGTCGCTGTCGAGGAACGAGCCAGCGTCAGGATAGGCAGCGGCAAAGCCCAATCTCATGCTGCCGACTCGCTTCGCTAAAGTATCTGCCCGCCGGCGCAAGCGTGCAGCAAAGGTGCTCGGTGACTTGGGCGCTGAGGTGGCCCGCACAATTAGGCTCGGTACTTGTAAAGCAGTGCTCGCAGTGATCTTCGATGGGCCAATCTGATCAGCTGGGAATTGTTTCATCCTTTCGTCGGTTTGTGACCAGGGAAGAAGAAAATAAAGCGGAAAAGCCATTGCTAACAAGATGGGCAGGGGTAAAATCATATTCCAAAGCAGGAACCGCCGTTCTAGTAACTGACGCATTACGAGCAGCGTCAGACCTAACAACGCCGTGGCGAAAAAAAAGATAACCAGATTGGCACGCGCAAAGAACAGCAACAGCGTGATGAGCATCGTGAGAACGGCGGCGATGGCGGCGGATTTTGCGCTGTAAGTGCGCGTTAACCAGGTCGTCACACCCAGGACAAACGCTAACGAGGCGGCGACGACAAGCGGATCTTTCAAGAGTTGCATCGTGTGCAATAGAAAGCTGGGGTAGACTGCAACAACCGCACCGGCCAGCAGCCCAACACGGTGGCTACCAACCTCGCGTCCCATCGTGAAGACTAAAGCAATAACTGTCGCATAGAAGAGCAGGTTGTAAGGTTCGGCGCTAAGCGTGCCGTATCCGAACAGCGGCCCGAATATCGCAAACGGAATTGCCAGGATCTTGACGTGCATCGGCTGCGCGGCGGTCACCCAATCCGCAACCTTTCCGCTCTCCAGAACTTTCGCCAGTTGGATCGCGTTGCGCTGATATTCGTAACTATCATGAGCAAACCAGCCCATGATTCCGTCCTGATCAATAGCAGTTGGAGCGATTTTCGTTCGACCGGCTACGAAGAGAGCGACTGCGAGCGCCACATGCAATGCCGCTGCGGTGGCAACCAGCCGGCGGCCATTCCACGAGACCAGGGAGAATCGTGTTCTAAGACGACGTATTCCCTCGCTTATATGGCTGGATTTTGTCGGACTCGACATGTCTTACTGGTTAGTCCATTCAGATGTTGCAAAGGTACTGGTCTCAATTTAGCTTGTGAATGAATTGAGAACAAGTTTACTTCGTAAAGTAGCGAGCGGGTTTAATTTACTAGCGCGATTTCCGTAACTGTGGCTTTGCCCACCTATTGAATGTCCAAACCAGGTTTTGCCAGGTACCAGCAAATGCAAAACCAACGCTGACGAGCACGAGTACTAATAAGATGATCTTGTTTTCGAGGCCGGCGAGGGAAACCCTCACAACCTTCAACCTTACGTGGCGCCATCAGATTTTATGCCGCTTTAGATTCTTATGCATGCAAACGCATGAACGTTCAGTTTTCGCGAGCAGATTGCCATGCTCAATAAGAAAGACACACCGTCCCCCTAACGTCCCCCAGCGACACGCAAATCAGGCAATGCATGCACGGTATGCAGTGCATGCAGGAACATTTTTTCTGAGCGATTTTGTAAGTATTGAAAATAAAGGATCGAAAATTTAGATTCCCAAGCTGGTAATACGGGTTCGATTCCCGTCGCCCGCTCCATTTTTCCTAAGTAAACTGCAAAATCGAATTTAGAGAATCGTCGAAAAAGTCGATTTGTCCCACAGATGTCCCACAAGTGCTTTTCATTTTGTGCTTTGGCGACTGTCAGGCTCCAGGGATGACACTCGCAACGGATGTTAAGTCCTAAACCACTCTGACATGTTCCACACCTCCCAGAGAAAAAAGTTTCAGTTCGGAACATGCTTCGCCTGGCTCTCGAAGCTGTTATAGTAGAGTCGTCTTGGCTGACTACAACTGAATATTCGTTAGGGAGTCAAGGCAGCTCGCGGGTGTGCGAAATAGTTCGGTTAAGCGTCGGCGGAGAGCAAGGTGCGATCTCTTCGCGAAGGGTCAAAGCTTCGACGAATTAAATCAGCACGAGGTTCTTCGCTACCGCTAATCGTTGGAAATTCGTCACACCCGCGCGCATGTTCCTTCCGCTCCTCAGCCTAGGCCGCCTTTTTCCTGCTGTCATGCTGAGATGCGGAACCGAGAACTTGCTGACCTACAACGAAATCGTTGGACGCGAGCGGCGTGAGCGGGTTTCGCAAAATAATTCGTCCGGCGATGCTTGATTGAATTCGCCAAGTGAGATAGCAACAGCTTATCTCACTTGGTCAACTCCACCGTTCGACGCGAGAAATAGACGACATTGTTCCATGAGACGAGCGTTACTATCGGTCTGAAGTCAAAACGCAATCACAAAAGCAAGGAGTATGCAGCATGGCCTGGGTTAGGATCATTCAAACAGAAGAAGCCACTGGTGTGCTCAAGGATGTCTATCAGGCCGCTCACAAGCGAGCGGGATACGTGCCTCAGGTCACCAAGGTGCAAAGTCTGCGCCCTGAGACGTTGCAATGCAGTCTTTCTCTCTATCGACAACTCATGGACGCACCGACGGGTATCAGCTTTCGACAGCGGGTGCTCATTGCCACCGTGGTGTCAAAGGTCAATGGGTGCGTTTATTGAATGGAGTCCCACGAAGACGACCTCCGGGCAGAGGTCGGCAGCGAGGCTATGGCCCGTGCCATTCAGAAAGATTACCGCAGTGCAGGTCTGACGCAACAGGAAGTGACACTGCTCGATTACGCCGTCAAGCTGACTCACGCACCTTCGTCCATTACGGAGGAAGATGTCGGAGTCCTTCGACAGCACGGCTTCTCCGACGAAGACATTGTCGACGCCGTGCATTGCATCGCCTACTTTAATTTCATCAACCGTGTCCTGGACGGTCTTGGCGTCGATCCGGAGTCCTTCATGCGCTATCCGCGGGAAACCCTCTGAACTGCAAGGATAAAGCATCAAGGCGGAAGGATGAATTGAAATTGCGCCGCCGCGTCAACTTCTATGAAGCGGGTCGGGTCAAGAGCTAAATTCGGGTTGATTGGTTCACCCTTCTATTCGAGTTTCCACGAGCTATTGGATTGACGGCTTTCGTGGTCTCATTCAACGGTGCGACGAAGCTCATTCTCAGCCACGAGTTTTTATCTCACCACTCACGCTGGTCAGTTGATTCACGCGGGGTGAGTCTTAACTCAAGTTGACGCCCGAGCTGTCTCTGATGTTCCGCGCTCGCTAACTTTTCAGACATGAATTCCTGCGAGATCGACAAGGATGAAATTGAATCAGATCGACATTTCGGAGAGGCAGGCAACAATCCACACTTTGTTGCACCCAGCCCGATTCCGTAATACTGTTACTGCGAAAACTGAAAAGGCGGCCCGCTCAGCAAAACTCGCAGGAGAGCGTTAGGATGAACCCTATGGATTTCAGAATCTTTGGAGCAATCACGTTACTGATTGGAAGTATAGCGTGCGCCAAACTTAGCTCATCGTCACCCGGAGATCTTAAGCCTCGCGATTCGCCGGTAGCGGTCGGCGAAATCGCTCCTGACTTCACGCTGGACGATCAAAACAACCAAAAAGTTACCCTGTCGTCGGCGCGAGGCGGCATGCCCACAGTGCTTGTCTTTTACCGAGGCTACTGGTGACCCTATTGTACTCGGCAGTTAGCCGAGTTGCGCTCGCTCGTCAAACGTGAAGGCCAGATTCGCGTCTATGCAATCAGCGTTGATGGTCCCGCGCAAAGCAAGCAGTTTGCTGAAAAAATTTCTGCGGATGGAAAAGGAGAAGTCAACTTTCCCATGCTGTCCGACACAGGCCATCGAGTCATCGATGCCTACGGGATTCGCGATCCGGATTATAACGGACAAAAATTTGAAGGCATTCCGCACCCCGCCGTTTACGTGATTGATAAGACTGGAAAAGTGGCCTGGGCCAAGATTGAAACTGACTATAAAGAGCGACCGGCCAGCGACGAGGTGGAAGCGGCTCTAAAGAATTTAAGAGGCCAATAAAATAAGTTTCCTCGGCCGCTTAATAAAAATTACTGATCAGGACGACGTCGCTCGCCACGAGGCCGCGGGCCACCAGCAATTGCTTGTCTCCGCGCGACCACTCAAACGAGAAAATGCGATCGGACTTAAACGTGGTCAATTGTCTGGGAGCGTCACCGTTGATTGGTTGCAGCCAGACGTTTGAGACACCGGCATTGGTCACCACGTATGTCAGCGCCCGGCCGTCGGCGGTCCATCGTGGCGGCGGAACTCGCGACCCGTCTCCGGTAAAAATGGCCGCGTCAAAGACCCGCGTGGGCTGGCCTCCGGCGAGCGGAAAGATTGCCAACTTGAGCGGCGAGTTCGGTTGATCTTCGCGATAGAGGCAAGCCACGGATTTACCATCCGGCGCAAAAGTCCCGGTGTCCGTGTACTTATCGGTTAGTTGCTGCGACGCTCCACCATCGATAGAAACGCGCCAAAGTGTTGGCTTACCTGCGCCGAGCAGTGTGTAGACAACCCACTGCCCATCCGCCGAACATTGCGGGTAATCTTCGCCGCTGCCGCTACTTAGTTGTTTTGCATCGCTGCCATCGGTGCCCATCCGCCAGATGTTGGAGGTGCCGGCGCGATCCGAAGTGAACACAATATATCGGCCATCCCCGCAAACTGCCGGGTGATTATTGATGAGTGAATTCTGCGTCAACTGTTTTTGGCTGCTGCCGTCACCATTCATTGTCCAGAGATCCAAATTGCCGCTGGCATTTGACGCATAGACGATCTTGCCATCGGGAGTCCATGCGAGACCGTCGCGGCCATCAATCTGACTCGCGCCAGAAGTAATTCGGCTCGCTCGAATCGCATCACCATTGGGTGCTGACCAAATGCTGGAAGTCGTCTGGGACTGGACGGTCACTAATCGATTAGAGTCTGCGGTTAAACTGACTCCTGTGTAATTGTTCAAGTCGTTTGTGAGCCGTCGCGTTTCGCCCTCAGGATAAGACACATACCATATCTGTTGCGCTTCATAAGTGCCTGCTTCGTTTTCCGTTGCACTGACAATCAGGCCCCGGCCGTCATGCACCCAATCCAACTGACCGATGAATCTCCAGGTTTGGCTTCCAATCTGTTTCTCCCTGCCGCTTTCAATCGGTACCTCGACAACATACGTGTTGTACCGGGGGACAAAACTGCCGGCGCCGCAGGCAACTTTTTTTCCGTCAGGCGACCACGCGACCGAGCGAAAGAAGTTTGGCAATTTGCGGACAGCGAGTTTACGCTCACCGCCACCATTTGCATCGGCAATCATCAGCAAGTCCTCTCCGGCGTCCGGAGAATTTCGAATGAACGCCAACTGCTGCCCGTCCGTAGAAAACGCGACGGCCGTTCCCACATTGGCAATCAAGCGGCGGGGATTTCCGCCCAGACCAGGAATTTGATAGAGATTTGACCTGGAACTATTCTTTTCTGACGCCACATAGTTAATGAAATCCCCATCATGGGAAAAAGTCAGCCCGGCATACTGCACGTCAGAGGGCGCCACGATTTGCACATCACTATTGGTGCTGACCTGACGTACGCGCAAACTTTGCTGTCCATTCTCACTGGTTATGTGGACCAGGTACTTGCCGTCAGGCGAGATGGCCGCTTTGTCGGCATTGCCGGTGCTGGTCACGCGAGCGATCCTCATGTTTCGTGAGGATGCGGATAAGTTGTTCGACGAACGGCGCGTCGTGACCCAGCGGTAAGTCACGAGCAGCACGATTGTTAGCGCGACCAAACCAATAACGCCCATCCCCAGCGCGAGAGCACCAGCATGAGATTTAATTTCGCCCACCACATATTCGGCAGCCGAATGGGACCTCTGGATATTAGCTTCACCGGTGGCCGATGTAAGAATGGATTTTCTGGTGGTCGTACCCGAGTTCATCGGTGACGTCTGTAATACCGGCTGACTGGGTTGTTGAGAAAGTTCGATTTCAGCATTGAGTTCCAGCTCCCGGCGGAGATCTTTCAAATCGAGGCCCAATTCTTTGACCAACTGATATCGCTCCTCGCGATCCTTACGCAAGGCCTTGCGCACGATCCGCTGCAGCGTGGAGGGAATGTCGGGCGAATGTCGTCGCAATGGCAAGGGCTCGGTTTTTAATATGGCCGCCAAAACGTCGCTGCCGGTTTGTCCCGGGAAGGGGACCATGGCCGTCGCCATTTCATAAAGCACTACGCCCAAACTCCAGATATCAGTTTGCTCGTTGATTTCCTGGCCGCGCGCTTGTTCCGGTGACATGTAGTGGGCGGTTCCCACGACCCTTCCAGGATCAGTTTTGACCACTTGCATGGTCGCCGCTTCGGGATTGCTGCGCCCGCCCTGATGCTCAGTCAACTTGGCCAGGCCAAAATCCAGAACCTTTACGTATCCGTCGTGCCGCACCATTACATTTTCCGGCTTGATGTCTCGGTGCACGATGCCGGCAGCATGAGCGGCGGCGAGTGCGGAAGCGATCTGGCTGCCGATGTCCAGCACCTGTGCAATCGTCATCGGCTGGCGCACCATCAGCTCGCGCAGCGAAAGGCCGTCGATAAATTCCGTCGCGATAAATTCGATGTCGCCCTCTAATCCGATTTCGTAAATAGTGAGAATGTTCGGGTGATTCAAAGCAGAGGCGGCAAAGGCTTCCTGCTTGAACCGACGCAGCCGTTCCTCGTCGCGTGTGAATTCCGGTAGTAGTAGCTTCAGCGACACTGGGCGGTGCAATTGGTCATCGTGGGCCAGATATACCTCGCCCATGCCACCCGCGCCGAGCATGGAGCGAACCTCATAACGGCCGAGTTTTGTGCCCGGTGCTATGCTCATCGAACTATGTAAACGCCGCGCGGCGTATCAACTCCTCCTCCGAAGAATTTACTGATGCGGGCCGACTCAGCTTCGACCAGCTCATTCGGGATCGCAGCCGTGCTAGAAACCATCAGCCGGCGTCCTTGGAACCTAGACACGAAGTATCGTGAATATCAGGCCAATTGTCTAGAATTTGATCCGTCAAGGCTGCGGGACTATTTTAGATGCCGGGCTCAATGCTTCTCCAACATAGAAAGGACATGTACCCATGAGCGCACAAGAACCGGAACTTTCAAAATATGGATTTAGCAAGACAGTTGATCTTCCTTACGCGGAGGCGGTCGAAAAGACGCGTGCCGCGCTCCAACAGGAAGGGTTCGGGGTGCTCTGTGAAATCGACATCAAGGAAAAGTTAAAGGAAAAGCTCGGGGTTGATTTTCGTAATTATGTCATTCTCGGCGCTTGCAATCCTCCGCTGGCTTACGAAACCTTACAGCAGGAGATCAATATCGGCTTATTGCTTCCGTGCAATGTGATTGTTTATGAACAGGATGGCCGCACCGTTGTGTCCGCAGTAGATGCCGCGAAGCTGCTGTCAATAGTCGCTAACCCTAAGTTAGAGTCTACTGCCAGCGAGGCTAATGAGAGACTGCGCAGGGTAGTCAACAGTATCTGACCGTAACGCCCAGGGTCAGAACGAAATGAAAAGCGTTCCAGGCAGCGCTACTGCGCGCGAAAGGCGGGAGCGGCGCATTTCAGGATGCGCACCTTAAAGTAAGATATAACGTGCTTAAGATTCATATCGCGAAGCTCCACTGTGCGGTACACCTTGGCCGTCTCTGATCCATCTTAAAACGAGTCGTGTACGCACGCTCTATATCTTCTTGATTGCGAAAATACCTCCTCTTTCGCGAGCGTTTTCTATATCGAAGCGGCCTTCGCTGTCCAGCACCATGTCCATATTAACGGTGGCCAGGAATACCTAAGACTTGGCGGGCCCCGAGCAGTCGTCTGAACTGCGTCAGGGCTGGCATGGGGTTAATCTGGGCGGACAGCTCTCTGATCTTGGTCTTCACTCTGGGGTCGCGGAGCTAACTGGCTGTGATTGATAGATACCGACCTGCGGAGTCTGCGCCCGTGATTCTCGATGGAAGGCGCTTATGCGAAAGTTAGAGACTCGAATTAGAAGCACTTAAAGGTGTGGAAACTTTGGAGTCACATCTGAGTCACAAAATAATCCGGTTAGTACGAACGGTGTGAATAGTGCGATGACGCAAAGTGTCAGAATACTGAGGAGAATCAAAAAGACCCGAAAAAGCGGCGTAAACCAGCAGGGTTTGTGAGTCCCCCCTTCGGCAAATCAAATAAATCTAAGTGTTGAGTCTACGGCGTTTAGAGCGGCGACAGACGTCGTTGTAGCACAGCAGAGTCACAGAATTCCGTTGATAAGCTCACCTCTAAGAACAACCGATTTCACAAACAATTCGTTTCTTGCCAATTATCAGAACGGATCGCATTGCACAGCAGATGATGAAACAAAATTCAACAAGTCTCATCCGCCGGCGAAGTTCGTCAACTGTTTGGATTGTCCGTTCGCAATTGTCAGCCGCCAGATGTTTGAAACTCCGCTCTTTCGGTAAAGATACATCAACGCTTTCCCGTCACTGGTCAAGTCGCGCAGCCGCAAACAAATGCGCGCCGTGATCGATCAGGCGATGAAGAATTTCGAGCAGAACAGCGGAGACGTACGAGCTATAACTCTCGAAATCGATCCGGTGAGTATGATGTGATGCGACTACCTGAAGTGATCGATGAGCACGACGTCGCTTACCGTTGTGCCGCGTGCTATAGCAAGTCTTCCATCGTGCGACCAGTCGAACCAAAAGACTTGCCCTGACTTGAAGTTGGTTAACTGTTTGGCCGGGTCACCATTGAGGGGCAAAGCCAAGATATTTGAAGCTCCCACTGGAACTAACCCAATTGCGCTTCCGTCTGTAGACCACCGGTTAGGAAAGCCCGCAAGTTCAGAAATTTTGCTAATCGATCCGCCATTGAACGGGACGAGTCCGGTTGCCAGCTTTGGGTTTGCTCCTAGCGCTTCAAAGTAATAGCACGCCACCTGCTTGCCATCAGGAGAAACACTGGGCATTACAGCCCACGCGTCAGTCAATTGCACGGGCGCCCCTCCGTCAATTGTCACTCTCCACAGCGTCGTAGGGGTCGAAGTACTCGGAGAATTGTAGATAACCCATTTGGAATCGGGTGAACAACTTGGAAAGTGATCGTTTCGTCCCGTCGTGAGGCGAAGCGGGTTGCTTCCGTCGATATTTATGCGCCAGAGGTTTCGACTACCGGCGCGGTCTGAGACAAAAACGATATAGCGGCCATCACGTGTGACCGCCGGATCGTAGTTCTGGCCCGCGTTCGCGGTAAGTTGCTTTGGAACTCCACTACCGCCGCCATCGATCATCCAGAGGTCTAAATTGCCGCTCGCGTTCGAAGCGCAAATCAACTTGTCATCTGGAGTCCATGCTAAGCCCTGACTTCCGTAGTCCTTCCCTGCCTCTGATGTGATAGCGCGCGCCTCGCTGGCAGTAAGGGCTGGAGATACCCAAATGTCGGATTGGACTGCGCGTTGAACGACGGCCATCGTGTGGGAGTCCGCTGTCAGGCTCACGCTTGTATAGAAATTCAGGTCGTTAGTTACGCGGCGGACCTCTCCTGAAGGGTATGCGACCTGCCAGACCTGCGTCTGTCCCGACGATTGATTCCGGGCGGTCAGCATCAGAGCGCTGCCGTCCGAGAGCCAGGCGACCTGTTGGATTTGACTCCATTGCTGGGAACTGATGCGCTTTTCCTGTTTGGTCTCGACCTGCATCTCGATTAAGGAGAATGGGCCTGTGCCAATTCCGGAAAGACAGGCCAGGACTTTGCCATCAGGCGACCAAGCCGGGCTAAACAGTGCGTTGGGAAGTTCGCGCGTGCTGACAACTCGCTCATCAGTGCCGTCCACATTCGTAGTCAGCAGATTGCCCTGCCCGACAACAGGATTGTTGTTGCGAGTAAAAGCCAGACGCTTACCATCCGGGGAAAAGGTGACGGGACTGTCAATATCGACGATCAGCTTTTCAGCATCACCACCCGACGCTGGAATTCTGTAGAGGTCGTTGCGAGTGGTTTTGGTATCAATCACGCGATAGTAAATATAGTTTCCATCAGGCGAAAAGGTCGGGTCAGTGTCAAGCGCTAAGCCCGGCCCGACGATTCTGATGTTGCTGGCTCCCGCAACTTCGCGTGTCCAGAGGCTCTGTTGCCCGGCGTCGTTAGCCACATACGCTATATGACTCCCGTCTGGTGAAATGGCCGCGCCAATGACATTGCCTGCGGTCGCGAGTCTTCGCAAAGTCATGCTGGGCGCAGAAGAACGGGACGGATTTCGCTGGAATACCCTGAACGTTAGCAACGGCACGCCAACCGCCACAACAACAGCCATCGCTAACAAGACAGCCCATCGTTTATGTGTGATCTCCCTAACGTGGCCAATGCTTATTGCCGTTGCAGTTTGTTGAGTTAGTCTCGGTTCGTTTGTCAATGAGCTGACTTTGGGCTGAGCCGAATCCTGTAAGTGATATCTCAGTGGTTTTAGATCATCGAGCAGCTCTTCCGCCGTTTGATAGCGGTTTCCTTTGTCCTTAGCCAAGGCCTTACAAAGAATGCGCTGCAAGCCTTCCGGCGCATCAGGTACGCGTTCCCTCAACGATGGAGGGTCATTATTTAGAATCGCGCAGACGACTTCCGCGGCGTTCTTGCCTTGGTACGGCAACTCACCCGTCCGCATCTCGTAAAGGACCACGCCCAGGCTGAAAATATCGCTGCGCGCGTCTACCGATTTTCCTTGCGCCTGCTCAGGCGACATGTACTTGATTGTGCCCATCACGAGCCCAGATGAAATCCCGGCATCCGTAACGTCCTCTGGTTTCATCCTGGGTTCAGCTGTTTCAGTCAGTTTTGCCAGGCCAAAATCGACGACTTTTACATAGCCGTCTGGCCGCAGCATGATGTTCTCAGGCTTGATGTCCCGATGAATGATCCCCGCGCTGTGCGCTGCCGCGAGGGCTCCGCCGATCTGCATCGCAATGTCCATCGCATCCTCTGAACTCAGACGACTGCGCTTCAGCCGTTCACGCAGAGTTTCGCCTTCGACAAACTCGGTGGCGATAAACTGCTGATCGTCGATCTGTCCTATTTCATAAATAGTCAGGATATTCGGATGATTCAGCGCTGAAGCAGCCTGCGCCTCCTGCTCAAACCGTCGGAGCCGTTCAGGCTGTTGCAGATAACCAGCCGGCAACAGCTTAAGCGCTATCTTGCGATTTAGTCTTTTGTCCCTGGCGAGATAGACTTCGCCCATGCCGCCACGTCCGATTAAATGAATGATCTGGTAATGGCCGATTTGCTGTTCAGCAGTGAGCTGAAGCCGGTCAGATGCCAGTACGGGCGCACCAACTTCCAACGCGGGATGTTCGATCAAGTCCCAGCCGCTATCGTCTGAGGCCAGCATGGCGGATACCCTGCCGTGAACAATCTGATCCGCGCCGCATGCTTTCTGCAAAAAGGCTGAACGCTCAGAGGGTTCCAACGCCACCGCCGCCTGAAACACTTCATCGATTCGCTGCCATGTCTCGGGCGTCATCACGTACGTCGGTTGAACCTTACGGTTCAGTATCTCCTCAATTTATCTAGCGACGATTATTTACTGCGAGTATCATCGCGCGTTTTTGTTGCCAACCTCAGTATGAAGCCAGGCTTTGGCCGACCGCCATTCGCGCTTAATGGTAATAGGAGAGAGACCCATAACCTCGGCTGTTTCTTCGACGGTTAACCCACCGAAAAACCGTAATTCCACGATTTGACTCTTACGAGCATCGACTGCCGCCAAGCTCTTCAGGGCTTCATCGAGCGCGATGATTTCCGCTGCCCGTTCTTTCGCCAGTGCTTCGGCTTCGTCTAACGGAACATGGGGTGCCCCTGCGCCACGTTTACTGCGGGAGTGACCGCGCGCATGGTCTGTAAGTATGTGCCGCATTATGGTGGCGGCGACGGCGAAAAAATGGCTGCGATCCTGCCATTGGATGTCCTGTTGATCTACCAGACGCAGATAAGCCTCGTTAATAAGCGCAGAGGTTTGCAAAGTGTGCCCCGGGTTCTCGCGGCGCATATGCGAGCGGGCCAGCCGCTTCAACTCTGGATATACCAGCGGAATCAGTTCCTCAAAGGCGGCCTCGTCGCCTTTTTTCCAATTCAACAAGAGTTGTGTGATTTCAGCAGAGAACGCGGGCATGAGCGGCGACCATTATCACGAAAGTACCAACCGACCGAACCCTTCAAAAAAAGTTCCGCCGGATGATACCACTCGCGACAAAAACGTCGCTATACAAGTTGAAGCCCCATTTTGGTTTCAGGAGAACTCAATGACTAAACCCTTTCGTCTCATTACCATCGCTGTTTTGGCCCTCTGTTTTGTTTCGCACTCAGAAATCCTCGCGCAGCGTCCAGTGAAGAATAAAGACGTTCCCGTGACTTCAACTTTTGCGGGAAGCGGCCTGATATCTGACCCCACAATTTTCAACTACCGGTTTCAGAGCGATTTATTCGGCCCATATCGGGACGGAATCGACTCAGTTCAGTCGGTGATTCAGTCGGGAGGTGACTGGCGCTTAGACGCGTCCACCTCGCCCATCCGGACGATGTTGCTTGATTTTCGCGATGCGGTAGCCGGCAGCAACGCGACCCCGCCTTTCCTGACCGCAAACGTTGCCGCCATGACCGAAACCAAGAGCTACCTGCTGTATGGAACCGGCAAGGTTGCCGGGATGACCGGATTAAACTCCACCCTGCTTACGCCGTTCGTCCTCAGATTCGCCTTCAACGGAATCACGTATCACGTCTGGATGAGTTCGTCGCAATATGCTGAGACCAACTATGCTCTGGTCAGATGTATCGGCGTGGTCTCGGCCACGAATTCACAATGTAATCACTGGACGATCGAGCCCAGCGTGACGCAACCCGACGGCCAACTGAAAAATATCGCCAAGCTGGCGCGTTTATCTACTTCAAGATACAAAACGATCGAGGTCGATCAGGGCGATTTCTACCTGTCGTTCTCGATTGATATCACGAATCCTTGAACGCTGCCTGGCGACACAGTAAGAGAGCAATCTGCCCGGCTCAATCAACCCTCCAGGTAATTCTTCGAAGGAGTCACCAATGCCACGAAACCAGATAACCCGTGTCCCTCATACTTGCCTGCTGATCTCGGTAATCTCGATCACAATTGGGTTATGCACCTATCATTCGTCTGCGTCTAACACCGCAGATCCCGTTACAAAGTTGACCGGCGAATTTGTGGTCGCCGACTCGGTGGGGAGCAACCACCTTTTACTGGCCGGGGGCGCTGCGCTGGTACCCGGTGGAAAGATCGGGTCGGCCTTTAGCTTTGACGGTATCAGCGGTTACGCTAAGGCGGGTTCCCAAATTTACTCTCTGTCTGGAGGCACCGTAAGTCTCTGGTTCGCTAGCAGGGAGCAGCAACCGGGTACTAACGTTATTACCGGCAGTTACGATGGCGGCGATCGGCGCACTCCTACTTTCTTTCTCGATAACGGAGACTTGCGGTGGGAATTTGCAAATGTCTATTTCCAACCCGCTCTGACGCACATAACTCAGGACCAGTGGTATCACGTCGCCATGACTTATGACAGCAGCTTCAACGTCAAGGTCTACGTCAATGGCGTTCTTGCCGGGCAGGGACAGGCCAGCGATCCGGGGGGATTTCCGGAAATGTTTGCAATTGGCGCATATGGTTCCCCATCAGGCGCGGGTCAATTCTTCAATGGTCTCGTGGATGAGGTTAGCGTCTACAGCCGACCGCTATCTGCCGCAGAGATAGATGCCACTTACCATGGGCAGGATATTACCCCTGGTTTGTTAAGTTTGTTTCGTGGGAACCTCGCTGCGAAGGATTGTCTGGTCGCAGGATCCTGCACCTTGGAAAATGGTGTGACTAGTGCCTCCGGAGTTTTCAACGACGCGTTCAAATTCGACGGAATAGACGACCAAATATTAGTACCGGATTCGACTGCGTTGAGTAGTATCAACGCCGCCATGTCCATCAAAGCATGGATCAGAACTACCGACTCGAACACAGCGCCGCGAATCGCAACCAAACTCACTCCCGGCTCTCCCGGCGGCTTTGATCTTCACCTTTCGAGCGGCAAACTCCAAATGAAGATATCTGATGCTCAGAGCCAGGTAACGGCAACCTCCGTTAACTCAGTTAATGATGGCAACTGGCATTATGTAGCCGGCGTCTATGACGGCAACAGCTTATCTCTTTATATTGACGGCGACGTGGACGTTCAAGTTTCCGGCTCAATAACAATTGCCGCTAATAACGGACAACCGCTTACAGTCGGAGCCTGGCAGGGAGCCTTTCCATACGCGGGGCTTATTGACGAATTGGAAATATATGACCGGGCGCTGTCAGACGTAGAAGTTAACAATGGGTATGGGCCTGTTAGTAAATGGTCGGGCGACGGTAATGCCGACGACAGCATAGCTGACAATGACTTTACGCTATTCGGCGGAGCGACATTCGATCCCGCCGGCAAAGTCGGCCAGGCGTTCAGTTTTGACGGCGTCACCGGTTACGGTAGAACCAGCGCCTCTACTTATTCCTTGTCGGGCGGAACTGTTGCATTGTGGTTTAAGAGCAAAGATTCCCAGCCTCCTCAACTCAGCGTCATCACGGGCAGCTATGGTGGCGACGATCGGCGCACTCCTACTTTCTTCCTCAATAACGGGGATTTACGGTGGGAATTCGGAGATGTTTACGACCAACCCGTTTTGACGCATGTAACTCACGAGCAGTGGTATCACGTCGCCATGACCTACGACAGCAACTTCAACGTTAAAGTCTATCTCAACGGCGCACTCGCCGCTCAAGGCAAGTCTGTCAACCCGGGAGAATTCCAACCCTTTGTCGGCATCGGCGTATACGTCTACTCTGACAAACAAGATGGGTTCTTTAATGGCCTCATTGATGAGATAGTGATCTATAAACGTCCTCTCGCCGCCGAAGAAATACGAGCCATGGTCCCGAATGCTGAAACTGCAGCGGGAACTAATGTGACGACGCAAGTCGGCCAAACTCTGCTCACGTTTTCTGACGCAACTACGAGCGGTATGACGACGGTTACGCCGATTGATCCAGCGTCGGTCGGACAGGTGGCCGGAGGCTTCGCCATCTCAGACTCTGTAGCCTACGAAATCAGCACTACCGCCACCTTCACGGGCTCTGTCACACTCGCTTTCAAAGTGCCGGGTCCGATTGCCGAGCAAGACTTCAATAGCCTGGCCATCCTGCACAACGTCAACGGTACGCTGGTGGATGTAACTGCCTCAACCCCGGCGCGCGACTACGCAAGTCTCACCATCTACGCCACAACTACTTCTTTCAGTCCGTTCTACTTGGCGCGCAGAGGGACGCATATCAAGACCCTGTTTGACCAAACAAGGGCCTATAAGCGTGGTAGTACGATTCCGTTAAAGCTACAGCTGCAGAATGCAAGCAATGTGAATATCTCGTTTGCAAACACTTCACTCGTCACCCGCGACCTCCGACGAATGAGTGGAAACACTTTGGCCTCAATTGAGGATTCAGGCAATTCCAACCCTGATTACACCTTCCGTTACGATCCGACGCTCGGCGGAACCGGCGGCGGCTACATTTTTAATCTGAGCACCAAGGGCCTGACGTCGGGTCAATACGTGCTGAGTTTCTATGTCGGCAGTGATCGCTCGTTCTTTTACACGGTGAAGTTCGAGGTGAAGTGAAAAGTGAACCGTGAGCAGAAAGCAGACTCTAGTCGCGAGCGCCACTTTCGAACTTCTCTGCTCAACATGATGCTTCGACCAGGCGCATGCGGTAAACTGCCGCAACTATGAAACTGCGGAATTGGCACGCTGACGGGCGCACACCTTAAATCCAGCGACGGCGACATCGAGATCACCTGCGCGGCCGGCTTGGAGCAAGCGGAACGAGGCCACGTCACCTTTCTTTCGAATCCTCGTTACACGCCAAAAATTGCAACCACCGGAGCATCAGCGATCTTCGTTGCAGACGATGTTGAAGTTCCCCGCTTCGATCTCGCAGTTCTCCGCGCGAAGGATCTTCGATTCATGCGTGCAGAAGCAGCCATCAGCCGATCGAGCGACGGCCTGTAACGTGATGTCGTCTTTCATCAGCGAGACTTAGGCACAAACGAAGAAATCATTGACTGCAAGCCAAGCCAACCAACTGATTGCGGCCGCCAATCAGGTGAAGGTCGTGCTTGGTTGCCGTTAACGCACACGTCATTTCAAGACAAAGACAGAACGCACGGCCCGGCTTGCGTCGCGGCGCGCGTGAGGTCGCGAGTTCGAATCCTGCCGTCCCGAGCGTTAACATCAGTCATAAACGGTGGCGAAGAGAAATCCGAAGTCACATCTAAGTCACAAAATAATGCGAATGGTGCGAGCTATGTAAATAGTGCGACGCGAGAAATTGTCAGAATACTGAGGAAAATCAAAAAAGGCCTGAAAAGCGGCGTAAAACAGCAGGGTAAGTGAGTCCCCCCTTCGGCAAATCGACTTCATAACCTCAACCAATTCAGCAACTTACACGGAGTACCGAACCTCGGGCTCGGCACTCACACAGCATATAGACACCAAAAGCCTTACACCTACAAGATACTGATGGGACCATGTCCTATTCGGTGGTGTCGGTTTTTGTTTATCTGCGTAACCCATCGCGAACGGTTTTTAGTTTGGTCGATTGAGTTCTAATCCAATGACTTATTGATTAATGCAACCCTTGCGCGGTCGGAGGCGAGCGTAATTGTTTACTTGACCTGGCGCATGTGTCTGGCGTAGCTGTCGCCGGTTTACGTCTGTTGCTCGAATTGCGGGAGCAGACACGGTCAAAGGGAATTGACTTATTCTGATTAACGTGAGAAGCGGAGACAGTCTCAACCGCAGTTCAAGATGTCACGGGTCACCGTGCCCGTTCTTTCTCGACTTTCGCACATGACTACAAACAGGCGTTCTTACCGTGAGGAAATCATAAGTGAATCAGTCTGGTACCGTGGCACATAATCGCCATGTGGTCAGCGTCGGTTCTTCGCTGCTGTCACGGCCCTGGCTAATGAAGGCTTCAATGAACTATCCAATTCAAGACAGCGGGCAAAGTCACGCTCGGCTTCCTTCTCCTTTCCAAGTAACAAGTAGGCGATGCCGCGATTCTGATAGACAGCCGCCATGGTGGGATTGATGCTGATCGCTCGATCGTAATCAGTGAGCGCAGCAGCAAAATTCCCTTGTGCCACACGAACACTGCCACGATTGACGTAGGCCATTGCCAGTGAAGGTGCATTCTCGATCGCGCTGTTAAAGTCAGTTAGAGCTAGCTTCAGCCCCTTCTGATTTAAAAAGAAGACGCCGCGATTAAAATAAGCAGTTGCCAGATGAGGATTAAGTCTGATTGCCTTATTATGGTCCGCCAGCGCGCCCGCAAGGTCGCCCTTTGTACTGCGTACAACCCCTCGATTCGTATAAGCACCGGCATGGCGCGAGTCTATCTCGATCGCCCGATTACAATCTGAAAGCGCCGCATCAACTCGCCCTTGAGCATAATAGATACCAGCGCGGTTGGAATAGGCAGAAGCGTAGCGCGGCTTGATTTCAATCGCTTTGTTGTAGTCTGCAAGCGCCTTTTCCCATTCTCCCGCCACCTGCAAGAGGACAGCCCGGTTGTAGTAAGCAGTTGCGGAATTAGGGTGAAAGACAATTGCAATATCGTAGTCCTTGAGGGCTCTTTGAAAGTCGTGATCAAGAAACCATGAATTGCCGCGATTGACGGGAGAGGTGGCTTCTTCCTTCTTAGGTGTCTGCGCACTTGTAGTTGCAGCATTTAGGATGGTCAAGCAGATTGCCAACACGGGCACGAGTCGAGACAAAAACTTCCTTTCCATAATCACTCCTTGTGTTGTAATTAGTGATCAGGAATAACAGGCTACCGCGCAGGATGTCCTGAACTATGGCCTGAAATTTAAGGTTTCAGGCTGGCACCATTGCCGCCTTCACGTCCTAACGCGCCGGTCGCGGGAAAACGGGGTCAAATAGTCGCTACCACTCGCACTTCACCGGCTGTCGAAAGCTAACTGTTGACCGCTCCTTGAAAATGATCCTATGCTTCGCTGCCCTTGTCGGGCGTTACCTATTGGAGATCTCATGCCGTACGCTAAGCAGAATGTCACAGACCTGCTGAACGCATGGGGCGCCGGCGACAAAGAGGCATTCGACGAACTGGTGGCGCTGGTTTATGAGGAATTGCGCCGACAGGCCTCACGGTACTTACGACGCGAAGCTCCCGGACAAACGCTGCAAACTACAGACTTGATTCATGAGGCCTTTCTCCGCTTGGTCGATCAGAGGAATCCTCACTGGCAGAATCTGGCGCAATTTTTTGGCATCAACGACATTCCGCCGATGAAGCATCCGGTCTTTTGTTTCATAGCATCCTCCTGTGAGAAGGAGCGATAGTGGCCGCTGATTTCTCTGCGATTACCCTATCGCCTGCGTCAGAGACTGTTACGTAGCGATGAAGTCAGTCTTGTATGACCTAGTCAAACTTGCCAGGCTCTGGCTCAACCAGCAAAAGATCGCCTTCGGACAAAAGATTTGGCGAGACGGAGCGACCATCAGCGCCGGGCGAGTTGTCGCTCCGTGCCGTCTCAAGGTTCAGTTGGGGGAAATGCGCTCTCCGACTACCGTTCCCGGAACCTCAGCGACGAGATTGCCGGCTGGATCATAGATATCCAGCGTGAACGTACCGCTGTGGGTGTTGCCCTTATCGCTAAGAACAAGCGTTTCGGACAGATTACCCGTTCCCTGAAAATTTCCGCTTACATCGTAGAACCATACTCGGTGAGCAAGCTTGAAAGTCTGCGGCGCCGCCTCCTTCCACGCCCCGAGGCAGATGTTTCCTTGCCTGGGATCGACGTTCGGGTTGTGAACTTCGGTTCCGCCGGCATTCCAGATCTGGAACGCCTCCTGGATCTGCTGATCCCCAACCAGAAAGCGGATATGCCAAAGTCCAACGATGGAGGTGTTGACCGCGTTATCGCTCGTGGCGGCAGATCCATTTTGGACGAACGATTGTGTTGGCTGCGATTGGTTTCGGATGGAAGCCGCGGCTGTCGCCATTGCGCTGAACGAAGCACCGCATTGGGCCGTCGCGGTCGCGCTGAATACGATCAACAACACCGACAGAGCCGCAATCCTCACGAACGTGATGTTGTGGATCATTCTCACTATCCTGCTGCTCCCATTATTACCCGCCATTTTCTTGTTCATACCATTCCTCCTGCGCGACGAAATTTGTGATTTGATAAACCACTTCTCTACGTCTGTCGCGATCAATTGGTGGCCGTAGTGGTTGCATGCACGCACGCCCGGCCACGTCTGGCGCGCACGCTGCGATTGCTGGTATTCTTTGCTCTAACTACTAATGCGCAAATCGCGCAGGAAACCTCTAATGACAATCGCGCTGCATCAGGTCACAAGGCTGTTGAAGAAATGGAGTGACGGCGACGAGACTGCGCTGGAGCAATTGATACCGCTGGTTCACGACGAACTCCACCGCCTGGCGCATCAGCACATGCTTCGTGAAGGGCCGGGACATATTTTGCAAACCTCCGCTCTCATCAACGAGGCGTATCTTCGTTTGGTGGACCAGCCGCAGATACGTTGGGAGAATCGGAGCCATTTCTTTGGGATTGCGGCCAGGTTAATGCGCCGAATTCTGGTGGATGACGCGCGCAAGCGAAACGCTGCCAAACGCGGCGGCAGCCTGATCCAGGTTCCACTCGATGAAGCGACTAGTTTGGCGGACGGGCAGTCGGCTAACGTGGCTGCGCTTGATGACGCGCTCAAGATGCTGGAGACGATCGATGCGCGCCAGGGGCAGATTGTCGAATTGAGGTTTTTTGGCGGACTAAGCATTGAAGAAACCGCCAATGTCTTGCAGGTCTCGCACGGAACTGTGATGCGCGATTGGACGTTTGCGCGTGCATGGTTGCGAAACGAGATGACGAGCACGTAGGACTTAGGTTTACACGCCAACTTATGCCCGATTCATATTGGGAAAATTTGAAAGAGATCTTTCACGCAGCATTGGCGTTGGCGCCACCTGACCGCGCAGCCTATCTCGACCAGGCCTCTAACGGTGACATCTCTTTGCGCCGCGCGGTCGAGTCGCTGCTGAAGTCTCATGAAGAGACCGGTAACTTTGTGGATGCGCCTGCATATAAAGCTGCGGCTGAGATGTTGGTTGATGGCGTTGATCTCAAAGCAGGAAAAAATATTGCTCATTACCGGATCATTCGGTTGATCGGCGAAGGTGGAATGGGCAAGGTCTACCTCGCCGAAGACGCTAAGCTCCATCGAAGAATATCGCTTAAATTCCTCTCAACGAACTTCACGCAGGATCGTGAACGCCTGCGTCGCTTTGAACAGGAAGCGCGCGCTGCGTCCGCTCTTAACCATCCGAACATTTTAACGATACACGAGATTGGCGAAGTCGACAGTCACCGGTTTATCGCCGCCGAATTCATAGAAGGTCAGACGCTGCGCGAACATTTGCAGGCGGGAATTGAGATTCAGGACGCCATCGAAATCGCAATTCAGATAGCCTCGGCTTTGGTGGCCGCACATCGAGTGAACATCGTTCATCGCGACATCAAGCCAGAGAACATCATGATTCGCCGTGATGACGGATTGGTAAAGGTACTCGACTTTGGTCTGGCGAAAATGTCAGCACCGCCGCCCGGCGGGAAAATGTCGGAACCGCCTGAAGCAGTTGGAGGACTCAACGTCGATATAGAGGCGCCGACACAACTCAAGACAGGTCCCGGTGTCGTCATGGGCACGGTTGCTTACATGTCGCCGGAACAGGTGCGCGGATTAGAGGTTGATGCACGCACCGATATCTGGAGCCTGGGCGTAGTACTTTACGAGATGGTTACGGGTCGCACGCCATTTACCGGGGAGACCACCAGCCACGTTGCGGTCGCGATTCTAGAAGACGAACCCGTACCGGTTTCTCGGTTAGCACCGAACGCGCCTTCGGAATTGCAGCGCATCGTGCGCAAGAGTCTGGCGAAAGATCGTGAGGAACGCTATCAAAGCGCGAGGGATCTGCTTATCGATCTGAAAAGCTTGAAGCAGGAATTTGAAGGAACGGCCAGGCTCGACCGATCCGCGCCTGCGGAGTTAAGCGACGAGCGGAACCCTGTGGTCGCGCGAGTGACTGGCGGTACGGCTGACGACACGCCTAAGCGGATCGGCGGATTTCAAGCGGCCCACTCAACGCCAAGCATAGGCCAGTCGATTCGTAAGTTTTTCTTGGCCGCCGGTGTGTTGGTTTGCTTCATGCTCATCGCGCTGGCGGCGTGGTACTTCGTCAGACCCTGGGTGAACGAAAGACAACATCGCGACTTGCCGATAACAGCATTCATTGCCAGTCCACTCACAACAGATCCGGGATTCGAGGGTATGCCGTCGCTTTCGCCGGACGGGAATTATGTGGCGTTCATAGCTGGCGGTGGCGAGCAGCAGAAAGATTTCGACCTCTACATTAAGCAGATCGGTACCGGTGGGCAGCCGTTGCGTCTCACGTCGGGTCCCGCGGTTGAAGAATTCCCGGCCTGGTCACCAGACGGTCGCTCCATAGCATTTGTCAGACCAAAGGGCCAAAGACTGGAGGTTTTCCTTATCCCTCCGCTTGGCGGGCCGGAGCGGAAAGTCGCCGAGACGATACCCTCCAGGTCAAGCGGTGAACTTGACTGGAATGCAAACTACCTTTCCTGGTCTCCTGATAGTAAGTACCTCGTGATGGCTGACCAAGCATCCCCGGAGGAGCCTTTCAGTCTTTTCGTTTTCTCTGTCACGACAGGAGAAAGACGACGGTTGACAACTCCACCAGCAGCAGCGAGTGCCGACGGTGATCCTGCCATCTCGCCAGATGGACACGTCTTGGCATTTGTGAGAGTTATCTCCGATGGTAATCCTCAACTCCACCTGCTCCCACTTTCAGAAGACTACGGGCCAGCTGGTGAAGCCAGGCGTCTAGATCTTCCCCAGTCGTTTATTACAGGTCCCGCCTGGACCTCTGACGGGCAAGAAATCATCTATTCGGCAAGCCAGCCGTGGGGAACAGGAGAGACAAGGTTGTGGAGAGTTCCGATGTCAGGTTCAGCCAAACCGCAACCCCTTGCCTCGGTTGGCGAAAACGGCTCACACGCATCAATTTCCCGGCAGGGAAGTCGGCTCGTTTATGCTGATTGGAAATTGGACACTGACATCTGGAGAGTAGAAGTGTCCCGCGGCAAACCGGCCGGTCCAGGCGTGAAGCTGATCGCCTCGACTCACCTCGACGACAGCCCTCAATACTCTTTGGATGGTTCGAGAATCGCGTTTACCTCAGATCGTTCAGGGCATTCTGAGATCTGGGTGTGTAACAGCGATGGCTCGAGCCCAGTGCAATTGACATCACTGGGCGGCTCTGCGGGGTCACCGCGATGGTTTCCGGATGGCCACCGGTTAGTGTTCGACCTCCACAAGGAAGGGCACGCAGATAGTTATTCTATTGACGCGGACAGTCGGATCCCGGCGCGCCTCACCAATGATTTGAGCGACAACGTCACGCCTAGCGTTTCGCATGACGGGAAGTGGATCTATTTCGCGTCGAAACGTACAGGCAGAATGGAAATCTGGCGTCTGCCAGTCGAAGGCGGCGAGGCAGTTCAGGTGACCCACAACGGTGGAGTTGAGCCGATCGAGTCCGTAGACGGGAAAGTAATTTACTATGCGAAAGTAGTTGGCGAAACTGATGTGTGGAAAGTTCCGGTGTCGGGTGGTGATGAGACAAGAGTACTCGGACCAGTCTGGGTTTTTTGGTTCACGGTCGTTGCGGAAGGAATCTATTTTATTGACGGTGGCAATCAAGCATATGCGGCGTCTTCCAGAGAAAACTCTTTAAAGTTTTACCGCTTTGCCACGGCCACTACTGAAAAAGTTGCCGGCATCAAATTAAATCCGAACGGAGGCCTAAGTGTTTCACCAGACGGTCGCTATGCTTTGATGGCGCTCGGAGATTGGGAGGTTTGCGATCTGAAATTGGTGGAAAACTTTCGGTGAGTCGGAGCCGATAAGGAAAGCCTTACGACCCGTTCACGTCTAATGTCTTAATCCACGAACGCTATTGTGGCTCATCGCCTCCGCGCCAAACTACTACCGGCGATATCGGTCCGCGGCGGGCCCATGGCCCGACCTCGACATGCTACCTTAGTTTTCGTACGCAGCCTCTAGATTGGGTGACGCGGCTGGCCCTGTCACTGCACGCATAGCAGAATGCGCGAGTCGACCATGTCGAAGACGGGAATTGAAAACATCACGCTCGAGTGAGTTTCTTTCTGCAGCGTGGTCCAGCCTCGTCGCCCTACAAAACGAAGGAGATTGTGCTGCCTTCCATTTTTGGCGTCTGTTTGGTGTCTATTATGAGAGCGCACCAGTGAGACTAAAGAGAATCGTGAGCACCAAAGAGACAAGTTCTAAATTCTTAACCTCAAAGTGTTAGTAGTAACCTGTTGAATTCCCATAAGTTATCTGGCGCGTTCAGATCGAGTCCCCCCTTCGGCACGCATAAGCGATGACAATTTAGGTTGTGCGCCGTTGTTTGTCAGTGCTCGTCCGGTTTTTAGCCCGGACGGTGCTCTGATAGCGGTCGATTACGACGTGCGAAGACTTCGAAGAACGTGCTCGGATTTCAAATAGTGAATCAACAGGAATTTTCTGTCCCACAAATGTCCCACAACGATCTGCAAAAAAGGCGCTCCAATGCGCATGATGCACACTATGCGCTGGTAAATTTTCTAAGCATTTTTGCAAGTATTGAAAACAAAGGCTCACCCGGCTACATTCCCAAGTTGGAGGTTGTGGGTTCGAGTCCCATCGCCCGCTCCATTCTCTTCAGCAATTCTCTCTAGATCGATTTTCAGGCGTCAACAGATCTTAAACGTCCTCCCGCAAGATTTGCTGCCCACGAATGTCAGCCTCCAGAGATGACACTCGTAACGGATCTTAGGCCGATCGAGTCAAGATTAGCGATGATTTCGGGAGGAAGCTGCAGAGTTGCAGACTTGAGATTCTCGTGAAGATGTTCAAGTGAAGATGTGCCCGGGATCAATAGGATGTTAGATGAGCGCTGCAGAAGCCACGCGAGAGCGACCTGCATAGGCGTCGCCTGAAGTGACGTTGCTGCTGCTTCGAGCTTCGACGACTGTAGCGGACTGAATCCTCCCAGTGGAAAGAACGGCACATAAGCTATACCTTGCCCTGCGAGCTCATCGATGAAGCCATCATCGTTACGGTGTGCTACGTTGTACAGATTCTGCACGCAGACTATCTCAGTAATCCTCTGACCCTCCGCCAACTGCTGGGGACTGATATTACTCAAACCGATATGACTGACCAGTCCTTGACTCTTGAGTTCGGCCAGCACGGTCAGCGGCTCTTCAATGGACCCCTCCGAGGGTGCCATAACTTCGCCAACCCGGAGATTGACGACGTGCAGCTTGTCTAGTTCGAGATTTCGAAGGTTATCATGTACGGCATCAATTAGTTCTTGACGCGAAAGCGCGTGAATCCAAGACTTGTCTTCACCCCGGCGAGCGCCCACCTTGGTGACAATCACCAGGTCATCCGCATAGGGATGAAGTGCCTGCTTAATAATCTGATTGGTTACATGCGGACCGTAAAAGTCGCTGGTATCGATATGATTGACACCGGCCGTAACCGCCTCTCGCAGAACAGCAATTGCTACGTCAACATCACGCGGCGGTCCCCATACTTCCGGACCGGCAAGTTGCATCGCGCCATAGCCCATGCGGTTCAGTGTCATCGAGGTGCCGGGGAGCGTGAAGCTGCCGCCAAGGTCCGTCCGTTTCGTCATTTCGGTTTCTCCTCTAGCGCCTCGCATTTGTAGTCGTCTCGGCGATCCTACAGCCTGCAATTTTTCAGCCTACTCAATAATAGGTGTAGTCGACTTGCTGGCACAATATTGTCTGCTAAATTGACGGCGCAGCAGGTCTCCAGAGATGAAAGTCGCAACGGACTTTAAGTCGACGGATGTCGTCACCATCGCCGCAGCGGTTAACGTGCTGGTCTGTATGAATGTGCGGCGATCCACGATCTGTTCCTCCTACTTCTTCAAGGAAACGACGCCTAGTTGCACAGGGAGCGAGACATTCGTCGCACCACTTGCGTTCCCCTCATTAGCTTGCGGTTGCTCATCTCCACTGTTCGGCGTGCCTGCCGCTTCCCACTTAATGAGTTTGAGATCGAGGACGAAGATCGAATAGATCACAGGAACCAGCAGCAGCGTAATGAAGGTCGCGCAGAGCATTCCGCCCATCTGCGCGTAACACATCGGCTCCCACAGCGGCCCGCCGCGAAGC